>Ga0307512_10006534_pt1 | contig 11788 bp, 6 predicted proteins | sample 14_EM_MG_FD_200267 | JGI IMG/M metagenome (GOLD analysis project Ga0307512, IMG submission 200267) | Populus trichocarpa ectomycorrhiza microbial communities from riparian zone in the Pacific Northwest, United States - 14_EM | ecosystem: Host-associated > Plants > Roots > Unclassified | place... | reverse complement strand
GGCCGGTATCTAAGAGATGTCTGGTGATAACAGCATTTTCACATTGAATCTGCCTTTGATTGCCGTAACCTCACCAAGTACAGCATTGAATTTATTCATCTACTATTCCAGCTTCTTCTGGACTCTGGAGTCCCAGCAGGGTTGGATAAGGATGGGGGAGAATCTGGAAGTTGATTACCCTAGAAATTTAGACTCTGTTGTTCTCTGGCCGTCCCTTTATCACATTTCATTTTCTACTTTTTTGGTTTGAATAGGATCCTGTTAGTCTCTACTGTCTCCTTGATGAGAGATCCCCAGGCAGGGAATAGCATGTAGTTAGCTGCAAGATGTCAAAAGGGGCATAAAGAATGTTAGTGATGGTTTGTGCATGAACCATTGTGGTAAAGTAAAAAGGTTACAAGGTGGAAATAAAGCTGAACTTGCGATTTTGAAACTGAAAGCGGTCACAAATTTATTTATTTGTGTGAATCAATGAGATATCTTTCGAACATTTTCTGATTGCTGAGCTAACCGTCCATCTTGAAGTAAAATGGAGTAACTGAGGCTGGCTTTTTTTTTTTTAATAAACTTGATTAATTTAATGATATAATTAAAAAAATATTAACACAATGAATTAAAAAAGCAATAATTAACTATAAAAAATAATTGATTAATATCATATTTTGAAAAAAAAAAAAGAAATATCTTTTGAAAATTTGTTGTCATTTTGTTGTGAACACCGCCCACCACTAAAAAAAATTCATTGAGATAGTTCTAACATCAACATGAAAAGCTACACAATAATATATAAAGAGGTTGCACGCGATATCATGGAATGAGCATCTCATGTTTATATTTAATCAATTAATTTAATTTTATTCAAAAACAAAATTTCTTGTAAAAAAACTAAATTTAACAAAGAATGATAAATAAAAAACTCGAGATAACCCGAGTCATTTTTAAAATCAATAAAAATCCTATAGAAAGCAAATAAAAAAAAACAATAGGGGTCAATCTTCAATTAAATAAATATTGAAGGACGAAACTAAAAAAACATGAGTTTAGAAAAGAAAAAAAAAACAAGCAAACCCGAACGAATATTCTAAACATGGGTTAATCTCTCAAATTTGCAACGTGTGAAATCCTAAACCTAAACTTAATTATCAACTAATTTAATGTTGGATGATGAAATCGAAAAGAGAATATCAATTTAAAAAATTTATCGAAGTAAAAAAATAGTAATAAAAAAGAACGAGAATCAAATCTGAAAGGAAGAAAAAAATGAAGGATGAATTGTTTTAAAATAATTTTAAAAAATATATTGAATAAAATAAATATAAATAAAAAACAAGGACCAAGACTGACAAATAAAAAAAATTAAAGGAGGATGAAATTGAAAAATAATTTATAATATTATAAATTATTTATAATAAAACAAATAGTAATCGAATAACATGAACCAATTTTAAAAGGAAATAAAATTAAAGTGTTGCTTTGAAAATTTATAGAGTCAAACATGATAATTGAGGAGAAAAGAGAAAATAAAAAGAATAAAAGTTCATTAATGTCAAACTTGAGGTCAATAAGTCACACACGCTACCTTAGGATGGAAGGGCCACCAAAACAATTTCAACATCGCAAAAGGTGGTGTTTGGTCTCCGGGAGATACCACACGCGCCACCCGAAAAGTGCAGGCATCTTCCACCCGTTGACGCGTGATTTGCATGCGCTATCTATTTTTTAAAATTATATTTTATATTTATTAAAATACCAAATTATTCATTAATTAACTTGATTATAACCGGAAAAAATAGTGAAAATATGAAAAGCCCTTGGACATCAATTAAAGTATTTTTACTTCTAAGGATAAATGAGTTATTTTATTGTACTTTTAAAAAATGAAAATATAAAAAAAACCCTCATCACTTAAATAGTTTTTTTTTAAAAGATATATTTAGCCATTTTTTACGCTTTAAAAATGTAAAAAGATTTAAATGTCATCGATCAATCTGATAATAACTAATAAAACTTGTGAAAAACTGTATTGCCCCAATACATCGTTAAATGATTTTGTTTGGGAATGATAAATTAATCATTACATTATCTCAATTCATAGGGCAATGAGTCTACAATGAAACCTTGATGCGCATTAATTATAATATGATTATGACATGTCATTCGTTGCCTTAATGAAAAATAAATACCAGGTCAGGGGTTGGGCTTGACCATTTTCTTTGTTTTTTTACCTATTTTATGTGAAAAAATATATTCAAGATTCACTTTACTATTTGATTTTGACTTGGTTCTTAAAAAATATTATAATTTTTTATTTGAATTTTAATATTTTTTAATTATTATGCATTTAAAATGAAAATTATAATATTAATAACAAATTGTAAAATTCGATTCAAAATATTTTTTTTATTCCTAAAATTTTTAATATAATTTTATTATATTTATGATTTTTTAAACTTTCACTCGTACATAAAATATGGATATATTATTTTAATAATTTTTAACTTACTTCAACAATTATAATTTATTTTAAAGAGAATTCATGATTCTAATTAAAAATATAGAGTTTGCTAAAATAAACAAAATATATTTTAATAAAAAAATTTATCTTGAAAAATAAAATTTATAATATTGTCTAACACTTTCATAAAGACTAAATATATTTTCTTTTTATAGATTTGCAAAATTTTTGATCCACCAGTTATGTAGCGCGAATCTATAAACTAAATAAAACACAAATTGAGACAAAAATAAAGATACAAACAATCAAATAAAAAGAAAAAGAAAGGTACTTTGACATAAATACGGACTCTGAATCTTTAATTACCTCTGTGAATAATCACCGACGTAGACTTCCCGAGGGCACTGTCGTCATTAAGAACCTCAAAACGCCCTTTCAGCCCCTAACCTCCACTGTGCAACCTTCTCTCTTTCCCCAAAAAAACCCCCCGTCCAGTGCGTGTCTCCACGCTCTCAACGACTCGCTCTCTCCTCCTCCTCCTCCTCCTCCTCCTCCTTGCCCCTCCTCCTTCTTTGTTTTCTCCGTTTTTCCCATCTACGTGTTCTGTCTTTTTTGACATCCTCTTTCTCTCTGAAACCCTAAGTTAGGGTTTTAATAAAATTCGGCTTAATGGAATTGAATCTCTCCAGTTCCTTCATATGTAATTGAAATATAACAACACATAATGATTGAGAAATCCAAGAAGAACAAAAAGGGAGTGATCAGTGAAGAAGATGTTTCCACTCTCTTACAAAGGTACGAACCTTTTTCTTTTCTGTTTTTATTTACTTTTTATTTTTGGGTAATTAAAATTGGGTTTTTTTTTGTCTTCAGGTATACAGCGACGACACTCCTAGCGTTGCTGCAAGAAGTGGCTCAATTTGATGGAGCGAAAATTGATTGGAATGCGTTAGTTAAAAAGACCAGCACTGGAATTTCTAATGCAAGGGAGTATCAAATGCTATGGAGACATTTAGCATATCGACACGTTTTACCTGAGAAATTCGATGATGGAGCTCACCCTCTGGTTTGCTCTGCCTCTTTGCCTGAAAAACTCAATGCCGCCTCTTCTTCTTTTTTTTTCTTCTTTTATTTGGATTTGAATTTTTTTTTTCCAGGATGATGATGATAGTGATTTAGAATCTGAACTGGAAGCTTTTCCTAGTGTTACTAGTGAAGCTTCGACCGAGGCTGCAGCTTGTGTTAAGGTGGGCTTCTATCCCATTACTATGATAGTGATTGTTTCTATATACTATGTGTGATACAATCTGTTGTTGTTTGTTTAATCCTTGTATAAATTTCGAGTTTTGGAGATTTTATGTAAGATTTCTAGTTCAGAAACTCATTTCAAGAGTTGAATGTGTCAAAAAGAAAAAGGACGAATTAGTTTTAAATTTTCCGTTGTCAACTACTCGCATACAGATAAAGGGTTGAAACGTGTCAAGTTAATTATAGTTTCCAAACAAATGTAATGATGTTCAAAGGGGCAAGGGCATTGTAAAAACAAGATGGTTTCCAGGAAACTACTGTGACCACATGATAGAGCTTGAGGTGCAAATTTTTTATGTATTAATCATTTAATGGACTCCTTCTCTTTGAGATATTCCAAGAAGGCAAAACATGCTTGAATAATTTGTTTTATTTGATTCCTCTTCATTTTCTATGTCCAGTTACCTTATTGATGAGAATGGTTGTTTTGGTTAGGTATTAATAGCATCTGGTTTACCAAGTGATTCAACTCACCCAAACAACACAACAGTTGAGGCTCCCTTAACTATAAACATACCTAATGGCCGGTCGCTTAGAGCTACATCAGAAAATTCACAATCTGATGTGATGCGGGGGGTGAACATTAGAGTTCCAGTTTCTGTGCAGAAACTGTCCCTGCCTGCAGTGATGTCTTGTCCTGCTTCTGAAGTATATGATGCAAATGGATCAGGTAGTGGCACATTTCCTCCAAGAAGGAAAAGGAAACCCTGGTCAGAAGCTGAGGACATGGAACTGATTGCTGCTGTGCAAAAATTGGGCGAGGGGAATTGGGCAAGCATTGTAAGAGGTGAATTCAAGGGTGATAGAACTGCTTCCCAGCTGTCTCAGGTTGTTTTCCATGAAGTGCTATTAAATTATCATCCTTTCTCATTCCTTTTCATGCTTACTGTAATTAGATTCTTCAGGCTTTCATAGGTCAGTAAGAAACACATAGGGTTGATGCTTAGTCATCTAAACTCTCTTTGCTTTTGATGTTCCATTCTACCCCTGCAATATTTTGGTTTCAATTGCTATGTATGACGTGGTCAAATCATTGCTTTGGAGGTTGCTTTACTTAGGTCATGGCTTGATCGTTCATGGAAATGGTTGTTGTATATCATTTCTTATTATGGACTCTAAGGGATCTAGTTGTTAACAGTTCATTTGCAATGGCACATATATTTGTTGGTAGTGCTATGAGGGTCATCCCTTCAGATATTGTTGCAAGTGCTATTAACCATGGCTTGTCCACAAACACAGATGTATTCTTCATAAAAATGTTTTAAGATTATAAAACATTGAAACATATTGTTGAAAATGTAAAGAAAAATCACTGAGAATTAAAGGAGAACATGGCTAGACTTGATTAGTTCTGATATCTTGATTCTTTGCAAATACAATAAGAACTTCATATAGGATTAGCATGCATCTAAATTTCCATTTCAACATATGTAGTGTGCACTTCTCTGATGACTTTGGAGTTAGTTTTTTTTTTCTTTTTTCACAAACACTGGAGCAATTTGTTAACCATATCATCAAAATGGAAATATATTGTTGAAAATGTAAATAACATGAATAAGTGAGAATTAAGGGAGGATATAGCTAATCCTGATTAGTTTTGCTATCTTGATTTACTGCATGTAGGATTAGTATTTGCTATCTGGATTTTTCGCAAATACAATGAGGACCACATGTAGGATTAGTATTTGCTATCTTGAATTTTCGCAAATACAATGAGGACTCCATGTAGGATTAGTATTCATCCAGAGTCCTTTCTCAACATTGGCAGTGCACTTCTATGTCTGAACAGAACCTCAAGCAATTTTTTTAGCCGTATGATCGAGATTTGGTTCCATTGGTAAACCCAGTCCTTGAACTTTCATTAAGCATTGTTATTTAATTACTGCCGTGGAGAGCAATCCGTTGTCATCTAGTCCGGTCAGGATGTCTGGGTTCTCCCAGTTTTTCCCGGGTTCAAATCCCGGCAACGGATTTCTTTATTTTTTCAATAAATTCCGATCTGTTCTCATTTTTGGCCACTGTTCTTTCCTTGTCTATTGTTCTGCTATGTTCGTGTGGATGTGGATTCCATGAATTGCTGGTTTGTTTTTTAACTGTTAGTGTTCCACATAGAATTTTTTTCCCTTTGCCTTTCTCCTCCTAATTACCATAGCTTATACAAGCAGAGGTGGGCCATTATTCGGAAGCGGCACGGGAACTTGAATGTGGGAACCGTTTCCAGTGCCCCTCAACTCTCTGAGACACAGCGTGCAGCACGCGATGCAGTGAAAATGGCCCTCGATCCTCATCCAGCAGCCAAAAGTTTAATTGCAAGTTCTGGTAAATTATCCTTTCCATCTCATACTGTTTTTAAATTATTTAGGTGTGTTCTAGTAGACAATCTTTAAAAATGCAGTCTGAATTATTAATTTGTCTAAATGTATTAAACAGCTCAACTGCCTTTAAAGCACAATGGTAGTTTGTAGTTTGCTCTCTATGCGTGTAGTTCACATAGGTTTCAGCACTTGCGTGTGTGAGATTCTTACAATTATTCTTTTAACTTGGAGCAGCTGGGACAACTTCTACCAAAACCCCCAATAATTGTGCCTCTCCTACCATCACTGCAGAAGCTTCTCCTGCCCAACATCAATCTCAACAACGTACCATGATGACAAAATCATCTTCAATATGGCCAGTGGGACCTGCAGCAAAATCTCAAGTAATGTTGGCAAAAGCATCAGAAAAATCTATTCTGAGTTCTGATCCTGTGAGAGCTGCTGCAGTTGCTGCTGGGGCTCGCATTGCTACCCAATCAGATGCTGCTTCACTGTTAAAGGCTGCTCAGGCAAAGAATGCTGTCCATATCATGCCCACAGGCAGTTCTTCAATCAAATCATCCATGACTGGTGGTATTTCTACGCACTTAGATGTCAATCCCAATACTCGATTTATCTCCAGTGGCATGGCAACTGCACCAACTACCACACGTCCACCTGCAAGTGGTCCATGCCCTGGTTTGCCCAAAGCTACTTCACCACCCCCTCAGATGAAAGCTTCTTCATCAACAGCTCAGCATACACAATCCACCCCTGTCACATCATTCAATGCGCAATCTGAACAGACTAATTCTGTTTTGGCCAAAGCCACTGTACTGCCACCTCAGATGAAAGCTTCTTCAATGACAACTCAGAATACACTATCCACCCCTATCACATCGAGTACGCCATCTGAACAAACTAATGCTGAAAGTTCGCCAAAGCAAGGCATTGTAACCATTAAGGATACAAAAGCTTTTGGGTCGCAAGAAGTGGCAAATGGCCAAGTTCAAAAGGATGGAGCTCATGTCTCAAGTGAGCATGTTCAAGAAGTTAAAGCAGCTTTGACAAACCAAGAAGCAGAGTTGAAAAGTCAAGTAGCTGCTTTGGAGAGTTCTAATGGTTCACCAAAATTGATAATGAATGAAAGTGGCCTGGTAAATGTCACTGGCAACCAGGTCGACGGAAGTCAAAATGCAGATGATAATAAGATGACTTGTTCACCTATCAAGGAAGCTGAAAATCAATCTGCAGTTCAGGAGAATGATGAGAATCAAAGTGTAAGTGAGAGGCAAGCAGATTTGCCAAGCTCAGTAAGCAATGAATCCTGCATAAAAGTGGATAGTATAAGCAAAACAGAAGCCAGCGATGGAATGATGGACGGATAGGGTCTTGAATGCGAAGTAGCAGAAGACACTTTCCTTTTCTGTTTGGTCTCTCTATTTGTATTTTAAACGAGATAGAAATTGTGTAAATTGATTACAGTTGTGGAAAGTAATGACTCAGTCCGTCTTTTTCATGATGTAATTTCTTCATGCTCGCCTGGTTCGATAGATCATGTTGCCGTAGATGCATTTGAACACTAATGTCACTGACAAAAAAATGAAAAATAAAAAATCAGATTCTTAAAGATGAAACTATTTACAGTGTTTAAGAAGTAACTAGTCATATTTTAATAATTATTTTATAAATTTATTTTAAAAAAAAAACAGATACAATTAAGAAATTTTAGATAAAGACTTTATGAGGTATGAATTTTATTTATTTATTTATTTATTTTGTATTTGTCTGTTTGTTCATGTGGAGTTAGAGAGTAACTAATAAGAAAGATATTTTTCTGTGCGAATGTGTCTATTTGGAGTGTGGTTACGGTTGTTTTTCAAAGTATTTTTTATTCGGAAATACATCAAAATAATATTTTTTAATTTTTTAAAAATTATTTTTGATATCAACACATCAAAAATTTCAAATTTTTTCAACAGCGCTTTTGGACCGTACATGCTAGTTGGATTGTTGCAGCCAGAAATGCAGTGTGATCTGCATTTTCTGCAAAACCGATGTCAGATGAAAACCTCCTGTGGTTGGAAGGCATGGCAATTGGATAAATTAAAAATCTTAATTGATAAGTTGGGGTGGATTTAGCTTCTGCTGATCCGTTTTTCACTGTCTTGATCTAGAGAAATTCAAACAATGGTCAACAATATAGGGCTGAGGTAAAGAGAGGATCCGTAGTGTTGCTTAGTAAAAATATTTTGATTAGTTACTTAAATTTTACCCAGTGGGTCAGAAAAATTAACAAGGAACTCGTAGTGTTGCTTCAAGTTCTATTTGAAGTATCTAATACTACGACAGGCAAGCCAAATGAAAAAAGGAAAAACGAAAAACGAAAGGAAAATGGAAAAGGAACAATCCAATCTTCAGTGGTGTTGTGGGGGTTTTCCATCCTCGAACATACTATATTGTTTCTGCAGTGCAGGGCTTGCGCATGAGAAGATTGACTGCTTTTGTCCCTTAAGTTTCTTTAATTTGACACCAAACAAGAAAGAGCGCAAGGGGATTCTAGCTTTGTGTGATGAACTCCTATTTTTAGATGCTGAAATCCCGAGCTCCTCGTCCAGTTTTGTGAGTAACCTTTCAACTTCAACCTTGAGTCCTCTCACACGATCCAGACCGGTTTGCAGCTCATCTGCAACCTTGTTGCTTTCCTGTTTCATGTTGAGAATCTCACCTTGAAACTTAGCTGCTTGATATTCACTTAGCTCAGCCTCTTCTTCTTTGGAACGTGGATTGGAAACTCTCAACAGCTCATCTTGAATATTGCATAAAGATGCATATCTAGCATGAATTTCATCTTTCATTACCGAATTGTTCTCCAGCCATAATGTTAGTTCAGTTTGTATTTCTCTCAAATGTGTGAATATTGGCCGAGTCTCTGAGATGATATATTGACTCTTATCATTTCCTTCTCGCCTTGTTTTATCTCTTACTTTTGATAGCTCCACCTTTAAGTCATGGACTGAAGTTTGAAACTTTCGTATCTGATGCAACGTGGTGCTAAACCTCAACCAGAACTCCAGATTTTCCTCCAGCAGTCCATCAATATCTGAACGGATCTTTTCTTCTACAGCTGAAGGAACATGGGGTGAATCTGCACGTTTCATCTTGATCACATTGCTAACCTCTTTCGCAGAGTACCTTCTATTACCTCCAGATACAGCTAATTCACCAATTCTTCCTCTGGCTTCTACATGATGTTCGTGCTCTGAGTCAAAAACTGGCCGCGGAGGTGAACTTAGAGATGAAAGATTTGAATCCAGGAAGCTAGCTGCTTGTGTCATAAGGTCGGGAGAACCTTCTGCATGTGAGTACTTATATTTTGTCGAATCACCATCATTATTTTCATTGAGATTTTGTTGGTGAGAGCTCATTTCACGCAAAGATTGGATCTCTTCATCCCTCAGGGCAAGAGCATTCTTTAATTCCCTAATCTGCAATGCCAATTCAAAGAAACCGTCCCGATTTTTCTTCTCAACGTCACCGAGCTTCTTTCTTACTTCAGTATAATTCCGGAGGACCAAAGTATACTCTTCCAGCAGAAGCTTTTCCCTGTCATCTAACCCTCTCGCCAACAACTGCCTCCAGTTGGGTTGATCCTCTTCATCTATTCCCAGTTCCTCTAGCCGAGCAGCAAGATCATTTTCTTCCTCATGCAAATCTCGCTGATCATGTGTTGGGACATGATCATCAGTTATGGCAGTGAGCTTTTGGTTTGGTCCAGATTCCTCTGCTTTGATAGAACTATTGACAGCAGGAACATCATCTTTCCTCCCTTCCTTTTCCATTTCCATGGCCTTCGATACAAATGCATCATTGAAAGAAGCCAGATGTTCTTCTTGTTCTTCGACCCCCCTGCCTGCTTTGACATCAACAGCAGCTCCTGATTCTTGGATTGATTCTTCTTTCTCAACTTCCTTGTCTGGTTTCACTGTTTGTAACTTCACTGACAAATGATCAATGGCACAACTTGCTTCAGTTAAACGTGTTAGAAGGTTTTTGTTTTGATCTTTGATGTTTTCGTTGAGGCATTTCACTCTACGAAACTCCTCTTCCAACTCTCTTAGCTTGTTGCTCATTTTCTCTGAATTTTCCATCAGAGTCGCCTTATCCTCTTCTAGAGTCTTGATGTGTGTCTGGAGCCCATCTGAATCAGATTTTAGTCTGTTTACCAGAGCATCTTGAGAAGAGACTGCAGTTTCCAAATTCACAACCTTCTCAACTAGTTCATCAATTCTCTCGGCCAGTTGCATCACGGTGTGGGATGATTTTAAATCTGCTTCCAGCTCACCTTTAATCTTCTCTCGCAACAAATTCGTATCATTTGGATCTATATCTTCTGATTCAGCCTCCTGTTCATCAGCAGGCTCCAGCAGATCTGATTGGTCAGAAAGAAACTCACCTTTAAGGGCTACGTACTTCTGCTGGACTTCCTTAATCCTTCGGTTCTCTACCTTAGCCTCTTCAGCTGATAGCTCCCGTTTCTCTTGCAACTTAACCAAAGTATCCTTGCATGATTTTAGAGCAGTGGCAGCCATCAAAGTTCGGGCTTCATTATCATCAATAACATTGCTGATACCGAACTCATCTTGTAAGCCGCTGATTGTCACTTGCATTTCAGTTATCTGATTTTCAATTCCCCCGCACTTAGCTTGGCATCGTTCAGATACGCTTTGTACAAACTCCTTCTCCGTTTGTAGTGCCAAAATTTCTTTCTGAAGCTTATCAGTTTTCTCTGCAGCCTCTTCTCGGCTAAGGCCTGAACTTGGAGGCACATTGGCTTTAGCAGAGCTAGCAGTTCTATTTAGCTGCTGTCCCTTTCTGGACAATAACATTGTTTGGTTTCTGAAATCTTTCTTTGGCATGCTGGGTACCTTTGGAATATTTGCTTTAGAGACCTTGTGTGCTTCGTTGGGATCATCAGATTCGAATATTGTGGGGTCACTTTCTTCAAAATCATCATCATCCATGGCAAACTGAACTTGTTCTGGGAAGACAGTGGCAATGGTGCGGTTGGCACTTTGCAGCTCTTTTGACAGATGATCGAATCTCTCTGCCAATGCTCGATATGCCCGGTAAGAGTCTTCCACATGGTTTATAAGTTCTGGCCTCCTTCTGTAGTACATCTCAGCTCTTTGAGCGAAGGTGTCCCCCGAATTTTCAATGATTTTGAGCATGTTATTAACCTTTTCCTCCATATCTGTCATATCAAAAGTGTGTTAAACTAAAAATCAAAAACAAAAGAAAGAAGAGCCATATATGTCAATATATAACAGACTTGAATATTCTTATACAACCATAGTCTAAGCTTGACATATTTGAAAATGTTATCTCTGTCATTTTCCTGGTTTCTTGCTTTTTTATAATTTTCTTCACATGTTTTGTGAAAAAAACGGAGAATTGGTAACCAAATGCACGATTAATCTTAAACAATGTGGGATCATCGGAAGCAGAATTGATTTCGATCTCTTCGTTTGTATAATAAACATAGAGTTAGTTAGTTGCCATTGAGCATGTAAAATAATCAAGAACATAACACACACACACACACACACACACACATATATATTCTGACTGAATGAAGCCTTTCCCTTGTGTAACCTAGCAAATCTCCAAACGGAAAACTTAAAGGAACCTGGCATGTTGTTGCGGACAATTGACCAATAAGAAGACAGGA
>Ga0307512_10006533_pt1 | contig 11793 bp, 6 predicted proteins | sample 14_EM_MG_FD_200267 | JGI IMG/M metagenome (GOLD analysis project Ga0307512, IMG submission 200267) | Populus trichocarpa ectomycorrhiza microbial communities from riparian zone in the Pacific Northwest, United States - 14_EM | ecosystem: Host-associated > Plants > Roots > Unclassified | place... | reverse complement strand
GACTGGGGACGGAGTGGGAGACAGCGGAGGGATGGCACGACGGGCTTGTTTGCACTTCTCGCGGAAGGGTCTTTCCCACGCCAGCGTAAAGTAGTATGTACTAGGGGAAGTGAGCTCCGTCCTTCCCATTTGCTGGGGGAGTGGTATCTAGAACAGCGATGACATAGATATAGAGTACGTACACGAGGCTCTTTTCTTTGGTGGTGGCTTTCGGATTTCGAAGCCCGGTTCGACTGGCCAGCTCCAACGCTTCCCTCGCCGGCTGGCGTTGGCGGGAGTCAAATTCGCCTGTTGTAGGTACCTATTCAGGTTAAGGTGCACAGCTAGAAATAAGTGGCGTGCTTCCTATGTATGCCAGACCTAGATAGATCATAGATATCTTTTTTTTCTGTCGTAGCCTGGCCCGTACGATCATACGTTGTCGTCGAAGACTCGTATCATGTGTTGCACTATGTAGAAACGGCGAAAACGCTAAGGACGGACTGCATCTTGGAAGAATCGGATGGTGATATCCTGGGATTTGTGGTCCGACTTCTGATGTGGACCAGTTAAATGAAGAGTGGGGGGTACACATGGTGCACGGGGGGGCGGCGGGAGGGGGCGATGAGACAGATATCTACATGCATACCCACCAAAAAAAGTATGTACTAGTTAGGGGTAATCAAAGTGTCTTGAAGTGCTGCATGGAGCCAAGCCTGATTTCTATTGGCTGTTTGGTTTTCAACTGTTGAGGGGTTTTCACAGGCGGAAAACAGATCGTGAAGAGCTTTCAACAGGCTAAGGTGGTTATCTATCTGGAACCGAACAGCGACATAAACGGAAACGATGAGGCGGAATGTTTTTGCTTTGTTGGCTGAGCACAAATATTCTTCGGTAGTTGTACTTTACATACAGCACGGCGCGCTAGAAGCCAGTGACCGCGACCGGCAGTCACCCCAACACAATTCTTTCTATATACATACACGCTACATATCTAGCATATCAACACACTTTGATTACTACGTACCCACACCACAGTTAAGGAGCAAGGGACGAGCCATACTTTCTTTTGTTCTTTCTTTTCGTTCCGATTCTTGTTCTTTGTGATTTCCTTAGTGCGCCCCACATCTCCCTTGGGCCAGGCCTGGGCGGAGCGCAAAGGGGAGCTCGCAACGAGCGGACAGGGGCGGGAAACCTAGATTCAAAGTGCGCCGCCATAGTCTATCCACATAGCAAAGCATGCGAGTATGAATAACCCCCCAAAAAAACAAAAAAAAAACACCGTAATTAAATAAAAATAAAAAGAGGTTGCCAAGAAAGAAAAAGAGAGTGGTGGCTGGTGGCTGCGGCGCCAGCAGCGGAGTTGCGGGGTGGTCCCGAGGCGAAGGAAGCTCGCGATGGGTTTGTTCACCCCCGCACGAGATACTGAATTCAATACGGACTGAGTGATAGATTGCTCGTATATGTGTACAAAGAGAAAAAGAAGGAACACAACTGCCTCTGTGCCCCATAACCTCGCCTGTGCCCATGTCGGAGTCGCCTATCATACGCTCATGCCCTCTCACTCTCCCTCTCACTCGCATTCGCCTTCGCTGTCGCCCTCACACACTCCGCAACGTTGCATGGAGTGCAAAACAGCTACATCCCCTCAGGTAGAGCTCGAAAATTTAAAGCATTGTGGCCCTCCTCTCTGCACCGGCTGCACCGCTGCATTCGGTTGGGGATGTCCAGCAGCTTCCCAGCTCGGGCTGCGGTAGTGCTTGTACTGCGCTTACGCCGATGGAGGGCGACGAGACAGTAACAGCAGAGCTGGGCTGGTGGTTGGATAGTGGGGGCGTTCGTCCGATTGAGGTTTCGAGTACTTTGATAGAAGTTGGTCACTCCGCGGTCTGGCGATATTGCTGTGAAATGTAGGGTCATCGCGGCGGTGGTTTCGCTCACATCTTCACACAGCGATACCGAACCTCAAAGTCCAATGACAACCATGACGAGTGATCGGGACAAAGGATCCCGAGCGGCCAACAACGAAATATCACTTGCCAACCGAGCCTTCCGTGTTGAACACATCTCCCGCAATACTCAGAAGAACTACGGTGTCCCCTCCCGAGCCGCTTTCAACGCCCATATCAGATTCCCTCTCACAGGGGAACGAGCACGGACGGGCTTCGCAAAGCTCCGAGCCTCCGAGATGTTTCCCCACAAGCAGCAGCGTACCTCGGAGACAGTCCGCTGGCACTCTGGGAAACCCCCTATCTTTTGGGGAAGCGATACGGCCATAACACTTCAGACCTCGTAGAGGTGACGAACTAGTGGATTCTGGAGGAACGACGACTATCGGTGCTTGATCTTTTGCACTCACTGTGGCCAAAATGTACGGATCACCGGTTTCGACGGCTACAGGAAGCCCAGAAGTATCACGACAGTGAAGCAATACTCACAAAGCATTCCTCCAAGTTGTTACAGGAGTCTACGGAACATTCGCTTGTCCGGCAAGTTCGTTATGCGGATGCTGACCATGCATTTGTACACCCGTCCTGCGGCAATTGGCATCAAGTAGGTCTTGTTCAGCGTATACAAATGCACCTGTGGACGATTTCAATACAACGATATTCCGTGCAGCCGTGATCCCCCTTCACGGTCCTCCGTAGCCAATATCGCAGTCGTTTCCGGATCGGCAGTACGTATCGCATCGGCGTGGGCGGGAAGTTTCGCAAACTGAGCTGCTTTGGACTGTAGATCATCGCCGTGAGCCAGTTTTTTTTTTCTCTCGCTTTTTTGGCTGCTTCGAACTCCATGCTTATGTGCCGAGAACTTGGACCGGCCCTATGCCCATGCAATTGTGTTCTTCCCCACCCACCGCCACCGACTGCATTGCCATCTTGAATGTCTTGAAGTCACCGAATCCCTGCCCAACGCCTATGGCTTTGGTGACTGGGATAGGTGGTAGTGATGGGGAACGAGACATGGTCATAGAAATCGATCGATGGCAGCGTGAGTGATGATGGATGAAGATTTTCGATCCGCCGCCCTTACGCCTACTTGAAATCCTGCAGGCGCCGCAGCCACCCTTTGGTGGGTATCGTGCACCACTTTAGTAGAAACGGCGGGGCATTGTGTACCTTTTCTCAAACGAAAAAAATGCGTGATCGTAGGTATCGACTGGTTAGTTGGCCCCGGTGAGATTTTAAGATCTCACCGCATCTGTCAATCCGCTGACTAACCGTTAATTTCTTCCATAAAGTCATGAGCACTGAGGACACCAATCTCCCTACGGACACCATACGCGTGTACACCGGTCGTCCGTGGTAATTGATGCGCCGCGGATGGAGAACACCGCGCGAGCACACAGCACCCGAGCCACATACTATGTCGTGGAAGGGGGTGAGCGCGCTGCCCGCTCTCGGTTTGATTCTGGAAGCCGTATGCGCCATCTATGGTCTTTCCAGGCGGCAATCGCCCCTCCGCGTAGCCACCCCGCACCGACGAGGCCAACACATTGCTGTTCTCCCATCTTTCCGAGACATCCCACGGCCGGACGGATCATGCAGTGGGATCTCGCGGCGTTGGCGGCGGAGGAACGGGTGCCCGTATGCACACGCAGCACAGGACCCTCGGAGGTTGAACGTCGCAGGCTGAGTGACCGTGCATGCATGTACGCGCCCCATAGGGACCTCTGCGAACACGCTGGGCCGAAACTGAGACCCAGGGCTTCGCCTCCCACCTGCGTTCTTGGTAGAAGATCTGCGGGTTGGGGAGGTACATACTCGTGGGGCAAAGGTATGTATTCTACCTTTTTTTTTATAGCGCAATGGATTTCTGGGGTGTGTAAATCTCTGCTTGAATCGGATGAGCAGAGTATTTTGGATGACAAACCACCATGTATCTACCAATTGGGAAAAGGTTTTATGCCCAAGCAAACAGCTGCAGGTTCGAAAACTAATGCTATGTACACTACATATGTATCTATGTACCACGGTAGACCGCGCAACCGCTTGGATTCTGTTTCGGCTTGCACTCCATTCCGGCCACGTGCTCGGTGCGTTGGTTGGTGACAGGTCCCAGGGAGTTCGTGAGCTTGCTCTTTGTCCAGGCGGCCTATGTAGCAACTCTCCACTGCCAACCAAACTCAAATCCGAGCCCGTGACTGTCCTGCCAACAGAGGATCCGGGGAGCCAATCGTTCGTTCGGGATTCTCTTCCGCGCGAGAGAGGAAAGACGGCGCTAAACTGCTATACGGTGGCATCGCCGGGATGGAAGCGCTGCGACGGTCGAGTTGGAATGTCGCCGGCCAGCTGGAGGAGGATGGAGGAGGGGATGGTAATCGGGTGCTGGCGTTAGGGTGGGTGGAGATGGAACACGATCAAAGCGTCGATGGGCGTGTGGGTTGATACTCCGCAATACCCATGGATGGAGTCGCGACAACCTGCGCGTGGAGAAGTTGGTTGTTGGGTGTTCGTCGCCGAGACCGGCGTTATGTATGCGAGTGTATCCAGTTACGCACCAGCTCTCCACTCTGGGCAGGGGCCGGTATGGAACAGACTGTGGGAGAATTCCCCTTCCGCACACATGCACTTCGTGATGGGCTGACATGCGACGAGACGGAGCTTGTTGCGTTTCGGCCGGTCCACAGTTCTGGTACCGAAGGGAAGAACAGCGGGCTGGCTGGGCATTTTGGTCAGGTACGGGCAGATTGTGTTGCGTCGCGGCTGGGCTGGGCTGGCTGGGCTGGGCGCGGTTTCATAAGCGCCAGCCACACAGATGTGGCCGTTTGGAGACGACGGCTGAAACGCCGTCTGTTTGAGCCGTCGACGCACAGGTATATACACAACGATGTCGCCCCCATCACCCTCGTGTTCACGATGCGACGGTTTTCTGCAGGAAAAACAGTAATCCAACACTCCGTCCATGGAGCCTCGCACGCAGCTTGGCAGAGGTGCAACGCCGCAGAGAAGAAGAACGCCCGGGCGGGAGAGCGTTTCGGATCCGGTATGCTCATACCGCTCTGATACCTCGAGCCGTGCATCCCACAAGCCCGGGTCCCCAGACTGCCAATAGTTGCGCTGTGCGAGCTTCCAACTTCCAACTCGTCCGTCCCCCCGTCCCCCCCCGTGTCGGCCCGGCGCTGTACTGCCTTTCCGCCCAGGGCCCAGTCTGTCGAGAGCATGTCGTCGGGTTCTGAAGCTCGCCGGCGTTTGAAGTCGTGATGCATCCCTCGTGCGGAGCGGCTTCTCGGCTTACGGAGCTGTAACGGGGCCCGGCTCCTCCTGCTTCTCGTGTGCTTCCCCTTCTTCCTCGCCTCTCTCCAGCGTCACTCCTCTTCTTATAAACAGACGTCCGATGTGCTGTGTGTGTTTTCGTCCGGCCTCTTTTCGTTTCGACATCGGCATACCTTCTCTTCTGTAATAACTTCTGGGACGGGTTCCTACCTTTAGCAGCACTTGTACAAGGTCGAATAATTCCCGCCGGCCGGACTTAATATTGCTATTCTTTCTGTGAGTCGTCCCCCCCCTCTGGGTACATGCGGACCGCGATCTGACCGTATGGCTGTAGACATTTCACCCCTCCCGGCGAGGTTTCTGATAACTACACCGAGAAGAAGAGAAGAGAAAAATGGTGTCTTCGAGATATACGAAAGTATGTTCTCGAACCGGTCTGCTGGCGATTCTTGCGCTCCAGTTGCTGGGCGGATTCACTGTCGTCCGAGCGTCGCCGTACGGTCCAATATACAAGACCGCGTCAGTGCCGGAGCATGTCTCCTCGACAGCAGCGGCGGTGCATGAGACCGCCCCGAGCTCGGCGGCGATGGCGCACGAGACCGCAACGGGAGCGGCCGTGTCGGTGTCGGTGGTTGTTTCGACGGAGACGATGCACGCAGTGGAGACGGTCCACCAGACGGAGACGGTGCACGCGGTGGAAACGGTTTACCAGACGGAGACGGTGCACTCGGTGGAAACGGTCCACCAGACGGAGACGGTGCACTCGGTGGAAACGGTCCACCAGACGGAGACGGCGCACGTCGTGGAATCGGTTCCCGTCACGGAGCGTGTAACGGAACATGTCACGATACACCAGACCGAGACGGTTCAGCAGCATGTCACCGAGCTCCAGACGGTGAGAACCCCCCGACCTCGGCGGAGCTGGTGACGGGAGCTAATTCGTTGCAGATGTTCGAGACGCTGCCGCCGGTCCATGTCACGATGCATGTCACGCAGGCGGTGACGATGACGGAAGTCTCCATGCACGTCGTTCCCACGACCGTCGTCGAACTGCAGACCGAGGTCGTAGTGGTTCGTGGTTCCGTTCCCTCAGCGCGCGGAAGAGAGACTGACGCGCGACAGCACACCGCCGTACTCACCAGCGTCGTCCCCACCACGGTCGTGCACACCATGGCGCCGGTCGTCAAGACCGTGAAAGAGCAGGTCACGGCCACGGAGACTCTGATTCACACGCAGCTGCAGCAGGTGGTGTCGACGGAGGTGCAGATGTCGCACGTCGTGCAGACGCTGTTCCAGACGGAGACGCAGGTGCGGGTGCATGAAACCACCGCCACCGCCACGGCGACGCAGGTGGTCCACAGCATCTCGACCGAACTCCGGACCGCCACCGCGACCGCCGTGTCGGTGGCGACGGAAGTCGTCCACAGCATCCGCACGGAAACCGTCGAAAACGTGCGCACCAAGACGGCCACCGCGACCGCCGTCCACGTGTCCGTCCAGACGGAAGTGGTCAACAACGTCCTGACGCAAACCGCCACCGAGACCGTCCACAACATCCTCACCGAGACCGTCAACAACGTTCGGACGGAGGTGCTGCACAGCGTGTCGACCCGGACGGCGACGGACACTGCGACGGAGACGGTGCACAACATCCGCACCGAGACCGTCAGCAAAGTCCAAACAGAGGTGCTCGAGAACATCCGCACCGAGACCGCCACCGCCACCGCCACCGAGACGGTGCACAACATCCGCACCGAGACCACCAAAAACGTCCAAACAGAGGTTCTCAAGAGCATCCTCACCGAGACCGCCACCGCCACCGCCACCGCCACCGAGACCGTCCACAACATCCTCACCGAGACCGTCAATAACGTTCGGACGGAGGTGCTGCACAGCGTGTCGACCCGGACGGCGACGGACACCGCGACGGAGACGGTACACAACATCCGCACCGAGACCGCCACCGCCACCGCCATCGAGACGGTGCACAACATCCGCACCGAGACCGTCAAAAACGTCCAAACAGAGGTGCTCGAGAGCATCCTCACCGAGACCGCCACCGCCACCGCCACCGAGACCGTCCACGCGATCCAGACCGAGACCGCCACAGAGGTGATCCACAGCATCTCAACCCTCGTCTCGACCCAGCTCCTCGCTGGCGCCCCCGCCGCGCCCACTTCCGCCGTGCACGTAACGTCGACCGTAACCGTCTGCGCGGCCTGCACCTCGTCGGCGGCGCACACTGCGACCGCCGACACCACCTCCATGGCGCACAACACGACTTCCTTGCCGGCCGACACGGTGACCTCCGCACCCACGGAAACCAGCTCCGCCCCGACGGCCGCGGCGACAACGCACACGGTGACGGTGGGCGGCAGCGCCGGGCTGATCTACACGCCGTCGTCGCTGGCAGCCGCGGTCGGCGACGTGGTGCGCTTTGAGTTCTACTCGCAGAACCACACGGTAACGCAGTCGACGTTCCAGCGGCCGTGCGTGGCGCACTCGTCCGGCGTCGGGTCCGGCTACATGGCCAACCCCGACAATGCGCTGAGCCCGCCGCCAACGTGGGATTACACCGTCGACACCACCGCGGCCTCGTGGTGGTTCTGCGCCCAGTCCACGCACTGCGCCAAGGGCATGGTGTTCGCCATCAACCCGACCGCGGAGCACTCCTTCAACGCCTTCAAGGACGCTGCCGTCGCCCAGAACGGCAGCGCCGACGCCTGGCCAACCTACATGCCCCCCACCACCATGCTGACGCTGACGAGGACCGGCGCCAAGACCGAGACCGAGACCGAGACCGAGACCGTCACGCCGACGTCCAGCACCACCGTCACGTCGCCCGCCCCCGAGGCCACCGCGCCCGCCGAAGAAACTCCACCGGTCGTAACCGCCTTCCCCGTCGTCACCGACCCCAAGCCCGTCCTCGACCTGGGAGACTACCCCACCTCCCTACTGACCGACGGGTTGGTGATCCACATCCCCGATCCTACCGGCACCGCCTAGGCCGGCTGGTAATCATGTCATCTCCTTTTTTTTTCCCGTGGTATGTAGCAAGTAGGACGTAATATTATTATGAGATGAGACGAAAGATGAAGCGTGCTGCGAGCGGCAGGCTGGCAGGGGTTTTTTTTCCTCCCTTAAACTTGATGTATCTCTTATGGTCTTTACGGGGTGTTGGTATGGGTTTGTTATCCAGCATGGATGGTTGGCGAATAGAATGCAGTCCATCGGTTCACGAGTATTCACCTGTCAAATCCGCATTCCATTCGACTTCTCCCGTCAGATCATCACTCATTATGAACATCATCATCCTCGTGCCTCATAGCTACGTCTATACAACCCCGGTGATCCTTCTGACCGTCCTCCTCGCGCCGTCGCCGTGGACCCTGACGGCGCCCTCGGCCTCGGCAGCCCGGAGGGCCTCGGCAAACTCCATGTTCTCGACATTGACGCCGCTCTGGTCCTGGATCCGGCTCAGCAGCTCCGAGTATTTGATGCTGCCGCCGCTGTCCATGACCTCGTCGAGGAGCTTGACAATGGCGGACTTGAGATCCGACTTCCGGCGGCGCTCGGAGCCGGAGATGCCGGCGAGCAGGTCCATGTCGATGCGGCCGGTGACGGGGTCGGTGGCGGACTCCTTAATCGCGGACCTGATTAGCCGGACGGCCTCCTTGACGTCGTCGACAGTGACGGTCTCTGATAGCCGCATCTTCGCGTGCGCCTCCGCGAGCCGGATCATGCTCTCGAGCTGGCGGGTGGTGGCGGTGATGCGGCGCTCGGCTGCGCGCACGTCTTCGCCCAGCTTGCGGAGCGCGACGTACGCCGAGACGAGCTCCTCGCCCGCCTCCGCCGTGAGCTTTGGGTGGATGTTCTGGCGCGCGTAGGAGATGTACGCGGTCAGCGTTTCGACGGGGATGATTTCGGCTTGAGCGGCGTGGACGGGCCGGTCCTCGAGGTACATCCCTACCAGGTGGCGGGCGAGCTTGCGGTCGGTCGCCTCGTCAACGCGGTCGAGAACTAGATACACCAGGTCGAAACGGGAAAGCAGCGTTGGCGGGAGATCGATGTTCTGGGGAACGGGGAGGTTGGGATTGTATTTGGAGCCGATTGGATTGGCCGACGCGAGGATCGAGGTGCGCGCGTTCAGCGTCGTGATGATACCCGCTTTGGCGATCGAAACGGTTTGCTGCTCCATGACTTCGTGAAGGACGGACCGCGTCGCGTCGGACATCTTGTCGAACTCGTCGATGCAGCAGACTCCGCCGTCGGAAAGGACCAGAGCGCCGGACTCGAGGACAAGCTGGCGGGTCTCGGGATCGCGGGTGACATACGCGGTGAGACCCACCGCTGAAGATCCCTTGCCGGACGTGTAGATGCCTCTGGGGGCGATCTTGTGGACGTATTGCAACAGCTGAGATTTGGACGTGGACGGGTCACCGCACAGAAGAACGTTGATGTCGCCTCTGTATCGCGGAGCTCCACCCTTCTCGAAGGTCTTGTTGGTGCCGCCAAACAGCTGCAACAGGACGCCCTTCTTGACGTCATCGAACTCGTAAATGCTGGGAGCCAAGGAGCGAGATAGAAGCTCGTAAATGTCGTAACGCGCACCGAGGGCTTTGATCTTGGTGACTTCGTCATCGGTGAGTTTTCGGACTTCATCCACATCCGCCATGACCGCGTTCGCAACCTCGGCCTCCAGGGTGGAGGTGTCCGGCCCCATGCGGCGTTTGTCGACCTTCTGAATGTGCAGCACGTCGACGTAGGTTTTGAACAGGTTCTTTATGGTCCGCTGGCGAGGATTGACCCTCACCGGGATGGACCTAAAGATTCCCGTGACTTCGATACGATCTCCAGCCCTGGCAACATCACAGAGCTCGTCGTAGCAGCAGAGGGAAACAGCATGCGGTGTCTGTCCGTCTGGGATGTTGTCCGGCGTCTCCTGGAGCTTTATGACCTGCTTGTCCTGGAAATCGGAGCGGTTGTGCACGATCTGCATGGAATTGGCCGTCTTGCAGACCTCTCGGGGACACTCGGTGGGTTCCGCAATCTTGCCGCGGTCGATCTCGACCGTCACGGTGTGGCCGCAGACGTGGCAACGGAAGAAAGCTTTAGACATGTCCGGGATGATCGGCGAGACCCGGATCACCAGTCCCTTGATGCAGACCACCTTATCGATATCTTAGTACCGGTCAGCGGTGGTTTCTCCATGCATTACAGGCAGGCATATCATACCAGAGGGATTGAGGTCTCTCATGTTGATGCTCTTATCGCAATTGAACGGCCTCGCCTTGTAACTCCTACCCAAGCACCTATCATACTCGTCATCGGATGCTCCGATCCTGACCAGATACTCCAGCATCTCATCCTTCACGGCTGTGTCCATGATGGGAATGCATTCTTGGGGGTATGCGTGCAATTGGTGATAAAACTTCTTGGTGGGCGGGAAAGCTTTCAGATTCTGCACATCTAAGTTCAAACATGTGGTCTCCAGATCTCTCATTTGTTTCATCATATTCTGATAGACCAACTCCTCGCCCTCACCGGGGTGGATAAACTCGTTCTCCTGGCGCATGCGGTACTTGCGTTTGAACTCGTGCAGAAATTTGCGGAATGCGAGGGTGCATTCCTCGACCGAGACGTTGGTACCCCAGATCAACCGTTTGGGTCCGTCCGGAAGTTCGGAGGTGGGTCCGGCGCTGTAGGTAGGAGCGTCGGAGAGCAGATCGGCGGCCGCATCACTGCCGATAGGCACACCGTTCTCGTCGACGTACAGGAGTCGACGGTGGCTCGGGGTAGACCTAAGATCGGAGAATTGGAGATCTCCTCGACGCGAGCGCGCGGGGGTTGTTCCAAGAGCAGCTCCTCCACGACTGACAGGGTCGTAAGCAACGCAATCTAACGCCGTCTCAATCGTTCACATACCTAGAGCGAAGGGCGCTAGCACTGGAACCGGGAAGCCCAGAAGATCGTGGGGTTCTTCCATCCCTCGGAGGAGATGAAGACCGATACTGTAGGGGCGAGGAATCTCGGAAGGCATCTGAATTGAACGCCAAAGGAGTGGAAGCCGGTCCGGCGGCCGGTGAGCTCTGCCTTCCTCGGTCTGACGACGGGGCCGGCGACGATGTGAGTCCCTCAGGGAAGAGCGGGGACGTTCCCCTCACCGAAGACCCAGCCGGTTGTGCAGGTGGAGCATTCCTTCCGCTGCGAGAGGCACGGGGAGTAGATTGCTGTGAGGACGACGGCTGATTCGATGACACGCGGGTACTGCGGCTTGAAGACATTGTTGCGGCAGATACGAGATTAGGCTGGGAATTGACACTCGTTTTGGATGTCCGTGCGCATACGAATGTTGATTGTGGTTGATGGAAGGTAGGGTGGTATCTCAAGGGCAAAGGGGAAAAGGAAGCACAGACAACAAATACATGCGGAGCGCGTCGCCTTGGCAGGCAAGGGACCGCGTAGAGCACAAAAAAAAACGCGCCCCACAAGCATCACTCGATAAGTTTGCCACAATCCTGTGGATACTTATTAGCCGATCTCCGTACTCCCGCAGTTAATAACAAAATAGCCGTGATAGGTCGGGTCCTTTTCAAGC
>Ga0307512_10006532_pt1 | contig 11794 bp, 8 predicted proteins | sample 14_EM_MG_FD_200267 | JGI IMG/M metagenome (GOLD analysis project Ga0307512, IMG submission 200267) | Populus trichocarpa ectomycorrhiza microbial communities from riparian zone in the Pacific Northwest, United States - 14_EM | ecosystem: Host-associated > Plants > Roots > Unclassified | place... | reverse complement strand
TCGAGTCGTTCGTCAAGACCGGCTACGCGCACTACTGCACCCTGCTGCCGACGGCCTTCACCGACGAGGACGCGAGCGTCGCCCAGGTCGCCGCGATGCTGGGCTTCCTGTTCAGCATGGAGAACCTGGCGCTGTCGCTCGGCTGCGACCGGACGCAGCTGGAGCTGGCGTTCGCGCAGTCACATCCGCGGGAGCCGGCGAAGGTGGCGCTCCTGTGGGCGGCCCAGGTGCAGCTTGGGCGCCTGTCCCGCGCGGAGCTGCGGTCGCGCTGCGACGAGCTGCTGGACAACCCGCTGGTGCTGCCGGCGTATCCGCGTTACCTCAGCGGTTTCGTGCACGCGCTGGAACCAGCGCCTGGCCTGGCCGACTTCGTGGTGGAGGCGGTGTCGCAGGCGTTCGCCCGGCTGCCGGACCCGGTGCTGCTGCCGTGGCTGCCGACCCTGATCAGCACGCTGAAGGCCGGCGGCGCCGACCTCGCGCCGCTGCTCATCCGGGAGGCCGGGCGGATCTTCCCGAGCAGGCTCGCGGCACTGGACGAGTGGGTGCCGCCGTGGCTGGCGCAGGAACCCGTTCCGGTGGCGGCACGCGGTCACGGTGTCTCGCTGCTGGCCGCCCACCCCGCGACGTGCGACGCGCTAGCGAGCCTCCTCGGCTGCGAAGGGACCTGGGAGACAGCGGCTGCCGCGCCACAGGGCGTGGCTCTGGTCGGCGAGTACCCGGACACAGCGATGGCACTGGAGGAGTTGCTGAGCCGTTAACCCATGGGTGACACGCCCGCCTCGTCGAGCAGGTGGATGGCGACACCCGTCGCGAGCAGTGCGCTCGGGCGCAGGCCGAACATCGTGTGAAAGGCGTCGCTCAGGTGCGACGGGCTCGCGAAGCCCGCGTCCGCGGCGGCCGCCGTGAGGTCGCCGCGGACGGCGATCGTGCTGGCCACCCGGTACATCCGCGCCCACAGCCGGTACCTGCGGAAGCTCGTCCCCGTGTGCTCACGGAACAGGTGCAGGAACCGGGAGGCCGACAGGCCGACGCCGGCCGCGAGCCCGGCCGCCGAGACGGTGGGGTGCCCGAGCAGGTGCCGGACCGCGGCGGCGACCCGCCCGTCGACCTCGCCGGGCGACGCCGGCCCGGCGAGGTCGAGCCAGTGCGACACCGTTCCCGAGTCCAGCCGCGCGCCCGCCGACACGAGGCCGGCCTCCTCGACGTGTCCGTGCCGCACCGGACCCGTGCCGTGCGCCATGCGTGACCGGCACGCCTGTTCCCTGGTGGAGGCCACGTCCAGGTAGCAGAACACCATCCGCTCGCCGTGGGCCACCAGGTGGTGGCGGAACCGCGGCGCGATGAGCGCGGTGCGCACGGCGAGACCGTCCACGGTGAACACGTCGTCGACCCCGATGGCCAGGCACGCCACCGAACCCGAGTGCGGGCCCAGGTCCAGTGACGGGCCTGCGTAGATCGCCTGGCCCGGCCACAACCAGAGCGCGGGACAGCCGGTTTCTGGAAGCGCCGCGGCGGTCACGGTCGTCATGCTGGCCTCCGGTCGGCGAATCGAGGAGTCAGTGGCAACCGTAGTGATCGTCGCGGTCGGTGTGTTCTTTCTCGGCATGGGCGGGTACGCACTCGCCGCCCCGGCGGCACTGGTCCGGCCGTTCCGGCTGGTGGCCGACTCGCCGGAGAGCCGGTCCGAGGTCCGCGCCGTCTACGGCGGCTTCGGCGTGGCCGTCGCGGTGGTGCTCGGTGTGGCCGCGGCCGACCTCGCCCTCCGGCCCGGCATCGTGGTCACCGTCGGCGCCGCGCTGGCCGGGATGGCCGCGGGCCGGGTCGTGTCCAGGCTGCTCGACCGAGGCACCGCGTTCTACCCGATCTGGTTCTACTGCTGCGTCGAGGCGGTCGCGGCCGGCCTGCTGTTCAGCGCCGTCTAGTGGCCGATGTCTTGAGGGTGCCCTTCAGGGCGTTGAACGTCGTGAGGGTGCCCTTGAGGACATCGCCTAGCTGACGCCCTCGGCCAGCTCGATCACCTGCCCGGTACCCGACCGTCGCACATCCCACACTGGGAGTGGGAATCACCAGAACCGCACATCGCTTGACGACTTGACCGTGCGAGTTCAACGATTCTCGTTGGATGCTGTTCGGTATTGAGAACGGAGGCGACGCGATGACGCGTCGGACCGTCGTGGGCGCCGTGGTTGTCGGGCTGTTGGCGGCGGTGACCGTGGTCGGGTCGGGGGCGAGCACGTCGGCGCCGAGGGCGGGGGCCATCGAGAACGGGCTCGCGCGCACTCCGGCCATGGGGTTCAACAACTGGAACGCCACGAACTGCCGCGCCGAGTTCAACGAGCAGATGGTCCGCCAGATCGCGGACATCTTCGTCGCGCGTGGGCTCAGGGACGCCGGCTACACCTACGTCAACCTCGACGACTGCTGGGCGCTGCCCGACCGCGACGGCGCGGGCAACCTCGTGCCGGACCCGGCTCGCTTCCCGAACGGCATCAAGGCGGTCGCCGACTACGTCCACGGCAAGGGCCTCAAGTTCGGCATCTACACCAGCGCGGGCACCAGAACCTGCAACGATCTGGGGTTCCCCGGCGCCATCGGGCACGAGCAGCAGGACGCCACCCTGTTCGCGTCCTGGGGTGTGGACTACCTGAAGTACGACAACTGCGGTGACCACCTCGGGCAGAGCGCGCAGGAGCGGTACACGAGGATGCGCGACGCGTTGCAGGCCACCGGAAGGCCGATCCTGTACTCGATCTGCGAGTGGGGCTCGAACGCGCCGTGGGACTGGGCGCAGTCGGTGGGCAACAGCTGGCGCACCACCGGCGACATCTCCGACAGCTGGGGCAGCATGCTGGGGATCTTCAAGGCGAACGTGGGCCTCGCGGTCAACGCGCAGCGTGGCGGCTGGAACGACCCGGACATGCTCGAGGTCGGCAACGGCGGCATGACCGACACCGAGTACCGCAGCCATTTCTCCTTGTGGGCCATGATGAACGCGCCGCTGCTGATCGGCTCGGACCTGCGCACCGTCGGCCAGGGCACCTACGACATCCTCACCAACCGCGACGTGATCGCGCTCGACCAGGACACGCTCGGCATCCCTGCCACGGAGATCGCCAACTCGGGCGGCCGGCACGTGCTGACCAGGCCGCTGGAGAACGGTGACGTCGCGGTCGCGCTGTTCAACGAGACCGGCTCGACCGCCACGATCAGCACGACGACCGCCGCGGCCGGCCTCGGGAACGCGACTTCCTACCAGCTCACGGACCTGTGGTCCAAGGCGGTGACGACGAGCACCGGCGCGGTCAGCGCCTCGGTGCCCGCGCACGCCACCGTGGTCTACCGGGTCAGCAGGGCCGGCACGTTCACCGCGCCGCCCGCCGGCACGACACAGGTGTCGGCGCTGCCTGCCGCGTTGTCCGCGAGCGCGTGGGGCCCGGTCGAGCTGGACCGCAGCAACGGCGAGCAGGCGGCGGGCGACGGCCGCACGTTGACGATCAACGGCGCCACGTTCGCCCGCGGCCTCGGTGTGCACGCCCGCAGCGAGGTGCGGTACTACCTCGGCGGCCGGTGCACGTCGTTCCAGGCCTGGGTCGGCGTCGACGACGAGACCGGCGCCGAGGGCAGCGTTTCCCTCGAGGTGTGGGGAGGCGGCTCGATGCTGGGGAGCAGCGGCGTGGTGCACGGCACGGACGCGGCGAAACGCGTCACCGCCGATGTCACCGGCCTGCAGTACGTTCACCTGGCCGTACTGCCCACAGTGGACGGTCCACGCTACGACCACGCCGACTGGGCCGACGCCACGATCACGTGCGCCTGACCGCGTCGCACGGCCGGACGACCTCGGCAAGATCGACGTCAGGGAATCGCCTCCGGTCAGCGGTGTTCTCGTCGCGCTCGACCAGGTACACACTGGGGTGTGAGCGGCACGACAGATATCGAGCCCGTCACCTACCCGTTCGGCGTGGCCGCGGCGCTCGACCTCGACCCCGCCTACGCGAAGGCCCGTGACGCGGCCGGGATGATCCGGATCCAGCTGCCCTACGGTGAGCCGGCGTGGCTCGCGACGCGCTACGACGATGTTCGCCTTGTGTTGGGGGACCTGCGGTTCAGCCGGGCCATGGCGATCGAGGCCGACGTGCCGAGGATGACGCCAAGCAAGCTGGACAGCGGGATCATCGTGCGGGATCCGCCCGACCACACCCGGCTGCGCAGGCTGGTGGCCAAGGCGTTCACCCATCGCCGGGTGGAGCAGATGCGCCCGCGGGTCCGTGAGCTGTCCGAGGGGCTCGTGGACGCGATGGTCGCGCGGGGCATGCCGGTGGATCTGGTGGAGCACTTCGCGTTGTCGCTGCCGGTCGTGGTGATCTGTGAGCTGATCGGTGTGCCGGTGGCGGACCGGCCGTTGTTCCGGGCGTGGAGCGACGCCTTTCTGTCCACGAACACGACGACCGCGGAGCAGTTCACGGCCAACCGGGAGGGATTCCGGGAGTACATGAGCGGGCTCATCGCCGCGCGCCGTGCCGCGCCCGCCGACGATCTGATGACCGCGTTGATCGAGGCGCGTGACGAACACGACCGGCTCTCCGAGCTGGAGCTGGTCGACATGTGCAACGGGATCCTGGTGGCTGGTCACGAGACCACCGCGTCGCACCTCCCGAACTTCGTGCACGTTCTGTTGGCGCACCCCGAACGGCTGGCCGAGCTGCGTGCCGACCTCGACCTGATGCCGGCCGCCATCGAGGAGCTGATGCGGTTCGTGCCGCTGAGCTACGGGCCCGGTTTTCCGCGCTACGCCACCGAGGACATCGAGGTGGGTGGGGTGCTGGTGCGTGCGGGGGAGCCCGTCGTGGTCAACTTCGCGTCGGCCAACCGGGATCCCCGGCAGTTCCAGGATCCCGACGAGCTGCGCTTCGACCGTGCGGAGAACCCGCACCTCGGTTTCGGGCACGGTGTGCACCACTGTCTCGGCGCGCAGCTGGCCAGGGTCGAGCTGCAGGAGGGCCTGCGCGCGCTGGTCAGCAAGCTGCCGGGGCTGCGGGTCGCCGGGGAGATCGAGTGGAAGGTCGAGATGCCGGTACGAGGCGCCCGCCGCATGCCGGTCGGGTGGTGACGTTGCCCTCGGCGGCGGCGCTCCGTGCGTCAGTCGGTGTGGGGTGCGACGCCGAACTCCAGTGCCGTCCTTCCTTCTGACACCGGACCCGAGCCGCGCAGGACGAGGCCGCAGTCGGCGGCGAGGCTGGCCAGCTCGTCGACGGTTCGTTCCCTGCCGCCGAAGCACATCAGCATGAACAGGTCCATCGCGGTGTCGGCGCGCAGCGGCTCGATCACCACCACGGCGCCGTTCGGTGCGGCGGCCCGGCGGCAGCCGGCCAGGATCGTGCGGGCGTGGTCGTCGTCCCAGTCGTGGAGGATGTCGGACAGGACGTAGGCGTCGGCGCCCGTGGGCAGGGGGTCGAAGAAGCTGCCGGTGACGGCGCCGGCCCGGTCGGCGAGGCCGGCTGCCGTGAACCTCTCGGCGGCGGCGGTCGTCGTCGGGGACAGGTCCAGGACCCGTCCGCGCGGGCCGGGGTGGGCGTGGAGGATCGCCGCGAGCAGGATTCCGTCGCCCCCGCCGACGTCGAGGATCTCGGGGAAGCGGCTCCAGTCGACGCGTTCGGCGATCTGCCGCGCCTGCACCTGGAACCGCCAGTTCATCTGGGCGTCGAACGAGCGCCGCAGTTCGGGCCTGGCGTCGAGGTCCGTCCAGAAGTCGCGCCCGTAGCGCCGCACATAGGCGGGAGTGCCGGTGGTGATCGTCCCGAGCAGGTCGACGAAGGCGAGGTCGGCGCGCCCGCCCGCGCAGTTGATGTCCAGCAGGGGCTTGACCCCTTCCGGGGCGTCCTCGCTCAGCTGGGCGCCGAGGTCGGTGGGCCGGTAGCGGCCGGACTCCGCATCGAGGTCGAAGACACCGATCGTGACCAGATGAGCCAGCAGGCACTCCATGGCCGGCGTCGCGGCTCCGGTCTCGGCGGCGAGTCGCTCCGCCGTCGCTCCCGCGTTTCCCGCGCGCTCCGCCAGGCTGAGCGTCGCGGCCACCCGGATCGCCATGGGGGTGGCCAGATCGGCCATGGCGCGAATCGACGGTTGGGCCATCGGGGTCACGTCCTGATCTCGGCTCGGTTTCTCGCGATGTTGCGGATCTTCTTGGTGCGGCCGTGTTCGGCGAGCACGGTGAGTACCGGCGCCGAGGTCGACTCTTCGGCGATGCGGCGCTGCATCCAGTCCGTGACGTCCGCCAGTTCGTCGGGCGTCGGTGTGTGGCCGGCCTTGACGCTCAGCCAGAACATCCAGTCGTGCACACGGCGGTGGACGAACCCGCGGTTGCCTTCCGTGGAGAACCGGTCGATCTCCGGCAGGATCTCGGCCGACCATTTCTGGAAGTCGGCGGGATCGGTCGTCTTCGTCGCGATCGTGTCCACGAGGTCGACGACCGCCGTCCTGGCCGTCATCTCCTCGGGGTCGCGCAGGATCGTGGCCACGAGTGCGCGGTCACCGTCGCGGCTTGTCGCCGCGGCAGCCACGGAGATGACGCGTCGATAGGCGGCCGACCGCACGTGCTCGTCCTCGACGGCCTTGTCGATGTCCACGTCGATGATTCCCGCGTCCGCGAGCAGGGCGGTCAGGTCGTCGCGCAGTGTCATGTCCCTCAACCGTCGCAGGGCTTCTTCGCGGCGGCTTTCCGCTCCGCCTCGGCGCGCTCCGCGCGTTCTTCGGCCTGGTTTCGCCGTCCGAGCTTCCGGACGGCTTTCCTGATCTCCGCTTTGTAGTGTTCCACCACCGCCCGCTGCGCGCGCGAGAGCTCCGGCTGGCCGTCGATGGGGTGGCCGTTCGGCCCGATCCTGACCTCACGAGGAGGGCCACCACCGGTGACGTGGGCATGCCCCGGCCTGTCGGCGTCGTACTCGTGAACGACGATACGCACGCCGTTCTTGATGACATCGAGGAGAGCCAGACCGAGCGGGTCGAGCCACACGAGCGGGTTCGGGACGTAGCTGTGCGGTGCGTAGCCGCCCGCGAGGCCGATCGGGTCGGCACTGAAGTACCGCGCGGTTTCCGGGTCGTAGTAACGGAAGTAGTTGTAGTTGAGCCCGGACTCCTGGTCGGAGTACTGGCCGGGGAACCGCAGCGGCGTCGTCGCGGTGCCGCCGTGGGCGATCGGCCTTCCCCACGCCGTGGTCTGCGCGAACCACGCCACGGTGCCATGCTCGTCGACCAGCTCGGTCGGCGCGCCGACCAGGTCGGTGACGATCGCGTAGAACCGCTCGTCGATCCCCGCGCGTTCCACCTGGACGAGCGGCCGGTGGGAGGACGGGTCGTAGTCCCAGCTGATCGACTGCCGGTCGGTGATCTGTTCGGCGAGCGTCGTCCCGTCCCAGACGAAGTCGACCCGCTCGACGACCTGCTCCTGCGCGAGCCGTTCCTTCGCGATACGCCGGCCCAGCGCGTCGTAGCGGTAGCGCCAGTGTGCGTTGTCCGGCGTGACCAGGCCGATCAGCTGGTCGTCGGCGTTCCAGGTGTAGTGCCACACCTCGGCGCCGCGTTCCTTGCGTGTGACCCTGCCCTGCGGGTCGTACTGGTAGCGCAGCGCGCCGGCCTCGTGCAGCAGGGTTCCCGTGTAGCGCCACTGTGCGGACGGCGGAGCGCCCTGCGCGGCCGCGTTGGTCAGGTTGCCCGCCACGTCGTACTGGTAGCTCTCGGACCACCGTTGGCCGTTCACCCGGTTGATCCGGCCGAACGGGTCGAGGTCGAAACCGCGGCGGCCGTTGATCTGGTCGGAGATGTCCGTGACGTTGCCGTCCTGCCGGTAGCGGAACGTGCGGTGTTGTGTTGGCACACCGGCGTTTCTGCCGAGCACGGTCTGGCTGGCGAGCTGGTCGTTCGCGTCCCAGGACTGCGCGATCCGGAGGCCGGACGGCGCTGTCCTGGCGGTCTCCCGGCCCGCGGCGTCATAGGCGAACGCCAACGTGCGGTTGCCGTTGCGCAGTGCGACCGGCGTGCCCGCGGCGTCGAACTCCCACGTGGTCACGGCGCCGCTGGGCGTTCGCCTGCGGACGCACCGGCCGAGCGGGTCGTACTCCGTGGTGACCGTCCTGCCGTTCACGGTCTCGGTGAGCACGCGGCCGATCGCGTTCCTGGTCATGGCGACGGTCGCGTCGCTGTTGGTCGCGGACATGATGCGGCCGACCGGGTCGTACCCGAACGTCATGGCGTCGGTGGGGGACTGCACCGCCACGACATTGCCGCGGACGTCGCGGTGGTAGGTGGTGGTCTGCCCGGCGCCGTTGGTTCTGCCGACGAGCTGACCGGCCGCGTCCCGTTCGTAGGTCGTGACGCGGCCGTTGAAGTCGGTTTCGCGGACCAGGCAGCCGGCCAGGTCGTACTCGTACCGCCACACCAGGCCCTGCGCGTTGGTGACCGTGGTCAGGTTCAGCTCGGTGTCGTAGCCGAACTCGATACGGCTGCCGTCCGCGTTGACCTGGGCGACCGGCAGGTCGAAATGGGTCGTGGCGACCGACAGCAGCGGACCGTCGCCGATGGAGTACTCGGCGAAGTTGCCTTCCGGGTCGTGCCGCCAGTGTTCCGTCGTCCCGTCCGGCCGTGTTCTGGTGAGCGGCTTTCCCTCCACCGTCCAGGTCGTCCTGGTCGTGTTGCCGAGCGGATCGACCGTCGCGGTGACCCGGCCCAGCTCGTCACGAGTGATCCGTGTCGTGTGGCCGAGCGGGTTGGTCACCGTGACGGGCAGGCCCCGTGCGTCCGTCTCGATCCGGTGGACGTTGCCCAGGGCGTCCGTTTCGGTCCTGCGGTGGCCGAGCTCGGTGTAGCCGTAGCGGGTGACCGCGCCGAGGGGATCGGTTTCCTCGACGATGTTGCCACGGTCGTCGTGCTGGTAGGTCCACTGTGCACCGTCGGCGTCGGTGATCGTGACGGGCAGGCCGTGCTCGTCCTGGACCGTGGTGACGCTGCTGCCGTCCGGATGCGTGATGCGCGTTGGCTCGTCGGTGAGGCCGTACTCGAACCGGGTCGTGTGGCCCAGCTGATCCGTCTTGGCGGTCACCCGGCCGTAGTCGTCGTGCTCGAACCGTGTCGTCGCGCCGAGCGGGTCGACCTCGCGGACCAGCTGCCAGTCCTCGCTGAAGTGATAGGTGCTGACCGCGCCCAGCGAGTTGCGGTAGGTGGTGACCCGGTTCCGCTGGTCGTAGTCGATCGAGCAGGCTAGCGCGCCGCCGCTCCCGTCGGCCCTGACCACCCGGCCGGTGTGGTCGTAGTCGTAGGAGTACCAGTGGCCGTTGCGGTCGGTCCACTTGGTGACGCGGCTGTCGCCGTCGTAGTCGAACCGCATGACCCGGCCGGACGAGTTGCCGACGGCGGACAGCCGCGCTTCGGTGTCGTAGTGGTAGCTGACCAGGGGGATGTCGCCGCCGCCCGCGCGCACCATGCGCAGTCCGGTGATGCGGCCGTCCGTCGCGTCCACGGCGATGCGGTACCCGCCGGAATGGTCGACCGACGTTGGCGTGCCGGCCGTGTCACGGGCGATGGTGATGCGGTTTCCGTTGCGATCGGTGATCGCCGACAGCAGGACTCGCCGTGTCGCGCCGGAACTCGCCGGGAAGGCGAAGTGGCGTGTCTGACCGTCGACCGGGTTGGTGATGGTGAACTCGGTGGCCGACGTCGCGCGCAACGGCCAGCGCGCACCGTGCGACGGGAGGACCGGCGCGCCGGTGGCAGGCGGGGTCGGATAGGTGAGAGTGACCCCGTCCGCGCCGACATAGCAGACGCCGTCCGCGTCCAGCTCGACTCGCTGGTCCACTGTGGACGCCCACGAGGAGCCGAACGACCGCCCGAGCCGGTAGGTCGAGATGTGGGTCCTGCGCAACACGAACGGGAGCACGCCGGGGATCTCGACATCGGTCTGGGACATCAGCATCTCGCCGGTGGCCAGGTCGACCGGGTCGCCGCCGGTGCACTTCCCGTCGTTGGCGCGGCCGTCCTTCGCCGGGTCGGTGTTTCCGCGGGCGTCGGGGTCCTTCGGCTTGCCCGTGTCGGATGGCTTCGTCGACGACGGCGACGTCGTGTCCGGTGTGGACGGTGTGTCCGGCGAGGACGGCGTCGTCGGGCTGTCCGGCGTGTGTGTCGTCGGCGTGGAGGTGCTCGACGGCGACGTCGCGGAGCTGGGCGAGGTCGAGCCGTTGGGGGAGGAGGGGCTGCCGTCGACCTTGCTCGGGCTCGTCCCCGAGTGCGGGGCCTTTCCGTTGTCGGCCTTGCGCATCAGCTTGGCGAGCTTCTCGATGATCTCGTCGAGCTTGCTGATGATCTTCTTGAGGCGCGGGGCGACGTTGCTGATGGTCTTGACGAGCTTGCGGACGACGTCGGTGACCTTGTTGACCACCTTGGAGATGGCCGTCGTCGCCTGGGCCACGACGAGCGGGGTGGCAAGGCCCAGCGTGCACGCTTCCTCGATCGCCCAGGCGATGAGCCGGCCGACCAGCTCGCCCACGATGTCGCGGATGAACTCGCGGACGAACGAGACGACCTGACCCATGATCATCACGCCGACGGAGATGCCGTCGGCGAGGGTGCCCGCGCCGGCCACCGCGTCCGCCGCCTCCGCGGCGTGTCCCCGGTACGCGTCGGCGGCGCCGCCGGTCCAGCCCGAGGTGCCCGACTTGGCCTGGGTGAGGTAGTCGGCCGAGACCGCGTTGACCTCCTTCGCGACGTTGGCCCAGGTGTCGGAGAAGGACTGGATCACCGGTGGGTCGCCGGCGAACCAGTCGAGGGCTTCCTTGAGCGGGCGGACGTGCTCGATCAGCCAGGACACGCCGTAGGAGGCCAGCGTGCCGAGCGGGTCGATGACCATGGACAGCACTTCCAGGCCCATGCCGAGGCCGCCGAGCCCGGCCTCGACCCAGCTCCCGTCGCTGACACCGTTCGCCAGGTCCTGTGCGGACTCCAGGATGCCGATGCCGGTGACCGCGGTGGTGGTGCTCTGCGCCTGCGCGACGAGCGGGTTGCCGTCCGGCATCAGAGCGATCCCTCGATCCCCTGGTACGTGACGGCATGGGCGCTGTCGGTGGTCTCGTACGACTTGACCGTGTCGCGGACCTTGCCGGCGGTGTCGCTGAGGGTGTCGACCGCCTGCTTGAGCGTGTTCACGCCCAGGCGCTCGAACGGCTCGAGCAGCATCGCGAACGGCTGGCACACCACGCCGTACGCGCTGTTGTTCATGGTGACGGTGTTCGCGGCGTCAACGGCGGTACGCAGCCGATCCGTCAGCCCGTCGACCTGGGTCGCGTGCGCGTCCAACTCGTGGATCACGAGTTCGAAGCCGGTCATGGCGTGATCCCCCTGTGCTATCTGAAGACCGACTCGTCACCGAAGTCCCCGTCGGTTCCGTCGCCGTTGTCGTCATTGTCCGTTGTGGACGGTCGGCGCGGCGCCTGCGGCGGTGTGCCGGCGTCGTCGTCCTCGATGTCGTCGAAGTCGTCGCGCTCGTCCGGGACCTCGTCCTCGTCCTCGTCCTCCGGGGCCGGGAAGTTCTGCTCCGCGGTGGCGATGACGTGCTGGCCGGCCGGGTCGTCGCCGACCGTCTCGGCCACGATCGCCGCCAGCGCCCGCGGATACCGCGACTGAGCTTTTCGGATCGCCGCCATCACGTTCGCGGCGATCTCGTCCGGGGACATCTCCCGCACCCGCTCGGTCATGGCGATGTCGGTCGGTATCCCGTTGTTCCCGACGGTCGCGCTCACCGCCCCACCGG
>Ga0307512_10006530_pt1 | contig 11794 bp, 10 predicted proteins | sample 14_EM_MG_FD_200267 | JGI IMG/M metagenome (GOLD analysis project Ga0307512, IMG submission 200267) | Populus trichocarpa ectomycorrhiza microbial communities from riparian zone in the Pacific Northwest, United States - 14_EM | ecosystem: Host-associated > Plants > Roots > Unclassified | place... | reverse complement strand
GAGAGGGGCCCGCCGTCGCCGATGGGTCACTCAGCCGGGGCAAGGCGTGGTCAGGCGTGCCGGGTGCCGTGCTCGACGCAGGTCGCCGTCCAGCCGGTGGGGACGATCTGGACCTTCATCCGGCGCCGGCAGCCGGGGCAGAAGCGGGGCGGCTCTAGCTCGCGGGCCTTGGCACAGGGCGAATGGTCACCCTCGGCGGCGGCATTGCCGCAGCGGTCACACCAGAGCGCCGTCACGGCCGTCACAGCGTTGCCGAGAGGGCCTTGACCGGCATCTTAAGCTCGGCCAGCAGCGCCAGATCCTCGGTCGCCGGGCGGCCCAGGGTGGTCAGGTAGTTGCCGACGATCACCGCGTTGATGCCGCCGAGCAGGCCGTCCCGGGTGCCCAGATCGCCCAGCGTGATCTCGCGGCCCCCCGCGTACCGAAGGATGGTCTTGGGCATTGCCAGCCGGAACGCGGCGATGGCGCGCAGCGCGTCCTTGCCCTCCACAACCGGCTGGTCGCCGAGCGGGGTGCCCGGGCGCGGATTGAGGAAGTTGAGCGGGACCTCGTCGGGCTGCAACTCGGCCAGCTGGGCGGCGAACTCGGCCCGCTGCTCGATGCTCTCGCCCAGGCCGAGGATGCCGCCGCAGCAGACCTCCATGCCCGAGTCGCGCACCATCTTGAGCGTGCCCCAGCGCTCCTCCCACGAGTGGGTGGTCACCACATTGGGGAAGTAGGACTGGCAGGTCTCGAGATTGTGGTTGTAGCGGTGCACACCCATCTCGACCAGCTCGTCGACCTGCTCCTGGGTCAGCATGCCGAGGCTGGCCGCGACCTGGATGTCGACCGCCGCCTTGATCGCCGCGACACCCTCGCGCATCTGGGCCATCAGCCGCTCGTCGGGCCCGCGGACGGCGGCCACGATGCAGAACTCCGAAGCACCCGTGGCGGCCGTCTGCTTGGCGGCCTCGACCAGCGACGGGATGTCCAGCCAGACCGAGCGCACCGGCGACGTGAACAGCCCGGACTGCGAACAGAAGTGGCAGTCCTCGGGGCAGCCCCCGGTCTTCAGCGAGACGATGCCCTCGACCTCGACCTCGGGGCCGCACCACGCCATCCGCACCTCGTGGGCGAGCTGCAGCAGCGCCGGCACGTCCTCGTCGCTCAGCCGGAGCACCTCGAGGATCCCCGCCTCGTCGAGGCCGACACCGTTGGCGAGCACCTGGGCGCGGGCCCGGTCGAGGATCTCTGGCATGCCCGTACCCTACAAGGCTTCCAGGCTGATGGAACTGTCGGTGGCGGGTGATAGTTTCCCCGCGTTGCATGTGTTGACGACGGCGAATGCGAGGGTGTTTTGACGGCCTGGTTGGACGCGCTCGAGGGCCTCGCCCGCACGCGGGCCAAGGCCGGCCTGACCCGTGAGCTGCGGCCCCGTGCGGCCGGCGAGCAGATCGTCGATCTGGCCGGCAACGACTATCTCGGCCTGGCCGTCCATCCCGCGGTGGTCGCGGCTTCAGCTTCGGCCCTCTCGGCGTACGGGCTTGGGGCGACCGGCTCCAGGTTGGTCCGTGGGTCGACGGCCACCCACACGGGGCTGGAGGCGTCCCTCGCCAGCTGGCTCGGCGCCGATCAGGCCCTGGTGTTCTCGTCGGGCTATCTGGCCAACCTCGGCGCCGTGCGCGCGCTGACCGGGCCCGACACCGTGATCATCTCCGACGCCTACAACCACGCCTCGCTGATCGACGGGTGCAAATTGTCGGGCGCGCAGACGGTCGTCGCGCCGCACGCCTCGCCGGCCGCCGTGGCTTCGCTGCTCGACTCGTTCCCTGGCCGGCCCGCCGTGGTGGTCACCGAGTCGGTGTTCTCGGTGGACGGCGATCTCGCCCCGCTGGCCGAGCTGCACGCGGTCACGTCCGCGCGCGGCGCTCTGCTGCTCGTCGACGATGCCCACGCGCTGGGGGTGCTGGGCGCCTCGGGTGCGGGCGGCGTGTTCGCCGCGGGGCTGGCCGGCGCGAGCGACGTGGTGGTGACCGCGACGCTGTCCAAGTCGCTCGGTGCCGCGGGCGGGGTGATCGCCGGCCCGGGGCAGCTGGTGCGGCATCTGGTCGACACGGGACGCACGTTCATCTACGACACCGCGCCGCCGCCGGCCGTGATCGCGGGGGCGCAGGCGGCGCTCGAGATCGCCCGCGTGGCCGACGACCGGCGGCTGCTGCTGCGTTCCCGGGCGGCGCTGATCGTGGCGCGGCTCGCGGCGGCGGGCTTCGACGTGCGGCTGCCGGCCGGAGCGGTGCTGTCGGTCACCGCGCCGGGCCCGGAGGCGGCGGTGGCGTGGGCGGCCGACTGCTGGGACCGGCGGGTCGCGGTCGGGTGTTTCCGGCCGCCGTCCACGCCGGACGGCTCGTCCCGGCTCCGCCTGACGCTGAACGCGGGCGTGTCGGATGAGGACTTCGCCCGGGCGCTGGACGTGATCGTGGAGTGCGCGCCGTGACCAGCATCCACGACTTGTTCCGCCGCCGAAAAGCCCGGCCGGCGCCGCGCGAGTCCCCGGAGAACGACCTGCCGCCGCCTGCCGCCGCCTCGCCGGCTGCGGAATCGCCCGAGGGCCAGTCGCCGGTGGCTGGGGTCCCGGCGCACTCCACTGACGGCGATGCGCTTGCGGCCTCCGGCGGGCTTGGTCCGGACGTCGCAGGGTCGTCTCGTGGCTCTCCGCCGGAGTTTTCGGCGCGAGATTCGAGGGCGGATTCATCGAGTCCCGGTCCGGCGGCTTCGGGTTCGCCGGAGGACGAGTGGTCTGCTTCGCCTCGGCTCGAGTCGGACGCGCCCGGCCCGGTCTCGTCTGCTTCCGTCTCGCCCGCCCCGGTCTCGCCTGCCCCAGTTTTGCCCGCCCCCGTCTCGCCTGCCCCAGGCTCGCCCGCTTCCGCCTCGCCCGCGCCGATCTCGCCGGTGTCTACGTCGTCTTCACCGGTTTCGCCTGAGCCGGTCTCGCCTTCATCGGTTTCGACGGGGGCAGGTTTGTCAGCGTCGGACGGGTCGCCTGGGCCATTTTCGCCTGATCCACGGGATCCTTACTCGGGCGCTCACAGCGGTTCGGTTGACGCCGCGGCCTTGTCAGCCGTCGCTTCGCCGGCCGGGATGCCGGGGGGTGCGGCCGATCAGGCTTCAGCCGCGTCGGCGCAGACTGCGGACGAGTCGGCTGCAGCCAAGGCGATGGGTCGCGGGGCCGCCGGGCCGGGCGTTGCCGGGTCGGCTCCGGCGGATCCCTCTGCCGACCAGGGTGCCGCTGAGCCAATCGTCAATGGGCCTGCCAGCGGTGGGCTGGGCGCCGCTGGGCAGGCCGTCACTGGGTCGGGTGTCGTTGGGTTGGCCGCCGTGGGGTCGGCGACTGCAGCGCAGGCAGCTGCTGAGCGGGTCGCTGCGGGGCCGGGTGTTGCGGGGCCGGGTGTTGCTGGGTCGGCCGCTCCGGGGTTGGGTACCGCAGCGCAGGTCGCTGCTGGGTCGGGCGTTGCTGGATCTGGCGTTGCTGAGCAGGCCGCCACTCAGCCGGTTGCCGCTGAGCCGGTTGCGCAGTCCACGGCGCGGCGGCCTGAGGCTGGTGAGTGGCGGGGCATCGTCCTGGTCACCGGGACCGATACCGACGTTGGCAAGACCATCGTGACCTCGGCCATCGCTGCGGCAGCCCAGGCTGCCGGGTTGCGGGTTGCCGTGATCAAGCCGGGGCAGACGGGCACCTCGGGCGGTGGCCCGACCGACATCGATCTGGTCAATCGACTGGCGGCGCCGGAGACCGCGCGGACGCTGGCGTGCTATCCGGATCCGCTCGCGCCGTTGGCCGCCGCGCGGATCGCTTCGTTGCCGCCGCTGGAGCTCTATGAGGTCGTCGACGCGATCCGGGCCGAGGCGGACAAGCACGATCTGGTGCTGGTCGAGGGCGCGGGCGGCCTGCTCGTTCCGATGGGGGTGCGGCCGTCGGGGGATTCGTGGACCTTCGCCGACCTGGCCACCACGCTCGGCGTGAGCACCGTCGTGGTCGCCCGTGCCGGCCTGGGCACGCTCAACCACACCGCGCTGACCCTGGAGGCGTTGAGCCGCCGTGGTGTCCCCGCCGGCGTGATTCTGGGAGCCTGGCCGGCCGAGCCCGAACTGGTCCACTGGGCCAACCTCAGCGAGCTGGTCCCGCACCTGGTCGGTGCCCTGCCCGACGGCGCCGGCGCGATGGATCCCGGCGTGTTCCGGCGCTCCGCCCCGGGCTGGCTGACCCCGGCCCTCTACGGCGTCCTCGACAACTGGCGAGTCTGGGCCGACGAGGTCAACTGATCGTCGGTCAGCACCCCCACGGTCGCCTGTAGGGCTCCCCACGCTGCGGCCAACGTGCTGACCTGTGTCGGCGATTCGCGTGGCGGTCTAGGCGCCGGCGTGCGCGGCGACCCGGCGATGCCCTGGGCGGCAACCCCGTCGTGCCTTGAAGAGCGGTCGGCAGCGCCGACTTGCACGGTGATCTGTGCGGCGGACTCACGCAGCCCTCTGCCCGGCGACGCCTGCGGTATCCCGCGCTGCAATCGGACAGCGAGCTGCGCAGTGACCCGCGCGGCGATCGGCTCGTGGCGGCCGGGGAGCGCCAGCGGGCCCGATCAGTCGGGGGTGGGGGCGGTCAGGTGGGCGTGGGCGTATTTGCGGAAGGCGGTCACCAGGCGGCTGTGGTCGTTCGCCCGGGTTGCCAGTGCTACGTGGCTTGGCTCGATGCCTTCCAGGGGGACCGTGGTGAGGCTGGGGTGCAGGACGCCGGCGTAGAGGCTGGTGGAGACGATGGCCACGGCTTGGCCGGCCGCGATGAGTTCGAGCTTGTCCTCGAGCGCTTCGATGAGGGGGCCGTCGGGTGCCGGGCTGCCGTCCGGGCGGGGGTCGATGCGCGAGTACGCGTTCCAGGCCGCGTCCGGCAGCCGGGGAATCGGCTCGTCCGCGATGTCGTCGAGGGTGATCGATTCCTTGCCGGCCAGGCGGTGGTTGACGGGCACCAGCAGCACGCGGGGCTCGTCGTAGAGGATCGTCACGTGCAGCTGACCCGTCTCGATCGGCAGCCGGAGCACCGCGGCGTCCACCCGGTGGTCGAGCAGCGCCCTGCGGGGTTCGTTCCAGGCCAGCTGCACGGTGTGCACGTCGGCGTCGGCGTGCCGGTTGCGCAGCTCGCGCACCGCCGGAGTGATATCGAGGTGGTTCGGGTGGCCGATGGTGATCCGGCTGGGCTGGGCCGTCGCCCGGGTGTAGGCAGCGGCCTGGGCGGCGGATCGCAGCAGCGCCTTTGCGCGGGGCAGGAAGACCTCGCCGGCCTCGGTCAGCCGGGTGCCTTGCGGGGTTCGATCCAGCAGGCGGGCGCCCAACTGCTGCTCGAGACGGTGGATCTGCCGGCTCAGGGACGGCTGGGCGACATGCAGCATGGCGGCGGCCCGGCCGAAGTGCCGGCATTCGGCCACGGCCGTGAAGTAGCGCACCAGCCGTAGGTCGAGGTCGGGTGGCGGTGGCTCGGACACGCCGCCAGCATAGCCCATCCACCCGCAATGAGCTGCGGTGATGCCTGAAACGCATTGCGCTACGGAACAGGCATTGGACTCGGCTCGGCAGTCGCTTGCAAGGTGGGAAGCACCAAATCCCGCTAGGAGCTTTCATGATCGTCATCACCACCCCGACCGGCCAGATCGGCCGCCAGGTGCTCGACGACGTCCTCGACAGCGGCGAGCCGATCCGGGTGATCGCGCGCGACCCCGCCCGCCTCCCCGCCGGCGTACGCGATCGGGTCGAAGTCGTGCCCGGGTCGCACGGCGACCTCGCCGTCGTCGACCGGGCGTTCGCGGGCGCCGACTCCGTCTTCTGGCTGGCGCCGCCGAACCCGCGCGCCGGCAGCGTCGACGCCGTCTATCTGGACTTCACCCGGCCGGCGTGCGACGCCTTCAAACGCTACGAGGTCAAGCGGGTGGTCGGCGTCTCGGCTCTCGGCCGCGGGGTGGCCCGCAACGCCGGGCTGGTGTCGGCGTCGCTGGCGATGGACGACCTGATCGCCGGCTCCGGCGTGAGCTACCGGGCCCTGGCGCTGCCCTCGTTCATGGACAACACCCTCCGGCAGGTCGCGCAGATCCGGGACCAGGGCGTCTTCGCCCAGCCGGCCTCCGCCGAGCGCAAGGCTCCGACCTGCGCGGTCCGGGACATCGCCGCCGTCGCGGCCGGGCTGCTGCTCGACCACTCCTGGAGCGGGCGGGACAGCGTCCCGGTGCTCGGTCCCGAGGACCTGTCCGGCAACGACATGGCGCGGATCATGTCCGAGGTGCTGGGCAAGCCGGTGCGGTTCCAGCAGACCCCGATGGACGCCTACCGGGCCATGCTGACCGGGCGCGGGATGTCCGAGGCGATGGCCCAGGCCATGGTCGAGATGATGGTGGCCAAGGACGCCGGTCTCGACAACGCCGAGCGCCGCACCGCGCAGTCCAGCACGCCGACCAGCTTCCGGCAGTGGTGCGAAGAGATCCTCAAGCCCGCTGTGCTGGCCTGAGCCCGGGTGTCAGCCGGCGCGGTGGGTGCGCTGGCGGGTGGCCTCGTACAAGAGCACTGTGGCCGCCGTGGCCGCGTTCAGTGAGCTGGCCGCTCCGGTGATCGGGATCCGGACCATGGCGTCGCACGCCTCGCGCCAGGCGGCGCTGAGGCCGTGGGTCTCGTTGCCGATCAGCACCAGGCGCGGGCCGGTCAGGTCGTAGTCGGCGACGTCGACCGCGCCGTGCTCGTCGGTGCCGACGATCTCCAGCGGCAGGCCGTCCGCGCGCAGCCCGCCCACCCAGTCGAGGACCTCCCGGTGGGAGTCGGCGCGCAGCACCGGGAGGGCGAACAGCGAGCCGGTGCTGGCGCGTACCGATTTGGGGTCGTAGGGGTCCGCCGCGTGGCCCGTGACGATCACCGCCGCCGCGCCGAACGCGTCCGCGGACCGGACCAGCGTGCCGATGTTGCCCGGCGTGGTCGGCCGGTCGAAGACGACCACCAGCAGGCCGGGGGCGGGCGCGATGCCGGTCAGCTCGTCCGGTGGCAGCGCGACGACGGCGAGCAGCTCGGAGTGCTCCTTGTCGGCCAACTCGGCGAGCAACTCGGGCGCCATCGCCACCGGGGTGGCCGCCGTCCGGTCGAGCATCTCGCGGGCCCAGGCCGACAGGGCGCCGCGGTCGGGGTAGAGCAGCGCGTTCACTGTCCAGCCGTGCTCGACGGCCAGCGTGATCGGGCGCACACCCGAGACCAGGAACTCGCCAGCCCGGGAACGCTTGCTCCGGTTGGTCAGCAGCGCCTGCCATTGCTGGAAGCTTGCGTTGCGCGTGGTGACCCGCATTGCCCTGGACATCGGGCAGACGATACCGCCCCGGCGCGCGGGTGAACGCCACGCTGCGCTCAGGCGGGCGGAGGGTCACAATTACTGGGCCAGGAGGTATTGCCCATGCACACTGACGGCGTGGCTTTCACGTTGACGATCGACTGCGGCGGTGGCGGCATCAAGGGATCCGTCCTCGACGAGGCCGGGACCATGCGCGCTCAGCCGCTGCGGGTGCCGACGCCGTATCCGTTGCCGCCCGATCTTTTCGTCAAGACGCTGGTGGGGCTGGGCAGCCGGTTGCCCACCGCGGACCGGGTCACCGTGGGCATGCCCGGCATGCTCCGGCACGGCGTCGTGGTGGCGACGCCGCACTACGTGACCCGCAGCGGGCCGCGCACCCGGATCGACCCCGAGCTCGTCGAGGCCTGGCACGGCTTCGACGCGCGGACCGCGCTCGCCGAGGCCTTCGGCCTGCCGACGCTGGTGCTCAACGACGCCGAGGTGCACGGTGCCGGCGTCGTCGCGGGCACCGGCTGCGAACTGATCCTGACCTTGGGTACGGGCCTGGGCTGCGCCCTGTTCGACGGCGGCGCGCTCGCCCCGCACCTGGAGATGTCCCAGGCCCCGGTGCGCTGGGGGATGAGTTACGACACCTACATCGGCGAGCACGAGCGCCGCCGCCTGGGTGACGCGCTCTGGTCCCGGCGGGTCCGCAACGTCGTCGACGGCCTGCGCCCGGTCTTCCGCTGGGACCGCATCTATCTGGGCGGCGGCAACTCCCGCCTGATCACCCCGGCCCAGCTGGCCCGGATGGGCGACGACGTGGTCGTCGTGCCGAACACAGCCGGGATCGTCGGCGGCGTCCGGGCCTGGACGCTCGGCGCGCACCGCTGAGCGCGGAGCCACACCGCCGGGGGTCACTCGATAGGTTGGGGTGATGTTGCCCCGGCCGGTCGCTTTGCTCCTCGACTTCGGCGGGGTTCTCGCCGACGCGCCACCCCCGCGGACGCCGCCGCCCGAGTTGGTGCTGCGGGTCTACAACCTGATCGGGGGCGTGCTCACCCCTGGGGAGATCCAGCGCTCGCTCGCCGACGGTGCCGCCGCACACGCCCGGTGGCGCGACGAGGATCATCCCGACGAGTTGTCGCAGGCCGAGGTGTGGGACCGGTTCGTGATCGGCGACTGGCCGCGGACCGCGCAGGCCGCTGTGCGGGCGATGGCCGGCAAGCTGAGCTACGACCTGGCGTATCGGAACAACTGGGCGCTGCGGCCGGGCATCCCCGAGGCGCTCGACCTGGCGGCCGGCCGCGGGCTGCCGATGGCCGTGGTCAGCAACACCTTGTGCGGCGCGGCCCACCGGGACTTTCTCGCCAAGGCCGGGGTGGGCCGGCTGTTCGCGACCCAGATCTACAGCGACGAGGCCGGCGTCCGCAAACCCAACCCCCAGATGATCTGGAACGCGACGGATGAGCTGGCCGTGGCCCCGCAGCGCTGCTGGTTCGTGGGCGACAGCCGGCGCCGGGACGTCCTCTGCGCCCGCCGGGCCGACGCCACGGCGATCCTGATGCGCTCGTCCCGCACGGACGAGGAGGACCCGGCCGGCTGGCCGAGCCCGGACGCGACGGTGACGGACGGCTTCGGCCTGGCGGAGCTGCTCACCCAAGCGTTGTAAAAGCCAAGCGCTGTAAGAGCTGGGCGTGGTGAACCGGGTCAGCGCACCTGCCAGACCGTCGTGTGCCGGATCGGGACGCTTTCCAGGGCCTCGGACACGGGTACGTCATAGGACGCTTGCTTGATCATCGCGTCGGTCGGGAGGTAGGCCCGGCCCGGGTCGCCGACCAGGACGAGCGCGCCCCGGGACGCCGCCCGGCGCAGGAACGGCAGCACCCGCCCCGCCATCTCGCGGCTGTAGAAGACGTCGCCGGCCAGGATCACCGCGTACTCCAGGGCCGTGGTGTCCAGAAGGTCGCCCTCGACGGTGCGCAACGTGATCTCGTTGGCCGCGGCGTTGGCCTGCGTCGCGGCCAGCGACAGCGGGTCGATGTCGTTGGCTGTGACCGGCCGTGCCCCGGCCCGCGCCGCCGCGAGAGCCACCAGCCCGGACCCGGTCGCCAGGTCGAGCACCGCCCGGTCGGCGACCAGGTGCGGCGCGTCGAGCACGTGCCGGGCCAGCGCCTGCCCGCCCGCCCAGGCGAACGCCCAGAACGGCGGCGGTTGCGCCACCCCGTCCGCCTCGGTCTCGGTCCAGAGCGCGATCGGCTCGTCGGCCTGGTGCAGCACGAGCTCGGGCACGAACGGCACCGGGGCGAGCCGGGTATGCGTCCGCAGGTAGTCGGTCACCCGGAGATTGTGCCCGTTTCACTCACATCGCCCCGCGGCGGACCGATCAAAACAACAGTGACCGAGGAGAGGAGCAGGATGCCGACACGGTTGGCAGCCGCCCTTTTCGGCGCGTGGATGGCGGTGCTCGGCGCCGGGCTCTGGCTGGTGCCCGCCCTGCAGGCGCCGATCCATCTGGTGGCCGGCGGCTCCGCGGTGGTGGCGATCGGGGCCGGGGTACGCCGCCGGATGCCCGCGCGCACCCCGCCGTGGCGCCTGCTGGCCGGCACCGTCGGATTGTCCGGGCTGGCCGCTGCCGCCCGCGTCGCCCCGGACGCCGTGACCCGCGCGCTGCCCTGGCTCCCGCACGTGGCGGACGGGCTGCTGCTCGCCGGCTACCCGCTGCTGGCGTGCGTCCTGCTGATCTTCGTCCGGGACCGTGCGGGCGGCGGCCGGGACCGGGGCGGGCTGCTCGACGCGCTCGCCGTGACGTCCGGGCTGACGCTGCTGACCTGGGCGTTCGTGATCGGCCCCGACCTGCGCGGGATGGACCTGGGCGCCTTCGACCGGTGGATCGAGATCGCGATCCCCGTGGGCGACCTGCTCTGCCTGTACGCGCTCATCCGGCTGTTCACCACGTCCACGCACCGGCTCGCGTCGGGCTGGCTGCTCGGCGCCGGCGTGGTAGCGCTGCTCGGCTCCGACTTCGTCGGCGACCTCGTCCCGTCGCAGGGGATCCTGTTGTACGCCGCGGCCGGCCTGGCCGCCCTGCACCCGTCGATGAGCCAACTGGCCGAGCCCGCCCCGCCCGCGGCCGACCTGAGCCGGCTCCGGCTGCTGCTGCTCGCCGTCGCGTCCCTGATCGGCCCGATCGTGTTGCTTGCCCGGGTCCGCGCCGACCTGCTCATCGCCGCCCTGAGCGCGGTCACGTTCCTGCTGGTGCTGGGCCGGATGGCCGGGATCATGGCGAGCCACCGGCTGGCCGTCGCCCGCGAGCGTGGCCTGCGGGAGGCGTCCGCCGCGCTGGTGTCGGCGGCCGACGCCGAGGAGGTGGGCAACGCAGTGCGGACGGCGGTCGCACAGCTGCTGCCCAACGACGTGGCGCACGGCGTGGTGCTGGCGATGGCGATCGCCAACCCGGAGGATCCGTTGCCCGCCGCGCGGTCCGAGCGGTCCGAGCGGGCCGAGCAGGACCGGGCCGGCGGGACCGCGGCGCGGCTCGTGCCCACCCGCGACGTGGACTGGGCGGTGGCGGTGCGGCTGACCCAGTTCAACATGGTGCTGCGCTGCCCGCTGGTGTTGCAGGACCGGCCGACCGGCGACCCGCTGGTCGGCGTGCTGCATGTGGGCGGGCCGACCTGGGCGCTGCTCGGCCTGCAACGCTCGCTGGAGGTGCTGGCGTCCCAGGTGGCGCTCGCGCTCGAGCGGATCGAGCTGAGCCAGGAGGTCACCCGGCGCAACAGCGAGACGTACTTCCGCACCCTGGTGCTGAACACCTCCGACGTGATCGCGATCGTCGACGAGGACGAGCGGATCCGGTACGCGAGCCCGTCGGCGCAACCGGTGCTGGGCGGCGACCCGGTCGGCGTCCCGCTGTCGGACATCGTGCACCCGAGCGACCGCGCCCGGCTGGGCGATCTGCTGGCCGCCGTACGCGATGGCCATGGTCCGGAGCAGGGCCTGGACTTCCGCGCGGTGGACTGGCGGGACGCCGAACTGACCCTCGAGATGCAGATCCGCGACCTGCGCGCCGACCACACGGTGGCCGGCCTGGTGATCACCATGCGGGACGTCACGGAGCGCCGCCGGCTCGAGCGGGACCTGACCCACCAGGCCTTCCACGACGCGCTGACCGGCCTGGCCAACCGCGTGCTGTACACGAACCGGCTCGAGCACGCGCTGGCCCGCGGCGCCCGGGACGGCTCCCAGGTCGGCGTGCTCTTCATCGACTTGGACGACTTCAAGATCGTCAATGACACGCTCGGCCACGCGGTCGGCGACCAGTTGCTCCAGGCGGTCGCCGCCCGGATCGGCGGCGCCCTGCGCGCCGACGACACGGCCGCCCGGCTGGGTGGCGACGAGTTCGCCGCGCTGATCGAGAACGTGCAGGACCCGGGGGCGGTCGAGGAGACCGCCGAGCGGATCCTGGCC
>Ga0307512_10006529_pt1 | contig 11795 bp, 6 predicted proteins | sample 14_EM_MG_FD_200267 | JGI IMG/M metagenome (GOLD analysis project Ga0307512, IMG submission 200267) | Populus trichocarpa ectomycorrhiza microbial communities from riparian zone in the Pacific Northwest, United States - 14_EM | ecosystem: Host-associated > Plants > Roots > Unclassified | place... | reverse complement strand
AAACGACTTGTAATAGTGAAATTAACATCGTTCAAGTACTAGTAATTATTTTCTTTTTTTATTTTTTGTCTAAATTTGTAAGTTTTAATTTAAATGTCCTTTTTAAACAGTAATTAAGGGGAAAAAACAAGAAAAAAAAAAGAAATTATATAGATACGAGTTATGTCCCCTAGTTTCCATATAAGACCCACGTCAATTAATTTCAAAATTTTTCAAGTGTCTCCATCGATATGAAGGTTTGGACCCATTCATGAATTCACCCCCTCAGAATAAATACTTCATTGACAAGTTTTAGCATTGCAATGCCCTGGAGGACGGGTTTCTCTCATTTTAAATCAAAGGTCATGTCGAAAATACAACAATAATCTTTCTTGTTATGTGATGGAATATATTCAAATATTCATCTCTCTTTTTGTTTTTTTTTTTTTAAAAAAAAGAGAGGTTTGAATTCAATTTTTTTTCAAGAAACAAAATATTTGTTATTGTATTTTAAAAAAAAAATTTAAAAAAATTTAAATTTTTTTATTTATTTCAAATTAATGTTTTTTGTATTTTTAGATCATTTTGATACACTAATGTCAAAAATAATTTTAAAAAAATAAAAAATATTATTTTGATACATTTATGTAATCACATTTCCAAACACGTTATTGGTACATTTCAGAGCAATTTCCATTGGCTTTGAAAGTCCTGAAAATCAATTCATGCCCGTTGTTCAAGTTCTTTCTCCCCAAAAAAAAATTATTCTTTCGCACTTCAACCAGTTTGGTTAAAAAAAAAGGATGGCCACTGCATGAACACATGATTAATGATATAGCATATAAGACTATTGGCTTGGACAAAAAGAACGAAAAAAACTAGGATGAAATCTGACCACTTTCCAATAGATAATACAGAATGAGCACATGATGGTTGAAGATAAATTGGATGCAAGACCAGGATCAGTCCGTCTACAAACAGAGGAAATGAAAAAAATGACGACGAAAATAGGCAACATGGACACCATCCAAAGAAAGAGGAAAGGGAAAAAAAATTATGAACAGAAATAAGAAATGTAACATGGAAGAAATGGATACGACGTAGAGATGCTTGTGGCAGCCTTGTGTAGGAAATTGGTTAAAGAATATGGCAGACCCTATGTTTTCTCTTGTGTTTCTTACGCTTTGGAGGCTGGAGTACTACCTTGATGGCAGCATCAAAGACAGCTTTCACATTCTGCATATACCACAGAAAATGCTTCAACATTGCTGCAAAATTTTACAGTATGCTAGAAGTGTTACTAAATGTGCCTTGTGCTGTTTACACCTTCTGTCTGTTGACATGTATGGCTAGTGATGATCTATGCTCGTGTGTAAGTATATGGATTATAGTACTAGGAACCTCAGTAACCTTTCAACTAACTTCTTTACCCTGCTTCCCTTAAAAGGCCCTCGAGTATCAGATATCAGAGGGACAACAGGGCCAAGTTAGCCCCATAGGAATAGGGCTGCGCAAGCATACTCACGGTGGAAAATGATGTCTGATCAGTTAACTAATTTATGAGAAAATATACAGATGTGAGACAAACCTGCTGCGTCTTTGAGCTGCATTCTACATATGCCAGCGCTCCTATTTGCTTCTGTAGTTCTAGACCCTGGTAATGATAAAGCAAGAAGTCATATACAAAGATTTTGACTAATTATCTAACTATAAAATTTTTACTGCCGCGGCAGCAGAATCACTGCAATCAGGTCTGAAGGATGGAAATATAAGAAGTGAATGCCTACCTGCTCTGTAGAAATGGTGCATGCCCCAGGATAATCCAAGAGAAACTGACGATCTTCTCTCAGATCTGTATTTAACACAAAATATTCACAGCTGAAACAATAACAACAACATGCGCATCTCAAACATAATGAACCACCAGATGGAACACCTTATTACATGAAGATCACAATATGCTTTTGAATACAATTGCTTTGAAGGCACCAAATACAATGCAACACAAACATGAAAGGGTAAATGACTTTGTCTTTGTATATTGTCACTTGAACTGTAGAATTCTGAGAAATCACAGGATAAAGTGGCAGCAAAACAAAAGAGTCCTGTAAGAGGCATAACAGACCTCTGAGAAACTGGAAGCATTCATTCATATGCTGTATGCATGTGTGAGCTCGTCTACATTGAAACAAAAGTAGCATGCCAGTATATGAGCAGAAACTGGATAACAGTTAGAGCCCCATACAGAGGAAGAAAGAACTGAAAACTTGTAGTTTTCTCACTCTCATCAAACACACTTGATTATTTAGAGCACCAGTACAACTTGATTAATAGAAAAGCAAAGTCCAGGCAACACCCATTCAAAGAAGTAATAAATCAGTGGAGGGAAGAATACATCACCTAATTTAGTCCCCACAAGAACAATGGGCACTGATGGGGCATAATGTCTGAGCTCAGGGACCCACTTTTCCATCATAACAAGCAACATAAAGAAAAAGGAAACACGGCAAAGGGAAGAATCAGCGGATTATATACATGTTGCCAAATCAATTTAAATGAAAAGAGAACCCATAAGACGAATCTAGCTGGAAATAAAAAGAAGCTTACTTTTTTTGATACGTTCTCATAGCTTGGCCTACTTATGAGGGAAAAGGCAAGAATGAAAACATCAGCTCCTCTGTAACTTAGAGGCCTCAGCCTGTTGTAGTCTTCTTGACCTGCATGAATTATTTAAAAACTTAGCAGCGTCATTTCATTGTTTCACTTTTCTGAGCCACTTTTGAGACACCACAACAATTTCTCAGCACTGACGAGAAAAGTCACCGTTGATTATGGTTGGTAGACAAGCCAGAAGAAAAGGTTAGGGATCTTCAAAACATATGAAACTGTGTTAAAGTCTTTTCATGACAGAATAAGTGAGTCTCACAATGTCAAGCCAGTGATGATCTCTCTTTCCTTGAATCAATCATTTCAAATAATAGCTCCGTGATTCAAATGTTTTTTTTGCAGAATTTCACATCAAAATACAACCTTAAACTGGAGTGAACTGAGAGTAAGTTCTACCAACCAAGCCGTCTAGTCTAGAGCATCCAAAAGGCCAACTTTCATTGAAAAAGGGGTTGGATAGAGCATAAAGGGTTGTTTCGAACAATCAATGCAGATGATATTCTGTTCAGCAGAGAAACAGATTTAAAGTAACTATGATGTTGTCGATTGGATGTCATGAAGTGGAAAGCTTAAAACTTTTCAAGAAGTTGGGGGTTTAATTAATGGTAGTCATAATTGTAAGATTCCCATTTTCTAAAACTATTCACCAAATTTTGCAGTAAACCAACACATCATTAGAAAAAAACAGTAAAAATAAAAGTATTTTCTCTCAGTTCAAAATTCATGAAATAAACCTCATGAAGACATTGTTAAATCACTTTGATCAATTGAAGAGCATTTTATCTATTAATAAGCTGATAGCCATGAAAATTATAGGGCAAATTCACATCTTTTAGCCAGATTAGCTAGTGATGTACACAAATCAAGAATGAGAAAGAGAAAGAGTACCAGCAGTGTCCCAAAGACCTAGATTCACAGTCTGCCCATCAACCAAAACATTGGCACTGAAGTTGTCAAAAACAGTAGGAACATAATCCTGTCAAGAAAACAAAAACCAGCAAAAGAAAGACCCTTCAGAAACCAATATGCACTAACACAAGAATTGCAAAATAAACAATAACAAAAGGGTAAATATCAAGAAAACAAGAAAGAGAAAACTCCAGTTTAGTACAGTGGGGAAGGTGTTGCTAGTGTAAGAGATGAGAAGACATGTTTTTCCAACGGCTCCATCTCCAACTGTCACACATTTGATAAACTTTGTTGTTGTTGTTGATGCTGCTGCTGATGCTGCTGTGGCATTCATTTTTCAAGAGAATTATGTGGTGCTATCTTCTTCTTCTTTCTCTGTTACAGAATGTTTGTTATATATGGAAAGAGAGAGGGGGGGTGTTAAAAGGAAAGCAGCAAAATTTTCTAAGAGCTTTTGAAAAGGATCTTTGGATCACTTTAATTTGAGCTGTCATGGAGGCAAAAAGGATCAAGAAAAACAAAGGGAAACATAGCATGACCCCATGGATCCTAAATAAATTATTTAGTCAAATTGAAAGGCTTGAATTCTTCCAAAAATGAAAAAGAAAAACTTGACTAAACTAACCATTTAAATTCGTAGAATTTTGACCGTCACTCCTTCGAGAGTTGCCTTTTCTTTTTCCTTTTTAAGAATCTAAGAACACGAGCACCAAATAAAACACAGATATGGAAACGCATGTCACAGAGTGATATACACGAGCTTTCATATCGTTGTCGGCTGAAACAGATATACACTATGCATTTGTAATATCCATTGTATTTATATTTCTCAAAATATTGAAAGGGTTGCTCTGCTTGTAATTGCTCTAGTATCCTTGATTATAAAAATATAATTATAATGTTAATGATCTCGTAAGGTTTGTACTCTTTTTTACATTAAGTAAAAAACAATACTGTATTTATACTAGTAGGAAGACACCAATAGAATTATTGTCGTTCCCCTGCCCGCTGTCTTCCATGCGGACAAAATAATAATTGTCGTCTATCGTCCGTTACCTCGACGGCAGTAGAATAATTGTCGTTTCTTGGAATCTTCTTTGTGCACATTATTTTACTTTTGGAGATTCACGCACAGTGTCACGGGGATATTACGGCTAGCTGATTACTAGCCCTACACCTGTTCTTTGCTGAGGGGCTGGATACTTATTTTTTTTAATAAAAAACAATGTCTAAGTATTGAAAATGAATAAAAATATATATTATGACAAATATGTAAAAGTATTAATTAAAACTTTCATTATTTTAATTATTTTAATTAAACCTCCTATTTATTTTTCTTTTCCTCATCTGCATGGTCTATCATTATTTTTTTTTAGTCCTAATCATTTTTATGTCCCTTTTTTCTTTCTTGCCTCTAATTTAACTCCTTAAATTCGTTTTATTATTTTTATTTTTATTCACCTATCTTATCACAAAAAATAAATAGATGAAAATTCGAAAAATAACAAAAATTGATTAAACTTCATTAAAAACATATTTTTTGTTGAAAAAAATTATTTTTGAACATACATGAAAAATTAAGAGTTAAAAAATGGGTTATGACAAGATAACAATCTAATTATATGAAAATGATAAAAAAAAATGAACCGCTATCTATTTTTACGGTAACTAGAAACTTTAATTGATTTTTCAGGAGTTCTACATAAAAAAATATTTATGTGGTAAGAAATATGAAAATCGATCTAAAATATTTTATCTAAAATAAGCTACATTGTTATTTAATTTTAATGATAGAATACCTATTGTGCATAAACATTAATATTTCATCCAAACTAAATTTTTATGTTTATTAAAGGTAAATATTTATAAGATAATGATTTGGGATTTAAGCTTGACTTCAAAGTTTAATCATCGCTTTTAGATTATGGAATTCAAAATAATAGTAAACAGATAATCAGGTTTTAACTCATTTTTTTTAATTATAAAATTTAAATTAACCCAACATAAATAAATTATTTCATCAAACATATACATCATGAATAAACACTAATATTTCAACCAACTCAATTAATACAAGCAAGCATAATGGAAAAATCGAGGAGGTGAAAAAATAGGCTATGATACACGCAGCAAGTGGAAGCAATCTCTACAAATTGCAGGTTTTCTTTTCCTTTTCAACTTCAGCAGAGTATTTGTTGGCAGATTTTGCTGTGATTATTTCTGCAAGTGTCCAAAGGATATTATATAGAGATTGGTAGCTTCTAGCTTGGTGTTGATAGTAACTAGCCATCAAATTGCAGGTTAAAGGGAAAATTGCAAACCACTATTTCTAAAGTACTTTGGATTTATATATTGGAGAGAAATAAAGAGATCGAAGGATATAATATATGGGTTTGTTCATGTGAAGCAATCTTTGAATATTTGCAGCATCTAGAAGGACGTCGGAGGTAATTGAAGCCTCACTTTCATCACAGAAAGAAGTAAAAATAGGATTACGTACGTTGAGCATATCAGAGCATGGAGACACCATGCCTGCAACGGAAAGAGCTGGCTGAAAATGGCTGCTGGAGTCAGATTTAAGGCAAGCATGAAGCATCTGCCTTCTCATATATTAAGGGCATGCATTTGATCCATGCTTTAGAAAAGGTATACAAGGGAAGAAACGGAACTGGAAATGTAGACGAATATGTGCTTAATAATCATGTATAAAATAAAATTATTATATTTGTTTGATGATGTAGAAGACAATACATAATGTTAAAATCAAGGGTGGTAATTTTTTATTTGGTTCGATTTTTATCTATAAAAATAACCAAATTAAAATTTTATAAAATATAAAATATAAAACTGAAAACGGTTCCAATCGACCAGTGTTGGTTATGTTCGATTATTTTATATTAAAAATCAAAAACTATATTGTTCTTTGGGCCTTTTCTTTTGAATTTCTGATGGGATTGGTTTCGGTTCAGTTTATTTTTAACTAAACCGGTTTGCTTCGGTTTAGATTTTTTGGTTTCAGACTTATGAAACCGAAACTGAACCAAACCAAATATTTTTTTAAATATTCTAATTGGTTTAATTTTTTTTATTTCATGATTTAATTTTTTAATTATTTTTTTAATTTTCTCAATTTAATCACTTTGTCAGTTTTTTTCTCATCCCTCTTAAAATCGATTTAATTTGTTTTACTTCATTATTCAATTTTTTTAATTATTTTTTTTAATTTTCTCAATTTAATAGTTTGTCAATTTTTTTCTCATCCCTCTTAAAATCAAGTTTTTCACTTATCACATCCGGGTGAAACCTCGAGTTCCTATAACCTGCCGACAGGTGGCGGGTCTTATAAAACTGATCACTACAATTCCCAATGGAAAAAAAAAAAAAAAAAACCCTTATTTGACTCTCATTATAGATCAACGATGGATCTAGCTCTTCTTTTGTAATTACCTGACTTTTGACCTGACGAACCAAGTTATCGGTTGGGGCCCTGTCAAACGACAGGTCGCTTAGAGGGCATATGTGAGAAAAAGGGTCCTGTTTTTTATCCACGGAGAAAGAAAGCAAGAAGAGGAGAGGTTTTAAAAAAAATGGAATCAAAAGCAGCGGCACCGCCATACCAAAGTTCTGCAAGATTCGCAGACTCTCAATGTTACCCTCAATACACTGCTTCTCTCAAATGTAAAGCAACAACTCCCTTTTTTCTCTCTCTCTGATTTGGCAAGCTTTGCTTTTTATTGCATGTCTAATGTTCAAGAATGCATCTTTTTACACTTGATTTTGCATGTCTTATGTCTAACTCTCACCAGCATGATTGTAATTTATATTCTTGATCCTTTTGCCTTGATGGGTTCTTGAAAATTTACTGATTGGTCTTAGTTTTGGTGTATTGTGTTGTTGATGTGGGATGGGAATGAGAAGTTATGCTTGGATTGGCTTTGTGGGTTATTCTTGGAAGTAAAGAGTGATCATAAAAATGAAACCTTTTTATTCAGAATCCATTTTCTATTAATAAATTAATGAACCCCTGTAAAGTAAATCGATTAGTCTTTGTTCTATACACCACTAGAATGTAATTCTTTAAGAAGCACATACAGTTGGGAGCATCCCACACAATTCTATCACCTATGCTAAGAAAAAAAAGTGTGTTTTGTAGTATCCTGCTGGGATGTTATTATGACTTGAAAACGGATTGAAAAAGCAAAGCTCGAATTATATTACTTTGGATTTGCGGCATCTATCTTCCTCAAGGTTTATACTAACTTGAAACAGTACATCATGTCCAAGTCGTGTTGAGCTTTACTTTGTTGTTCACAGTGCAGCATGTGCTAGTTGTCGTTAGTACTGTAAATCTTCTATTATGTGTATCTATGTCATTTCTTATAGTAGATAGCTCCTAAACCCTAAACCCCAAGATTTAGTTCGTGTATTGAGAAATGGGGAGTCGTAACATCAAAAAATGGTCATGGTTTGTGTTTGAGCTTATTAGAAGTTCTGATTATGGCTAAATCGAAGGGATGGCTTCTTGCTGTTAATTTGTAATGAGCTTTCATGTAGTTAGACGATAAACAAAAGGAAGACTTTGTATAACCGCTTGTTGTTTTATTTGATTGGTGGAGGCATATAGAGCTTTGCTTGATTCAATTCAACTTGAAACTTTTGTCCTGGATATTCTTATGCACATTCCATCAGCACCATATTTTTATGTTAGATGCAAATTTTCAGGCTTGGAAGAGTTTGGCTCGGACAAAAGTAAATGTCAAGAGCATTTTGATGTTTACAAGGAATGCAAGAAAAAGGAGGTATTGATTTTGTTTTTTCTGATGTTTAAAAGCTCTTTACTCTTCTTGGAAAATAGTTAAACAAAAAAATACATGAAATGATGGTAGGGTTGTATTTTCTTCTGTATATCAAACTTTCTTAATATATACATTTTGTTATTTTTTATTTTTCATAACAGAGAGAAGCACGGTTGGAACGCAACAAGAGTCGCTCCCTCTTCTCATGAAAGCTGTTGTGGAGATCTTGCTCACAAAAAGCGCTGATCCTATTTTCTTTATAGAGCTAGCTTTGTAAGCTATTGGATTCCAACACAAATTGTCAAACTGAACTGTGATAGGGCATGGAGAGTAACTTTAATAATGTGCATTTGTATATGTACAACCGTAAAATATGTTGTTTGAAGCTGCGAATCGAGAATGTCAGTGAACAACAACCGAGATCAACAACCACTTGTTGGATTCAAATAATGCTTGCACTATGTATTGCCTAAATGCAATTTATTTGACAAAACGTTGTAAAGAACGGTCTTAATTTTCCTCACAAAATTTGCTCAAAGCTCGAAATGTCAGGAGACTCTTCTATTATGAAGGCAAACACCGTTGCCAGGTTGCACAACCAGCCCAAACCGGGGGGGATGATGGTATGCTGGTGACAACGAGAAGCTAAACTTTGATAGGATGAGTGATACAATAACCTTCAGCTCTGCCATGGCAAAGTGTTGGCCTGCACAGATACGTGCACCTATTCGGAATGGCATATAATCCGATGGACTCGTGCTGGATCCTAGAATTCCTTTGGCAAATCTTTTGGGATTGAACTGATGTGCATCAGGCCTCCATTGATCAGGATTCTGTTGTGCTATTGGGATTGGAATTTGGATGTTCAGTCCTTTTGGAATTGTGATGTCCTTGAACTTTAAATCTTGCAAGGCTCTTCTGATCACAAACACCACAGGTGGATAAAGGCGCATTGTCTCTTGGATCACCATTGTAAGCTGCCCATAAATTGTTGAAAGTCAAGATTAGAATTTCCAGATTACGACTTGTATGAATTTCTCTGCATGTGGTTAGGAACACTTACAGTTTTCATATTTCGAAGCATGTCAGCATCTGGAAGGTTATTTTTACAGATTTCAAGCACCTCCGCACGAGCACGAGCTTGCCATTCTTGATTAGCCGCCAATAACATTAAGCACCATGAAGCTGTGATGGCAGTGGTTTCATGACTAGCAAAGTATATAGCCTTGCAGTTATCCACTATGAACCTGTCAAGAGAAACGTCTGATGGAAAGCTTTCTTGGTCACCATAACTTTTGGCTCCCTCTAGTATCATTTGCAGAAGGTCCTTCTCGTAGTTGGCCGCAGCCCTTTCCTTTACAACCTTCAATATCATTGAGTTAATTTCTTTCTCCAATTTCCATATCTCCCAATTGTTTTTGGTAGGGATATATCTTCTTTGGAAGCCACAACTAGGATTCCAGCACTCGTCAAAAAATATGCACAACCATCTGCTCATGACATGAAGTTTAGGGCTCGTTGATATTATTTCTGTTTTCTGTTCCTAAAAACTAAATTTGAAACTCTAAACAAAAACTTTTTTGTTTTTGTTTTTGTTTTTGTTTTTAAAAACCTCAAAAAACAACAACCAATTGTCAGATTTTTTCAAAACCAAATAGAATGGTTTTCAGGAAGTATATCAGTCGTTGTTGGTTTTGCTTCTTCTTTTTTAAGAAAAAAATCGAACAAAATTTATTTTAATAATCAAGTTTGGAATAAATCATACCTTGAGCCAGGAATCCCAATGAACCCTCTGGACATTACATCACATCTTGAAGAGTTCTCAGCTTCGAGAATATTTCTTCTCCTTTGGTGTAATTGCTTCCAAAACAAGCTCTTGATATATTATCTGCTGATAAGCTTGCTTCTTAACTCCAGGTCAATATTTATTCCTGCCATGCCTCCATCACCTTCAATTCTGCTCTCCCAGGATCTTACCGTTGTGGTTGTAGAGTCCACCATTAGGCTCACCATGCTCTAGAAGAAAGATCATTAGTCTAATGTTTAGTGCAACAACTTAAAAAAGGAAGGAAAAAAAAATAGATACTTACCTTAACCTTATCCGTGTAGAATTCTGGAGCGATTATCTTCCTCTGATGGCTCCAAATAAGGCCATTTATTGAGAAAATACTCTGTCCAAGCAATGGTCCACGATCTTTGGACAGATAAGAAGGTTTCCCTGGGCTCAAAGATGTACAAAGGCTTATTTCTTTCACCAATTCTATATCTACTGTGCATAATATAATTAAAGAAAAGACAACAACAACAAAATTACTCGGATTATAAAACAACTCAATGTTAAAAAGCGAAACTAAAATAAATAAATATATAAATAAGTAAACCGGGTTAACTCCTAAACTTCACAACCATTGATATAAAATTAAGATAATTTCATAAAAAAAATACATGAAAAAAAGATTAAAAACTAATTCTTAATAAATCAAATGAAAATATGATAAATCCAGTAAAAAATAAAAGGAAAAAGTTAAGCTCAATATCTAACAAATAAAAAATTAAAGGATGAAAATTAAAAAATATATATATAATTAAAAAAGAGTTGAAAAAACTCGATATGAGTTCACCCGGGTTAAGAAGCAAAATCTTTGACTCAAACATGATACTAGGGTGATTATGTTTGAAAGCAAATTAAATAAAATTATGAAGCTCAATTATCGAACAACTCAATGTTGAAAAATAAAAATGAAAAAAAAATAATTTAAAAAATCAACAAAAAAAATACTCGTAAACCCTATTATTATAAGCACATGATTGAGATAACATAATAGAAAGGAAGGGAACAAAATATGCAAACTAATTTTCAATAAATCAAAAGTAAATAATGAAATTTAAAAAAAAAAACTGAAAAAAATTCAATTCACATTAACGTTTAAAATCGTTAATTTTGGTCATCAACCTTATACTAACAAACACCATAGCAACGAAAAAAAATAAGTCAGTCCAGGTTAACTTAAAATAACCAAATAGAATGGAAAGGGAAAACAATGTAGGAAGATTAATTTCAAATAAATTAAATGTTGAATGATGAAATTGAAATAAATCAATTTAATAAAAGAACCACAAAACAAAAGTCAACTCACGTTAACCTTTGAAACTGGTGACTTTGATTATAAACCCAAAACTAACCCTATAGAAGGCAAACTATAAAAAATAAAGCACAACTCTAAGAAAAAAAAGGATAAAAAATAAGAAAATATCGACTTAAAAAATGGAAAAAAAACTCGGTCGAACCTCCTAAATCCGGTATAATTTCTAAAACTTACAATCCATGAAATCCTAGACTCGGGTTCAATCAAGAAACTTAATTCTCAATCAATTTAATTTGAATGAAGAAATCATGAAAAAAATATCAATAAAAAAACTTACAAAAGAAAAAAAAAGATAGCA
>Ga0307512_10006527_pt1 | contig 11796 bp, 9 predicted proteins | sample 14_EM_MG_FD_200267 | JGI IMG/M metagenome (GOLD analysis project Ga0307512, IMG submission 200267) | Populus trichocarpa ectomycorrhiza microbial communities from riparian zone in the Pacific Northwest, United States - 14_EM | ecosystem: Host-associated > Plants > Roots > Unclassified | place... | reverse complement strand
GAGCGGGCTGCAGACGGTCAATCTGGACGTGATGAGAGCGGGCTGGAGTTGGTAGAGACAGGACTTGCTGGGAGCGGGCTGGGGATGGTCAGTCTGGATGCGATGAGAGCGGGCTGCAGACGGTCAATCTGGACGTGATGAGAGCGGGCTGGAGATGGCCAGTCTGGACGCGATGAGAGTGGGTTTGGAGATGGTAGAGACGGGACTCGCTAGGTGCGCGCTAGAGACGGTCAGTCTGGGCGCGATGAGAGCGGGCGGGAGATGGGACTCGCTGGGTGCGGGCTTGAGACGGTTCGCGGCTGCACTTACCTGGCTGTCGGCAGAGCATGAAGTGTAACAATACAAATACGTCGCTTGCCACTGTTTGTTAGGCAAATACTCGGGGATGAAACATAGAGAGTTGAACATAGAGATAAACTTAGTTAGAGCGATGAACTTAGGGAGAATTAGAGTGCGAGAAAAGGGGGGTGAAAAATTGGGTCGGAGCTGGAAAGTGGTGCCAGAGATGAGATGTGGGGGCAGAATCGGTGTTGCTATGGTGGGGGACTCCTTAAACCGGAGTGCCGGACATTTGAAAAAATTGCTTAGTAATACCGTAACCTTACCCTTTTCGGGTGTGAAGCGGCAATGTTTATTAGTTTTCGTCTAAACAATGATCAAATAATTACCTGATCTGGTAATTAATTTCTTGTTTCAATGGAAACATTCCCCTTTTAGGCAATAAATAAACATGGACATTCATTCACTGCCCATACAAAAACCCACATTTTCAAATGCTTATTCCTCCACAGTCAATACTTATTTTAAAAATCCAACTCTGTTAGGTGATAGAGAACCATCCAAATAGTCATTCTACAGTGTTAAAATATTTTTTCGACTTTTTTTTGGTTGCGTAATTACGCCTCAAAAGTGGACGCAGATCTTGGCAAAAGTGCTCCTTTTTAAGGAGTCCCCCACCATACGATGCTGTGCAGGCGTGGCTTGACAGGGTTCTCCCGACTCCTTACGTTACAGGTGCTTGAGACGCAGACTTTACTACACAAGTACATCCAGACGTAGTGCTTACGGCTGGGCGCAAGGATTTTTTCCTGATGTTGAGATGATGTCTCTTGTTTTTGCGAAAGAAGAATGTACGCAGGTACTGTTGGACCTTTTGTTTGTCGGCAGAGTGAGTGGGACGGAGGAGGCGGAGAGTTCCGAGGACAAGGAGTAGAGTCCGGGGGACGAAATAGTTGATGTCGTTTTTGGCGGTTTCTTTTGTTGGCGAAGGATGGGGATCGCGACTTTGCCTTTATTTCCTATAGGTTTTAAGAGAAGCGGTAAGGCTGCCATAGCCGCCGAGAACACTCCGTGATTGGCCAGACGAGTGAAGTAAGTGAGCAGACGCTTGGCATTTTTGCGACTCACGGGCAACGTTTGAAAGCCGATTTCTCAACACAACACAGGTCAATATAATTAAGAATGAAATTACAAGTAGTATACATATGTAAGAAGCTCTACCATCATGTAGGACCACCATTGTTACGAAGCAGGGTACAATGCGTGGGGGTTGTCATGATTCACGATGTGAAACTAGCGAGGGTTCGCTCACTTTCTTCACTCGTCTGTTGGCTGATCCCGTTGTCAGCCCCACATATCCGCTACACGCTTGATATACTTCAATTCGTTACTTTTCCTTTCGGGTATAGTGTAAGTAAATGATGGTCGCGTGGCAAAGACTTTGATTGGCTAGCGTGACTTCTGATGTGACTCTTTTAATCTCATTATCACCTAGATACTAGTTAGTTTCCTTAAATTCGTATCCTTTTCAGCCTTGCAAGTTGATTGGCTATGGTTGGAACGCTATCAGGGCTGAGAAATACCAACTTTTAATTACTCGGGTCTAGCAGTAAAGGATCGGACAATCAATTTTGCTGAGCGAACGGGGTGCTAACTGGGGATGAAAATGGGGGCAAAGTCAAACTGTGCTAGTTGTTTCACTTTGTTATAATATGATACGAATTGAAGGATACTGAGCATGTAGGGGATAGGGGGATAGGTCCTCAAAACCACAACACTACGATGGGTTTGAAGTACTCATCTTCTCCTCGCAGACTCCAGACAACTCTAGTCACCAACTCATCTCCCCGCACGAAAATCGGTGTTGAACAAAAAGTAAGATATGCAGAATATCCAATTGATGATGTTGATAGATGAACGCAGGTACCACTTTATCAAGTCCGCAGCAGCTTTCGCCGGTTTTTTATCCGCTCTGCCCCCCTCGTCTTCCCGCCACCGATAGCTGTATAAGTTCAATCATGGCAGCCAGGGAGTCAAAACGATGGATGATTTTGATCGGCATTAATTTCTACGCTGGGGGTAATGCTCGGGATCACCACTATTATAATCTGCGAGGCTGTGTGGACGACATCAATACTCTGGAAGATTGTTTTACCCGCTATTTCTCGGTGGAGAAGACCTGCATTAAGAAGCTTACAGCGAGTGCGCCAGACAATGTCGATGCGGAAGAGCCTGTGGAGGATATTGACCAGAGACCAACGTACGAAAATATGGTAGCGGCATTTCAGTCAGTCACGAAAAACGCCAGAAGTGGTGATCTTGTCTACATCCATTACTCTGGCCATGGCGGGAAAGTATCGACAACGTACAAACATGCCAACGGTAAAAAGAGAACAGATGAAGCTCTTGTCCCCACTGATATCAATACCGGCGGTCGCTACCTTCGAGACTGGGAAATAAAAGGACTGCTCTCCGAGATGATTGCGAATGGGTTGATTGTCACCATCGCACTAGATTGCTGTCATTCAGGCGGTTGTACTCGTGGGAATTCTCGACATCTCGTCCGAGGGATTGGAAAAGTGGATACGACTGTGCTACCTTCCGACAAACTGTCTGATGTAACGCTCAAGAACCTTACTACACTTACCCGCTGCGGCCTATCTCGAAATGGTGAAAGCTGGTTGCTCGAGTCAGAAGGGTACGAGTTAATCGCCGCATGCCGCCAGAACGAGGAAGCGAATGAGCTAGAGGTGGAGGATAAATCTCATGGAGCATTTACGTACTGGCTTTTGGAAGAAATTAAAAAGAAAATGGAGAACAAACCAGACGTCAACACGACACATGGACTGCTTTTCGACACGATTTCCCACAGCATTCGCGCCACATTCCAAAAAGTCCAAACGCCCGTCTTTGCTGGAAACGCTGGGCGATATTTCTTCGGGAAAGAAGGGTTTCAACATAACGATAGCTTTGTTGTTGAGACGGTAAATGACAACAGCGTTACCATCAACACGGGTAAGGCACACACAGGATGCGTAGATACAGAATATGCGATATTTCCCAGCGATACAAAGGAATTCGAGAAATCTAATCCACTTGCACGAGTGATCGTAAAGGAAGCCAAAGACTTGTGGGTGAAAGCCCAGATTATTGAAGGACATAGCCCAGAGTGGGGAGATGTGAAGCCTGGTTGTCGGGCAATTTTATCTGCGAGGCCAAATCACTTGACACGCGTCAAGATCCCTCGCCATGCTTACCGAAATAGCAATCAAAACAATGCAGTTGAAAGATTGTGCAACGCCGATTGGAAAGAATTCTCTACCGGCGTAGCTCCGTTGGTTCATGAAACAAACGATCTCGGTCTGAACAATAATAACCACATCTATTGCGCAACATACAACGTAATGGTGAATGAACACGGCGAATACGAGTTGTGGACCGAAGGCATGAAACTGATTCCCTATTTTCCTCCTTGTGGTGATCCCAAAATCTTTTTACGCAATGTTACTCTTCTATCACAATATAATATTGTGAAAAATTTACGTCCTGAAAGCGTTTCCGAGCTGAAAGGAAAGTTCTCATTCCGAGTAAAGGGTAAGCTGACCCCAATCCTAGACGCAAGTGCTCGGTATAATCCTTTGGAGTTATAACATCATGTGTGCTTTTCAAGTACCTTTAGCGGTACCAAACACCAAAAGATACTTGATCGGTGGCACCTGTTTAATTGCCACTCCAAAGGCCTATGCCGAGTGCATTTTCTACAACCCCAGGATTAAACGCCCTTCTAACGACTGTAGACCCTCTTGTTCAAGAATCAAACGATCCGGTAGTTCAGGTCGCTCATAGCAAATCAGTTACAGTTGTGTTCGAGAACAAGTCGAGCGAGTCATTAAACTTGACCATCTTCAACCTCCAACCACTCTACGGTATCACACAAGTTTATCCCACGACAACGATATGCGAGGATATCGATCCAGGAGACACTCGTGAGATTCCGTTCGACATGATCCTGCCAGACGATCTGAGGAATATATCATGCAAGTCTGCCGATGATATTCTGAAAGCTTTTGTCACAGTTGATCGCACATCTTTCAGAAGTCTGACAATGGCTGGTATAAATACTAAACCCGGCAGCCAGGTCCAACTTAAACGGGGCGGTAGCAACTCTCTACAGTCATTGTTGAATAAGCTCGCCCATTCCAGCCGTAATGCATCATATGCCCTTCAGCAGTGGGATACGAGGGAAATATCAGTACGCGTCCTCAATTTGGCGGGATTGGGTTCGAACACCTCGCCGGTCCAACCACTGCACGGAGAAGTCATCAAGCACCTCTCGACGGTGATCGCGACTGATAGAGATGACATTGAAATCCTACCTTCACAGCAACCTGTAGTGGGATGCAAACTGAGAAATCTGGTCGTTAATAGCACAAGTGTACGAGGGGCTCAGCAGCCGGGAGAGATGCGGTGCCTCACTAGACAAACCAAAGTGAGATGGAGATGTGTAAGTGCCAAGACCGCCATTAACAGAAGTGTTGGTTCTGACTGTATGTCTAGAGATGTGAAAAGGTTTTTACCGGGGTTATTCCAACAGATCTGGCGGAAAGGTACCTTTGCCAACAATCAGTGCCACCAACCAATACGGTGTCTCAAAACCCCGTCGGCGATAATCAAGGCTACGATAGTTTACCAATATTGGAGGCGTCTGATACAGGAATACGCGGACTTCCGAGAGACGGTGACTCTGTCTACGTTAGTGCAAGAACTAGGGGCAGAATGAAATTGTTGTACGTTGATTTGCCCCTCCCGGGGGTGCAACGAGATGACGACGAATTCTTCCGGCAAGTGAGGAAATCATATTGTGATATTCGTGGAACACGAGGTGCCCGCAATGTCTTATCATTCAAGTTTGTTAAAGTTAGATCCCGTTGAGAAGCTCACAATCGATTCACCAATCTGATGGACATGATTTCTATAGTTTCAGCGCGTTCATATGGACAACCTATCTGGATTTGCAGCCGAAGAGCAGCCTCTAATCAACGAACGAGACGAATATGAAGTTGCTGCACCTCCGCCTCTGCGGCAGGACGAAATGGTTCATTTCTTCCATAGTCCAAAGTGCATTCAAGGGAGTACAGCGTGCCTACAAAGGATTTTAGAGACGGCTGAGAGTGCTCAAGCTCATAAGTGGGCGCTGTATCCGCAGGAGAGGTGCTTTGTCGCTAAGGCACTGTCGGAAGCTTCTAGGTTTTTGCGGATGATTTGGCGTGATGTCCTTTGTTTCAAATCGGGGGTACCGCAAGGAGAAGGTCTGCCTGCTTGAAGGGGTTTGGCACAGATGCTATGTCTTTTCTATATTGATAGCTAGTAATGGTTGTATTCTGCGGGACGGAAATCTGAGGTTGATACGGAACCGGTTTGTGGCTGTAGTACTGTACTGGTTACAGTGGTTCGGACACTTTTTGTGCGGACAGATTTTTTCAATCCCGAATGAGCAAAACCGATCAAATTCACAATAAAATCTGTTTCGGACACACCATTTTGACTGCTGACGTCCGAACCACTGTAACCAGTACAGTAGTGTGAGGGTTGTGGCTTAAAGCGGGGTAAACCTGAGTAGTCTTTTTGTCAACCACTGGTTCATTCATCATACCGCTGTATACTCCTAGAATGGGATGGCAGATATTTCCTAAGTTTTCAGCTTCAAAACCCATAAATAATTCGCACAATCAGTGTAACCCTCGTAACTAAATTTCGAGGCAGGAGGATGGAAAATCCCGTTTCTATTAGCTGCTCATAGCTGATCACCCGACGGGTGACTAGCTCTGATTGCTACTTTGGATGCTTCTAAGATTTGTTGATTGACTATCTTCTCGAGGCCAGAAGGCCGGTATATATACAGACTTGTCTCCTATATCCACATCCATATTCGTCTCCATATCTATCTCCGTTTGCTCATCCGTTTGCACTGATATGAGCCGCTCTCCTGAGGCATATCTTGATACACCAACTGCATATCAAACGGACCTGAGCAGTGAGGCTCGCGATGCAGGTACACATGCAACACTGATGAGTAACTTTATGGGTAAGAGTTTAAACCTTATACCGTATTCTATAGGCTTTTGAACATTAAGCAAGTCAAATCCAGATGAGAGGGCATCATCCAGGCCATGTAATTTCCTATGCAAAGCCAATCCCCGACGCATATCTTCATTCTTTATCTTCACTGCTCCCGTCGCAACAACCATTCTCCAAAGACGTCTACTGGGACATTGAACCTACATTATTCCTCAACTTTCTAATACCATTCCACGCCGCTCAAACCGACTGACATTACTTAAACTATGTGTGTTCCCGGCTGGCCGGTAACGGAAAGGAGGGAATGGTTGAAATCAGTTGGAAGGAGAGACTGCACAAGTTGCCTTAAGTTATCAGTCCCTAGAATAATCAAATTTTCGAATTATATCAGTAATAAATGTATACATGTGTCAGACAGCTATTTTTTCGCTAGCGAGCTACACTCCGATTATCTAAATTGTATGATCTAATGAAAGATCTGACCAACGTATGGACAAATTTAGATTTCTCACGTATGTGGGGATATGGATGAAGTCTATGTACACGTTTGAACATCGAATTATTGGGAACGGCTAGCATGTGACGCAGTTATCTAATCGATTTAATCGAATTTAATCGATCTCATCATCCCATCCTATCCTATTCAATCCGATGTCTCATTTCCATCGTAGTACGACAGCACCGACATTAGATTTTTTGTTCTTGGAGCTACTCGGGTTAGGCAGTAAAAGATTAGCGGGCCCTGTTCTGGTATTGAATGCTGCTGCGGGAACCGGGGCGCATTCGAGGTTCAGTCAGTTAACTAGATGACGTTTTACACGTTTCCGTGAGGTTTCTTGCCGGAATAACAGTCGCCAATGCTTTACTTTCTGACCCGAGTTTCTCGTGTATGTTGCGACTATGAAGGGGAGAACAGGGTGTATTGGCTAGGTGCGATGACTGTCTAGGTACAGGTCTAAAGGTCCAAGATGCGTAGGGAAAGGGAAGAGTAAAGTGCGAAGTCTAAAAGAGCAGTCACGAACCATATGGCTCTATCAATAATGTACTTGGGTATCCGTAACCGGGAGGATACAGAAAAAAGGATAGTAAGAATCGATCCCTAGAGGTTCTCTAGAACCAATCCAGCCCATCTGATCTCATCTCATCATTTTAATGCATGCATAGCGTCCATTACCAGGCTTAATTCTCCTCAAAATGCCAAGGACTTTACTATAGGTAAAAACGAGTGACTTCTGCAATATCTACTATAACAGATCGATTAGAAAGGGTAGAGAGAGGGAATCTCCCCCACCTAGCCGGATCATCCGTCCGGAGGGGGAGATGAAGTCAGGCACTGTCATACTCTAGCTAGAGTGAATACAGTATGATGAAACAACATCGATCAAAAAAGCCAGAGAGATATCGTTATATCTCGCTTACATTTGAGTGCCCTTTGAACAAAAGGGATAGTTTTAAATCTTCGTGACCTATTTGCTTCTACGCAGTTGGTATGTTTCCCGTATCCAGACTCGAGCAGCCAACCAACTCCATACAATGTACATCTACCAGACGATACGACCTAGTCTAAGTCTGGGTGCAAGCTGAGTGGTAACTATGGAAAACCGAAGATGTATGTACTGGAGTGCCGCATGCAGTTCGTTATAGATACGGCTGAATATCATCAGCCGGTATTACTTCCAACCAAATAATCCTCCATACGAGGTATCATCTCGTATCAGTACCAGCCAGTAAGTCGTGATACGAAGGCTGAGATCTATTTATGCAATAGAATATGTTACGATATGAAAGTTGGGGAGAATCGTGTACGTGTATTCTATCGTACGATGACTGTGTACAGGTCTAAAGATCCAAGATAGTAGGGAAGAAAAGAGTAGAGTGCAAAGTCTAAAAGAGCAGTCACAAACCCTAGGGCTCCGGCTCATGTACATCTGTAACAGAATAATTGGATATATATGCGAGCGATATGTTGTGATTTTTTTGTTTGTTTTAATCATACTGTATTCACTCTACTTAGAGTATGACAGCCCCTTAGTCCCCTCCGCCTCCGGGATGGCCGGCTAGATGGCGGAGCTCTATTGGAAATCCGCTCAACCCCGGGCCCGAGTCCGCCCGATGGCGGAGCGGCCAATGTGGCCTTGTCATTCTGTATATAGAGAGACCGCTAGAGTAGAGAGAACGATATCGCTTTTGGACTTTCTCACAGCGCCCGCTACCATTTCCAACAGGTTATGAGCCCGGACAGCGCAGCGCTTGAGTCAGTCTAAGACTTTCACCCCCATTCTTTTTTTTTTTCTAAGGTCAACTCCAGACCTTCTGTTCTGAGCTTCCCACCAGGCCGGGAACGCTACATCTAAGTCACTCATCCAAGTGCACTTCCGGTTTATTTTCTAAGGTCCACTCCAGACCTTCTGTTCTGAGATTGTTTCAATCTCCTTCGCTCCGACCACTACAGGATCGGAGGTCCGTCTCTAATTTAGAAGTTCTTGCGGCATTTCTTTTCCCTTCTCCAAACTTCTACTTTAGTTGCTAGCTGCATTGCTAGTGGTGATAGTGGTGCCGCCACTTGGATCACCCCTGGTCACCTACCACGCTACGGTGACTTCCGGCTCAGAAATACCTCACAACAAAAAAAATTGGCTCTAGCCGCCCACCCTGGTGTTCCGATCAACTGGCACTTGGCATGCCATTCGAACACATTCAGATCAGTCCTTTGACCGAAGGATTTCGTATATAAGGACATCTTTCAACCTCCTTCTTGCTTCTCATCCAATTCATCATATCCAACTCATCGTCGCTTATTCCCATTCCACATCGCTTCTTCTATCTCCCCTTTGCTTTTACTATCACATCCCTCTATTACATTTCGCTCATGATGACTTCTGATCTCTCTGCTCTCGCTTCCATTGGCTTCATCAAGCCCCTCAGCTCTCATTCAGATTTTCGCAATTGGCTACTTGCTGCCACCGACATCTTTGCGCAGAAGGATTGGCTTGCACTGATCGAAGGCATGGAACCTCGACCTGCTGCCACCAAGGACGACACTGGATCGGCACCAACTTCCTATACTCCATCTGGCTCCACCTCCACCTCCTCTGGTGCCTCCATCGATACGAAGCTGGATGAGAGTCTGCAGGCATGGGACACGAAAGCCACTAAGCTCCGCGGCCTTCTAGGTCGAATGCTCGATGCCAACCACAGAGAGATGTATTCAACAGACAGGGATCCAGTGACTGTGTGGAAGATGCTCAAGGAGCGGTACCAGGGGAAGGACAAACAACGAATATGGTTCCTCAGGAGTGAGCTGTCTAAGGTACAGTATCAGGGGGAGGATATGTCGGATTTTATCTCAAAATTGCAGAAGCTCCTCAACCAGCTTCTCAGTGCTGGGTGCACAGCCTATGAGGACGATGACAAGATCTTCCTCTTGCTCAACACTCTACCCATGGAGTACCACCCTTTCAGAACTAGCATCACCAATGCTGAGTCACTGACCTTCGAAGAGGTATCATCCAGACAGATTCTGGATCATGAGAAGCTCGCTGGGTGGAAGGCAGGATCCAGGAGAGGAGGAGTTGCTTTCTATGCGGAGAATGGGAAGCCTACGAAGGTGTCGTACAATCAGCGGCATGGGAACCGCTCCAACGACTCTTGCAGCTACTGCCACTTCAAGGGACACTGGGCGAAGGACTGCAAGAAGAGGATTGCCAGGGAGGATCGAAAGCGCCAGGGGTCTGCCAACGCAAGGCAGGCTGTTCCTTGGATGGCCCAGGTCAATGCACAGGATAATGCATACTCTCCTCCCTCTCTGGATCGATGGATTGTTGATAGCGGAGCCTCACACCATATGACATCCCAGCAGAGTTACTTTAGCACTTACTATCCTGACTCGGCAACAGTCACTCCGGCCAACAACAGCATTGTGAAGGCCGCTGGTAGGGGAGATGTAGTGCTGCTCCTACCCTCTGGAGACATCACACTCAAAGATGTGCTCCATATTCCATCACTTGGATTCAGCTCGCTTCTCTCTCTTCGCCTGATCCACCAGTCAGGGTGTAAGATTGTATTCACCCAGCCAGGTTTAGGACCACCTAATGGAGATTTCGAGGGAGCTGATCATGTCATGCACATTTTGAATGGTCCTGATATCATAGCAACTGCGACACTGATTGGACACTCATATGAGCTTCACACCAAGAGGAATCCGATTGTCCATGCTGCTCTTGCCACAGCCTCAGTGCCCATGAGATCATCTCCCATCCAGCCTCCCTCGAGGAAATCTGCTGATTCGCTTTTCCAATGGCATCTACGCATTGGGCATATTGGATTCGAAGGCATCAAACAGCTGGCCAAGGACCCAGCCTCTGGTATCAAATTGACCTCCACAGCCATCGAGGGATGTGCTGCATGTCTGCAGGGGAAGCAGACCCGACATTCATCATCCAAGCCTGCTCAACGGGCCTCGAATACTCTCGATAGAGTACACTCTGATCTCTGTGGACCAATGACTCCTCAATCTTTGGGAGGAGCAAAGTATTATATCACCGTCAGGGATGTTGCGACTTCTTGGACCGAATTGGAACCCATCAAGAAGAAAAGTGACGCTTTTGGCCGCGTCAAGAAGTACTTTGCACGATGTGAGGCCATGCATCGAGTGAAGATTAAGGCATTTGGCTCAAATAATGGTGGGGAGTATACATCTCATTCTTTCGAGGAATTTCTGGCGTCCTCTGGATGCAAGCATGAGGTCTCTGCTGCCTATTCACAGGAGCAGAATGGAGTTGCAGAGAGGGTCAATTGGACGATTGTTGGGCGAGCAAAGGCAATGCTGTATGGGGCTCAACTTCCTCTCTTTCTGTGGGCTGAAGCAGCGAGGACTGCTGTTTATATTATGAATCGAACTCCCACCAGGTCTCAAACCAAGACCCCTTATGAGTTATGGACTGGGAAGCCTGCCCAATCGCTGGTCCATCTACAGCCCTTTGCATGCGAGAAATGGCATCATGTCACAAAAGACCTTCGAAGAAAGTGGGAGCCCAATGCAATTAAAGGACATCTTGTAGGCTATGAAGGCAGAAATCAGTATAGGGTGTACTGCAACCATTCGATAATCATCACCAGGGATGTTGATTTTGTACCTCCAGCGCCTGCGGCAGCACTATATCCACCTGTGGAAGTCATCAAGGAAGATGAAGCGGACGACTCAGGAGTTGCTTCGAAGCCATCAAAGGCAGACTCACAGGCAGATACACCACCACCAGCTAACGAAACCAATCAAAGTCAGGGCAATGAGGAAACTCTTGATTCGATTATTGTTAAAGCTCCAGCTCCAAGGACAGCAGTCGATGATGAAGCAACGAGAGAAGTTGTAAGACCATCAGGAAGACAGAGCTCACGAAAGAATGCTGGCATATTCAGTACCCCACGATTCCACAAGGAACA
>Ga0307512_10006526_pt1 | contig 11797 bp, 8 predicted proteins | sample 14_EM_MG_FD_200267 | JGI IMG/M metagenome (GOLD analysis project Ga0307512, IMG submission 200267) | Populus trichocarpa ectomycorrhiza microbial communities from riparian zone in the Pacific Northwest, United States - 14_EM | ecosystem: Host-associated > Plants > Roots > Unclassified | place... | reverse complement strand
TTACAAGGAGGTAGCGTATACATACATGAACACCAATGTTCATCATTGCTGATATTCCACTGGTGGTGAGAGCATCGACCACATCAAAAATCATCCTGAAAGAGACGTTCCGCAGGTTGACAAAGTGCTCTCAGCTGTAATCAGCAAATCGGGTTGGATCTCAATGGCCTGGATAGACAATGTTATAGATAGGTGTCCACAGGGCAGCCACCTCATTGATTTGAAGGCCAAGTGACTTCTCTATCTGTACAACGGTCACAGTAGGAACACTGTTGTGATGTTTTCTCTATACAGTAACAGTGAGCTATAATCAGCATATGGTGCAACCAATAAGATAGGGTTAGAACAACCACCTTACCTCCTACTGTCTCTGAAGGAGCGCTTAGCCATCTACCTGCAGAAGCCAGCTCCGAGCGACATGTTCATGGGTATCACGGATGTCTGATTGCAGCTCAAGAAACACCCGATTTAGAGGTTCAATCATCTCTGGAACTTCGACGACATACTGTACCGAAGGTATGAGAAGAGGAGCATGTGTACAGATAGTGCATAAATCGAGTGCAAGCCTATGGTAGAAAAGCAGAGCAATAAACACTCTGACATTTGCATCCCAGTCCATCCGGGTCTATACGTAATTAGCAATAAACCAATGCAAGCTAGACGTATAAGGTACCTGTGCAGATTTCACAAGCTTTAAACTACCAGATGGGCAGTATTTGGGGAGCTGAGCAGTTATGAGCAAGCTACGGCCCAAGGTCTCCCTAACAGTAAGATTCTTTGAGGGAACAGGCATGTTGTATGTGTTCTAGCCTGTCGGGTAAATTTTCTTGTTTACTAAATGGGCTGGCCTGGTTATGGACAGGTGAGCCTACTGGCCGGTAGGCATGCTGTTTAGTCAACTGTCTGGTTTTGCGAGGTGGCTGACCCCACAACCAAATAGAGCACTGGTTTTGTCGACACCGGACTGCTCAGCAAATAGCAAATAGACGGGGCCCCTGAGAAAAGTATACAGGTAGAACAGCAGCGCGGTAGACTACAACTCGGGTTGTCTACTATTAATATACAGACAATTCGTTTTATTTAGCCAATTTCTCTACCATTTAGTTCCCTTTCACCCGCTTTCTGGGTCTTATCACCCGTCCCACTGTTTTCTCTCCTCCCACTAGCTTCTCGGCTACTTGGTTTTCACTCTTTTAGCAATACTGGAGAGTTGCTGCTTCCTGGGGCAGGACAGTGCTGATGCAAGTGTCGGTACCCCAGATTTGGCTGGAGATGCCATGCTGGTAGTTGCAGTATTCCCGTAAGTATTGCTCAAGGGTGGCGTTGGCTCGTACTGTTTGTCCATCCGTCTGTAGGTGGAATGTCATGCTGAGGTTTTGTGATATGCCGAATGCCTCCGTTACGTGTTTCCGGAAGTCCAAGGTAAACATTGACCTTCTGTCTGATACGATACTGCTTGGCAGTCTATGGGGCCTAACTGTCCGCCAGATGAAGTGGTCTGCTAGGTCCTCAGGCTTCATGGTGCCTTCACACGCGATGAAGTGCCCCATCTTGGTCAGTCGATCAATCACTACCCATAGAGCGTTTTTCCTGCTTCTAGGCGGCAACGTGGTGATGAAATCCGTTGTTATCGCGTCTCAGGGTCAGTATGGAAGTTCCAGTAGTTTGAGTAGTCCAAACAAGATGTGTCGGATTGGCTTGATACGGCGGTAGGTGTCGCAGTGATCTACATACCGGTGCATATATTTCCGTTGTTGTGGCCAGTAGAAGTTTTGGCTAACCAGTTCCGTAGTCCTTGTGGCTTACACGTCACGCAAAATATAACTTCTCCTCTCATGGGAGTTAGCAATGCTTACAGGAGCTACAGGAGTACTGGGAGCAGTTTTCGATTTTTTGCTGATGTCAATTGCCTATAGAGAGATGCATTACGACTGGAGAAATCTGCCGATGAGTTCATGGAGTACTAGACATTGATCGGCACTCTCGGGTCCAGGGTAGGTGGAAACACAACTCAACGGCAGTGTGCGGGACAAGTTCAATGCTACCAATATCGTCTGCGAAGGAGCAAAGTGTTATAGCGGAGTAGGCGGCGGAGAGGAAGAAGAGAGACAGGCACACTAAAGAAGGTAGATAGCGGTGTATTCAGGAAGGTCAAGGATGTCTAAGAGCGCATCCGCCCAAGCTACAGAGAAACAGAAAATATAGGGTGCCGCCGGCACACTAGTGTGTGGGCAAAACACGCCCGAACCCTAGGTTCTCCAAATCTCACTCCAACACAAAGTACAAACTGTTGGAAGAAAAGAAGGGCAACTGCTGTCTGCGTCAAAGATTTCTGCCAGATTCGGATGAAAATGACACATATACGTAGTCGTTCCATTGGTAAAACTGGTAACTACATATGTACCGGAACAAATCGAGATTGAAATAAACAATGGAAACAGTCGTAGCAGTCCATCACTTTGCCTAGCGTTCGTCGTCGTGTCGAAGACGATTCGCAACTCAAAAGGCTACATATTGTGTGCTAGCATGACCAATACATGAATCGATCCCGATCAAGCGAGTGTATGTACTAGCTCGGGCGGTGCCGAGGTCAATCCTCCCATCACCGGGGGCGTGCCGGGTATCTATCTCGGCGTCGGTTCCGGGTCTGGCCGGTTCGCTATGTATCTCCCGCTGGAACGAACTTACGCTAAGCTCTCCATCGGTCCTCAGCGAACGCGCGATGCCGTTCTGCAACGACAGATATGTAGTTCACCACCCACGTCTAATCGCGACTCTAGTATCTCCTCTTCTTGTATTTACTCCCATACCAGGGGTCCAGCGCTGACCACTCAACCTCACGTTCGCCCGATTATCATCGAGGCTTGGCAGACTGTATCACCACAGCAACAGCGCTAGAATAGTTAGGGGTTGCAGGGATTGTGCTGCAAACAGTCGTATATTTCCACAGGCGGAATGCCAAGATACAAAGATCATTGGTCAGTCGCAACTTCATGTCTCACTGTCACTCTCAAGTCTACCGTGAAAATTGGTCATCCTGGTGCTATGGTGACATTCGCAGAAGAGGAAGAGTTCATTTTTCTTTGACTACGTCTCTTCCATGTTCTACTTGGTGTCGGATCCTTTTATGACGTAACCGGAATATGAAGGGGTTGTCTGGGCCACTGCAATGATACGGGTTTGGCCGCAACAGCAGCTCATCGTATCCGTCGGCACGTCCTTCGATGTGTTCTACAATGTCCCTCTTACCTGGGTTATGTCGCTCTCCATTTTTCTACTGTTGTAGAGGAGTATGAAATGGAAGAGTGTTGGCGACTTGATAGTGCCCCGCACTTTAGCGCCGCCAAACCAGAATCTGCAAAACCACACTGGTTTTTTTCTGTCGTGCTTATCCATCGGGAAGAGAGGGTCCCTATCTAACTACTGTCCGACCTGACCTCGATCAATCCGTAGTGGCCCCCCCTGGCGCTCCGCCCTTGCCTGACTTACCGATAGGATATACGTCCGTTCTCTCCTGGTCTCCCTCGCTCCTATCCCCGAATCCTCTTCCTCTCCCGGCTCGTCCCCGGCTCCCACTACGGGCCATGGCTGTGGGCAGGCAGTGCTGGACTTTCTCTCCTCTACGGACGTGGGAAGGCTGGTGCCGCCGCTGGAAAAGGAAGACGACGCCGGAAGCGAGATGTCTTAGTGGGAGCTCCGGGAGCGGCGTAAGCGGCAAGAGGAATGGGAGGGAGAGGCGGAGGCGCTGGGTGCTGGGGACGACATGAGTGAGGGCGAGGAACTTCCGCTGTTCCTTCCCACCCCTCCATTCATGGCGTCGGCAGGCGAGGAGTAGGGGACGGATCGCGCGTGTCTTTTGTTCTCTCCTTTGTCAATTTCTTTGGACGCGTCTACTTGCTCTGGGGATCGGCCGGGCGGAGGGCAAAGGGGAGCTTGCAACGAGCCGCCACCGCGCGGACTGCGGACAGGAAAACCGGACATAATGTACGCCGCCATGATCTACGTAGGTCGAACGCGAGTATGATTAAACAAAAAAAAAAAAAAACTTGCGCTCTGCGGCGGTCCGGTTCTCCGCCTATCAGAGGTATTGCCCGCAGAGACAATGCCCCGTTTTCAGCTGGTGAAACCGCACGGCCAGACGCTTCGAGACTCCAGCCACCGTCCTGTTTGAGCGCTGCTTTCCGGTGTCCTGTACTTCCGTGCGATAATCCGGCCCTCCGCCCAGCGACGGGCATCGGCACACTTTTTTTCCGAGATTTCCCGCTTGATGATCGCGAGGGATCTCGGTAGGGGCATCGTTCGTCCCCCATACAATTCCCCGTAGCCTAGCTACTCGACCCCGTGAGCGTCCGGCTCCCCCGCCGCCAGCTCCCTGAGACACCTCACAGGAGTGCCTTGCGGACATTGTTGAAGGCGGCATCGACAGGCATCGACACCCATTAGGACTCGGGAGTGTCCCCGCCACCCCTGCCCTTGCCCACGACTGCTCGGTGCAGTTCATGAGGGCCGCTACTGCGTCCACCGTTCCCCTGCACTTCCTGCACCCATACTGCCCCTATCCAGGTGGTCTACAATTGGGTGTGCGGCCGTTCAGCTTGCTGATCACGCTTGCGAGATGACTCGATATGTACGTACAAACCTTGGAAGTGTCCGGCTTGTTCTGCCTCGAGATCACTATTCGTTTGACTGTTTTCCACAGGTCGTGTGGTGGCTGTTCGGATACACGCACCCATCAGCCCGACGATGTGGGGTTGTCCTCACTTCTAGAAGGCCTCAAGGATGACGTTGCTGATTCAGTCGCCCCCCGGGGCGGTGGAGTTGGCCGCTTTACCCGGAAATCCTTCCGCGAGCTCCATGTCTACCCGCTGGTGGGCGGGCCCTTCCTCCGGAGCCTCGGGAGTGCCCTCCTCCGCCGGAGCCGGTCTTCCCGGTCCTCGCGGCCGTCCAGGCTGGACCTGCTTCATCCCCGACTTGCCTTGCCTGGGTGTCGTGTACCTGGCTGCCACCCACACCTCGCTCCCCTTGGCATTCCGAAGGGAGATCCAGCATTTCCTCTTGCCCCTTCTGATCTCCCTTCTCTAGTTGCGTTTTCACCTTCCTCCCCGTCTCCCACTGACGCATGTGCCCAGTCCCCCGCAAAGCCCGGCGTAGTTCCCCCTCAGCCATGTGCACCACCGCATTTGCTCCGCATGCCAGCGGGGGCGGACGAGACAATCTCCAGCAATCCCCAACGCCGCACCACCACCTCATCGTATCACTGGTTTTCACACGGTTCCCATACGGTTCACCAAATAAGATGTGTCAATGAACACTCAGACTCATCGCTCCCCTGGCCAGACTGAGTCTCCATAGGTGGGAAGCTGCAACCTATAAATATCTGGATTTTGTGCCGGGCTGTGTTGGAAGAAAAGTTTTCTTGCTGCCACTGATGAAGATTCGGGGTGCCTAGACAAGCGGTGAGTTTGAATGGTTTGTTGAGACATTTTATCTGCTGAACTGTAGAGACATCATGTGGTATCAGAAATACGATGGGGTACTGGCACGGTGCTGGGGATTGCGGGAAGGAAGCGGAATGGTATGCGACCGAGTTAGTCGGCCGGCGCCCCAGGCAAAACGAGTGTGACCTCATGATGCATTGCCGATCCTGTTGGCTTGTGCGGGGGGATGGGGAATGATCGGCCGCCAACAACAAGAGACGCAAACGCGTGCACAGGAGAGTGTTGGGAAGAGAAGGGGAACAAGATTATCTTGAAATTTCTGTTGATCGGAGAACAGATGGCGGAGCTGTACGCGAAATTATGTGGGCATTTTCTTGCCTCGCGCGTGGGCTTTCGTGTTCTGGGTGAGTGGGATCGGGTGTGGCGGATAGGGATCCGTGTTTTTATTTTTTTAATCATACTGCATTCAGACGATGGCGGCGAACATCTTGACCGTTTTGCGCAGCCTCGGATATCCCACTCGCCGTAGGAGTCATATCGGACATGATTTTGCGTATGTACGGGAGGGTCGAATTTTGGGTGCGTCCAGGTCGAGTCTTGCTACTTAAGTATCACTCGAGAAGGGTGAGCTATCTTTGGTAATGAAAGAATGGTGGTTATCTTAGCGTTTCCGCCGAAAAAGTGGTCTGTCCTAAACAAAGTCGTTTTTTCTTAATCCGATGCCAGAAATTGAAATTCCAGATACATGTTATCTAGCACTCCTTATGTCGGAGCAATTTTATAAATGTGTGGTTGTGACTGGAAAACAGCTGGCCAGGCCGCAGCGGCCCAGGTCTTGAATTGGTCTGCTGCGCTATTTATCATATGGATACATATGGGAAGGCGTCTAATATTAGCGTGGTGTGAAGGAACGTCATATTTCGTCATCTGCTAGCGGACCTGAAACATTTCACGCAAACGAAAGAAAAGAAAGTACTTGAATACGCGAGCCGCACCAGATGGGTCGGTTATGACTAATACTACATCTTAAAAGCGAAGCGTACCTACATGGCCAGCGCCTCGTACCCATCCCGCACCGCTACAAGAGGTGGCGCCAGCACGTCGCCCTCGGCGCCTCGATCCACGAGCTGCTGAGCTAGCACCTCGTACCCGCTGTTGGTCGCGTCGAGCAGCGGTGTCCACCCGTAGCGGTTGACCGCCGATACGTCGGCGCCTCGATCCAGGAGTTGCCGTGCCAGCGCCTGGAGCCCATTCCGCGCCGCTTCGTGCAGCGGCGTCCGCTCGTCGACGTCAGCCGCCGAGACATCGGCCCCCTGATTCACGAGCTGCACGGCCAGCGCCTCGTGCCCTTTCCGCGCCGCTTCATGCAGCGGCGTCCGCCCGTCGACGTCAGCCGCCGAGACGTCGGCGCCTAGATCCACGAGTTGCTTTGCCAGCGCCTTTTGCCCGCTCTGCGCCGCTCCGTGCAGCGGCGTCCGCCGGTCGGCCCCGGCCGCCGAGATGTCCGCGCCTCGATCCACGAGCAACCGGACCACTGCCTGGTTTCCGTTCCGCGCCGCGTCGTGCAGCGGCGTCCACCCGTAGCGGTTGGCTGCCGAGACATCGGCGCCTCGATCTGCGAGCAGCCGGGCCAGCGCCTCGTTCCCGTACCCGGCTGCGTCGTGCAGCGGCGTCTGCCCTTCGCCGTCGGCTGCCGAGACGTCGGCACCTCGATCCACGAGCTGCCGAACCAGCACCTCGCTTCCGTTCTGCGCCGCTTCGTGCAGCGGTGTCCGCCCGGAGTTGCTGGCCACCGAGATGTCGGCGCCTCGATCCACAAATAGCCGGGCCAGTGCTTCGTGCCCGTTCTTGGCCGCGTCGAGCAGCGGTGTCCACCCGTAGCGGTTGGCCTCCGAGATGTCGGCGCCTCGATCCAAGAGCTGCCGTGCCAGCGCCTCGAGCCCACTCCGCGCCGCTTCGTGCAGCGGCGTCCGCTCGTCGACGTCAGGTGCCGAGATGTCGGCACCTAGATCCACTAGCCGCTGGGCCAGCGCTTCGTGCTTGCTCCGCGCCGCGTCGTGTAGCGGCGTCGATAAGGAGTAGCTAGCCGCGGAAACGTCCGCGCCTCGATCCACGAGTAAACAGGTCAGTGTCTCGTTTCCGTTCCGTGCCGCTTCGTGCAGCGGCGTCCGCCCGTCGCCACCAACCGCCGAGATGTCAGCGCCTCGATCCACCAGCTGTAGAGCCAGCGCCTCGTGCCCGTTCTTGGCCGCCTCGAGCAGCGGCGTCCGCCCGTCACCATCAGCCGCCGAGATATCGGCGCCACAATTCATGAGCTGCCAGGCCAGCGCCTCTAGCCCGTTCCACGCTGCTTCATGCAGCGGCGACCGACCATTGTTATCGGCCGCCGTGACGTCGGCGCCTCGATTCACGAGCTGCTGGCCCATCACCTCGTGCCCGTTTGTGGCCGCGTCGAGCAGCGGTGTCTGCCCGTAGCGGTTGGCCGGCGAGACGTCAGCGCCTCGATCCAGGAGCTGCCGTGCCAGCGCCTCGAGCCCGTTCCCCGCCGCTTCGTGCAGCGGCGTCCGCCCGCTGACATCGGCCGCCGAGATGTCGGCGCCTCGATCCACGAGCATCCGGGCAAGTGCCTCGTGGCCGCCCCGCGCCGCCTCGTGTAGCGGCCTCGACTCAAGTCTGCTAGCCGCTGAGACGTCGGCGCCTCGATCCACGAGTAGCCGGGCCAGTTCCTCATACCCGCTCCGCGCCGCGTGGTGTAGCGGTGTCCACCCGTCGTCATCGGCCTTCGAGACATCGGCCCCTCGATCCACCAGCAACCGGGCTAGCTTCTCGTGCCTGTTCCTGACCGCGGTGTCCAGAGGAGTGCACCCGGAGCCGTTGGCCGCTGAGACGTCGGCGCCTCGATCCAGGAGCAGTCTTACCAGCGCCTCATGCCCGCTCTCCGCCGCCTCGTGCAGGGGCGTCCACCCGTTGCTTTGGTCCGTCGAGATGCCAACGCCTCTATCCAGGAGCAGCCGTGCCAGTCCCTCGTGCCCTCTCCCGGCTGCGGTGTGCAACGGCGTCGGCCTGTGGCGGTAATCTGCAATGGGGCCCGCGTCGAGCAGATGCTGAGCGATATCCAGGTCTCCAAGTGTGGACGCCCAGAGTAGCAATCGGTCTATACTGTCGCTCTGTACAGACTCGGAAATGAATGTGGTTGGGAACCTCAATTTTATGCAGGCTATCAATCCAAATTGGGATTTGGATATGCTGGCAAGCATCCGCCCTAATCCAAACACGCACACTGTGGAAAGACGGTCCTTCCCCTCCTGATGCAGTGCTTGTGATCTAAGCCAAAAAGTATCTTTAGAAAACCAGATTCGAACCCGCTGGCGATGATAATTGATCCAGCGCTGGAATGTAGCTTCTGATAGGAAGGCTTCCCAAAGGGCAGCCAAGATTTGACAGCTGTCATTGCAATGATTCAAGTGCCATGGCCAAAATACTGCAGAGTACTGTAAGAGGTGGCGATTCTGGTAGCACCCTTCTCGTGTCGAAATGGATATGTTGTAGTCTGTCCAAGACCTTGAAGAGCAAACCAGCGCAAGACAGATTTTGGCGATTTCGGTATGAGAATCAATCTTGAGTTGCTGGATCTCCAAGTATTCTTCCACCGAAAGATGGGCAAACCGGAAAACGTTCAGGCGTTCGTCCAAAATGAGAAGGTTTTGGCAAACTTTCAACAAATCAGTCGCCCTTAGAACAGTGCAATTGCGACAAAATTCCCCCGACCCGTCGGTTTCGACCGTGACCGCATCCAGTAACGTTTCCGATCGCAACGGTTCGTAAGAGCACTGGACCCATCGGAAGGCGTTTAGTGCTAGCTGAGAAGCGCGACGACCCTGCTTAAGAATGCGGTTGTATATTTCGCTGTACGCGTCTGTTAAGGTTTCTGGGAGGACCTTTAGACTGTCCCTTACATCGTCTAGAATGGCCAAGTCGCAGAGCAAGGTAATCTGAAGAGCAGCAAGTTGAAACCTGCATCCAGTCATCAGCTGTGACACCTATCTATCGGTGGTGTTCAGGCGAGCTTACATTCCCTTGGATCGCTCACAAAGAACTTGACATATTTCGTCTTTGAGTGCGTCCGGGACATTGCCATGGAGTAGCTGCTTCCGCTCGATTGCACTCTGTATCTTCTCTTTCACAAACCGGTTGATGTCATCGACATTGTCATCGGGTTCCAACTCGATCCTGGGAAACATCTCGAACTGCACGAGGATATCGGGGTCCATTCGAGTAGTCGCAAAAACCTTGACCAGAGAATTTGATCTTTCCACCACGTGCTTGAGTGCCTCCAGTAATCCCAACCGCACTGTGTGATCGACTTCGTCTAGGGCATCAATGCAAATCGTTGTCTGAGGATATACAGCCAGGAGCTGAACAAGGAGATCCTGGCATTCTTTGAGGGTCAATTGCGAAGAGAGTTGCCCCTGGATCTCCCGATCATTGTAAACATCCAAGACCGGCGTCAGGAGCTCGTCTTTGGATGGAGTCTGCGCAAGCTGCTGAATAAGAGTGCGCAGAATGCTCTCGGGATCTCGGCGACTTTCCTCGGCTCGGTTGCAGTAGAAGTACGCCAACTTGGTGTCGGCTGTTGTATTGGAAAGGAACCAGTCAATTACGAGCGATGCAACGTATGTTTTGCCGGCTCCAGCTAGACGAACTGATCAGAAGAGCGCTCCTTCCGGTGGTGCATTGCGGGAACTTACGGATACCCCTCAAGAGCAACAGCATCGAGCCGGTTGATGCTCTCCAAGTGCGGTATTTCTCCTTCTTCAAGATCCATTCGCCTGTGCCTGCTAGACGGTCTTCACTGATACGCTTGTGGTGATTTGTGTACGGGACCGTGGATATCCATTGCAGGATCTCGCTTCTCTCTAGCTACAGTGTTAGTCAGGGTGCATATTTCCGATGGACGTGTCGCTTACGCTTGAATCTACGAGCGTGGTCTCATTAGCCAACTACAAGTTCGTGTCGAATCACTCTTCGCCGGATCTCAGGTACTTACCCGCCAGAGACGACGGTGATCGCACCATGAAACACTCCTCCTCGGAACTCGACATGTGCGGAATCCCGATAACTCCGTTGGTTCTCGGAGCTCCCGCTCGCGCCCATGATGGACTGGTGGAAGTGTCGGGCTGGGAGAAGTTCGGAGTGCCCAGTTGTGCAGTGGTTCACTCTGCGATCTGGCGATATTGTTGCAAAAAGATGCGCTTGCTCAATAGATGTTTAGTACTCAGATTCAGTGTGTGGTAAGGGAGTGCTGGCAAATATAAGTTATCCCCAACCACCCCGCTTTCTCCTCACTGACGACACCACCCCCGCTTCGACAGCTCCCTGTCGCCGAAACACGTGTGATGTGCGCTAGCAGGGTAATTTCCAGTCATTCCGTTTCGTGGTTGGTAGATAACTAGAGCCGGGTAGTGTGCGCAAGCGCAGCAATCCTGCGGCTGAGACGGCAGACCAGGGAAAGGTGAGCAAAGGGTTCGTCATAAGCGATCCCGCCGACATGTAGTCTACTAGAGCCGCGCAATTTCATGGAGGGGTCTCAACAGTCTGGCCGGGCCAGTCCTGACTTCGGACTGGACTGGTCGGTGAGATGAAGTACGCTAGTCCACGGTCCGCGGGCAATCATTAATCGCAGGCGACCTATCTAAATCAGAGCGATATCTACACAATCCGGTCCCGTCCACCGCCCAACCGTGACCTCGGCCAATCCGCAGGTGGCTCGTTTGCCCTCCGCCCTGGCCTCCCTAGAAACATAGAACGCGCCAAGGGAACAACAAAGGAGAGACAAAGGAGACCACCTCACTCCTGCTCTACTGATGCCAAGGAGAGGGGGTGCAGTTGGGGAAGGACAGTAAGTGTTCCTCTTCCTCGGCCGTCACCAGTGTTCTGCATAGTCTAGTGCTTCCGTCCTGGGCCTCGGACGGGACTACATGAAATTCATGCCGTCCGGAGTGTCCTTAGGACGGGACGGACGGCGGTCGACGGAGGCCGACTGCCAAGGCGCCACCAAAATAGTGATATTTCCGGAACCCCAAATGGGTTCTTTTTAGTGGGGTTCTCAGTAGCCGCACTGCCTATTGCGGTGATCCAATGGGGGGGGACATCCGCCGAGGCTTAATCGGTGGGACGGGATAGTATGTAGTTGGCACATCACGGCGGTTGTAGTGCCAGGGTCCAACGCAGACAAAGGACCACCTCTTCAAGGAGTGTTCGAGGTGGAGGGGGCAGTAGAAGATCATGTGGGCGGAGGTGAGGAAAGAGACAGGGAGGGGGAAGAGCCGTTGGAAGGTCCGGGATCTGCTGGCCGATGA
>Ga0307512_10006525_pt1 | contig 11800 bp, 14 predicted proteins | sample 14_EM_MG_FD_200267 | JGI IMG/M metagenome (GOLD analysis project Ga0307512, IMG submission 200267) | Populus trichocarpa ectomycorrhiza microbial communities from riparian zone in the Pacific Northwest, United States - 14_EM | ecosystem: Host-associated > Plants > Roots > Unclassified | place... | reverse complement strand
GAAGAATTGGATCTCTGGCGGTCTTGAGCTGGAGCTGATCGTTGACAAGGTGCCAGTTTGCAGGGTCCGATTGTAATGCAAGCCGTTTATAGGTTGATTACTGTACTTCGGGTTCCAGAGAGAAATACCGGCAGGCGTCGGGGGTGTTCCGGGCTGTTGAGTATCACAATAACAAATGTCAGTGCCACAAGCGCACGGACGGGCCGAGTTGGTGGATCCGGATTCCCAGGTTGGGGATGCGAATTGGAAGTTGGTGGGAGCCCAGTAATCGGTGTCTGAACCGGTACTTGGGGTGTTAACATGGGTGGGTCCGAGGGTATTGGCTGGGGTAGAGTCAACGCTATCCCAGTAGTGGTCCTGGATGTGGATGTTGTTGGGAAGGCCCTGAACCTGGGTAAGATAGGCCTGGTACTCGGTCTCTCTTCCGAGGGCGTTAGGTACCGTAATTGGGAGTGAAAAGGTGGGTGGATTGATAAGAGGGAACAAGAGGATGGTGCGGATGGGCTGCCACCTAAGGTTGGCGAATTTGTACTGGTAGGTGTTACTGTCAGTGTAGACGAATTGGAAGTCGTTGTTAAAGTCTGTTTGAAGTCAAATTTCGTTAAATTCCACTTCAATTTCGGTTTGCGACAGGAGAAATCGGGATAGAAATCTAACTCTATGCCCTGATTGTAGCTGCGAACGGATTTCTTCCCGGTACGATGGCGCGCTATAGTGCCAAAGGAAGGTTTCGTCGTAAAAGAGACTTAATTGATCAAGTGGGCTTCCGTCATATTGGGTAACACCTGATAATCTCCAAAAAAGGAGTGTTTGGTTTGCTTTACTAATAAGTTCGTCAAGGGAGTAGTCAACGTATGAATAGAAGCAAATGTCGCTTAATATTTTTCCAAAAGGTATGAGGTTCAATAATTCTTCGGTAATGAAGTGTTGTTCACTCCAATACGTAAGTTGGATTTGATTTCTTAGATCGGTTAGATTGAAACCAGCTTCTCGAAGGAATTCTTTGCGGATTTCTTGGATTTCTAAGGCTTCTGCCACTAAAAGAGATTTGATAACCCTTTTATTTACAACCTTTTTGCGTAGTTCCTTTGTAACTTACTTATAACAAGTTACAAAGGTGTTTCTAAAGGTGGAGGCGTAATACAAGAGAAGGGGTTAACAGGGACACGGGGAGTACAAACAAACGCGGCCAGTCTGGGTTGTGTACATAAAAGGTCCTTGGTGCGGGTATTGTGGTTGATTACAAAGATTCTGTCAACTGTGAAATGTAAATGTCCGCAGAGAAGAGCAACTCGTCCGTCAAGAAAGTCGTATGCAACTAAAGGTACAAGGGCACCCTTGAAGTATTCGAGCCAAGTGGGGGGAAATTGAGAGAAGAGAAATTTGATGGAATCAACAAAGGAAGATTCGAGGTAACCAAAGGGGAAAGAGGCTGAATGGGGGTGTCGACCAACTTTGGCGCAAATATGAATAGAAGGAAGGCAACTAATAGTGTGGACATGAACGTTATGGTAGATGTCCGTGCGGAAAGGGGTAACAAAGGAAATGGGGTAGGTTTCAAGATCGGGGATATGGGGGAGAAGACGGAGGAAGTCCCTTTCTACATACTCTTCTTGTGGGACCCAATGTTTTTCTCCTCGGTCGTAAACGACGGAGTACTGGTGTGGGTGACAGTCAACAGCAGAGGTACAAGCCGGAGCTTGAAAAAGGTTAGGATAGAGGTCGGTTAGAGGTACCTCTGGAAGAAGTAGTAGCTCAGCGAGGGGTGCTTGCAGTTCGGGGGCAGGGGACGGGACTGTAGCGACCTGGGCTTCGACAACGGGCGATGGTAGGGGAACAGCCGGGATGTCCTCAGTGGTGACGTGACTTCGAGGATCTCCTCCAAAGATTTGTTCGACAAAGGAGTCTTGAGTGGGCACAGGGAGGAGGTTCTCTTGCTCATCTTCGTGGTACTGAGACTTGTAGGCGACGACGTGGGCGAGGGTGTCAAGACTGGTAACTGGGGCAGGGGAGACGGGGGCGCTGGTGACAATATAGGCTGGGCTGTCGGGGACGTTGAGGAAGGGGTAGTCTTCCGGGTTGTCAAGGATCGGCCAGGTGAGCTTGGGGGTGGGGGAACATGGGACAGGAGTGACGGGTGACGGGGATCTGTAAGCGTTAAGAGGGGGACTTGGGAAATTCCAAGTATTGTGGTTAGATTGGAGGACTTCGAGGACAGCGGCGGCAGCGTCAGCGACGTTCTGTTGATATACATTATTGAGGGCCGACCAAGAGGCGACAGAGATGTGGAAGAGGGCGGGGGAGGCGACGACGGTGGACTCAGAGGTAGTGAAGGACACTTTACTTATACAGTTAGCTCCACTTTAGAGACTGTTCTAATGTCGAGACCTACTACTGTTTTACGGGCAGCAGGCAGCGACGACGATGTATTTGTGGTGGAGGTAACTGATCCAAAGGAGAACTTGAGATAGAGCGAGGAGTAAGACAACAAGGGTAAGTTGTGGGGGCTCAATGGTGGGGGTAGACAAGAGAACAGTCTGAGGACTGTTCGCTCAATTTCGCAGGTCTTATATATTAATACAGGGTGGTCTGTGTGTACATGTTTAGGGCAGGCATACATACTCAAACAAGCGGCCCATACTTTAGGGCAGGTACAAATACAGGTAACAGGTGAGCGACTTTACTGCGCTCCCAGGTCTTGTGACTTGTTCGTTGATTCGTTGATTTGTTGATCGTTCCCATGGTCTTCCACATGCCGATCAATGGACTAGGCGCGCGTCTGAAGCGCGCACGATCAGGTGACCGTGTAGTGACTTGTGATTGTGATGATGACCAATCCCTTGGTAGGTCATGTGATACTTTCCCAGGATCACGTGCTTGTATATCACGTGATCCCAAAGTTGTCGAGATGTCACATGATTGAACATGTGACAGGTCAGGTGATAGTTTCCCAGGGTCACATGGTTGAAGAGTAGATCCTACCACATGACTATACTTTAGCTTAGGGGCGGCTTTGGAAGGACTTGGACTTGGGATTCTTTGAATGCGTGATATCGCGGACTCTGTCCTCAACAGCACATCTGTCAGAAGAAGATCGCTGCACATTCATGGATGAAATGCGCTCCTTTGGAGAAGATATGGATTTTCAGACCGCCTGAGTATTACAGCTCTTGCTCGGGCAGTTCTCAGTAATTCTGGTTCTATGTATATAGCTCGAAAACATGCAATACAAGTTCCCTTTCAGCTACGAACCCAAAGAAAACAAGTCGATCGAAAAGCACTCCTTGACAGTGGTGCAACAGAATGTTTTATCCACCCTCATGCAATAAAACAGCTTAAACTGACTACATGAACACTACCTAAAGCACGAAAAGTTCAAAATGTGGATGGAACTGACAACAAAGCTGGACAAATTCTAGAAGTGGTAGACCTGACGGTTAATAATAATGGAGAACAAGCACTCCACGCTTTCTACATTGCAGATATTGGTCAAGATGATTTTATTCTTGGCTATCCTTTTCTTGAAGCCTCAAATCCAGACATAGACTGGCAAAACAGTCACATAGATGGTTTTACCACAATCTTGACAGCTAAAGCTGACAACTGGCGACCTATCCTCAAAGGAACTAGACAAATCGAGGCCACACCTATCTGGGTAAAGTCAATACCTGGATGGGAGGAAGGCGACGAAGTCTGGCTACAAACTAGAATCGCTAAAACTACTATCGCCTCACAATTAGCCCAAGATGCTGTCGATAAAAAGAAATGTACCTGGCAAGAAATCATCCCAGAATGATATCATCATCATGGAAAGGTCTTTTCAGAAGAAGCCTCTGAATGCTTCCCAGATCGTCAACCTTGGGACCATGCAATTGAACTAACAGAAGACACTCCCACATCGATCAATTGTAGAGTCTACCCATTATCTCCCAAAGAAAAAGAAGAACAACGTGAATTTCTCTCTCAAAACCTATGTCTACAAAGAATTTGTCGCTCCAAATCACCCTACACAAGTGGATTCTTCCTCATTCGAAAGAAAGATGGCAAATTTCGTCCAGTTCAAGACTATCGAAATTTAAACAAATGGACAATTCCCAACAAGTACCCCTTGCCATTAATTTCAGAGCTCATCTATGACCTAGCAGAGAAACGTCTCTTCTCAAAGTTTGACATTCGATGGGGATACAACAACATTCGCATTAAAGAAGGTGACGAATACAAAGCTGCCTTCAAAACTAGCAAAGGACTTTTTGAACCAACAGTCATGTTCTTCAGACTAACCAACTCCCCAGCTACCTTTCAAACAATGATGGATGACATCTTCCAAGGTGAAATTGCTCAAGGATGGCTTTGCATTTACATGGACGACATGATTATCGCCACAGAAGATGATAAGGTGCTTCATGAACTTCGCGTCAATCACATTCTAGACAAACTTGAGAAATTCGACCTATTCCTCAAACCAGAGAAGTGTAAATTTCACCAACAAGAAGTCGAATATCTTGGAGTACTTATTGGCAATGGAACCGTTAAGATGGACCCCATTAAAGTCCAAGGCATTACCGATTGGCCAACACCTCTAACCATCAAGGATGTGCAAAGTTTCCTAGGATTTTGCAACTTTTACAGAGCATTCATTAAGAACTTCTCTGATATTGCTTGTCCTCTAAATGATCTTACATGCAAGAACGAACAATTCATCTGGATGGATGAACATAACGATGCCTTCCTAGAACTCAAACAAATGTGCAGCAATTATCCAGTACTTCGCACCCCAGACTGGACTAAACAATTCGTTATGGAAACTGATGCATCTGGCTACACCTTAGGAGTGGTTATTGCTCAAGAATTCGAAGATGGTATTCACCCCATTGCCTTCCATTCTAGAAGTCTTCTTCCTGCAGAAAAGAACTATGATGCACATGACAAAGAACTTGCTGGTGTAATCTTTGGATTCAAATGTGGTCGTCCACTATTCCTTGGAGCCACACATGCAATTCGCGTTCATACTGATCATAAAAACTTACAGTACTTCTGCGATCCATGCAAGATCACAGGACGACAAGCCAGATGGATCGAATTCCTACAAGATTTTGACTACACCCTTGAACACATTCCTGGATCCACAAACACTGTTGCTGATTTGTTGTTGCGAAGAAAAGACCTTAACAAAGGGGTAGATACCAATGAACCACATGTCCTTCTCCCCAATCACCTCTTCATGCCAACAAAAACCACACATGTTAACAAAATTTTCCTTGAAGATGACTCAGATCTAAGATGAGACATTCTTCAAACACTCCATGATTCCCCCACAGCTGGACATCCCGGTATTTCTAACACTTGGGAACTTGTTCGCGAACAATACGAAGGACCCAGACTTAGAGAATCCGTCAAGCAATATGTCAAAGGATGCACTTGCTGCCAAGAATCCAAAACTAACGTACATCAATCAAAAGCACCCCTACAATGTTTTGATACACCTGTTGAAGAAGGCCCATTCCAATATGTATCAATGGACCTAATCATGGACCTTCCCAAGTCACAAGGTTTCGATCCCATTCTCACAATCGTCGATCAAGGCTGTTCTAAAGCAGCTAAATTCATTCCATGTACAAAAACAATTGACAGAACAGGTGTAGCACTTGAATATCTGAAACATCTTGTACCTTGGTTCGGACTTCCCAAAAGAATCATCTCAGACCGCGACCCCTGATTCACCTCTGCATTTGCCAAGGAAATGTGCAAAGCACTTGGAATTCAACAAAATCTCTCTACAGCCTTTCACCCTTGCACCAATGGACAAACGGAATGCATGAACGCTTGGATTGAACAATACTTACGACCCTGGACATCTGGAAAACCTTCTGTTTGGAGTCAATTACTACCGGTTGCTGAATTCGCTTATAACTCTTGGAAACACGATGTCACTTGTCAATCACCTCATGAACTTCTGATTGGAATCAAACCACAGGTGATTCTGAAACATCTAGAATCTCCAACCCCTGCTGTGGAGACACGTTTACGCCTCCTGGATGAAGCAAGGCAATCGGCTCAAAAACTTCTCCAACATATACAAAACTGCAAAGACAACAAAAAACTAATGGAGATTAAAGAAGGTGACCAAGTTTGGCTCGAAGGTTGCAACCTCACCATCGCTGGCAATCGCAAACTCTCCCCAAAACGATATGGACCCTTCAAAGTTTCTCAAAGGATCAGTCCTGTGGCTATGCGACTTGCACTCCCTCCATCGATGAAAATTCACAACGTGTTTCACACAGACCTTCTCCTTCCATATAAGGAGACGTGTCACGGACTGCCTCCCATTACCTAATCTTTTCTTTCCTTTCTTGTACTTGATTTCGGACCGCTTCTCCCTTTGATTACATAACTTACCTATGGATAATTCTCGCGTTTTCTAGAGACTTCCATAAGGTTCCATGACCTTCTTTCTGCTTCTATCGCATTCCATGACCTTCTCCTATCTTCCAGTAGCTTCCATGCCTCCCGTATATATACTGTACCTTCTGGTATAGAACGAGTCTTTAAGCTCGTTCTATTTGTGCAATACAGGCTATTGTCACTTCCTTGAACGTGTGCGGCTTCCTCCTGAAAGAACCTCTCTGCGATAGTCAACTTTGTCACTATTCGCCTCTCATCTCTAAACGTCTTCAAGATCACGTGTTGCATCTTGCTCGATTCCAAGTCATGATGACTTGTGTAATCTTCACTTGCTCCTAGACAAGTCACATGACGTATCATGTGATCCTCTTTGATTCTCCAAAATTAATCACATGACGTCTCACGTGATCAAGCCCGACATCCGACACCTGACACCCGCCCTTCCTCTTTGGAACCCTGACACAATCACCACATTAGGACAACTTCCTAATTGAGACGTTGGGTCAACTTCCTATTTGGGAAATACCCCTGTCTGAAAACTCCAGAACCAAGATGACTGAAAGACACAGTAACCTGACTGTGACAAGACGGAACAATATAGCATGCCCTTTACATGACCACCTCTGATCATCAATAACGAAGAAGAATACGAAATCGAGAACATTCTAGATGCACGGCATTATGGCAGAAGACAAAAACTTCAATACCTCGTACACTGGAAGGGCTATCCACACTCCGACAACTCCTGGATTGATCACAAGGACTTACACACTCCAGACGCATTGGCAGATTTTATGCTAACAAACTCTGCTATGGCTGGACGACTTGCAGTATAAAGAGACCACTAAAAATCCTTTGAATAATTCTCATCCCTACTTCACACTGGCTCTCCAATACTTTGCAAAAGCTCCTCCAATCTACTGCCCCTTTTGCATCGATCATACAAACCAACTTTTCGCCTTTCACACACCCCATGACTGCCCTACCATCCCAACAATGTCCCACTTGTCCTCTCCCATTTTTATCCCATCTCGTTCCTCCTCTCCTGCCAACAGTGCTGGCAACACTCCCTACATCATTACCTCTCCCCCTCCAGACAGTCCTACCAACAGCGACCTAGCCCTCCCCCACAAACAAATGATTGAACACATTGCTCGCCTCCTCAATATCAAGGAAGAAGAAGTCCGCCGCCAATTCCCCACAGTCTGCTCCCTTCTCCCTATCGACAGATCCCCTCCTATTCCTACTTCTATTCTCACCCCCAACACATTTATGATGGCTCACCTCAGTACGACGTTTAACGATGTCGACAACTACGAAGGCATTCATGCCTCTCCCAATTTGGGATACCCCGGTACTGAATTAGAGAACCATGTCGACCCCAACTACCCAGACAATCCTCCCACGTCCAGCCCCAAGCCACTCCCTGTTCCTCCCCCTCATTTCCATGACAGCATCTTGGTGACACCACCTGTCACCTCTGCCACTAACTCTATGTACACCTTGCCCGTTATTCCCGCATTCATTGAAGAAGTCCCATCTTGTTCCCCTTCCCCCATTTCACCTATGGCTATAGTCCTATACCAGCAGACTGAAGCCAACATACTAACGGCCAAGACAATGGATGCTGATGCAGAGGGACGTACTCCCAGTCCTACCAGCCCCCAACCAGGTGTACTTCCTGGCCCGGGATGGAAGGACAATTTCGATGCTGTTGGTATGTGTCACTTTTTTGTCATTCCTGATGGTAATGAGGACATCATTGCCCCCTTCATTTCCTATGACCTTCACATGACCTTTCCCAAGCTCCTCGCCACCAATGGATGCGGTTGCACCATCCACTCTCGCCCCCTTCATGCCCATCCTGTAGGACAACACCACATGGCCATCTCCCCAAAAGACAAACTCCTGCTAACCCAAGGAGCACAGTTTACCAACCTGGTGGATTGGGCCTTGAGAACCGAGGATGATGCCACACTGCAAGGCAAAGTCCAATACTTCTGTGCTCACCATTCCAAAGCTTGCCAGATTGCCCAACGCATTGGAGTCTTGAAGGAGTCCCTTCAAACTGAATGACTAGCCATATATCAGAGTTCGGACCGTCTTGCCGCCGCTAACGCCATAGCTCGTATCTGCCATCGCATTGACTGCGATATGCACAAGGCCCCCTATTTCAAAGGCAAAAGAGGTTGTCGGGCCCAAACCGCCATTTGCGATTGGGCTATTCATGCATGGGGCAAAGACAACGGCAAGATGTGCGACTGGTGCAGAAAGACAGGCCATAACATCGAAGACTGTCACTGCCTCGGATATTGCCATCACTGTTCTCATCGCGGTCATGATGGCACTGACTGTCTCCACCCCCACAACTTTTGTAATGAGTTTGAAGACTGCAAAGTCTACCCCTCTCACCTCAACTTTGAATGCAGCTACTGTGCTGCCGTTGACAATGACATTGACGTCTAAAGGACGTTAACAAGGGGGTAATGTCACGGACTGCCTCCTCTTACCTAATCTTTTCCTTCCCGTCTTGTACCTGACTCTGGGCCGTCTCCCCTTTTGCTTACCTAACTTACCTATAGGATGATCTCGCGTTTTCTAGAGACTTCTATAAGGTTCCATTAGCTTCCATTCTCTTCTATTGCCTTCTATGACCTTCCACTACGTTCTAGTAGCTTCCATAACCCCATGTATATATACTGTACCCTTTGGCATAGAACGAGTCCTTAAGCTCGTTCTATTCATGTAATACAGGCTATTGTATCGACTCTCTTGAACGCGTGAAGCTTCTCTTGAAAAAAGGAACTCTCTTGCGATAGTTGACTTAGTTGCTATTCACCTCTCATCTCTAAATGTCTTCAAGATCACGTGGTGTATCTTGCTCAATTCCAAGTCGCATTGACTTGTGTAATCCTTACTCATTTCAGGATAGATCACATGACATATTACAAGATTTCCTTTGACTTGTTGAAACAAGTCATGTGGCATCCCATGTGATCAACTTTGACACCCGACACTCAACGATTGCCTATCCTCCTTGGAAGACCAATATGATTACCACATTAGGATGACTTCCTAATCAAAACGTCGGAACGGCTTCCTCTTTAGGAAATACCCCTGTCTGAAAACTCCAAGACTTAAACAACTGAAGGACACGGTGACCTGACCGTGACATGATGACCGGCAATGATGACCGACAACAATGACTGACAACCGATGACAAACAACCATGACTGACGACCAGCCACAACTGATGATGGCGACTGACAACAATGACTGATGACAACAACCGATAACAACAACTGATGATGACCAACCACCATCATCAACACCAACTACTGGCGATAACCACTGACGACAGACAAAGCCCACCAAGACAACAATGACGACGACAGTGACTGACAATTGATGAAGACCACTGATGACTGACAACTGATGACCAATGACAATGACTGACAACAACTGACGCCAACTGATGACAACCAACAATGATGGCACCAATGGTGACGATGGCGACTGATGACTGACGAAGGCCACTGGCGACTGACAAAGACTACTGACGACTGACGACTATGATGATGACAGCGACTGACAACTGATGAAGACCACTGACGACTGATGATGACAACTGAGTATGACCGATGACAACCGATGACAACTGACGACAACTGACAACGACCGATGACGACCGACGAAGACTACTGATGACTGACGATGATGATGACAAGACAACAACAACTGAGGACAAGACAATGACGATCAACAACAAGACAAAGACAACTGACGATGAGATGACAACGACCGATGATGAGACGACAACGACTGACAACAAGAGGACAACGACTGACAACAAGAGGACAACGACTGACAACAAGAGGACAATGACTGACAACAAGATGACAACGACTGACAACAAGACGAAGACAACTGACGACAAGATGAAGACGATCGACAACGAGACAACGATGACTGACTACAAGACAAAGACGACTGACGATGGGATGACAACGAGACGATGACGATCGACAACAAGATGACAACGACTGACAATGAGACAACAACGACTGACAACAAGACAACAACGACTGACAACAAGAGGATGACGACTGATGACAAGATGAAGACAACCGATGACAAGATGAAGACAACCAGTGACAAGATGAAGACGACTGATGATGTTACGATCTCCCCCTCAAATTTTCACTTCCCTCATCATCCTCTGCTACCTCGCCACCCTTTGCGGTACCCTGGAGCAACCCTGAACCATCTCCGACCACTATATTCCCTTCTGCACTCCTGAACCTATCCCCGCTGCAACCTGCCCAGCCACCCGTTCAGCCACCTGACCAGCCACCTGACATGTCCAGTCATCAGTCGTACCTCCTGCCTAAGTACCACTCGTCCCCGCCAGAGCCACTTCCTCATCAGGAAGTCCACCTGCCATTCCCAGCCATTGAACCATGTCCGCCTATGCCTCCAATCCCCTGGAGCCAGCATACTCGCCAGTACTCGTCCATGGAATACCTAGCTGACCAGAAGCTAGAGCATACACCAGAAGAAGACAGCCCCATGTCCGACGACTTCCCAGAGTCGTCTATCGTTATCCCTGCCGACTGGCCCAACTATCAGTCAATCCCAGTACCTGATCACGTGCCAGCGCCCCAGCTCCTAGACTTCGATATTCCCGTTGACTGGCCCAGCCAACAGTCGATCCCAGAACCCAATCACGTGCAAGAGCCCCAGCCTATATCCTGTGATGCCTATCCCGTTGTACCAAGCCATCGTCCCCCATTAGAGGTCACCATTCCTGAAGACCCTCCGTCCCCAGCTAGCTCGCTAGGCAAGCGCAGCGCCTTGCCAACTAGCGTCGTCTTGCAACCTCAGTATGCACGCATATGGAACGCTGAAGGATTGATCTACAAGCACTCGCCTACATATGAGGGCGCACATACCATTGCAGTACTGCATCGCAGATCTCCTCCTGAAAGCACCTCGGCATCTCCCTAGGCTTCCTCTGATGTGCCCTTGCCTATTCCTGAACCCGCCATCAGTGCTTCTATCCCAAACCCCGCCTTGACTTCTCCTATCGGATATCTATCCCCTTGACTTGTCAGACGCCTGCGCGTCCTCCAGTTTGACTCGGACTGACTTGTAACTTTGCATATAGCATCATTCATCCATGACGCACTTATATCTAGATAGCTACGTCATTCCATACGGTACTACACGAGTCATTACTCGTTCTTGATCTAACTCCTCTCCCTGACTCCCAACTTGACTCATATCGACTTGTCTTGACTCCTACTTACCTTTGACTCATATTTACTCGACCTGACTCCAGCATTCTATTGTTCTACCCTTTAGGATAGATTGCTACAGACCTGTATATAAGCCCGCC
>Ga0307512_10006524_pt1 | contig 11801 bp, 13 predicted proteins | sample 14_EM_MG_FD_200267 | JGI IMG/M metagenome (GOLD analysis project Ga0307512, IMG submission 200267) | Populus trichocarpa ectomycorrhiza microbial communities from riparian zone in the Pacific Northwest, United States - 14_EM | ecosystem: Host-associated > Plants > Roots > Unclassified | place... | reverse complement strand
GAAGGGTAGCGGGGGGGGAGCTCCGCCATCTAGCCGGCTCGCCCGGAGGCGGAGGGGATATCAGGGTCCTGTCATACTCTAATTAGAGTCAATACAGTATGATTAAACAACAACAACAGCATCCCGCCTTAGATATACCTCCCATACAACGGGTTTCAACTTTCACCTAGGCTGCATTCCTGTCCAGTTCTCTCCCGCTCGAAAACACCTTGGCCCAATACTAAAAGCACGCACTTTCCTGCTACTCATATACCTTGCTTCAACAGGTGCCACCACGATTTACTCCCCAAAAGAAATCTCGGTAGCTAATTTTGTGGCCATTCTAGCGCTTAATCGCTAGTATGGATTCATCTGCGACACGTGACGGAACGACTCCCTCCCAACCGATCCCGCCCTGCAATATCGCAGTCTACAACCAAAATCTCCAAGGCGGCAGCCCTTTCTGTAAAGTGCTCGTTTTACGCCGTGAGACATCATGGGACAGCGGTTCCATGCTACGTGTCCGTTTCCTCGAAGGAAGCGCGACTGTTCAAGCGAAGGTTGTATTGACTCCGTGTCGATGAAGGTACTTGGAAGTTGATATTGTATTGTATTACTATCAAGGTTAAACAGTATGCCTTACAATGGACGTATTACGTCAATATTCACTATCAGTGGGTAACAACTGGTGATTCCGACATTCGTGTGTCTTTTGCTCAGCGGGAGGGGTGTTGGTCTATGGTTGGCAAGGATTGTCGGAGTGTCCCACAGGAGAAACCGACAATGAATCTGGACTTGTCAGACGAGAGTTGTGAGGATGCTTTCAGCCGAAAGGTACTGCGTGAATTCGGTCGCACGCTCGGGTATATCCACGGCCAGAGTGCCCATATCCCTAGGAACCGAGAAGCGGTACCTGGTCACAACGAGGATAATTGCGAGAGTCAGGATGGGGTCAATTCAAATGCGTCTTTTGATCTCTCGTCGATCATGCTTTATCCAATGCCAGCTTCTCGTACAGACGGTATCGCCCTTCATGGTTGCAACCATTCGTGGTCGGTCTCTGACAATTCTTTCATATCGAAATCTTATCCGCGGGATAGCAATCTGGCAGTTGGCGGTTATCTGACCAATTACTACGGAAGCGAGGAAAACTCTGCTATTCTTTCCTTTCGCAGTACATCCTCCGTTCCTCAAGTGATGTTAGGTTTAAACACGTTGGACATAGGCAACAGTTCCGACCATAACCTCAGCATCAATTCTTACGTTGATAATATGTCCGTGGACAAATTCACCATCCACCTCGACGCCAGAGGTGACTGCAAGCTATATAATGCCGGAGTGTCGTGGTTGAAATTATCAGCGAAAAATCCGAACTTGCAGTGCGGTATGTTCAACACCACTGATTTTGGAGCTAGGAAGGAATCTGGGAATGTGTATGCGAGAATCGAATTTGCCCACCACTTTCTCAGGCAGCCAATCGTATTTGCTGGGCTGAGCGGGTTTGATAATATCGACAATGGAAAAATCGAGTTATTGACCTCAAATATTGACTGCCACGGCTTTGATATTCATATCAAGAGCAAGGGTAATACGAATCTTTGGTCCGCTCAGGCAGCATGGATCGCTTTCCCAAGTGATCGATCGGATATCTTCACCGGCGAATTGAGAGGGGAAGACATTCGAGGTTGGCACGGGTCACTTTACCTCACTTCCTCCTTTAATCGTACACCCGCCATTTTCACCGCTCTGACTAAGTTCGACTTTGAGCCAAAGCGTACTTGTAGGATCAGGGTGAAGACACGTGCGACGAAAATAGGGTTGAACTGGGAAATTGCGGCATGGGCAGATACAAAACTTCATCAGGTCCGGGCTGCTTACCTACTGATTGATATGTGACGTCCTATGATCGTATTGGAGATGGCTAGAGCTAGGTGAACGTGGAAATGTGCAGGGGATTAATGTAGTGGCCTTGAAGACTTGTTCTACTTTATGCGGTGTTGAATTTGTTGTATTTCTTGCTGGAAAATAAAGTTTGAGGACACTTGCGATTGTGCAATGAGATACTGTACGGACTATCAATTGTAATTACGCAGCCATTGAATTGCTGCGTCCACTTACTCTTTATCGCAATTATGGACAGTGTTATAGCTATATGAAGGATGACGCATGCATGTGCACAGATAATATCCTTCATAGTAACAATCTAAATCTCATTAAAGTGGCAGATTATCAGTGATCCTAAGCGGCCCGGCCTGTATTTTCCCGGCCGCCGCCAGCGTAGGCCGGCCAAGTCTGTAATTTAAAAGCCGGGCCGGCCTGCAGATATCTGGCGGCCGGCCTGCATAATTTCGAGGCCTGCATAAGCACGCATGGGCCGGCATATATCTACATAAAATTATAAAAGCCGCCAGGCCTGGAGTATCTGACTGCTAGCCTGTATAAGCCTGCAGAAAGCCTGAAAAGCCTACATCGAACTGTTTTGAAACCTGCAAAGCTTCCGACAGGTGCAGGGGTTGCTCAGTGCATTGGAAAAGCGCAAGGATTGATCACGGAGATGGAGGTTGAGGGAGAAGACTAGTATACTGTAATGGCGTGAGAAAAGAGATGGAGAGAATACGCAGACTGCAATAGCGTGTGTTTGACTTTGGTATTCATTTTCATTTTCGTTTTGTAGCAGTTGTGATTAGTGCCGTACTAATGAATTATGACTACTTGTGGTGGGAGAATGTTTCATTGCGGTGTAAACAAATTGCTTTAATCTTGGCGGCCGGCCCGGCCTAATTTTGAGGCCGCCCCTAATGAAGGCCAGGCCCGGCTTCATGCAGGCCGGCCGGGCCGGGACGCTTAGGAACACTGCAGATTATTGTATTTTCCAGCGAGTAGATAGTGATGGAAATCTTCATTTTAACCCGGAGGTGGAGTAATGACGGCTGACTGCAACCTTGTCAAATGCAGGGCTTACAGCGATCCAATCTTTCCCAGCGACACGTGAATGCGTCTGTGCGTCGGAACTTAGCACAGGGCAGGGAGTAAGGGTATAGGGAGAGGAATCAGGCATTGTCATACTCTAGATAGTGTAAATATATGAAAAAACAAAAAAACGTAACACAGCAATAGAACCTCTCACATAAAAGTGGCACAATTGCTTCATATTAAAATAACCTGCTCTTCCCCAATTACTTCACTTTTCGAACGATTTAAAGATGCTTCCACACCTGCCATATACGGCCTTAGAAGCGCACTGTAATCACCATTCCCATACCTGTACTTGCGTCAGACCCCTGTTCGCGCCTTTGGGGTATTCATGAGAAACTGACCGAGTCCTCGTGTTCCGACGCGTGATATAGGGCCACATATTTTATAAGGGGTTTTCCAAAGTGTATTGATTCTATTTTCAGGGGTGTCCTCCGTACAGTGTCCTCTAGATTACTTTAGGTGTACCACCCTACTAAACCGTAATGTTGACATTGGCACAGCTAGTGCACGTGCTGCACGGATATCGTCTCAACCATGAGTCAAGATTCACGACAAGAGTAACCAACGACGCCCGAACGTGGGTTGATGGAAATAACCCCATGCCGGGGCTACAATTGATGCAAACACTCGGCAGTAACATATTGAGTAAGTCCTGTCCAGAATAATATCCGAGACATTTAGTGAAGCATAATCACCTTTCGTCCAACTAACACGCGAGACCCAATAAGAAGAGCCAGACGTAAGAAGATAAGTTGAATCAACGAAGAAACACCGTCAAACCAGCACAAAGAGCGGAAAGACGTAGGAGCACCCAAAAGAAACCCTAACCCAACTAGCCATCCACCAGCCATCACTCATGCACACCCAGCACTTCCTGCCAAATCCCACATTCTAAGCCGCGCACATCTCCGGCAGAACTGCCTAATAAGCCTTATTGACATATACAGAACCATCCTTAACGCCCACAAACACGTACAAGCCTGCCTCCATTTCAAAGACATAGTACGGCTCGTTCGGCTTACCCTGCTTACCCCCTGGACCCAGTGGATGGCCTAGAGCACAGTTCGAAAAACAATACGTGTATCCCGCTGCTTTCATCAGCTCTGCAGCCCAAGTGATATCCATCACCACAGGCCACTGAATGACCACACTACTGCTGTATGTAAATCGACGCATTCCGGCTGCGCCCAATCGCCCCAGCTGGTGGACATGATGATGACTGTGCCCATATCAGTGCGGAATACTGCGCGGAGCTCCGAGAGGTTTAATGGGTTTGTAGTTGCTGTATCTTCGTCTAGATGCGAAGCGCTGACCGTATAGAGCTCCGCATCTGAGTACTGCTCTTCACGATTCGGACTGCGATGTTGACGCGACCGATGAAGCTCAGGATTGCACCCACTCGAGCTTGCGAAGGTGGACTGATTAAAACACGTAGTGCTACTGTTGCCTCGAGGATGATCTTGATGTCGTAGGTTTTTCGCACAGTGAAGCCGGCTATGCCGCGGAGGTCATCACAAGTACCTGGGTATTTCCCGTCTGCAACGAGTTGAAGGTCCAAACTATATTTTTGTCCTCGATGCAGGCGGTTGTCATGATCAGGAACAGTGGGTCGAAGATAATGTTAACGGTGCCAAAGCGAGGGACGTCGTTAGATTCTTTAATCTCGACAGGCAACTTGAACAAAGCGGCGAAGTGTGTCGGATCCGTTTTTTGTTTTATTCATACTGTATGCACTCTAATTAGAGTATGACAGAGCCCCACATATCCCCTCCGCCTCCGGGCAAGCCGGTTAGATGGCGGAGTTCCCCACCCGCTACACTTTGTCCCATTCACACCGGGGGGCTGGCACTGGGATTCGAACCCACAGCATTGTGACCATATACCCCGCCTATATTTTCAGAAGCGATACCACTGCGCCACGGGGCCAGCCCCTAGTGTCGGATCCGTTGTAATATGGTGCACGCCAGTTGTTTTTATATCGGAAGGGGCCTTCTACTACTCGAGCCCGCGGACCGGAACGACTCAGCCGTGTGGATTGTTCTGAGTGACGATGATAACGTTTCCACTAGGCAGAACGCGTGATGGAAGCTCGAAGCTGAAGGATTGGTGGTGGACATATGGCATAGCACCTTCGCCCCGTAGTCCAGTCTATCCAACAAGCTCGAACTTGAGGCCGCCTAGCTAGTGGACGCGTTTGAAGGTGATTCTAGACGTAAAGATTGAGACATCGCCTTTGGCGTAAAGAGTCAGGGACTGCGTGGCTCGGTCGTAGGATGCTGCCAGGTTATTGGCGGGTTCCAGACCGAAGAAACCCATTGTAAAGAGTGTAAAAGTTCGAGGTTGGGGATGTGGAAATGGGGAAATCGGTCTGCGGTGGTGCGGAGGTTGGTATGCAGGCATTGATGATTTTATGTGTACAGTCTTAGGTTATATATAATCGCAATTTGGAGTTAGAACTGTTGCTATGACTCCTCACGGCTCTAATCTATCAGGTTCGTAAAGTGTATATTGCATATACAGGTCTCAGCCGGAGACGGAGATGTCTTGTACAGTCGGAGACGGAGATGTCTTGTACAGTCGGAGACGGAGATGTCTTGTATGGCCGGAGACGGTGATGTCTCGTATGGCCGGAGATGACTGTCGACTCTGGTACAAGCTGATGGCATTCAGCCGTACTGGTACGTTCATATATATACTGGCCTTGTGGCCCTCTTAGATAGAATAATCAAGCCTCTCTAGCATCACTATTTCAACAGGTTATGAGCCCGGTGCCTGCTACAATCTTTACTCCAAAAATACTCTATTTATATCTTACAATTAAGAGCCTCAAAAACCCTAACCTACTCACAACCATCCCTGCTGATCAGCCGCGACACCATCACAATCCATCACTCTCCATCGTCACCTTCCTAACCTCCTCCACTCTAAAAAAACATGTCAAACGAAATATTCGAGACTGATCATGGCAACGTGCCCAAGCTGCCCCAGGATAAATACCCTGTCTGGAAGCAAAAGATTAGCCTAGTCCTCATCGCCATGAAAGCCTACAATATCGTCACCGGCGTCGAACTCCTCCCTGTCGGCAACGGCGTCACCCTATGTCCTCTACAAGAAAGCTGGCATGACCGAGCCAATATGGCACTAGCACAAATACACCTCAGATGCTCCGACGAACTCCTTCCACTCATCGATGATCTCAACGACCCAATGGAAATGTGGGAACCACTTGGGGACCGACTTGACAATGCCTCAACAAAACTCGGCCGCACCCAAGTCCTGCGGAAGTTCACCACCTCTCCACCATCGCCAAGCGAAACGGTCACCCAGTACTGTACCAAATCAATCGCCTTCCGCAAGAAGCTAATCGGCACCACCGAAAATAACACCGTTGACGTCATAAAGACACATATCTTCACTGCTCTATGTCATTCATAGGAAACGGCCATCCAAATCTTTCATGAGCGGATCCCCGGTCCCTTGGCCCGGCAGTGTATGGATGCGATCCGCGAAGATGCTCAGCGAACGATCCTAACCAAAGAAATCAGAGATGCGTTCACCGGAGGGGCTCTATACTCCCGTAGGGGAAATCGTGGCCGTGGCAGTGGCCATGGCCGTGGCGGACTAGGTTGAGGACGCGGAGGTGGATGAGGAAACGGAAGCCAGAAGCACGTATGCACGCACTGCAAAATGAACAATCATAACACCAAAGCATGCGGAAAGAGAAAGTACAGTGAAAATGACCCAAACACCAGCGGTACAAACACCGGCGGTACAAACACCTCCAGGAACGACGAACATACTAGCTTCCACTGCGGACTCTCCGGACACTTCAAGTCCGACTGCATCCACTTCAAACGTGCCTGGGATCAACGCAACGAAGTCAACAGGTGCACTGCATCACTTGCTACAGCAGGAGATCGCGACCTGATCTGACTAGCCGAAAATGTAACCGCACTCACTGCAGCCTCCGCTCTAGCTGCATGGGTCATCGACTCCGCAGCATCTCACCATATGTGCAATGACCTCACCAGATCCAACTCGATCAAGAAACTTTGTCAGCCAATAGTCATTGAAATCAGAGACGATAACAAAGTTACAGTAGGCCACCATCGACTCATTCACATCTCAAAGGAATACGAAGACAATGCCCAATAGACCCTTATGTTCCGGCTCTCCCTTCTCTCCGTTAATCAATTGGACACAGCCGGATACACATCCACATTTGGACGTGGCAAGTGCTCCATATCATCTCCATCAATTACAATCACACGCAATCGAGTCAAGCATCTCAATATCATATCTCCGGCAACTGCACTCACTTCGACAGTACCAAGCATGTCTACGAAGTCCACATCGAGAAAGAGGAAGAGAAAATGACCATCATCCAGCGCACACACCACTGTACCATCAATCGCGCACTCCACTGAGCCTACTACAAGCCCACTCCACACCGCCTCATCAAGTACAGCCAGCACCGTAACTCAAAGTCCACCTACCACCGAATCGCCAAAGCCACTCACAATCTCAGAATCACCACTGTGGCATCGCCGCCTAGCCCGCATTCATCCCACTGCCTGACGATCTCTCATTGTCGGATATACAAAAGACGACTCAATGTGCACCGCATCCATCCAGTCCAAGAACAAGCAGAAGATCATCAAAGTCGAGACCAAGCGCACTACAAAGCCAATTGAACTCATACATTCGGACGTATGTGGACCATTCTCCACGCCCACGTCCGCTGGCCATCGCTACTATATCCTATTCATCTATGACTACACACAATGCACATCCGTTTGGGTCCTTCCAGATAAGAAGTCAAAGACATGCACTTCAGCCTACCAATCATTTCTGGCCCGAGATGACTCCATGGGATACGAAGTGAAACTATTTCGGTGCGACAATGGCCGCGGAAAATATGACTATAAGACCTTCCGACTGGTGCTCGCTGCTCATGGCACAACATACGAACCATGTCCTCCTTACGCTCACCATAAAAATGGCATTGCTGAACGCATGATCCAGACCATCACCGAGAAAGCACGATGCATGATGATTGACTCCCAGCCGCCACTTGTCTTATGGGGAGAAGCAGTCAATAATGCAGTCTACCTCCACCAGGGAACCCCAAACGAAGGCCTAACGAAAAGAGATGACCGAGACGGATATCAAGCGCCACATTTGACTCCATATGAGATGCTGCAAGCATTTGGCAAGCCCTCTCACGACAATGATGGCAATGATATCTCATACAAAGCTCCTCTCCACCACCTTTGGCGATTCGGCTGCTACGCCAGTCGACTTATCCTCAACCCACAACGCAATGGAAAATTCAGCCAAAGATCCAAGCCCTGTATGATGGTCGGTTACGTGCACGATCCGACTACACTTTGGGGAATATGGGACCAAGCATTCCGAGTCGTAGGATCACAGTCCGATGTCATTTTTCACAAGGAAAGGAATGCCCACATTTCATGCCTACAAGGAGACCAAACAGACATCTTTGAGCTACCGGAAGAGACAGAATATATCGAGGAAATCGACATTGGAGATGGATTTCTCCAAGCACAAGACTATGAAACGGGTGGAGATGGACTTCTCCATGACCCCGCAGGAACCAGTCCAACAGGTGGAGGCCATCGAAGTGAGGATCATGACTGTACTGATGATGATACAGACCTCAATCTGTCCGACGCTTACAACCGTCGAAGTCTCCCTGCAAGAACGGGTGTGAGATGCCGTCCTCCTGACGAGGATGATGCACCACCTGTGTCCAGAGAAACCGTCGTCCACAATGGACATCTCCACCACAAAAATGACAAAGCCCACCGAACGGCGGCCATGACCAAGCAGTCATGCCAACCACAGCCACCACCCATGAATTGTGTCACAAGAAGTTAGGTTAGGATATCCGCAAATGCACTAATTATCATGGCAAAGGCTCTCGTATCAACGTCCATCAACAGCAATCCATTCGCATATGCGGAGGCCATGGACAGCCCACAACGAGACGACTAGAAACAAGCAATGGTAGAAGAATGCACATTGATCCTGCTCAGTAACACATTCACAACAATCATCTCCCGGGAAGCAAGGCAATTGCGAGTCAAGCCAATTGGCTCCAAATGGGTCTACGACACGCAGCACAATCCAGACGGCACCATACGACACACAGCATGCCTAGTAAATAAAAGCTACGAACAGAGGGACTTCGGAAAAACTTATGCCCCTGTCGGAAATCTCACCACCTTTCAGTATCTCTTCTCCCTGGTCGGAAAATATCGCTGGAACATTGATCATTTGGATGTGATCACTGCCTTTCTCAATCCTGAATTCGATGACAATGATATCTATATGACCCTGCCCGAAGGGTGGCTGGAAGGTCTCAACACACCCACAATCATTGTTCTACTAAAGACAGCACTTTACCGTCTCAAACAAGCACCAAGACTTTGGCACAACAATATTTACACCTTCTTGCTCTCTCTCGAGTTCACACAGTCCCAGGCCGACCCCAACCTCAATCTCCGCAGCGATGGTATTCTGATGCTCTTGTATGTCAATGATATCTCAATGTTGCACCAAAAAGATGCTGCCAAAGCTGTGATCGAAGTTAAGGCCAGGCTGCCGGAAAAGTACAAGATCAACAATCCCGGCCTGGCACGCCAACTCCTCGGCATCGAAATCCACCATGAGGAAAATGGTACCGGCATCAGTCTTGGCTAGAAGTCTTTCATCAGTAAGATTTTCCAATGTTTCAACATGCAGAATGCTCACACTGTATCAACTGGAATGGATTCTAATGTGAAGCGAGATCTGGCCAAGGATCGGGTGGAGAAAGAACTAACAGATATCAAAGGCTACCAGGCAATCGTGGGCTCATTGATGTACACAGCACTTGCAACTCGGCCCCATATCTCATTCGCAGTGGCCGCACTTTGCCCATACTATTCCCGCCCTTTCACCGGCCATCTCCCCGCCGCCAAAAGAGTCCTTCAGTATCTCAAATTCACAGCCAACTTTCGACTGCACTTCAGCAGCAGCAGCACTCACATTAATGATCAACTCACTGGCTACATGGACTCCGAGTGGGCCAATGATAGTGCTGACCGCAAATCTCAAGGAGGTGATGAATTCTTTCTCAGCAACGGAGCTGTCTCATGGCAGTTGTGAAAGCACGATCTCATCGCTATGTCAACTCTCAAAGCTGAATACATCTCCTGCTACGAGGGCTCCCGTGAAGCGAAATGGCTGCTCCAGCTCCACCGGGATATACACAGCAAAGACACCTCACCGCTCCCGATCAATTGCGCCAATCCAGGCACACTTAGTCACATCACAACTGGAATCATAAAAGCTCCCACGAAGCATATTGATGTTTCCTATCACAATAGTCGAGACCTCTAGGCCCGCAAGATAGTTGACTACTCCTTCATCCATACGGACGAGAATGTGGCAGATAGACTACCCAAGGCCTTGTCGAAGGATAAGCACGAGAAATTCACAAAGGCGATGGGGCTATGGTAATAGAGATCAATTTAAGGTTGTTTCACTCTTTCTTTGGGCACGCGGATTTCTTGGTTTCTTAATGGATGGCCATCCTCAGGCTACGGCTGTACTCTTTCCCTGCTCACTCTCGCTGGGTTTTAAGGAGGCTGTTATGAGAATCACTTTGTTTCATTCTTTTCAATTTGTTTTGTTTCTTGCTCTACGGTGTATAACAAGAGGGGGGAGTATTGCATATACAGGTCTCAGCCGGAGACGGAGATGTCTTGTACAGTCGGAGACAGAGATGTCTTGTACAGTCGGAGACGGAGATGTCTTGAATGGCCGGAGCCGGAGATGTCTTGTATGGCCGGAGACGGAGATGTCTCGTATGGCCGGAGATGACTGTTGACTCTGGTACGAGCTGATGGCATTCAGCCGTACTGGTACGTTCATATATATACTGGCCTTGTGGCCCTCTTAGATAGAATAATCAAGCCTCTCTAGCATCACTATTTCAACAGTGTATACCGAATGCTAGTTCAGCCAGTCATCTCTCATCTTTCCAGCTGAAATGATTAGCCGAACCAATAGCACGGATCTAGGTACAACTTTTACATATGCCGACAAACATGTATTGCTACCACAACGCTAGTCGGATGTTTTGCAGTATGTAAAACTAGGTATACCGATTCCCGATTGACATCTACTATTCAAGGGCTGCAGTTTCGAGTAAATCTCGAGCTGGGTTCCACAAGTCTCTTCTAGCGTAGAAACGAGATGATGTGGTCATACTTCGCCGTAGATAGTCCACTTAGTATTTTCACGCTGAGCACCCCCGCTCCCAGCGCCCTACTGGACGCGGGAAATAAGTGCCGGGGGATTAAAATGTATGTAGGAGTTGGAGACTATGCTGCTCCACGGACTACATACAAAACCGACACAACCAGGTGCGCTCGTACCGGGCTACGATAACACAGAGTATGTCTGAAGTTCATCAGCCGTTGTGTTGCATGTGTACTTGGATCGTGTGTCTCAGCATCGTCTGATGTCTTGTATGAGAATGAAGACTTGTATGACGATGGTGGCTGTATGAGGATATGCATCAGGACCAGGGCGATGCGTCTCATGTCAGATGTTCTAGTCCATTCACGGAGGCGGTTCCTCCGCGGAGTACCTAGTCAGTTCACGGAGGCCCACCTTCCGTGAACGAACCGTCCATTCACGGAGTCCATACCCCACCTCCGTGAACTGACTAGTTCTTTCGCGGAGTCAGTCAAAATTACACATACTCTGCTTTGCACGCATGTATGTGCATGCACTGGCATGTATGTACACTCAGCTGGCTCTATCTATCCAGC
>Ga0307512_10006523_pt1 | contig 11802 bp, 8 predicted proteins | sample 14_EM_MG_FD_200267 | JGI IMG/M metagenome (GOLD analysis project Ga0307512, IMG submission 200267) | Populus trichocarpa ectomycorrhiza microbial communities from riparian zone in the Pacific Northwest, United States - 14_EM | ecosystem: Host-associated > Plants > Roots > Unclassified | place... | reverse complement strand
TGATCCTGCAAATTATTCACGCGGAGATAGAAATCGTCTGAAGTAGGAATCAGGGAGGGTGGAGAGTTGTGGAGAAGAATGAGTATGTCCGATTGCCATCTGCAATGGCTCATTATGATGACTGGGCCATGAGATGCGGCGGAACGGAGAGTGTCGAAGGTAGGTGGCTTCAGGAAGGTGTCAAGGCCTGACAGGGCTTGGATCTGCGTAATGAGCTTCTCGCGATCCTCCAAAAGCTTCTGTTTCCGGACCACAGTATGGCCATATGGGTCCATCCCCTCGAGGTCATTGTTTCCATCAACGTTGTTGCTTAGTGAGAGGGCCATGGTAAGTGTCTCGAGTTCCCGATTGACAGCGGAGAATCTGTTTGCTAAATTGGAGTCGGCCAAACGGATTTGATCGATTGAAGTACGAAGGCCACGCATTTCTGACCATAACAATCCTCTCCCTCGTTCGAGGGTCTCGATGGCCTGCTCGAGATGACCAGTGTGGATCTGATAGGATGCGTAGTGCAACGGAATCGTGTACAAAATATCATGCATTGCGACGAGCCGGGAATGCTGACTGTCAAGTGTGGGAGCAAATGTGAGAGAGGCTTGGATCGATGACATGGCACGGTCATACGCGGTCGAGGCAGAGGGGTGTCCAAAACGGCGTGCAATTGTCGCCCAGCCAGATGAAAGAAGGAGCTTGTCAGGTGAGATCGAGGGGCATAAGTCAGCCGCAGTGAGGGAGAGTTGCATGATTTCATAGAAGTCTCCTTCCTGACGTAGCAATACGAGACGAGTTGATAGAGATGAAATAAGCCTGATAAATAATCTAACATCGGGGTGAAGTGAATCAGCAGTATTGAATCTATTGATACCATCCCGGGCGGCTGAAATTGCCTCGTTGAGGTACTCAATTTTATGGGTGCATTCAAAAGCAAGACGTAGGAGGGCGCCTAAGACTACCTGGGCGGTGGAAGCAAGTTCACTACGGGGGTAAGAAATGAGCAAGTGTCGACAATACTTAATGCCGTCTTCGATACTCGCTACGTCAGTAAACTTAGTGAAAGCATAAAGTGCTTGAACGTGCTTCTTGTATGTCTCCGAATTTAGCTTGACAGGCATCGCCTCGGGGAGAGGCCATCAGGTCACCGGACGACGGGAGCTTTGATTCGGGAAAAATGGATAGCACGTCTTGGGTATTTGCTGTGCGAACCAAACGCAATTCCTCCAAGTGAGAGAGAAGTGCGATGAACACAGCACAATCGGGATCTTCAACAGAAATCCCATCAAGCAGGCTACGAAAACGGTAGATCGCATGCTCCAAATGCTCTGGCTTCCCATACGCCTCAAATCGATTATCGGCGAATAGGGCAGCCCAGACCAATGCCCCCACCCTGGATGGACTCGGCTCATCTCCGGAGCCACGAAACGTGAGAATTCTGTCCAAGATTTCCATTCCCTCTTCGTAATCATCATCCGAAAGAGCAACGGTGAAGCGAATACAGAGAGATTTGGCAAGCACGATGGAGACTTCATGCAAACCTGGTAGGCGTACAATTGCCTTTCGTAGGTAGCTCTTGCAAAATCCGTAATGGGATTGGTCAGGGATTGTATTGATATGTCAGAGTTGAGAAGTTCGTCACAGAGGCCTGCCATCTCCTCGATGTCCTCATCCACATCTCCGATCTCCAATTCTACTTGCATGGCCAATGTATGGACAAGAGCTATCGCGACGGGAACAGGAAATTTCATGGAGACTTCGTGCCATTGTTGATGCAGATAGCAGAAGTATCTAATGCAGGACTTGACATCTTCAGGCCGCCTTGACTCCATGACGCGGGAAAAAAAGCTGATCGTGAGGTAGTAGAATATCTCAACAATGTTTGTGGACGAGGAGGATGTATCCCGGGTGTGTGGGAGGTATATTGCCTTAGTGAAGAAGAGGATTAATTGTTCGAGGTCAGCCTGTTCCCTTGACGATAGGAAGCGTGATCCTGTTCCCCAATACCAGACAGTGGACATAGAAAAGACGACGAGGGTCAGCTCTGGGTGGTGACAATCATTGCCTAGTGGAAGGCTCGGAGATGTCGGGAGTAAATGTCAACTTACCCAGTGCATCGCCCATAGTTCAACACTCGATAATCACAAGATGAACCAATGACCCTCGGACGATGCCGTGTGGGAAGGAAAATGAGAGGTATTGTCGTTGAAATTTCGTGTGCCGGGAAAACAAACAGGGGATGATATTCGGGAGTCCAAACGCGCGTGCGAAGGCCGTCGCCATTAATTAAACGAACCATTTCTTTACTTTCCCTCCTTTTATTCTACAATCTCCGCGCCTCTACTCCCTGTACATGTATGTAGCGCCGGCGTATGTCTGGTAGCTTAGGCTAAGGACAATAAATGTAAATTCAAAAAAAAAAAAAAAAGAGCAACGGTTACGGCATCTTTGAAATTCAATCCCGCTTCCGCATTTGGGACTTTCGCGCGTCGTCTGTTCTTTGCTTGCACTCATGAAGAGACGGAGCGGTGGGTCAATGCAAACAACGCGTCTTATTTCTCAACAGAGTTTAGCGGACCCTTCCGTAACTTTCTTCAAGCTCGAGGACCACGACAGCTTGCCCGATAGCGACCACGAGTCCAGACTTGGATGACTGCCATCTCCAGCGCACCGCTCAAAGTGCGTCAAGGTTGAGAGCATCAACACCGAGGGGACGGCATCCTGTGGTGGAGATGATGAAGAGTTGCTCGGACCAGCTACGAAAGCGCCAACAGGCAAAGGAAAGGGAAAGGGCAAGGCGGCAAGACGACCGTGACCACCAGCGCGAACACCGTCGTCCGAATCCGCAGCGTCGCCAAAAAAAACCCGAAGCAATCAAGCAGGCTCTCGAGAAGCCTCACCCCGCACCTGCGCGCTGGCGTGAAACGTACGACGACATCAAGGGGAGATGTGATCGCGGTTCCCCGGGCCAGTGGACACAATGGGTTGCGACACGAAGGAGATGAATCCTCAGGTGCGCGACGCGTATCATTGGTTCGAGTCCCCCACTTCTCAACTGACCCACTATTACCTCTCGATGCTCCGCATCGCCCGCCGTCGTCTCTTTCTGTTCTTTCGCTTTTGACGAGGGCAGAATAAGCGATTCGCGCCGCTCATTTCACTCATGCTCTCGTCGCAAACGAAGGACGAGGTGACCGACGCAGCCGTGGACAAGCTCCGTGCCGCGCGAGGCGGCACCCTCAGCCTCGAGTCTCTGCTGGCTACTGAGGAGCAGGTCATTACACACGCCAGTAGCAAAGTAGACTTCTGGCGTCGCAAGACACAGTTCGCCCCCACGCCTCCCTATTGTCTTCCGCGGAATTGATGACCGACAGAAAATCGTGAAACCTAGATATATCCGATAGGCTGCGCAGCACCTGCGAGACGAGTTTGACTCGGATGTGCCAAAGACTGTCGACTAGCTTTGCTCGCTTCTTGGCGTGGGACCAAAGATGGCTTTTTTGCGCTGACATGCTGCTTGGGATATGTGGGTTTCTCCCATGTTCGGAATCCTCCTGTGATCGTGCCCGCGTTGATGACAATTTGGGACAGAAATGTGGACATTGGCGTAGACGTTCATGTGGACCGTATCACCAACAGGCTCAAGTGGCACAGACCACCTACGAAAACTCCCAAGAAGACTGGCTGAGAGAATGACCGTTGACCATTCGTTTACCGGTCGCCTTTGTCCCCTTCTCTCTAACCAGTTTGTCCGTTGGGTAACATACAGACTTGACCCACAGTCTTGGCTGCCCACTAAGTCTCACAAGGAGATAAACTACCTCCTCGCCAGGTTTGGCCAGATCTGTCTGTTATCGGTCGAGATTGAAACTCGGCACCGCCTGTGATCAATATTCAAAATGAGTAACAGGTCATCTGTCTTCCTGTCGGTCCTCGGTGTGACCTTTGTACATTGAGTACAGAGAATATCTACCCTAGCGCCCTGACCGTCGTCAAATCCAGGACCAAGGCGACAACCATAAAACCGGAGTCTGGAGAGATCGCCATTGAGGAGATATCTACACTGAATCACCCGAAAGGAGAACCAACATCACTGTACCGGAGCGTGGCATTGGGTTTGACACCCGAGCCAGATGATATCTAGGTTGTGGGTTGAGCGTAGGGACCCATTCACCGCCAAAGCTTGGAGTGCGTAGGGGTTAAATTATGCCTTGGATTATCACCAGATTACAACCATTTGTAATTGTTGTCCGGATAAATACCCATGTCCTTCATGCCGAGTGGCATGCGCGGCAACGCACCTAGAACCGTCGTTTTTCTGCATTACGCTAGACATGGAGTAATTTCAGCGACTTTGAACATTCCCATACCCATACAACACAGTACATATGGGCCCTGTTCCCACCGGCAACCCCCATCCAACTTTCGACTTTTGGAATTACCACTCGCGACTCAATATCACAATCCGCTGGCACCCCTGCCTCACCATCCTCACCGACTGCTGACCCTTTGATGCGAGTCCCTACGAAGTCCCCTTCAACGTAACAGAGAACACGCAAGAGCAGTCCCCCGTGCACTGCTGGCTTGCTCCACATCTCCGGCACGTCAATCGGCACCAGCAAAGCTCCATTGTTGCTGCGTCGCGACGATTCCAACCACACACGAAGACATCCTGTTATGTGCGGGCAGGCGGCATTCGCGAAGGGCCCGTCTTAGAGTCAATTCTATGTGAGATAGGAACTCGCCAATTTCTACATCAGCGTCTTCGTGCTTGGTCCCACCCTTGCTCCGCTCGTAGCAGGCCCAATATCAGCAATCTACGCGTATGCCCGAGAAGGTCTAGCAGCGCCTCGTTGCTCGCCACAACATCCTTCACGGCCTGAGAATTGGGTGTCAGTCAGATCCGCGATAAGGACTTTTGGGAGAAGCTTACCCCGAGGAGATCCCCAATGCCAGTAAAGCTTGTTTTGGCAGATGGGAACGACTGCAAATGTGATGTTGGAGAGTAGCCATACCAAATGAAACGAGGGGACTCACCAGACCTATTCCTTCACTGAGCGTCGCACAAAAGGTGAATAAGATATAGACTGTTGGATCCAAGACAGCCATTAATTCTCGTCGCCCTTGTCAGATTACTGAAAGTTTGTGTTTGTGTTCGAAGTAGGTCCGAGACGGCTTTTAGACTATCGCAGGCACGAGCTGGGCAGCGTGTCTAGACGTTTTCCTGTCACCCTTGCGTACTCGGTTGACGCGGCATTGAATATGACAGTAAAGTTGTCAGTCGAAGTGGAAGTGCCAGGGGGTTGATTGCTTGTATACATCGGGAGGCAGAATTTGAAGGTGGGGAGAAAGTGCCGACAAATACGGCAAATGCCGGTGGGCACGACACCGCGGGCAACTCGGCCAACACGCCCCCCGAACTGTCAGCCTATGCGCTGTGCGCTGCAACCTTCCTCTCACGAATCCTCAGGCCTCAGGCTCCTACAGCGCACTCTCAACCCGATTTTTTTTTTCTGGAACCATCACGTGATGTTCGACTTTTGGCACAACCGCTCGTGACACAAACACCATGACCCTCCGATTCGGGAGTCAGCTCCTACGCTGCAAGCGCCTACGAAGTTTCCCTCGAGGCGGAGGAGAATCCGCAATTGTTGTCCCTTGTACGCCGGTGGCTCGCCGCGCTTTGCATCCCCTAGTGCGTCCATCTGCATCACCTGTGCCTCCTCCATGGTGCGTCGCGATGGAAGCCTCCTCGACGAGGATACTGCGCTGATCTGCTGTCATATGTGTATTTGCAGGTGGCATTTGCGGAACTTCCCGTCGCGAGACGATTCCAAGGGAGCAAGGAAGTTGCCATTTTCGGCGTCAGCCTCTTCGTGTTGGGCCTTGGCCTCGGTCCCCTCGTTGCAGGCCCAATGTCAGAAATCCACGGGTGCAACGTCTACCGCGTCTCATTCAGCCTGTTCTTCATCTGCATGTTCCCTGTTGCATTCACACCTCGCATATATGTGTTATGTTACTCCTTGTGTATGCGTTTTGCCTTGGGTCTGATGGGATAACGCGATACACGCCGACAGATATTTACTTGACTTTTCGGTTCATCTGCGGGTGCTGTGGCTCTGCGTTTCTCAGTGTGGCCGGGGGAAGCGTTAGCGATATGTTCTGCAATTTGGTCAAGCGGGCGTGCGGGGCCTGTCAACCGGATAGCTAGTCTCAATTCTGTCCATGTTTAAATGAATCAATCTATCCTCACCGCGCTGCTGCAAGCTAGTAGTCAGTGCCTATGCATTTCCAAGATGAACTTGGCCACCAACCGACAACTCTAAATCATGTGCCATCATGCGCCATAGTGAACGTAGTTCACCCAACGCTCCAAAGTCATCCCTCTCCCTTTCTTTCTCCGTAATCTCACCACAGCGTCTCGAAGTGCCTCTGCCGTTCTCTCATGATAGTATACCCGTTGCTTCCACTCGGAGAACACCGACTTGTAAAAGTTCTCGGCGAGGTCCCGCCCATCCTCATCAGCCATGGCCCACATTGTCCCAACGATGCTTCGGAATCCGCAGTACTGCATCGCAGCAGCAATATGCAGCGCTTCATCGGCCGGGCTCTCGTCGGTCAGTTCCGCAGTGTGGCAAGCTGCCAAGAAAGCGAATTCAGCATTTGGAAGCTGAGATTGTACAATGTCGAGCAACGACAGGCGCTCGTCTTGATAGAGCTTGAAGGAAGAGTTGAATGGTTTGCCGGGCTCGAGTAATCCGTGGCACACAATATGAACGAATTGATGATCCCGGAGGCGTTCTAGCACGACACTGGGTGTCGCAGTTGCTCCAATAAGGGTTGTCGTCCGAGGACTGGCTCCCTCTACCGCTTTCATCTCTTCCGATGCACGTACCATGGACGCATCTGGCTGTACAACGAGAAGCATCGAAGGTTTTTCGAAGGTCTGTGAATTGGGCTTACGGGACTCGAGGAGCGCAGAAAGAGACGGCGTGTATGAGGGGATGTATAGGTCGAGAAAATATCGGGGTAGGCCCATGTCTGATGGGATTGGTCCCATCGCGTGGAGTGGAAGCGAACAAAAGACAGATGTCGGGCACCACCATACACGAGATTGTTCCGATATATTCAACTCGTTTAGTCTTTTGATCACTGGCCGGCCAACTAGCTCATAGAGCTCCTTGAGAACAGCACGTAGAGCGTTATCGTATGCATGAGACTCGAGGCCCTTCTTTCGTTCCCCCAGCAGTTGATCCTGCAATTTGTTCGCACGGATAAAGAAGTCGTCTGAAGTAGGAATGAGGGAGGGTGGAGAATTGTGGAGAAGAATGAGTATGTCCGATCGCCACTGGGAATGGCTGATAATGATCACTGGGCCTCGAGATGCAGCGGAATGGAGGGTGTCAAAGGGAGGCGGCTTCAGGAAGGTGTCAAAGCCTGGTAGGGCTTGGATCTGGGTAATGAGCTTCTCGCGATCGTCCAAGAGCTTCTGTTTCCGCATCATGCTATGTCCATATGGATCCATCCCCTCGAGGTCATTGATTCCATCAACATTGTTGTTTAGTGTGACGGCCAGGGTGAGTGTCTCGATTTCCCGACTGACGGCGGAGAATTTGTCTGCTAAATTGGAGTCGGCCAAACGAATTTGATCGATCGAGGTACGAAGGCCGCGCATTTGTGACCACAATAATCCTCTTCCTCGTTCGAGGGTCTCGATGGCTTGCTCGAGATGACCAGTGTCGATTTGGTAGGATGCGTAGTTCAACGGGATCCTGTGCAAACTACCACGCGTTGCCACGAGGCGGGAATGCTGTTTGTCAAGTGTGGGAGCAAATGTGAGAGAGGCTTGCATCGACGACATGGCACGGTCATATGCGGTCGAGGCAGAGGGGTGTCCCCAACGGTGTGCAAGTATCGCCCAGCGATATGAAATAGGGAGCTCGTCATGTGGATTAGCGAAGCTATAGTCAGGCACAGTGGGGAAGAGTTGCATGAGTTCATGCAAGTCTTCTTCGTAACATAGCAATTCGAGACGGGCTGATAGGAATGAAGTAAACCGGACAAGTAAGGCAACACGGGAGTGGAGTGAACTAGCGACATCGATACCAACCCTCATGGTTGAAATCGCCTCGTTGAGGTATCCAATTTGATGCGTGCATTCAAAGGCACGATATAGGAGGTCGCCTAAGGCTGACTGGGCTGTGCGAACAAGTCCCCTAAGGGGATAAGAATCGAGCAAGTGTCGACAATACTTGATGCCGTCTTCGATATTCTGTTCGTCAGTAAGCCGGTTGATATAGTCATATCGAAGCGCGTGAAAGTGCTCCCCGAGTGTTTTCATTGAATTTCCCTTGACGGCCATCGCATCGGGGAGAGACGCGATCAGGTCACGGAACGGTGGAACCTTTGCAGGTTCAGAAGGAATGGACAGCGCGTCTTCTTTGCCATCCAGGCGAAATTCCTCCAAGTAAGAGAGACGTTCGATGAAGTCAGCCCGATCAGGAAATTCGGGATCTTCAATAGAAGTCCCATCAAGCAGGGTACGATGAAGATAGATCGCATGCTCCAAATACTCCGGCTTCCCATACGCGGCAAATCGAGCGTCGGCGAACACCGCAGCCCCGACCGATGCTCCCACCCAGTATGAGGGCGGCTCATCTGCGGAGCCACGAATTCTTTCCAAGATTTCCATTGCCTCTTCGTAATCGTCATCCGAAGGAACAACGACGAAACGAGTAAAAAGATATGTGACAAGCGCGATGGAGACTTGATGCAAACCTGGAAGGCGTACAATTGCCTTTCGTAGGCAATCTGTGACTTTCTCTGAAATTTTTTTCCATTCCAAGGGTTCCCAGAAACGACCACTAAGAGTGTTTGCAAAGTCCGCAATGGCGGCGGTCAGGGGTTGTATCGATATGTCAGAGTTGAGAAGTTCGTCACAGAGGTCTGCCATCTCTTCGATGTCCTCATGCACATCTCCGAGATCCAATTCTACTTGCACGGCCAATGCACGGACAAGAGCTGCCGTGACAGGAAAAGGAAGTTTCATGGAGATTTCGTGCCATTGGCTATGTAAATAGCGGAGGTATCCAATGCAGCACTTGATATCTTCGGGCCGCCTTGACTCTAGAACGCGGAGAAAAATGCCGAGTGTGAGGTGATAGAATATCTGAACAATGTTTATGAACGAGGAGGGTGTATCCCGGGCAATTGGGAGGTATATGGCTCTGGTGAGGCCGAAGATTTCTTGTTCGAGGTCAACCCGTTCCCTTGGCGATAGGAAGCGTGATCCTGTGCCCAATGTCAGACGGTGGGAGATAGAAAAGACAACGAGAATGAGCTTTGGGTAATGACAACCACTGCCTAATGGATGACTCGGAGACGTCAGGAGTGAATCCCAACTTACCCTGTGCATCGCCCATAGTTCAGCGCTCGATAATCACAAGATGAACCACTGACGTTTGGATGACGTTGTGTGAGAAGAAAAATGAGAGGAACAAGGGAATATGTTATTGAGGTTTCGTGTGCCGGGAAAACACAGGGGATGGTATATGATATTCGAGAGTCAAACGCGTGTTGACGCGTCGATTGTCAGTCTCAAGGCGTGGCGAGCGAGCGATTACTGAAGGCATGGGCGGCTCAAATCTAATTACCCAGGAAAGGATCGCACGGTTACGTTACGGCATCTTCGAAATTCGAAATTCACTCCTGCTTCGGCAATTTGCATGAACTTGGATTTGCTCGCGTCGGCTAACTTATCCTCATGGAGAGACGGAGCGATGCGTCAACGCAAATGACGCGTCTTATTTCTCAACAGTGCTCAGCGGACCCTTCCGTGACTTCTTCAAGCCCGAGAACCACCACAGCTTGCCCGATAGCGACCCCGAGTCTGGACTCGGACGACTGGCATCCCCAGCGCACCGCTCAAAACGCGTCAACTTCGAGATCGTCAACACCGAGGGGACGGAATCCTGTGGTCGAGATGATGAAGAGCTGTCCCGACTAACTGCCAATTCAGTGCCAAAGCGCCCACGGGCAAGGCGGCAATACAACCACCCTGCGCGAACACCGTCGTTCGAATCTGCGGCGTCGCCAAAGAAACCCAAAGCAATCAAGCAGGCTCTCGAGAAGCCTCACCCCGCACCTGCGCGCTGGCGCGGAACGTACGATGCCATCAAGGAGATGCGCACGCAGTTCCCCGTGCCAGTGGACACGATGGGTTGCGACATGGTCAAGTGGAAGGAGACGGATCCTCGATTGCGCGACACGTAACATTAGTTCGAGTCCCTCATTCCCAACTGACCCACTATTACTTCTCAATGCTCCGCATCGACCGCCGTCGTCTCTTCTTTTCGCTTTTGCTGAGGGCAGAATAAGCGATTCTCGACGCTCATTTCACTCATACTCTCTTCGCAAACCAAGGACGAGATGACGCAGCCGCGGACAAGTTGCGCGTGGTGCTTGGTGACATGCTCAGCCTCGAGGCTCCGCTGCTGCCGAGGAATAGGTCATCGCAGGCGCTATCAGCAAAGTAGGCTTCTGGCGTTGCAAGAGACAGTTCGTCCCCATACCTCCCTCTCGTCCTCCGCAGAATGGATGACCGGCAGAAAAGCGTGAAACCTAGATATGTCCGACAGGCGGCAGCGCGCTTGCGAGGTGGGTTTGACTCTCCTTTATGGTTTCGAACCAAATAGGTGACGAAGGATAAGAAGACAGCGAACTCGACGGCGTTCTAATGACACCTTTATATCCCCAAACTGTCAAGTGGCGTCGCGCTGTCTGTCAGAAAGAGGCAAAACTCACACCGCAGAGGTTGCAGTGGGCCCAGGACTACCGATCATGATCACTAGGAATTATGGCTCACGGGTGCGGAGGTCGTGAGTGGTGGAGATACACTTCTCCCAACTCGTCCAGTTGATCTTCGCTCCGACAGACGTTCACCTCTTTGTCTACGAATTCGCTCGCCCGCATCGATGGCCTTCGAGCATGAGATAACTGAGCACCCTCGCGTGGATGAGCTTTTGTTCGCGGAATGGACGGCTCGTTCTAGCAGCAGTATCTTAGAGTAAGCAGGACGTATCTCCGCTTCTGCATTTTTGTCAGAGGTGTTGAAATATTCTGAGAACTCTGCAGGGAGTGGTTGGGGCATAGACAGCCAGTCATTAAGTACTAAATGGTCAGTACCTACATGATCAAGGTCTAATGGGATTTCATCCGCAGGAGTCCTGGCCAAGCTGAGTCAAGCGTCGTCACCTGTCAACGTCCATTGCCTCCGGTCGCGCGTCCCTTCCCCTTGTCTGCACCGCGCGGTCGCCTGCTGGACGTATCGCCCTCGTCCGTACGACCCAGTAGTGCTGCTAATTCAGCGTCCAGACCCTCGTCCGTGCTCCGATCCCAGTCAGGAAGGCCGTATGTCTGTCCTGGCCGGGCACGTGGGACTCACGCACCACCCTCAGCTTGAGTTAGGGCTCACCAGACTGGCGAAGCATGTCCTCTACCATACCCTAAATCTCCTGAAAGAACCAAAGTCACCGTGCCTGGGTGCGGCATCGAGTCTGACACCCGCCAGATGACGCCTAGGACTTGCCTACTAGTACGCACAGGTGAGGACCACATCTACATAAGTTAATTGGTTTGCATGCTCTTATTGTTCTTATCACTGATAAATCCGTTACACCTCTTACAGACATCACTAGCATTGTGGCCGAGGCAAGAACTCCGGAATAGTGGAAATTTACGAGGGCGAATACGATTCTGATGAGAGGAAGCTTATTGCGTTGCAGTCGGACATACGAGGGAGAATAAAGTACG
>Ga0307512_10006522_pt1 | contig 11804 bp, 12 predicted proteins | sample 14_EM_MG_FD_200267 | JGI IMG/M metagenome (GOLD analysis project Ga0307512, IMG submission 200267) | Populus trichocarpa ectomycorrhiza microbial communities from riparian zone in the Pacific Northwest, United States - 14_EM | ecosystem: Host-associated > Plants > Roots > Unclassified | place... | reverse complement strand
AAGCCCATTAGAAAACCCATTAAAAAGCCCAAAAAAGCCCAAAAAAATAATACAGGTTTTCCGGTTTTTCTGTTAAAAAACCGAATCGAAACCGGTCGGTTTGAACCGGTTCCGGTTTGAATTTTTAAGTTTTTCAAAATTTGATTTTGGTTAGTTTTTTAGATAAAAACCGAACTGAACCGAATTTGCTCACCCCTATCAAATAGCTTTAAACGAACCTGATTTTAACAAAAAAAAATATATATAAAAAAACTCTTAAACACCACAAAATTTTAGTATTAAAGGCAACTTAATCATTTCACTATGATTAAGAAATTCAAAGGACAAAATAGCCCCTTCACGTTATTATTTTTTCTTTCAAGAATAATTAATTTTTTTTTATCTTGCTAAAAAAATATAATAAAGTTAATTTATCTAAATTAATTAAATAATGATAAGAATGATAAAATAATCATTATATTAGAAGTGGAGTCTTGGTTTTTTTTTTAATTTAATTTTTAATATTGTGACGACATTTTAGGCAAGAAGCATAGTTAAAAAAACAAAATGTAAAATAAAAAATTACTCATTAGAAGCAGCAAATAAGTAGTAAAACAGAAGAGCTATAGTAAAAAACAATACACGCACTAGCACCAAGGGTAAAATAAAAATGAGTTACCGAGAGGATGTCTTTATCAAAACTCTCTATTTTCTTTCTCAAATCTTCATTTTAATACGATGCCCTCTTAATAACACACACAGATCACTTTATTTTGTTAATGTCTCTCCCCACCAAACGCTCAGCCACAGCCACCACTAGCACCGCCGGTACTTCCACCTCTAATACTTACCCTCCAATGAAGAAGGCCAAGTGTCAGGCCGCCTCTGCCTGCTCACCTCTCGACTACAACAAAAACGGCCTCCATCACTCCGATGACGTCGTCTTCGATCCTTCCTCCATGTCTCTCGACGACGATCCCAAGCTCGTCGACTACCGCCCTCCTCCCGCCGCCGCTAATTTGTCTCGCAAAAAAGCTACTCTTCCACAGCCCGCTAAGAAGCTCGTCATCAAGCTCGTCAAGGGTAACTACTAACAACTGCTCAATCATGGGTTTTACTTATATATTACAAAATTAATGTGGGTTTTTGGTGTGATTAACATGATGGGTTGTGCAGTGTAGAATTTTTTTTTGGATATTGGGATCTCGTTGCTGCTTAGCTTAACATGTTGGTGTGATTTCATCTTAGGAGTGAACTGAGCTATTGATTTCAGTGTTTTGATTATTATAAATACAAATTTTATGAGAAAAACATATGATAACTTTCAATTTTTGATCTGGGAAATTGATTGCAGTTCTGTTAGACCTCGTAGCTTCTTTTGGGCTTTCGTTTTTCAGAATTTGTTATCTATTCAATTTGCTGCTAAGTATTTACTCCTTGTTTACATGAATTCTTTTTTCTTCATAATAATTCTATGTTCATCAATGTTAGTTTCTATATATACTATCCAAAAGCTTGGAAATAGCTATGATTGTTTTTCGTTCGATTATATGTCTTTCTAACATGTCTTCTATTTCTCATTAACTTAGCACTTCCTGTTAACACTTCTTCTTGAGCCCAAACTCTTCAAGGTCAATTGTAACACCTCATTATCGTGCATGACGATGGGGCAAGTGCTTTGGTACACCGTGGAATGAATGAATTCTTAGGGAATGATTTGTAAACATTAATACAGTAGATTCTAGTTGATGAATTGGTGTTTCATTCTTCATTAATGAGCTATTTTCTTCTGCTTCCAATTTTGTTATGATTATGAATGAATTGAATCCATTGAATTTAGTAGTAGCAGTGAAATCTAGATTATGAAATTACAGTTCCTTGTAAAAATTTAGCCAGATATGTCACCTTTAACTGATTATTGTGTTTACTGAAGCTAAACCAACTCTGCCCACAAATTTTGAGGAGGATACATGGGCAAAGCTGCAGTCAGCTATTAAGGCTATATTCTTGAAACAACCAGCTCTTTGTGACTTAGAGAAGCTTTATCAGGTATGACTGCTACAATTTATTTCTCATTGTTTCATCCTATCCTTGTTTCAACTCAACTTAGTAATTTTTCTACTCTGATGTGTTTTTGGTTGATTTTGGGATGAAACCATGGCGTTGTCATTAGGCTGTCAATGATCTGTGCCTGCATAAGATGGGGGGGAATCTTTATCTACGAATTGAAAAGGAGTGTGAAGCACATATATCTGCAGCTTTACAATCCTTAGTTGGTCAAAGCCCAGATTTGGAGGTTTTCTTAAAACTTGTTGCAACGTGCTGGAAGGATCTCTGTGACCAGATGTTGATGATCCGTGGCATAGCCTTGTATCTGGACAGAACATATGTGAAACAAACCCCAAATGTGCGTTCATTGTGGGACATGGGCTTGCAGCTTTTCCGCAAACATCTTTCTTTGTCTCCTGAAGTTGAGCACAAAACTGTCACTGGCATCTTGCGAATGATTGAGAGGGAAAGGTACTTCTGTAAACTAAAATATTTAGTCTAGCATATGTTTCAGATTTCTGGTTTTCTGTCAATGGGTTTCACATCTATCCTGACAACTTCTGTGTCCTGTATGTGTATTTGTTCTTTAAATTTCTTTCAAAACTATTTCTACTAATAACATAGGTGCTAATAAGAGTTGAGTTTGATGAACTGGTATCAATACTTGACTGGAACACAGACTACTTGCAAGTTGTAACATGAAGACATGCTTTCATTCTCCAATTTGATTATTAAACATTTAGTGACAGAATGAATTGCCAATAAATGAAAACTAAATATCTGCAAACCTTGGAAGTAAATCGTTCCACTCCCTTTCCCACAGATTGGAAAAAGGAAACTTGTTTCTAGTATATAGGAGATCAATTTATGGAGTGGTCACAAATCTTGCAATTGAGAACTTTGTGACATTAGATTATTGGAGTATTTTGAAGTATTATAGTTTACTTCTTGGACACTTCATAGAGATCCTTTTTCTGTGATTGCAGATTAGGTGAATCAGCTGATAGATCTCTCCTTGACCATCTCTTGAAGATGTTCACTTCACTAGGAATTTATGCAGAAAGTTTTGAAAGACCTTTCCTTGAGTGCACATCTGAATTCTATGCTGCTGAAGGCATGAAATACATGCAGCAATCGGATGTTCCAGATTACTTGAAGCACGTGGAGGTGCCTTTTGTTTTTCCTCTGATATTATCTGGGATTAAAGTGGAATATGAAAATCACTTTTGCTTTTATCTGCAGCTTTTATTTTAGTTCTTTTACTTAATATTTGTTTGCCCCTGGAACATTTGGTGGGTTACATATTCCTGCAGTCAAGATTGAATGAAGAACAAGATCGATGTAATATTTACATTGATGCAAGCACTAAAAAGCCACTAATAGCAACTGCAGAAACGCAGCTACTTGAACGCCATATATCCGCGATTCTTGATAAGGTGCAAATGCCCTTTAGTTATACATAGCTTCCTTCAAAAGTGCAATCTATTTTCATTGCTTGAATAATCATTTGTTTCTCTCTTCTGTCCAGGGGTTCATGATGCTGATGGATGGACATCGGATTAAGGACCTTCAGACAATGTACTCATTGTTTTTAAGGGTCAATGCCCTTGAGTCATTAAGGCAGGCCCTTAGCATGTACATCAGAAGAACCGGGCAGGGCATTGTCATGGATGAAGAGAAGGACAAAGATATGGTTTCCTCCCTGTTAGAATTTAAGGCTTCTCTTGACTCAATATGGGAAGAAAGCTTCTCCAAGAATGAAGGATTCTGCATCACCATAAAGGATGCATTTGAGCATCTAATTAATCTTCGCCAGGTTAGTCTATTGCTTTGTTGGTCCGATCTTAATTGGTTGCAAAATTTTATCGTATTCAACAAGCTTATCACCTGTGTGCTGCATGAGATTACTACAAAATGTTTGCAATAGCTATAAATGTTCTTGAAAATTTTCTAAAAGAATAAGAGAAAAAAATGATACCTTTTCACATACAATTTACAGTAAATTCTGATAATCAAACCCCACAAAATGTTGAGTTCAAATCTTTACAAGTTTTCACCATTGTCATGTTGAAAGAAAATGGAAAGACAAGTAAAATAAAAGGTAAATGAGGAGTTAGGAAAGTAAACAACAATCAAATGAACAGCGACACTTACCTTTTAGAAATACTAAAGTGGAGATAAAAATATGAATGAAATTTTCCAGCAAATGATAGGTATTTTCAACCTTTTGCTCCATACTTATGTCTACTGATTATGCATGGATATATATTTTTTTTTGGTTAAAAAGTAATTAGTGGTACCTAAAAAGTTAATGCTGGTAAGAGAGGAAAAAAGAGCTATTGAACTTTTCCATGAATGTTCTAACATGTTTTCTTAAAACACTTTAAATGCCATAAAGGCAGGCTTAAATGTAATTGTTAAAGAAATGTCACCAAATGACTCTTAGTTTGCAGATCTGGTGAGGCTAAGGTAAAACTTTTCTGGGCTTCAGACATGTCTGAAGTATTTTAATTGTTAAATTTACAGCATACATACTGACATATCTGAAGTGGTTAATGGTAGAATTTGCAATATAAATGGACAATATTAGAGTGGTGAAAGTTAGATTAATTTAGCTTTAAATTTAATGCAGTGATTTGCATTTGCAGTGTTATTCAACAAAATGGCACATCTTTTATTGATAGAATCAGACTACTGTTCAATCAAAATTGATATTGGGATCATATGCTAGTTTTCTACCAAAAGTAACACATTAAGAAAATGTCCTGTGGTACAATTTATCATGCAATATCTTTCCTGAGAAAATCGTAGTGTGGGATTCTCCGGGTAATTTGATGGAGAGAGAAAAAGTAGTTTGGTTGCTATTGCTCTCAGCTTCTTTTAGCCACTTTTGTTTCTTAAAAGTATAGAGCTTTGAATAATTGAAGAAAAGCACCTATACCTAGCAAGATTATGTGAACACCTAAAATTGTTGTCATTTTAATTTCTATCTTACCATACATAACAAAAAAATGGTAAAGATTCTTCAAGAGTCTTGGGTCCTAGAAGTGCATGATAAATAACATCAAAGCCCAATATTGCAGAGGAAATTATGTGAAGCACACCTGATTCAAAGTATGGAAAGGTGCATATAACTTCCATGCCATGACCCACCCTCCAACCTAGAGTAGCTAGTGGGGATGTAAAATTAATCCTTGTTCATACATTGGCTTCTCCGGTATGAAATGGGCACTGGTTAAGGTGATCTGTCTTGAAAAAAAAAGAAACATTAACCTCTTATAAAGGAATTGCTTTGTTTTTGGATCAAAATAAGGTACCTGTGTTCAACCAAAAACAAAGGAACTTGTAGTCAAGGCTATCAAGTAAAAATATAATTTTTTAAAACTGCAGTAGTTAGTTACCTAACATTGTTTCTACTAGTGCTACTTTCATTTCAAACTGTAGCTCAGCAGCTGCAGCTGCACATCCCTACACATCAATACTGAACAGGTGTTACAACTGCTTATTTATTGGTTAAGCCGTGTCAGAAATAGCACTTTGTCAGGTAAGTGCTAAGGGCTCTTGGAGCCTAGTTGTACACTTGAGCAAAGCAAGGCACATCCCTACACATCAATACTGAACAGGTGTTACAACTGCTTATTTATTGGTTAAGCTATGTCAGAAATAGCACTTTGTCAGGTAAGTGCTAAGGGCTCTTGGAGCCTAGTTGTACACTTGAGCAAAGCAAGGCACATGCCTATAATACCTAATATATGATGGTTTTTCTCTTCTCTCTCTCGTTAGTTTTTTTGTTTTTGGGGTGGGGGAATCATAAATCGAATCTTTCCTCTGCTTACAAAATATCCCCGGTAAAACTTGTGTGGCCATAAGAATGTGGCTGAAAAGTCTTTTTTTTCTTGGTAGAAACCACTGTAGATCATAACTAATATCACCTAAACTTCTAAATATCATTCACATAACCTTATAAAACTTGATATGAAAAAGAAATAGATGACATCTTCATCTAGCAAATGTTATTTTTTTACTTTTTATTTTTTTTCCCGGAGTGTTTTTAGCAGACCCTTGTTCCTTGTTTATGGTGCCTCCCCTAGGGTTTGAAAAGTGTTTTAGTTTTGTGCTTAGCACCTAAGGTGCGGTGCACCTTGTAACAGCACTGGGGCTAGGTTATGGGAAAATATAGAATTTCCAGGTTTTGATTTTGACTAAGGGGCTCTCAAAATAAAGTGATCGGGTTATAAAAAAGCTATGGGTTAGAGACAAAATTGGGTCTTGCATGAAGCAAATATTTATCAGTGTCAGAAATTCCATTGAAGATGTTATGTATAATTTATTAGTTCAGAACAAGTTACAGTTGGCCAGTTGGCCAGTTGCCCAAGTCACTTATAATTTCATCAAATTGTAATGTGGTTTTTTAAGTAGTAAGCCAAATGGGTCATCAGTCTTCTTACATGTGTGTTTACCTTTCTTTCTTTAACTAATAAAATAAAATGTTCTTGTCTATTGTGTATTTCTTCCGAGTGTTTTTCCTATGCTTGTTCTTCATGATCTCTCGCTCTGTAATGTCCTTCCAGCATTTCTAATTAGGAATGAAAGAGACAAAGTTTCCTATAAGTTTTTCCTGTATGTTTTTTAATCCCTTGGGAAAGCCTCCCTGATGCATAGCTCCCATATCGTTGCTAGAGGATATGCGTACATAATCCATCATTGAATTTGGATATATACCTAAATACTGTGCAGAAAAAAAGAAAAAGAAATAAAGAAACACTAAACTGTTTGGGTTAAGTGCTTTGTCCTTGTTATTTTCATCCTCATCCATGAATCTATGTTACTATTTGTGGCATTCTTTTCTTTGGGGAGAAGGGGAGGTGGAGAGGAGGACAAAGCTGTCTGATTTCTTTATTGTGGGAAATTACGTATTCAATAAATTGAGTTTTTTGAGTTCTACAATTTACATGTTTAATGATCAGCCAAGCATATCGCATTGGAAGAATATTCATTTTGCTGTGTAGTAATCACAAGATAGCCATGGAAAAAAACATTCGTCAAGCGTTTTCTTTTACTTGATATATTTTTTTGCTTAAATCAGCTTTTAGTTTCTTTTGTGAGATAAAATATCTTTAAGCATGATAAGGACTGCTATTTTCACACCTATTTGGGCCCAAGCATGTAACAAGGCTAGGCAGCTGCTAAGTCAATGACCAACTGAAAAAATCCTCCTCGGTATTAGGTTGTAATTTGAAAAGAATTTCATGATGTATCTGTTGGAATTTACAGAAATGTGTATTTAGGCAATAATAGATTATTAGTGGGGTGGTCATTGGGCTCTTGAAGATTACCGTTCTTTTCCCTCTTTTTTTTCTTAATGCTCTTCTTCTTCTTCTTTGTTCCGGTTCATATTATTAGATGTTTGTATATTCGCAAAAACCCCAGTAATGATATTCCATGTGACTTGTATTCTTTTGGTGCAAGGAGGTCGCACGCTTTCCCTATGCTTTTATGATCATTAATTGACGTCAGAAAATACTAGTGATTTCTTATGGTTTGCAATAGGACTAAAATATAAAGTTATATGATGCAATGTGTTGATTCCATTTGGAAGACATCAGAAATAACACAACCTCACACCCATGCCAAAACAAATGTATATACTTGAGGGTGCTTTCTATGTTGTTTTTTTACTAGTTTCTGGTGATAGTTGATTTCGTCATGGGAATACAATTTAATCTTGTACGTCTCTGTTTATTGGCGAAAGATTTTGGTGCACACATGATATCTAATAGTTTGTGAACTGTAGATGATGAAATCCCATAAATTGTTGTTTTTCATTGTTCTATGAGTTTTTATTAGTTGGCTGTCAATACTCATTCTATAGTGTTGTTTTTGACTTCCTAAATTTCTAATTTTGTTCTCCATTTGATAGAACCGTCCTGCTGAGCTGATTGCAAAGTTTTTGGACGAGAAGCTTCGTGCTGGGAATAAGGGTACATCCGAGGAAGAGTTGGAGGGTACACTTGATAAAGTTTTGGTTTTATTCAGGTTTATTCAGGTAATCTTATGTGTTAAAGAAGTCAGTATTTTCACTACTAGCTCACCAGGTTTTTCCTTACTATCATATTTTTGGTGTTGTACAAAACAAAATGATGCTGAGATACGTGCATCTTCCGTTTCTTTTGTTTTATGAAGGGTAAGGATGTCTTTGAAGCATTTTATAAGAAGGATCTTGCAAAAAGACTGCTGTTGGGAAAAAGCGCTTCTATTGATGCAGAGAAATCTATGATATCTAAGGTTAACCACAACAACTTTTATGAGTAAATGTTTTCCGAGTCCTTTTCTTCTATCAATGAAATCAATATGTTTGTGTTGTCATTGCAGCTGAAAACTGAATGTGGTAGCCAGTTTACAAACAAGCTTGAAGGAATGTTTAAGGTCTGCACTATTTATACAAGTTCATCAACGACTCGTCTTTGTTCTACTTTTCTCACTAACTACTAATTGGAGGATGGTAATTTATTGTTATACAACATAAATTTTGTGAAGCTCTCATGCCCCCGGCAATGCTTTCATGCCAAATACACTAACAGAGGTGGCAATATTAATTGGATGAAGCTCAGATTAACACGGAGAAACTTTATATCCCTCTCACCCATTTTCAGTTTTCCCACATTACATGAGTGCATGTGCTACTTTTGCCTCCAACTCCCAATCCCTACAACATTGCATGCATGTGCACCTAAAACAGAAATAATGATAAAGATAAAAAGTAAATGTAAACTTTGATTCTCAATGTCTGTAAACACATTTCTTGACCGCTGAATGTGTGGTTTATATATACATAATATAACATGTCTGTTGAAATGGTTCTTGATTGGACTCCGTGAGTGACACAGGGTTGTCATTTCTTGAAGGTAGTTGAAATGTTAGAAGAAATTAAAGTTTGAACTCAGTAACATGCATGTACAATGATAAAATTGTTTCCCTGAGGAAAAAAAATGCATATTCTTGATGCTGGTTTCATACATGGATTTTTGTTTATTGAATTTTATTTTTGGGAAGTAACCATTGCTTTGAATTTCTTAGATTTAGAATTGAGGTTCTATATGCCATTGTATCTATTAAATCCTAATATCCTCTTTCTTTCATTTAGTAACTTCATATGGATTACCAGTGATGAAGATGGCTTATTTTTATCGTTTTCTTTGTCTTGGTGGTGCTTTTTCAGGATATTGAACTATCAAAGGAGATAAATGAGTCCTTCCGACAATCATCTCAGGCCAGGACAAAACTTCCATCAGGGATTGAAATGAGTGTACATGTTTTAACCACTGGGTTGGTTTTGGATCCTTTTTGTTTGTATTTGATGTAAAATTTGTATATTTAGTTCCTTAATTCCTACAGAAATTTAATTTATTTGGTTGGCTGGACTGCAGGTACTGGCCCACATATCCACCCATGGATGTTAGGCTTCCTCATGAGCTGAATGTTTATCAGGTATTTTGCAAAAGACCTGATGTTTCTCCCACATCTACAGCCACTAAAATATTGAATAAACAATTGCCTTATATATAGGATATATTCAAAGAATTCTACTTAAGCAAGTATAGTGGAAGGCGCTTAATGTGGCAAAACTCATTGGGTCATTGTGTATTGAAAGCTGAGTTTCCAAAAGGTAAAAAGGAGCTGGCAGTTTCTCTATTTCAGGTTGGTCTTTTTTAGTTTTCAATGCATAGCCCTTTACATTGTCTCTTACTGTTCATTTGTTTTTATGGATGCGACCTGTGTTAGTGGACATCTTCTAATTGTTGACCATCTCATGCCTTCTACTCCAGACTGTCGTTCTGATGCTGTTTAATGATGCCCAAAAGCTTAGTTTTCAAGATATCAAAGACTCTACTGGCATAGAAGACAAGGAGCTTAGAAGAACTTTGCAGTCTCTGGCATGTGGAAAAGTTCGGGTTCTGCAAAAGGTAGGCGATGATTAACTGTATCGCGTGTGTGATCTTACAAATGCTGATAAAATTGTTTAATGTTGGGTTTTGCTCATCCCTTTTTTCCTTATTATAAAATTATGGTTTACAGCTGCCCAAAGGGAGGGATGTGGAGGAGGATGATTCCTTTGTGTTCAATGAAGGATTTACAGCTCCACTCTATCGAATAAAGGTATCAGTTTCATATCTATCTACAGTCAAAATAGCTTTTTTTTTCTACTTGCATGAGCATGGCTAATGCGAAGAGTTGACCTTGTGAAGTAAAGTGCTTTTATAATTATTAAGGTACTTCCATGATTTTTCTTTGCCAGTCGTATTTTGGATCTTTGAGGCAACACTTGTTTTGGGATGCAGGTCAATGCAATCCAGATGAAGGAAACTGTAGAAGAGAACACAAGCACCACTGAGAGAGTGTTTCAGGATCGTCAATACCAGGTTAACCTTCACTCAAGTTCCATTTTTAATAAAATCAGTTTCTTGTAATGAAAATTCAACAAAGATGTGAAATTGCTGGATGTAATATTTGTGATATTGCCTAATATGTTACAGGTCGATGCTGCGATTGTTCGGATAATGAAGACAAGGAAAGTGCTAAGTCACACGCTTCTTATAACTGAACTATTCCAGCAGGTAAATCTGCTTCATTTTATTTTTCGTGAGTAGGGATGAATCCAGACTTTGTGGGTTCTTGATCATCTCTTCGTTTTACTTTATGAAATGTCACCCAAATGTACTGTGATTGGTCACTTTGGTAGATGAATGAAATTGGGAGGCAAACTTTACCCAGTTCTGAAACTTTCTTGCTGGATATTGATATTCATGAAACAAATATTTTATGTTGCAAACAGCTGAAGTTTCCTATAAAGCCGGCTGATTTGAAGAAAAGGATAGAAAGTCTTATCGACAGGGAATACCTGGAGCGAGACAAGAACAACCCTCAGATATACAATTACTTGGCTTAACACACTGCCACACCAATTGTGTCCTTGTAAATGGCACGGGAAACTTCTGTCCCATCCAAGAGGCAGGTGTTCCATTGTGGTCAGATTAATGTACAGTATGTAGTTGTTTATTTTTGCTGCAATCAACACTGTAGTTGTAAAGCGTATTCTGCCTCAGTCCATTACTTTCTCTGCTGTTATATGTTCTCTGAGTCGCCTGAGGTAAAGGGGGGAATTTGATTCAAAAGAAAAGGGGAAATTAAGCTCCGCTCCCAGGAGTGGCTTATGCGAGAGACAGGAGAGGTGAGAAAAGCAAACTGGCATTTTCACCAGCCATAATAAGAATGATGGAGCTTTAATAGGACTGGGGATGATGCATGTTTACTTACACCTCGAACTTTACAATTCATGTTCAAATCGAGCTCATAGTTTTATTCTTATTCAACGGCTGTTGTTGCATTTGAAGGCATAGTTCTCATGTTGCCCTTTGTTCTGATTTTACTACTTTGGTTCTTTTATTTTCATCTCAAATTTTATAGGTAACTTCACCCGTATAAATCCTATTACCAATATAGTCCCAAACCTTGTACAATTGTTACTGATCGATTCAATCTAATTAATTTGCACATTTTCTGTGCTCGTTGATTCCTCAGAAAGGCTCTGAAGCAAACTCAACCAGTTGTGACATGCAATTTAGAGTGTGTTTGAAAACGAGATGTAAACTATGTTTTTTTAAATTTTTAAATTTATTTTTGTTTAAAATAATTTTTTTTATTTTCAGATTGTTTTGATGTAAATATGATTTTTAAAAAATATATTTTTTTATTTTAATATATTTCTAAGTAAAAAA
>Ga0307512_10006520_pt1 | contig 11806 bp, 10 predicted proteins | sample 14_EM_MG_FD_200267 | JGI IMG/M metagenome (GOLD analysis project Ga0307512, IMG submission 200267) | Populus trichocarpa ectomycorrhiza microbial communities from riparian zone in the Pacific Northwest, United States - 14_EM | ecosystem: Host-associated > Plants > Roots > Unclassified | place... | reverse complement strand
AATACGTAATATGTTAAGATAAACTATTTTTTTAATTTTTGTCTAATCTCTAATTCATTAAATAATAAGCTTAAATACTTATAACTTAAAACCTAATCATTATATATTTGTTGGGCATACTCCCTCACATGATTAAAACATTTAAATTTTAAAAAAAACACGATTTAATCGGATTTCCAAACGTTACGTAGATCTTTTGCAGTTGGGATTTCAATAAACCATTCAATTTGAACTAGTACACATATGATTATGCATGTGAAATGGCATGCAGAGGCCTGAATCTAACATGGGAGGCCCAACGTTTGCATAGCATGCACATATATAATTCCCAATCTCTAGATATCATTCCTTTTGTGGCATCAAAAGGCGTTTAGTGCATAAATCGAGCCGAAGGCTTTGAAAGTCATGTATAAAAACACACCAAAGCCTCTTTACATGCGTTCGTCACCTTTTTCTTCTTATAAAATTAGCTCAAGACAGATTCTACAGAAAAGATAGAGAGAGAGAGAGAGAGAAGGGATGTTCCTTTTCTCTTGCCATTCTTTTAAATCGGAAATCTTAATCCTTGAAATTCACTAGCAGTCGCAGCAGGACACTGAGCAATTATTTGATTAAGGCAAGTGCTTAGAGCATTGCTTCTTCTATCACGTACAGTGGAGTTTAAGAATAGTTGTTAGGAGGGATCCCATTCCATCTCAGGACAGAATAATAACATTCTTCCTTCTTTGTTTCTCTTAATTAAGGGATAGTTTGATATCATTTTTACTTTTTATTTTTCAGAATCAAATCTGAAAAATGAAATGAAAAACTTTTTTTTTTCGTTTAGGTTTTTCAAATATGTAATAATGATTTAGTTAAAAACAGGCTTTTAGTTCCTTACTTGCTGGGCTAATGGGTTAGTATTTGGGGCTTGGTTCATCTTTCCCCACCATATATTCTTCTCTTTAACGAGCTAGTTACCCGCTAGTTTGGGCTCGCTCCATATCCTTGAGGACACAAAAAATGAAATAGTAACCCATCTCTATCCCCTTCAAAGTTCAAAGTCGAACACTACCGTGTCAATCACCTCTATCCTCTTCCTCTTCTGTCTGAGAATGCAATCACCATGTCTTCACCTCTGCAAGGTTTTCACATCCAAGCCTCACTTAGGGTTCTACTACCACACACTCCAAACCACACAAAACCCCTCCGGTTTTCCCAAACCCAAAAAACTCAACATGATAACACAGTGCCACAACAAACCTCGGCAAGACCAGAGTAAAGCGAGGGTGAAAGCAAGGGGCAGGAAGGAAAATGTATGGAGCATTGACAATGACATGGAAAAAACCACATCTGATAAGGCAAAGGAGAGAGGGAAACAAAAGAGGAGGGAAGGAAGGAGAGTTGTCAGGGGGAAGAGGAATAAAGCTGGAAGAATTATGATGTCTGGCACCATGTTAATGGAGGTTGAAACTATTCTTCAAACCCAGGTAGTTATAAAATATTATTGCTTTCTTTTGGTTTTGTGTTTTTTGTTATGTGGATCGTTCTTGTAATTGAATTTGGAATGGAAATGCTTGAATTTGGGGATATTTTGTTACGTGGCTTGGATTCTCTTTTCTGCCATTTTAGATGCACATGTAATTAGGCTTCAAAGTTTTAATCTTCGATACTGCTTCTTCTACTTCTTCTTCTTCTTCTTCTTCTTTCACTTTCTCAGTATGTTTTGTGATGCGATTGCTTTTGTATTTGAATTTGCAATAAGTGGTAAATAGAATTGCTTGAATTTTGGGAATTGTTATTTGTCTCAAGGGATGTTTTCTTTCATTTTAGTTGCACGTAGAATACAGGCTTCAAAGTTTCAAACTTTGATTGCTAAATTATTTTTTGGTGTTTTGGAGTTTAAAGTGATGAGAAGTCGTGTTTTTTTCCCTTTCAGGAACCTGTGATAAGACCAGTATGGAATACATTTACCAGTAGTGTCAGTGGGATATGGAAGGGGGTGGGGGCTGTATTTTCACCAATTACTGCTGAAATGGAGCCCATTGAAGTTGGAAGCAAGAATGAAAACCTATATGATTGCTACACTCTTGCTCGCATTGAAGCAGTGCCGTCTCCATCTGGAGAACAGAGATCTCAAATTCAAAGAAAGATTAATTGGGTGACTTTAAATCCTTATGGTGAAGTGCCACAGTATATAGGAGGCAACAATAGAAGTAAAGATGATCATAAAGAAGGGGATGCATCTTTACCTGCTGAAAAAATGGCTGGCCCTGCTATCAGGAATCATGTTCTGCCTGGTTTTGAATCTTTTAACTTTGAAACTAGTGATTTAATGGAAGAAGATGTTATGGGTAATGAACCAGGACTAGTTTTCTTTGAGGTATGATTAACCCCAGCTGCAATTAGTTATTGATATAAAACTGGATGGAAGTTATGTCTGTGCTAGCATGTGATGCACAGGCTACTTTTTGAGGATTGAAAGCAGTGACACATATTTTTATACTAGGGTTTTCGATGCTATGGTGCTTTGTTTGCTTTGTGTTAACATTCAGTATACCCGAGTAATTGCTGTCACTTTCATCAGAGCTATTAGAATAGTTGTTTCAAGGAGTCTCATAATTGTAGTTTCAATCAATTGTTTAACTGGAAACTGCTTATATATCTACGTGTGCGTCTGTGCACACATGCATTTGTACATCCTTTCCTCTGCATACCTGATCAGTAAGGTTAATGATATAATGGTCTACACGATGAATTTTCAGGACGGATCATATTCCAGGGGACCAGTTGATATTCCAGTTGGTGAAGTTGATGATTCGAACTATTACCTTTCTCCGACTTTTAAATTTGAACAAGTAAGTTTAGCATGCTTTGGTAGTGCCATGGAGCTTTTTAATGATACATGAGCTTTTCGATTTCTTACTTTACAGTGAGAAAAACAGTGCTTCTGTTTGTTGATGTTTTTTTGTGCTTAGTGTTTGGTTAAAGGTTGTCACAAAAGACTTCGTATTGTTCATACCATAGAATTCAACAATGGGGGTTCAGATATACAAATCATGAGAGTTGCTGTTTACGAGGAAGAGTGGGTCAGTCCTGCAAATCTTCGTGCAGAAAGGTATTTACAATTCAGTATTATATGGTACTGCAGCTTTGAATGATAAATGTTCATAATTTGTATCATTTAAGTTTCAAAGGTAATTTTTAAGATATACAGTCCTTGGATGTTGGATCAAGTGGTGAACAAGTAAGGTAATATAGGTCAGTGCAAGTCTTAGTTCAACCTTATCGAGCAGGGTACAAAACCCCCTCTTTCGTTTTTGTGCATTCATTTGCTCTGTTCTTAGGAATAGAGCTATAAGCATGAACAGTTTATATATCTCCTTTTGCGGTGAAACTAATTTTATGCTTTAACAACTTAAAACAGTGATCTGGAGTTTGATGTGAAGCCATTTTCTCAGCGGAAACGAACCCAGCCATCAGAGCTCACAGGGCCCTGGAAAGTATTTGAGATGAGCGCTACTCCAATATTTGGGGATGAGATAGCTATAGAGGAAAGCAATGGTACCCCATATGTCTATCTTTGTACAGAGACCTTGAAAAAGAGAAGCCTGCCTGATAATCCAGTTTACTTTGGAGAGGAAGAGATAATGGATATGCAGGATGTAACTGTCCTTTGGCTGCCTGGAGGGGTAACTGGTTATGTTGATGTCAGCAAAGATGGCATCCTTTGCATTGGAGTTGGGTGGTATTCAGATGAGGGAATCAATCTTGTTATGGAAAGGGATTATGGGTTAAATGGGAAATTAAGGGAGGTCAGGTGGAAATCTGAGGTAAAGCGAAGGTGGCCTGATCCACTCCCTGTATAAATTCTCTCTTGATGACTGATATTTCAATATAAAATATCATGTTTGTATCTTTTTTAGATCAATAAGCTCTGGCATACAACGCCCTGGCACTCTCGAAGAGTCCGAGGGTTTTATATTTGGAGCCAAATACAGTTTGCTTAGGGTTAGAAAACCAGAGATGGGATTGATTGTAGAAGGACAAATCAAGTCCAGTCCAGTCTAAGGGTTTAATGATTTCGAGATTCATGTCATTGAAGCTTGAATGTGCGTTCTTCCAAATCTAGTGGCCTTGGCATAGCGGAGTTGGGTTTTTTTATGTTTCTACTCCATATTCATTAATCATGAACCGTTTGAACAGAAAAGAAAGAAAGAAAGAGACCTCAGTTGCCCAATGCACAATGTTTGATTACATTGGTACTCTTGGTTCAGTGAAAGAGACCTCATCTTTCACTGATTTATAAGCACAGAAGTAACAACATGCTATGTTTTTTTTTTCTTTTTCCACCTCTATTTCCAAAACTTTCAAGGCAATTCTCTCGTCATTAATAGTTACCAAAGAAAAACATGGCAGCTAATTTCTCCGATCTGCTATGGAGGAGATGTTGAATAGGGGGGAATTCACTTGCTATTGAATGGCCAAGTCTTGCATGGGGATTTAAGGGAAAGCTGGAAAAGCTGAAGGAGGTCTTGACCATTATAAAAGCTGTTCTACATGACGCTGAGCAAAGTCCAGAGGCAGAAGAATCTGTGAGGCATTGGTTGGAAAAGCCTAAAATGCAGCTCACTGTGCTGAAGATGTATTAGACGAGTTTGCTTGAGATTCTTAGGCCGAAGTTGGAGATTCAAAACAATCTCAAGGGGAAGGTGCGCAACTTCTTTGTCTCTCCAACCCTTTCTTATATCCTACAAGTATGGCTCTAAAAGTTAAAAAGATCAACAAGTTCTTAGATGAACTTTGAAAGGATGCAACCGAGTTTGGAGTGGTTATATAACTGTCGATAAAATTCCTCAGTATAACCCCAACCTGAAGACAGACTCCTCCCTTAGAAGCTCAGAGGTAAGGGAATATGACGTCTCTAATATCATTATCTTGCTGACTGCCCCTTTCAATCGTCAAGTTCCTTTTGTCGTTCCAATTGCAGGCATGGTGGGTTTAGAAAGAATGTTGGAAACTCTTCGATAAAACATGGGTGGGATAAACAACACATGCAATACTTGAGCACCTTGAAAAAGAGTAGAAAAATTTTCTTCTCGTACTCGATGATGTGGGGTTGAAACTAATTTCACGCCTTCTTCAATGTTAGCAGTGATCCAGGGTTCAATTAGGGTTTTGATTGAAGCCATTTGCAGTGAAAATGTACCCACGTCAGAGCTCGCGGGGTCTACGAAGGCGTTTGAGGCAAGTCGTGAGTGCTATCACGATAATGGTTCACAAAGACGGCATCCGTTGCGTAGAAGGATGGTACTAGAGCCAAGGAATCAACCATGTCATGGAAAGAAATTATGGGGTCGATGGAGAAGCTGGCCTTATGCACTCCCTACAAGAAGATTTATCTGTACCTTGGATCTTAGTTAGATTAAGAAAGCTATGTAATACAATGCTGTAATTGTGGAGAGAATACCAAAGCGTTTAATATTAGAGTCGAAGTAAAAAAAGTGAACAAAAATAGCAAAGCGGATAGGAGTATGAATCAAAGTTTTGACTGTAGAGCGACAAGCTCAGCACAATCCTTTTTTTTGTTTCGGTCAAAAATCATGTCCTGGAAGCTTGAACTTCATTCATCCAAATTTAATGCTCCTGCATTTCATGTTCTCTGTAGCATCAACCTTTCTAACAGCCACCGATGATCTCTGTTTGGTTTCAGCAGTGCTCTAAATCAGACATTACAGTCGAAATGTTTCTAGCCGTGATCATACCTGGTGACTCCTATTTCTGGGTGGTCAACAAAAGTATTGCAGCAATCTGATGTTTTATTCAAGGGTCCTGCTCATTCCGTTACATGCTAGAGGTCAATGACCAGCAGACCAGAAGAAGCAATCAAACTGATGGAAAGATTTTCAATCAGGCCGAATAGAAAATGCATGACCAGGACCAAGTTATTCCACCTGAAATCCACTGACTCGTGTCCGTCGTGATTCCTTGGAACCCTTGGAACGAATTAAGCCAAGTCACCAGCTTCATTAAATAGCCAATACTGTAAATTTGGAACACAGCTGAAAGTTCTTTAGATTAAAATCTTAGTAGTTAACATATCCAAAGATTTCAAACACCGCTGGAGAGGCATCCAGGACACATTAAGGTTTCATAACACTACCATTCCAGTCCACGAAATATTCATCAATCCAAGCATTGATAAAACCTTGGACAGCTTCGGATAAAACTAAAAGAAAAAAAAAAAAAGCAAATGACAAACCCTACTGCAAAGTATACAATTCAAACATCTGCAAAAACAGCCCCTTGAAGCATGCAATGAATGGTTGAGATGATGGTTGTTATATGGGCTTGATTTTGAAGTGGAGAGAGATGAGAGAGAAAACAAAGCACTTCAAGTCCTGAAACCACATAAACACAAATAAGTCCCAGAAAAAATTAAAATTGACTAGCAATGAAACACTAATGCCAATATTAACAAGTACATATAAACATAAAAAGGTGTTTTGAATTTTGAACAAGAGAAGATTGCTTTTCCATTAACATCCTGTAGTGTTCAATGAACCGTGTCAACCTTCCCCAAAAAATTAGAGAACGTATTTTTTTCTCAAGAAAGGTTTAATGGATAATCATAAAAGTCATTCTATCCCACAATACCATAAGCAAATAAAACCATAAATTCTAAAATACTCCGGTTTTCATTTTTTTTAAAAATAAAAAGGTTGTTTGAATTCATTATGACATATATTGCACATGATAAAAATGTATAGTTTTTCTTCGGGGAAGCAATATTACCTACTTTCTCAGTATTGCCCCAATTTATCAACCACATATCAGCATGTTAACAAGGATAACTTGCAATTCAAGAACGAGTGCATTCAAAAGTAACACAAAATCAGAATTCTTTTACAGAGAATGCAACGTACAAAGACAGTATTTATGCACAAAAACAAGCTCAAACTCCTACATTTAAAGAGATATTCATGTTCATAACCAAGATAACCGTAAAAGAAAGCATGCATGAAAAACAATCAATGAGTTGCAATCACCTGGACAAGATAATAGAAGATGCGAAGCCCTTCAGGATCCTGGCTACTGTGAACATCAACAAGTGATCCAATCTTTGATGTAGTAAAAGAAATATGCTCATTCCCCATCACAATCTCCAGCTCCTGTTTCCCAACCCGGTCTGGCTCTGGCCAGTTGTTGTCATCTTCCTTCATAATCTAAAGAAACCAATGATTTCAAATATATGAAAAGGACCAAACAACAATAAAAGCTACACAGAGCAACTACCAAAATCCAGAACAGAAAAGCCCCATTCCCAAACCAAAAAAACGAATCAGAATTCAGAAAGTAATTTTCTAGCTTACATAAAATGAAAGCAAAAAAGAGAATTGATTTTTATCAGGACCGAAAGCGTAGCTTATTTAATTACAAATCAAGTAAACCAAAAACCCTAAGCTCCATCAGAATTTGCTTACAAATTCGAAACAGCTCCGAAGAGTTGAAAAAAATTGTTTGGATTACAAATCTACGAAAAGGGTGTTGCATTTTTACTATAATTTTTACACCATCATAGAACTAATCACATCTTCAACAGCATCCAATTCAATCACATATAGGTACATAATCTGCATTCGGAAATATAAAAACATCTAACGAACAAATTACAAAAATGGCATGGTTGTTATTTTCATTTAATTAATGAGACCGAAAAAATAAACTAAACCCTAAGAGAAACAAGAGATAGCATCCATATAGAAAAAGAGAGGGAGGAAGACGAGTACCTCGCTCTCGGAGATGATGCGGCGGCACTCTTTCAGGACGGCGGGGGTAAGGAAGACTTCTTTGCGAATCATGGTGTCGTTTTTGTAGTTAGAGTTGTTGGCGTATCGGAGCTTGCCATCTGGACGGAACTCGAACTCCAGGAATTCGTGACCGAATTTACCTCTGTGACCTACGTAGTAACGAAGGTAGAACTCTCCGTTATCTCCCTCCGTCGCTGCCATGGCTTTTTTCCTTCCTTTTATCTTTCTCTTTTCTTTCGCTTACATTTATTTGTAAAGGAAAAGGATTAAAAATCGGAACAAAGGGCTGCAGGGTTTTCTTTCTGCGATGGGTCACGGGAACCGACTCTTAAAGCCCAAAGCTTACTGACTTTAATTGGTTCAGCCCAAGTCTCTTGCTTATTGGGCATGGCATCATCTGGCCTTGATGAGTAAAACTGAAATGCTGGTTGTTTTTTATCCCCTGGAAGGTTTTTCTCTTTTCATTTCATTACAAGGTTTACCTTCTTCTTTTTTGGATGGTATTTATATTTAAGACTTGAGATAAAGGTGCGGTAGGCGACAAGTCGGATGGAGTCGATGGAGTGGATTATATTTTTACTTGTTGTATTTTGATTCTTGAGCTTTGATGTAGCCCATGCTGGTGCAGGGTATGGTCTAAGGGTAATTTGCTTTGCATTTTTATGTGGGATCTGTCGGACGTTTCTCATACCTGGTATGCGATGATGCAGCTTGGGATTCGTCTAAGAAAAAAAGGGGTTATGCTGCGATCCCAGGCCCTAACATAACGAGCTTTGGTGGGGTTGGGTGGACGGAGTCATGATTTAAATAGCTTATGCTAACATTTTCGCCCCTCTCAATTAGGTTTAAGTTGAAATTGTATAAGAAAATCGTTCTAGTATTGGCTAATAATATCTTTGGGGCCTTGGTAGTGGCCTCTTAGTAATAGGTTCAACTCCTAAATCGACTGAAATTGAAGTTTACTGACTGACCAAGTTAGCTCCTCAGACGATCCAATTATTAATCCATGCTATGACGGACATTAAGTTCAGTTCCCCTTTCCTCCCAATCCTTAACAATTAACCACTGTATCAGCGTGTCGAAAACAATGTCGGCATAAAACCGAAACTCCCCACCCTAGCTTATCGTTACCGAGCCCAAGGACCATATCTTCATCTTTCACATCATTTACCTCTTTGTTCATTTTAACTTTGGGGACTATGTTGGCATCGAGCTGTACCCAAATCGCCAAACATCGGCAGCTTCTGAGCAGGAACCTGGCTCATGCCAGTAAGTAGCTACCCCTATATTTGAAGTTAGCTCCATGACAACACGAGGTAGATAGTACCACTCTGCCAGAGATATCCAAGGATGATCCAGTTTCCCTTTTCCTGAGGGAGAAAATCACCTCAGATAGTATTTTCATTTTGAACCTATGTGCAATTTATACCAGAGTTCCCAATCTTGTATACAAGTTCTGCTTCGTCCTACAGATTCCCCTCTACTTTAGAATCCCTCCTCCATCCTCATTTCTGACTCGGTTGTTTGGAAATAAAATTGGACAACGGCCATTTGCATAAACTTCATCCATCCCAATAGTTGAAGTAGCCCATATCATGGCCAGAAACATACTCATTTATTCATGTGCTTGAATCCACACTTGAATAAACAGCAAAATTAACCACAGAACTGAAAACATACAGTAAAGACACGTGGTTTAAAAGAATGGGTCACATGAGGAACAATGTGGAATACTATTACTACTTTGTACAAGCCCAAATGTGTTTAAATAACCGACCTTGAAACAGTTTACAGAAACTTAAAAGGAGGGAAATTAATAACATTGTTCGGCTTCAAATCAGGTTTTAAGTGCATGAGAATAAAGAAGAAAAGGTCTCTTACAGGTAATGGTTGAGCCAATGGACAAGGCACAGAAAACTCATCAATACTTCTACTGGCTCAAGACGAGCAGCAGCCTCCCTTTTGTTCAACAGGCTGTCCTCTGAGCTGCACAGTTGAAGGTTTTGCGTTGTTCATGGCTGGTTGGCTCGCCATTCTGGATTGATAGGAAACGTAAAGTATGAGGTGTGTTGCATAAAGATGCAAGCAAGTGCACAAATAGGCAAGCAAAGACAAAATTAAGAAATTTACTACATTCTAGAACATCTTCGCACTGATTTCAGATATGACAATTAGCTTAATCCAACTTAAACTGGAGCACCAATGAACAATAGAAGAAACACACCCAATACAGCAAATATCTATCAACCAGAAAATCTAATTTACTGCTCGTTTTTTCTGGTATTTTGGATCAAACTGAACGTATTTAGAGTTCATTTAAATACAATCTTGCATTTAATCTCTGTTTAATCACCTAGCTAGGGTTTGATTTAAAAAGGTTCACCAAACCAAATCACAGTTCACACTTGCAAATAAGCCATTTACCGACTTGTCCAAAAAGCTAGCAAATCTGACCATTGCAATTACTTCAGCTTGTGCAACATTTTCCACCAAAAGACTTCTTTAATCTATGAGTTAAATGCAAGAAAAACTAGAGAGGCAAATAAGAACTTCTACGTCTAGACTCGTCTGACATGACTTCTTTTCTTTTTGGAGAGAAGAGGGGTTCAATGTTAACACAAAAAATAACAGAACAGCACCTATCCTTGATTGCAGCAGCCATGGCCATGAAAGCTTGTTCCACATTAGTGGCATCTTTTGCACTAGTTTCCATGAAAGGTATGCCAATCTCATCAGCAAAAGCCTAAAAATGACAAAGAAAATGGAGTTTAGTTCAATAACTAAATTTTGATCAGCACAAATATACACATGTCAATACCCAGCTGATAACAGTTCGTTACATAGAGATAAAATAGATCTACCTTTGCTGTCTCGTATGACACTACTTTATTTGCAGTGAGATCAGACTTGTTTCCAACCAGAAGTTTGTTCACATTATCACTAGCATATCGATCAATTTCATTGAGCCACTGCTTGACATTGTTGAAGCTCTCTTGGTCTGTCACATCATAAACAACCTACAACAGCCACCCATGAAGAGATATGTTAAAAAGATAAATACTAGGTGAAATCAAAGTACAAAGAGAAATAGATGAGAAAGATCACCCACTATGATACCATGTGCCCCGCGGTAGTAGCTGCTGGTAATTGTTCTAAATCTTTCTTGCCCAGCAGTATCCCACTAAATGTCAAACAAAATGCAATCAAACTATTAAATAAGTCGCTGAGAAACTATGACAAGGTCACACCAAGTGCTAAAAAATCAAAAAAGTCCAAGGCTCCATCAGCAATATATATTGTGATAAATAAAGAATATGGCAGTCTAAAAAATGGATGTCCACAAAAACAAAGCACATACGATTTGGAGTTTTATGGTTTTCCCATCTTGCTCCACGGTACGTATTTTCTTGCAAAGGAAGAAAAAATGAAATCAGTGATACGGTACAACAGTCATCACTTTGTCAATGAGAATCATTATGGAGTGCATTGTACTGTTAACTTACAAAGTCGACCCCAATGGTGCTTATATAACTCTCAATATATGAATCATCCTGCATAACAGAAATTATAGATTTCTCAAATGTAAGAGATGCAACCACAAAGAACAACTCAACAAAAATCAAGTGCATGTGTCCACAGAGAATAAAACAATGCAAGGGCATATTATTTCCTCCATGGTGGTAACATTTCAATTTCTTATGATCAGTGCGTAAACTTTTTGTCCAATAAAAATCACAGAAATAAGCACTAATAAACCAAATATACACACAATACAAATATTCACTATGAAAACAGTTTTAGACCTACAGCAAATCTTAGAAGAAGACAGGATTTGCCAACACCAGAATCACCAATGAGAAGGAGCTTGAACAAATAATCACTGCAAAAGAACAGAAGAAAAATTAGAGCTCCATCAAAATGTAGGTTGCAAAGGTGAAATAGCCCAGGAACCAGGAGCCCCCAACAAGAACCATCACCACTGTTGCTGACGACAATTACAGACTAAGTCAATGAAA
>Ga0307512_10006519_pt1 | contig 11807 bp, 12 predicted proteins | sample 14_EM_MG_FD_200267 | JGI IMG/M metagenome (GOLD analysis project Ga0307512, IMG submission 200267) | Populus trichocarpa ectomycorrhiza microbial communities from riparian zone in the Pacific Northwest, United States - 14_EM | ecosystem: Host-associated > Plants > Roots > Unclassified | place... | reverse complement strand
ATAGTTAAACATTCATTAGAGGACATAACCCTTATTGACAACCACCTAATTGGCCAGGTTGTTACATTGCCTATAGCAGTCAATTTTTAGTAACAAGATCTCAGGAGTTGATACTATGTTCAACTAAGAGGTTTAGGTGTAACTTAAAAACACCACACATTGTATTGGAAGGGTTAGATCATTTCGTATGAGCCAAACGGTATGTCCGGTATCCATGGGAACTGTACATTTATCCTGCTTTGTTTATATACTTCATTGTATACATGGTGGCCATCTGTGTCCGCTCACCCATCTACCCTTTAGAAGCCCTTAGCACCATCTCCTCGAGCGAAACGGCACGGTACTGATCTCCATCGGCAGCCCAGACCGCATCATCTGCAATGTAGACCAACAATCCACCTCTTCCATCAGCGCTCTTCGAAACCCGGAACAATGCATGACCGGTTTTCTCATCAACCTTTCCAGCGGGAAAGAACATGAGGTTGTGGTTTGACGCGTAATCATCGACAATTGAACGGAAGGTGATCTCGTGAGTTCTGGACGACGTAACCTTGGCCATGGTCCGCGCCTTTGCCGGCCCTCCGGAGACGCCTGCCGATTGTACATCGGGCCGAGGTAGTTGCGACACCGCGGGCCCCAGTTCAATCGCCTTGTTCATCAACTCCAAGCCTTTGGTAAATCCCCGTTCAACCCCTGACATCCTCTGCACGTCCTCTGGGAATATGCCTTTCCAGGACGAATACCACTGAGCAACTTCCTCGAAGCTTGCCTTGGGATGAACAAGCCACTGGTGCAAGGTGTCCAACCATTTAGGGAAGAACCCCGTCTCCAGGAGTTGTGAGAAGATTGATGAACGAATGATTTCGGCCCATGCGAGGACGTCTTGGAGTGGCTTGAGGTCTTGCTGTGCAGGATTCACCTGGAAGTCTTCTCGAAGAGTCGCCCCGAGTTTCGGAACAACGTACTTCAATAGTAGACTGTCCCATTCGGAAGGGCTGTGAACCTGTCAAGGATAAGTAATGAGTGGGAATTAACCAGCTTCGTCACAGTACAACAAGATAACACAACGTACATCTTTCCACACCAGAAAATCGCACGGGATTCCATCACTCGGAGTCCAACCCCGCATTTGACTCTTCAGCTTACGCCTGGAATCCCCGAGTACCTCCCCAATCCTCAGTCCAACGTGCGGCAACCACGGGAAAATCAAGCTGTGCAAGGGCACTTTCGACTTTCGGGCACTCCAGTCTGCGATCCCCTTCTGGAGCTTAGGTATCACAAGTTGATCGAAGAAGTTGTCCCGGATAAACCCCGGCAAGAGGTTGGCCCATACTTCGTACAATCGGATGGCCGGTTGCGGGTCCTCTACCACCCACTCGTTATTAATTGCTGAGCGAACCCTCGGCAACCACGCATGCCATAGCCAAGAGTCAAACGGTGTCATCTGTTGTGTCCTGCAATACAGTGAGTCATTAGGGTCGATTCACGCGAAGTTAAATACACACGTTAGATGCGCGGCTGAAATTTGCATGCCGCCGTGAAGTTGAATTTGATTTTCGGAACCTACTGTTGAGGACACCTTCAGGGCGCGGCGCCAGAGGCGGAACGTTGGCATCAGCCATGATGGGTCTTCCAGTGGGTTCCAGGTCACGAGCAAGCGACGGAGCTATTTCCATTGTTAGAAAGGAGGTATATTTATTGGACGGGTCACTTACGGCAGGTGATATTGCCGCAACGACGACCTCATCAAGGCGGTAGCGATCAAAGTCACTAGCAAATTTGCCAAGCAGCTTATCGAAACTTGGTGAAAAGGGGTCAAGCGTCGGTTCGTATGATACGGAAAGCCTCTTCGCTTCCGAATTTATGTCATCCACGACCAGATGAATTTGTTGAAGACGCGCAATGACTAGATGAGAATCAGTATGTTGCAGGGCCGCAGAACGGTACACACTCACGGTCAGCTTCCTCTTTGATTTTCATCCTAAGGCGCGCGTCCTCTTCGCGAAGGTGCTTTTTCCTCGCTTCTAGTGCCTTAGCCTCCCGGGCAAGGCCTTCCAGGTCGCTTTTCGTCGATTCGACAACCAATCGTAGATTATGGCGGACCTCAGGGATACGCGTAGCATCAGAGGTCGGGGTCCAAGATGCAAGTGAGACTTCTGCTATCGAGGAAACTTCGCGTAACTGTTGGAAGATCCATGAGCGGTTTTTAGGAACACGGTAAAAGATATCCTTACCGTTGCGCCGGTTGCATCAATGATAGGACCGATACCGGCCGCTGTGGGTACGGAATCTCCGGTCTCAGCGAGAATTTCTTCGTACGTCTTGTGCTCAATCCTCGTTTTCACTTTCTTCGGTCGCTTCCACGCATCAGCTGGTTCCTTCTTTACCCCGGCCTTGCCTTTGCCCTTCCCAGGTGTGACATCTTCTTCGTCGTCGCTGACAAGCTCCCCTTTCCTTCGCGCCTCTGCTTTCTCCTGTTCCGTCCGTTCCGTGAACCCACCGAAGGCGATACCCATTCCCTTCTTTCTAACCTTTGTCTCTACGGGATTGATCCTACCCTCTCCAGAGACACCGAGGCCGGTGCCTGTCACCCAACCCATCTTGGCAAGCATGCGCGCACCGTAAGTTCCCTCTAGTTTGCTGAAGTGAGAACGTTCATGAGCAGATAAGTTTGGAGTGGCGGATCTGCTGGAACCAGCGGAATCCGTGTCGTCGCGAATGAATGATCGCTGGGTCCTCGTAGCTCCAAACGCCTTGGGTAGAGAGGCATGAAGTTCGGAAGGGACAGTGGTGGTATCGTCGAGTGACGAAGAGCTGATACCTCCTCGCCTAAACGCAGAAAAAGAGCTCTTCTGATCCCCAGGCTTGTCATCTTCTGCCCGTTCAGATGTGCTACGCGCCTTAGAGAAGGCTGAACCGATCCCGCCGCGACCGAATCCTGAGAACGCAGGCTTCGCACTTGTCTCGTCGCGGGAACCTATTCCAGCCTTGGTAGAACCCAGACCTGAGGATCCGACGGATTTGGACGCGCCGAGACCCATCCTCGGTCGGTCTTCCATCACATCATCTTCGCTCCTGGGTGTGTCTACTGACTTGGGAACCGAGGGCTGAGAACCACCGTCGTCTTCATCTGAATCCTCGTCTTTGGCAGCAGCTCGGTCAGCATCTGAATCGGCATCTACATCCATAGATTGGTCAGGCTCCACCTTTTGAGAGGAAACAAAAGCGGGAGCTTTGGTCCAATTTGACCGTCTTCGTGACGGCCCGGCATCCCCGTCTTCTTCGTCGCTGTCATCACCGAAACCCCGCCTCTGCTGTCTGCGCCGCTTGTGTTGGTAGGGGTTTTCGAAGAGGGCACGTTCGTCACGAAGATCCTGGTCCTCATCGCCAAAGTCTTCGGCCTCCGAGTGTGCAGAGGAGTCGGAGTCCCCATCGTCCAACAGCTGGCGCTTTCGACGGCCCATGGATGAGTCGGTGGGAGACCTGGGTGGCGGAACGGGCCGATCACAGTTAGTTACGAAAGAGGAATAAAGTCACGAGACCTTTGACTGCATAAGGAAACTGTACAGTAGTTACATAAGCCACTCCCACCGTTGGTACACAATCATCATCTTCCCGACACACGAGACGCACTCCTCAAGAAACCAACGATGGTGAGCATGATCATACGTCGTCCACTTATTTCGTGGCGCTGGGAGGGAGCTTCTGAGGAGCTGACGCTGATCTTTCATAGGCTCGTGGACCAAAAAAGCACTTGAAGCGTTTAGCGGCTCCTTCAGCATGGATGCTTGACAAGCTCGGCGGTACCTACGTGCGTTGACTGGGCCCTGGGTGGAGAATATGAGCTCATTCCGCTTTCGTAGGCTCCCCGCCCCTCCCCCGGTCCCCACAAGCTGCGGGAATCACTCCCTCTCACCGTCTTTCTCCGTTACCGACTGAAATACGCTTTAACTGGCCGCGAAGTTATCTCTATCGTCAACCAGCGGTTAATCAAGGTTGACGGGAAGGTCAGGACGGACCCGACCTACCCCGCTGGTTTCATGGGTATGATCCTTTGGATACTCCAACCCTCTCGATCCAAGAAAGCTAATCAACATGTGAATCTCCCAGATGTTATCACCATTGAAAAGTCTGGTGAACACTTCCGTCTTCTTTACGACGTTAAGGGTCGTTTCACCATCCACCGGATCACACCTGAGGAGGCTAGCTACAAGCTTCTCAAGGTACGCAAAATGGCCATCGGTGCTAAGGGCGTCCCATACGTCGTCACGCACGACGGGCGAACTATCCGCTACTCCGACCCTAACATCAAGGTCAACGACACCGTCAAATTCGATATCGAGCAAAACAAGATCACCGATTTCGTCAAGTTCGATACCGGTAATATCGTTATAATCACCGGTGGTCGTAACATGGGCAGGGCGGGTGTCATTGTTCAACGCGAGAAGCACACCGGTGGCTTCGATATCGTCCACGTAAAGGATTCGCTAGACAGAACATTCGCGACTCGGTGCGTCCGACGTTCGAAATCAGACGAGCAACGACTCACATGCCCCCATTGTAGGGTGACAAATATCTTTGTTATTGGTGAGGGTACCAAGCCCTGGATATCTCTACCCAAGGGCAAGGGTACCAAGCTTACGATCGCAGAGGAGAGGGATCTCAGGAGGAAGCAGCGTCTTGCCGAGTCGTCGTAATTGTTGTCGTAGGCCGTCACTCATGCATGCAATCTGTACGATTCGAGACTGTATCGCATGCGCTCGCTGCTCGGCCCGGGGGCTGCGCCGCTGTGACCGACGTGATTTATCTGACCCAGTGCCGTGGAGCGCAAAGGCGATCGGCAAGTGATCTGCTCCAGTACCGTACCAAAGTCTCCGATCACGCTCGCCACATCCATTCCATTCTGACTCCGACTGAGATTATGGGCGGTAACGAATGGTTTCGGGTCCATTCGACAGAATATTCATGGTTACCTACAGGATGGGGCTCTCAGCAACCCGCAACCAGAGTATAGCTGATCGCGCAGCGATCATAGGTGAGTGTTGCGCGCGAACCTCCGACTGACGCGGAGCTCCTGGTCTAGGAAAGCGGAAAAATCCACGTAACCTTCCGACATCTAGAGAGGCCAAATGAGTAACTTCAGCCACATTGGGGGTGCTCTGATACCAACCTTCTGACCGGCCTTATGAAACTATCAGCCTCCGAACTCCATTGCACTGCACCGAGGCTCCAGATGGTCCCTTTGCTGAACGTGAGATAATCGATAATGATTAATGGTGCGCGATGCTCGAGACAAATCTGGGTGCGTCCATCGCCCGCGCCCTCCGGTCTAACAGTGGGTTGGGTAAGGTAAGTTTTCCGAAGAACCGATGTCCGATACGGCCTTTTGTGCAGTCTGTTGTTTCACGCCTATGACTACGGTTGATGCGTTGATGGACCGACCACAAGGCGCAGAAAGGCTGGTGATGATGGTACATATCACACCATCACGACGAACCGGTCAAGTGTCCTTTGACTCCGTTCTCTCGACTTCGACATCAGCGTCGGAACAGATGTGACGTAATATTACCTACTCCTCGAAATACACATGTAGATCTAGGTCCGTTGTAATCTGACAATTAATTATAATTTAACGGTATCCTAAGCGCCAGGCTCTCGTACACGAGACGCCAAGATTATTGTTTCTCCCCTCCACCAAATACCACCTTTTCGACCAACTCTGTCATGGCATTAGAACATTTGTTGGTATGCCCCAGGTGTTCCCAGGTTATGTGACGCCATATCGAGATCAACTCGCTGGACTGGTGGGAACACAAGGGAAGTGGACACGTCATCACGAATGAGGTACTGCTCTCTGGGGGGAAGACGGCCGGAGAACGAGTGTCGGACCTCTGGATCAACTCCTGGACCAGGAGCATCGACGGGTCTTGGATCGTCTGCAGGGGCGTGATAGTGCCGTCGGTCGGCATGATCAGGTCCTCCCCCCAGGGGAACGGCCGCTCGGTTGATCCCAGGGAGGAGAACGCGAGTGATTTTCCTGCATACTTGGGGTCGTCGAATTTAAAAGTTTCAGATAGGATACCCGAAGATGACACTATTGATGAAGATGAGGGCGAAGCGAGATTTGGCGCAACCTCCGAGTTCAGACCGTTGAAAAACTCAGCATCCACGAAGTCGAGGCTCATTGGGAAATCTGGATACTGTTTAGTTCTAGATACTCCCGACGGAATCAATTTTTGGTATACCTTGGGGATCTGTGGGTATCCGCGTAGATTCGAAACCTTCTATCGAAACTAGTGGTGGTGAGGAAGCGATAGAGACGGTGTCCCACGTCGGGGGTGACGGCTCGGCAGAAGATCGTGAGGCAGGGGAGGATGGGCATGGTGATAACGACGAAGGACTTCCGGCAGAAAGAGCAGGGGTGGTCGAGGATTCTGGTTGAGCATCGATGCCGATTGTGACATGACCAGATGGTTCATTGTTCTGCAGTATTCATTAGTGAGAATTTTCGTTTTGTGTGACCAGCGATAGCCCTTGCCTTTATTACTTTCGTGTCCGAGGTCGGGCTGCGACCCGCGATGGTGCTCGTGGAACTCTTTCCATCTTCGGAAACTTTCCCAGCTCTCTGCAGACTGAGAAACCTGTTCCTGCATTGGACTGCAGGTCTCCCTTTGATAGATCCAGAAATAATGTTCCACCGTTTACCATGTTCTGCCAATGCTTCTAAGAGTTTCAAATCTTCTGCTTCCGTCCAGGGATCACGACCTGTAAGATGCTTGTTCAGTCGAACGTTGAATGAAAGCTGCAACAAAGATAGAAACTAACGGATTGAGGGGTCTAGCTTCTCCCTCCATCGTTTGGCACACTGGTCGTCGGTCCTACCTGGTAGCAGCTCCGCGACTTTATACCAGTGACGACCATGCCTTCGCACAGCCATTATAAGGAGTGCGTCTTCAGGTGTTGTCCATCGGCCTGTACAGACGTGAGCATGATGACGAACAAGGTTGGTCTCCGCGAACCTTTGCGAAGGGAAGGGTCCAAGGAGTGAATCCATCGTTTGCGACAGGACTTATTGCTCCTTCCTGTGAGGCGTTCTGCAATTGTATTCCAACAGATCCTCGATCCAGCTGGTATTCAAGTGTTCAGCGAGCTTCCGAGGTGAACCCGAAGCGGTGCGTACCTGCTAACACGGCGTCGATCAAAACCGAGTCTTCCTCTGCGGTCCATTTGGAGTTGGTCGCCATTTCTAGTGTGGAATATCTGGCGAATGTGGGAAGGGTACAGGAACGAGAGCCCATGGGTGTCCCGCCGTTTTATGTCAACCTTCATCGGCTCGTCATTCACCAGATCCCCAGAGGAGCGCCGGTCCTGTGTCAAAACAATGGTTTCTATAAAGTTTGAGTATCCGCATGGGGGTGTTTCACTGTGGGAACGGAGAGCACACGCCGAGACGCTACGATTCATTCGGTCTATCGAGCATAATCTTGCTTTCGTGAAGGCCGAGCTTTGAGATCAACCCAGAAGAGCGGACGCTGCGATCAGCATATGAGAAAGAATTTCAAAGTCGGAATGGGGTCCGGTCCGGTCGCTCAGACCATCTCAGACTGAGACTCGGCCTTACGCTTATCAAAATCAACCGTACGTTCCTGTGCTTTTCCTGTCAGGGAGCCGTTATTCGGTGAAGTGGTCAAAGCGCCGCGGGATCGCTCCCGATCAGCGCTCGTTTCTGGTGACACCCCTCGAGTTTGAATCCCGGCTCCCCAATCACATTCACCCACACCCTCGATATCCTCAGTGATTCCTACAAGTGACCGACTTTGTGCCCGTGTACGGCAGGTCTCAGCTGGTAGCTCATCCGATGCGCGCGACCTTACTGGAGTACCGGTTCGCACGGATCATTAAATTGCCGCAAATGATCCTCCTATCCTCTCGCACAGGCTGACAGACACCAACGGATCAAGCGATTCCTCATTATCCTCATGCTACCCCTCACACATCGCGATAAAGTCCACTCAATGCCCACTGGGAGCTAACGATAACAATGTTTTATCCTGCAGCACGCAGTCAGAACCAACCTAGGATTAGCTGTGGTTACCCCACGGACATACTGGTACAACGCCTCAGCTTAACGGGTAACACCTCGATGTCTGTAAGAGTATTCGAAAGGGAGCCACACGGCTCCTCCGGCTTCAACGTGGGCCTCTCAGCTTCGTCCGATGTCTCAACCTCCGAAGCGGGGCTCCTGTGTTTGTATAGATCTACCGCTTAAAGTTTCGTCTCGGGTTCCATGGTGGCAATCCCTACGGAGCTTGCGAGGCTACGGTAAATTAGATGACCCCCATCTCCATAGACGTTATCCTCAAATCTCCAACGTTTTTGCTTTTTCAGAGTGCTACTCGATCTCATAAAGTGGTTCTCCCTGCACCCGTCAGGTGTGTATCTGGGGGCTGTTTCATTCACTTGAATGAATGCATCGGAAGGCTTGTAACGCCCGATTCTCCACGGTCAAAGAAGCATGCATCACTGACCCGTTTCCAGGCAACAAAACGGTCGGCGACCCTTCAAACGTTCGATCCCGTCGGACGAATGCCGTGGTACGTCACTTCTCCGAAAAATATTTGGACCGGTCTTCGAGGCGCTCAACCATGATGTCAGGTCAGAGTTGAATTCACTGATGTCCCTGCCCCATAGCCCAGAATAGTCTTATCTTCACATAGTCAGACGCTCAACCACGTAACGCGTAAAGGGTTATCGAGCGAGTCGGGAATGAAGCAGAAACCGACTGGACTGAGGGATGGAGACTCCATCCGACTGTCATGTCATTCGAAACAAAATGGAACTACACCACATGCGCTCCTCGATGCACCGGGTCCTCCTTCTGCCTGCTTGACTCGACCTGCAAGCATTATCCGAATTAATCGAATCGATAGAAGGCACCCTGTACCGCCACTTCGGCGGTATAGGTAGCGAGATTGACGGTTGTCCCGCAATATATGAACCACCCTGTCGCAGCCGCAGGTTCAAACAGCGTTCTTTGACGCTCCTCTCCTCCCAATAATAAAATATCAATGACCCGGTACAATGACCCGAGTGTTGCTGCGTACACATGAGTCTCGTATCAAAGGGATCGATAATGGGAGAGCTAGGGCCTCACCATCCGTTGCGTCGGGATGCGGATATTGTTTCCACGCCGGGATCACTACACGGTCACGCCGTGGGGGGTCTGCCGGGGCTTTCTCCTCGACCTGCTTTGGTCCCCCAGAATTCATAAACCCAGTCATCCTTTTCCTCCGGGGCTTGAACGGTGAGCTTGTTTTATATTTCACCAGACCCCCACATCAAGCGGGAGTGGTCCATCGTGGACCATCCTCGCACCGGAAAGATGTGTTTGTTCACGAACGCTCCGAAGGACAGTATCTGGATATCCATCAGTAAACCCCAGCTGGTGTGCGAGTGTCCGCGGGATTGTGGAACGTGCACACAAGCATCCATGAACTCATAAGGGAGGCGTCGGGACCCCGCCTGCCGTGTCGGGCCATGGATATCGTTGTAGATCGCACGTCTGGAGTTGCAATGCTAGGGCCATTTTGTTCAAAAATCTGACAACCGGCTGAATCCAACTCCGCTGGGTGCTGGCCTTGTCGCTATGCCCCGACTTCCAATTCCCCCGACGGAACCTAGATGCGTCATAGAGAGGGAAGGGATCTTGAAGGCCACCGGTATTCAGAGGGGCCGAACTTCTCCACAACCCACTGAGGGCACATGTTACCTCCGCATCGGAGGCTCAGTCGTTAACTTCGTCGGCCGGATCCAAGAATAACACCGCTTTTGCCTGAGGTGTGAGAACATCGGGGAGACAACCTGGATGCACAAGGGATGGTTTATCGGAATATACAGCGAAGTAGCCGGCGGCGTAATCAGTCTAGTTTGATAATGTATGGGTCGCCTGCTGAACATTGAAACGTCGAGTCACAACGAACACAGAGATAAAAATGCCAAGATCGACGAGCATTTTTTTGCTTTCAGTAATTGCAGGCGTGGAAGCCCGATCACTCATCCTTGCAGCGATGATCATGAAGGGGAGGCCGCAGGAGCGATCAGCGCAGGGGACGCCGCGTGCCTGCCGTGGGAGTCCTAGTACCTACTAGAGCGATTTCCCAGGACGGGGTGGAAAACACAGAGGCTACAAGTCCCAGGAACAAATTTGTAGCTAGGTGGCTATCCGTAAGACTAGAAATATATACGTTCATCACAGTAGCAGTGGGGTTCCATTACCCGAGATTCGTTTCTCAATATTTCGGGCCTTTCCTATGGCGCACGCAGACAGAACCGAACTGTGCTGGGCATTGACTCGGTGGGGTCGAAGTAGACTGGACTGCGGTCCTTCCTGGCCTCGGTAATCCAGGAAGTTGGCTGGGTTTCGAGCGAACCGGCCGCTGTGTTGTCATTCTAGTCGGATGAGTGGTTTGGAAATGATATCCACCACTCGACGCAACAGTCGGGGCCCCGACAGTTCCTTTAAAAACCTCGATATTTGCCCAGACTCGTGCGCACACAGTATAGCCCCACCGATAGTTTCCCCACCGATGAACTTACACCGTACAACGACGATATGAGTGTAAGCCCTTCATGACCCCGGGGGTCTGGTGGCTGCGAACCTAGAGTCCAACGAGCCACTGATTTATTGAACCCCCTGACGGGGCGGCTGTTTCCTAATAAACGCTGGGTTTCCGGGAAATGCTATAGTTAATGGCCTCCTTGGGGCGGCGGCGTCCCAGGGGGTATGAATTGCTTACTGTCAGTTCTTCTCGAGGGAAGCCAGGAATACGCCCACAGGCCAACTCAGCGTTTCCGCGCAATGCATGATGCATTACTCCTCGGGAGGGACGCGTAACACGGGGAAGTGCGCGTGCTTGCGAGCCTAGGTGACTTCGCGTTCCTGCATTTCGGACGGTGTACTGCACAAAGTAAACCTCGGTGTACCCGTCCGGGCCGTGGCGTGGTGACTCGGAAGCGACCACGAACTTGCCGATTTTGGCGAATTTTGGGCATCATAATCACACCATGATCTTTCGCGATGCATCAAATCCGCTTTATAATCTCTCGCGATGCACCATAACCCCCTCATCATCTCGAAACTAGTTTTGCGATAGTTGCAGATCAAAGGGGTTCCACTGTGGTATAGTAGCGTACCCTGGCAGGGCCCGAGATTGGCAGATTTGCAAAACAAAATAGAAGGTGATACGTCCCAAGATCAAGCTTCCACGAGAGAATTCTGTGGACAAAGTCATCATCATCATTCTTCGAGGTACTAGTTGTAATTACAAATGACATCTTAGTATAGTCGTCAGTGGATAACACAGACTACATATGATACCGTAGAGCCCAGTGTGTCCGAGGGAAGAAAGGAGAAAAGAGGGTACGGTAAACCTGTAGCTTATAAAAAGTCCGCGCCGGTGGCAGCGTGAATAAATACACAGGCTCCGTCTCTGAGAAATCTAAACACCCGCAATGGAGTTGTTGTTCTTTTCCTGAACTGCGGGTTCGTCATATAGTAAGCGGCCTGGGTGGAAGATGTTGAGGGCGATCATGGAGAGAACGATCATGGCACCGTCGAGAGCGACTGCAGTAGACATCAGTTAACCGATAAGGAAGACCTGTGAACTCGACTCACTAAAGTAACGCTCGATGGAGATGATTTCGCCATTCCAGCCATCAGCCAATTCGATGGTACGGTAGACACCACTTGAGCCGGATCTGTTAGCACCCGTGGAGAAGGGGAGGGGGGAGGTGGGACCTACCGAATG
>Ga0307512_10006518_pt1 | contig 11809 bp, 8 predicted proteins | sample 14_EM_MG_FD_200267 | JGI IMG/M metagenome (GOLD analysis project Ga0307512, IMG submission 200267) | Populus trichocarpa ectomycorrhiza microbial communities from riparian zone in the Pacific Northwest, United States - 14_EM | ecosystem: Host-associated > Plants > Roots > Unclassified | place... | reverse complement strand
ACTCCTCTTCCTTCTGCTTTCTTTCTCTGGCATCGTTACCAGGTAATAAATCGACTGTTATTGCAGGAGTAATGGCGATGCATCCGTTTTTTTTCGATCGGGTGAAGAAGATGAAGTGTTGATGGCCATTTGCGTTTTGGTCCTTGATGTTTTGAAAGTTTTGTAATCAAGCCCCTGGATAAACTTTAATTGGACCCCTGCATTTCAGTGAATTTTACAAAACAGTCCCTGGTTTCCGAATGTCTCATTTCAGCCCTTAATTGACTCTTCAAACTTTTAATTCTTTCAAAATTACCCCTGGAAATATCAATTAAACTCCCTACAGTACCACTGCCTTTTCAATTTGGTCATTGGATTTTAATTTCTTGCAATTTTGACCCAAATCAACCCCAAAATTTTGCTATTGTTTTAATTAAGCCCCTGATTTCATTAATTAAACCAAATCCAAGTCCAATTAAGTCTGAAAACTTGTCAATTCTTCAATTAAGCTCTTGATTTGATTAATAAAACTAATCCAAAGTTTAATTAAATCCCAGAACTTCCAATCATGATGCCCTTAACCTGAATTTTAATTTATTCTTTATTTATTTTTTTATTTGTTTTTCATCATCATTTTTTCATTTTTTTTTATCATGTTTAAGTAAATAATAATAATAATTAAAATAAAGGATAAAAAATTGGGTTATGACAATGTGCAAGCTCTCTTCTACAATGCCTAGAAAGGAACTAATTTCTTTCTTTATTTAAATTGCAAAAATTAATATTGACTAATGTATCATTTTTTTTTATTTGATTGTAAAAGTAATAGCTTGTATGTCAATCAAAACTAAATATTACTTCTTCTTTTTTAGACTTCACTTAACAAAAAAAATATTCATGTACCCTTTTAGGCAAGGAAATAGATTAGACATACTCCTTTTTTTTCAGACTTCACTTCACTAAAAAAACCATTAGAAACATAATCGTTAAGATAAATGACCGAGTTAAACAAACGTTTTAGTATCTACATAAATGGATGTATAAAGGGGAAGAGAACGAAGACCAATACCTAACTAAGTTCCATGAGAAAGAAGGCATCTTTCTTGTAGAGTTAAGGAGACAGGTATTGGTTAAGCATATATAGGAGTCAGAGGACTCTTTTCTCCTCCTATCGAGAATGTTGTTTTTCTTATAAGCTTATTCCTTGATGAAACAATTATTCAATAATGTCACAATTGTGAATTCATAATTCAGCTTCTTAATTGATTATGAATTCCAACTTGTGACAACAAACAATATTTTCTTATTTGAGAAAATAAATGTTTTTAAGATTTTTGGCCTGTATGTAATTATGAATTCTCAATGCATCTTCTCTTGATGCAACTTTTTTGTAGCCAGAATTCAAAGATATTTTCATTAAAATATGTCACATTTCATGTTAATTCTACATAGGACAATTCTTTTATAGCAATGGTTACTGCATGAATGCTGTATTTATGTTCATATCAAGGTGGAAGGCAAATATTGAAACCAAAAGGTTATGAGCTAGTTATGGTCCTATAAAAGTGACTTTTAGGGGTAACTTTGAAAAAAACAACACCATTCAATATTCCCTCTTAAACTAGGGTGGTAGATAAACATGACAGTTATGCATGTGCCAACGACTCACTGTTGAAAAAGAATGATAGAGAGTTGTAGCTAATTTATAAAAACAAATACAAGAATAAAGTTAAAGAATAAAAAGAAGAACGAGAGGAATGATATTTTATTAAGAGTTTTCTCAAAAGATACACCTTTTTATTAGCTCTTCTTTATATCTCTTTATACTTGTCTATTATATTTCTAATTACAAGTTTATTTATAAGCCTCAAGTCCTAGATAATTAAGGAATTAAATTAAGAAAATCCTAATCTAATAAGAAATCTAACATTCTAATTAATCAAAGATTCTAATAAACTAGTCTATTGCACATCCTTTTTCATCAAGGATTCCTACATTAAGTAGGATTCCTCCTTTAGCTAATATTTAAACTCTTACAAACTCTAAAGCTTATTAGTCTAAATCCTAGTTAATATTGAACTTTAACACTCCTTGTCAATATCAACTGTCATCATTATTTCATCTTTTCTTTCTCTTCACGATGTCCTGCCTTAATAATGTTGATGTTGTTTGTATTCCATCATTATAAAAAATTGATGAAGGTAGTTTCACCATTATACTCAACATTAATTTTATTTATCCAAACCATGTTTATGTTTCTAAACCTTCAACCGGATTCATAACTTTTCCAAATAAGATTAACTTTTGGGCTTGCACATCTTCAATTTCTTATAGCTTACCTTTAATGTTATCAATTAAACTTTATTGTAATTAATTCTTTTCTTTTGACTATAGTTTTTTTCTTCCAATCTGATCTTGTACCTCTATTCTTCTCTTTTGACATTCTTCTTTTCTTTGTAGATTCACTTAACACCTATTGGCTTCTTCTTTTTTGGTCTAGGAACCAATTTCCATGTGTTATTTTTCTCAACTAATGCAATCTCCTTATCCATAGCAATTTTCCACTTTTCATCCTTTATTACTTCTTCAAACACTATAAGATCACATGTAGCAAGGTGACAATATAGTGTTACATCATTATAAATAGGATTAATTACCTCATATAAGTCATCAAGGCTCCTCATCTTTCTTGGTGAAGTGCCACCACTTGAGCTTTCACTAGAAGAAGAAGAAGTTGAGCTCATTGGTGTTTTTGGAGGTATGGTTATTGGTTCTTAATGATCTTTATATTTTTCTCCCTCTTCATCAAAAGTCAGTAAGAAGTTATATTTCTCACAATCATTTGTCTTCCAATCTCATGTTCCTTCTTCATTGAACTCAACATCTCTATTAATCACCATCTTTCCTTTATTAGGGTTATAAAGTTTGTATCCTTTGGACTTTTGATCATAGCCCACAAAGATCATTTTCTTGCTCTTATCATCTAGCTTGGTCCTTACTTGATCATCTACATGTACATAGCCAATGCTTCCAAAAACTTTCTTGTGGAGTCATGCTATTCAAGCTTTTAATAGGATATCTAGTTGACAAGTAGATAGCACAATCTACAACTTTATCAAGCTCCATGAACTTGTCTTTGTCTCTATACATGTGGTTATTGGCTTCATTATCTAAGTATCATATGTTCTCTTTGTCTTGCATTCTCTCATTATGTACTAGTAGTAGAGTGGCTTCCTTCTCTTTTTCTATCACAAGATTTGCATACTCCTAAACCCTCTTGGTTGGACTCTAGCAGTCCCTAACATAATAACCTATATTTTGACAATTATAGCATTTAACTTTTGATTTGTCAAACCTGCTGTCAAATCTGGATCTTGGATTGCAACTGCTAGTTGAACTAGTCAACCGATTCCCTTCATTCGGTCGATTGTTTGATCTGTTAAGACTATCTTGGCCTCCTCTTCCAAATCTTCCTTTTTCTCTTTGGAAATATCCAAAACAATCTTTTTTTGAAAAAGGTGTTTGTGCACCCACATCCTCTTGAATCTTATTGGCTCTTTCCTCGTGGGCTTGTAATTTTCCCACAAGACCTTGTATTGAAAGAAAATTCATATCTTGCTCCTCTATCGCGACCACCATATAATGGAACTTCTTTTGCAGCGAGCATATGATCTTCTCTACCACATGTGTCTCTTTCATCTTCTCCCCGTATCTTTTTATTTAATTGTATATAGTCAATGCTTTTGCAAAATATTCTGAAATATTCTGAAAGTCAAGCATATGTAAAAGTGGTGTCATCTAGACATTGGTGGATGATTATCAATGCTAGTTGATCTTTTCTTCGTGCCTTTTGCATGGCCTTCCTTTAGACTAAAGTCAACATTGCTCCATCTATAGGCTCGTTAAAGCCTTTTTCAATCGTCTCACATATATCTTGGGAACTTAGCCAAGCTTTTACTTGAATATACCAACTTTCATAGTTGTCCTTTGTCAACCTAGGACATTAAAGTGGAAAGTTTGAATTGATTATGTTAAATAATCAAACCTAAGCTCTGATACCACTTGTTGGAAATGAATGATAGGGTGTTGTAGCTAATTTATAAGAACAAACACAATAAGAAAGTTAAAGGACAAGAAGAGGGATGAGAGGAATGATATTTTATTAAGAGTTTTCTCAAAAGATACATCATTTTAGCTCTTCTCTATATCTCTCTATACTTGTCTATTAATTATACTTCTGATTACAAGCCTATTTATAAGCTTCAAGTCCTATATAATCAAGGAATGAAACCACTCAAAGAAAATCATAATCTAATAAGGAATCTAACTTTTTAATTAAACAACGATTCTAATAAACTAATCTATTATAAATCCTTTTTCATCAAGGATTACTACATTAAATAGGATTTATCTTTTAGCTAATATTAAAACTCTAAATTCTATTAATCTAAATCCTAATTGATATTGAACGTCAATACTCAAGCCTTGTAAAAGACAATGAGAACACTACTTGTAATCTTAAATATAATTTTCTTTTGCTGGTGACCACAATTAATTTGCAGGAAGCGGTCAGAAAATTTGTTGCATCTGTATTTGTATTTGGCGAGGATCGAAGTTGGGTACACTTCTATCTCAATCATCATTTTGATTTATGGTAGTTTGTTGATCTAGTGCCTGCTCTGATGAATACCGATGTTTAGTGTAGTCAGTCAATGTCACTTAAAGCTATAGGTTTGGGACCTAAAATAAACTGCAATGTAAAACTGGGCATCGTGACAACTTCCCTTTTCTATGATATAAAGTTGGAATTATGAAAATTAAGTTTCATATTAAAGATTGGCTAAAAAATCATATTGGGAATGTTCTTATGCTCTGGCTTTTGTTGTCAATCTCATCAGTTATTTTGTTGTCAATCTCATCAGTTAATTGTTTTAGTAATTATTTGGTTAACAATTGTGGTATTTTATGATATAAGATTGTCTCTTTATTAACACAATTTTTTTTATGCTTAGCTTATTCTTGAGCTAATGGCTTTTGGAATTTCAGGTTCATAGGGGCTCGAGTGGAATTGGTACATTTGCAATTCAGATAGCTAAGCATCAAGGGCTTAACGTGTTTGTGACTGCAGGTTCAGACTCCACTTCCATAAAAAGAAAAAAGGGCATGGTTTCATTTTGAAGGCTGGCTTCCATAACGCTTTTGACTCAATGTTATGGGAGTACTTGGATGAGGAGATCGATGGATCACACGGGTTTCGGCAGAAAATACGAGGATATATTATTCATGAATGCATCTTAGGCTCACAACTTGTAGTTCTCATCAATGGATTCCCATAAGCCCGTGATTATTTTTGGGAGAAAATCCTAAAAGATTGTCAACTTGAAAGCCTGTGATTTCAAGGATGCGTGGGAGATTGAAAAGTTAGGAAGGAAAATGCTAATTAGCTTAATTGGCTTAATTAAAATATGATTTTTTATTTATTTTTAAAAATTATTTTTGATATTAATATATTAAAACAATTCAAAAATATAAAAAAAATAATTTGAAGAAAAAAAAACAAATGTTTTCTAAAACTATTTTCAATTTCCAACCCTTATTTTATATGTTTGTCTTTCTTGTGGGTGGCACGCACTATAACTGCTGTTCATAGGAGAATCCTGTGGTGTGGGGCTTTTGATGTTAGAAAAGTAACCAAGGTATCTTCTACAAGGGTACTCTCTTTGCACAAGAGGAACCGGATAATAGCAGCCGGTCTCTTTATTCTGTGATCTTTGATTTCTTCTCTTCTGTCGAATGGCAGACGCATTACGCTATTGTGCGTGAAAAAGCAAAGAGGTGGATTGGAAAGTATTTTTTTGTTAATGGGATATTTTGTACTGTGGTAGTGCTGTTTTGTAAAGTATTTTTTTTTGTTTAAAAACATATTAAAATAATATATTTATTTATTTATTAAAATTTATATTAAAATAATATATTAAAAATATATTAAAAAATATTAATTTAAAATAAAAAACAAATAATTTTTTTTATCTTTTTTAAATACTTTTAAAACACAAAAATAAAGATGCTAGTGTAGGTAAAATGCCTTACTCTTCAAATGGTTATGAAAGCTACATGGTTCATTCTATCGTTTCTTGATGGACATCACAATAGGAGCCAAAAGATATATATCATGAAAAAATAGATTAATTAGCTGATAATTAAAGAAAACTAGAAAATCTAAATATAAATCATGATGGTTTCAGATATTCATTAGTATTTATATAATATATAGTACTCTAACATGTTGTTTTGTGCACAAATCGGGTTAGAAAATTTATTTTAAAACGAAAAATAGAATCCACTTATTTAGAAGATTAAATTTTCTTTTGACTTGGAACATTAATAAGATTAAATAAATTGTTGGTAAATAAAAAATTTAATTTTAAAAAAATTAATATTTGATATATTTTTGTGAAACTCAAAATTCATTTATTTTATATAGACTTTTTTTTTATATAATTTATGTAGTGAGAAGTTGAACAATTATAAATAAGTAAATGCAAAGTGATGTTAGGCTTAAGCCTTATGTGTTCACTCATTTCAGTCATAAAACTTTTTATTAGTTGACAGGTTTTGGATTTAATTGGATTTAAGTTTATTATAAAATATTTTTTTGACTTATAAAAAATTATTTTTTAGCCAATCTATTTATATATTCAGATTATGAATAAAGAGTTAATTTGAATAGTTTTTTTTTATTATTTATGAATAATTTATTTTCAAAGAAAAAACATCTAGTTTTTAAGGCAAACAACTACTGGGTTTTTTATTCTTTTTTTATAATGGGTAATTATGGCAAAAAACCAAAATTAATTTTGGCAATCATCCAAATTAATTTTACATCAATTTTGGTTTCAAAAATATTATAAATAGAGGTTAAATGGGAGATTTTCTGCACGCTAAATAGTAGCTCATTTGCGTTTTTATCCACTGTTTTCTCAACTACATTTTGCCTTTAGTTTTGTTTTTATTGAGCTGAGGTTCTTGTCTTTTGTAGAGAGATTTGATTTATACTCCTTAGGTTCTTGTCTTTGTCTTTTATTTAGGAGTGAAATTAAATAAAGTGGTTTTGAATAATAAAATCTTAAAGATAAATAAATAGTTAATCCTTGATTACAATAAATTACCATGTGTTTTTAATTCTAAGATGTACTTTAAATCTATAATTGATTTTAGATTAATAATATGTTTTAAGGCAAACAACTATTAGGTTTTTTATTCTATTTTTATAATAGGTAATTAAGGTAAAATATTAAAAATAATTCTGGTAATCATCAAAATTAATTTTATATTAGTTTTGGTTTTAAAAACATTATAAGTAGAGGTTAAATGGAAGATGTTCTGCACGAGTAACTCATTTGCGTTTTTGTCCACTGTTTTCTCAACTCCATTTTGCCTTTAGTTTTGTTTAGCTTAGGTTATTGTCTTTTGTAGAGAGATTTGATTTATATTCCTTTGAGTTCGTGACCTTTATTTAGAAATGTAATTAAATAAGGTGATTTTGTTTAAATTCTAATAAGTTTATTAATATTATTTTATTTACACTACGAATTAAGTAATTATAAAATCTTAAAGATAAATAAATAGTTAATTCTTAATAACAACAAATTATCATGTGTTTCTAATTCTAAGATGTTCAATAAATAAATACTTCAAAACTATAATTGATTTTAAATTAATTATAAAATTATTTGTTTATACTTGATATAATATGTATGCTAGGATATTTAATTACTTTGCTGTATATAAGTTCGTGCAGTATACATATATTGTGATCACTAGTCTAATCTTTTTAAACAACACATGCATCGTTGATCTATCTCGTATCAACTATTTGTATGGATGGATTTGGCACCTTCAAAAGTGGAGGCTTTCACTAGGCTTATGGCTTTATTGAAGTCGAACACTTGAACACCAGAAACTTTCACTATCACTGAGGTATTGTTAACATGGCTGCTGAGCTATGCCCTCTTTTACAAGAACATGCTCGTTTCTTTTTATATCTCAACCAGCACTTCTCACTATCATTTTGTACTGTGCTCCTTCGTTAACATCTTGATAGAAAGTCACAATATCTCCACTTCCGAGGCCAGCACAGCGCGCAATGTCATGCCAACCTCTTGTAAAAGCAAGATTTCCTGATCTGGTGGAGCAGTGAATTGTGACTGGCTCTCCACCTGGTAATGTCGTAATTCCTGCAGCTGACTGAACAACAACCATGGTGGACAATTCTATTGTCCGGGCACCGTGGAAAGGTGGCAGGAGTTCTAGGTTAGAATCGGGTGGCAGCACCAATCCTCTCTCAATATCAATAGAGGTGAGTTGCTTTGTGAAGATTTCCATAGCTAATTAAAATGCTATGAAATAATCAGGTTAAAGAAGATTTTCTGTATATGTAGTGACAGGCGTAGTAGGTATTTATAGAGAATTCCCATGATATGCTGGTCAATACTTTAAGTAAGAAAAATCTATATGGTTTGAACAAAAAAGATATATATGCTTAGATCAGTGATGGGTGGAAGGCTGCCAAATTCTGCTTTACTCAAGAGTGATGATCAGAATCTATGTAAAATTATATACAAGGACAGTCCAAGGAGAAACAAGAGTACAGGGGCAAAACTTTCATTAGCCCTGCCAAATTGTCTTTACATCTTACGAGGATTCTTATCTGTGTATTCGGATTTGCTGGTAAATCTGCTAAAGTTCTTGAATCAACTTTAAGTAGAGTTCTATACAATTATAATTGTATTTGAAAGTTATTCTTGTGTAATTTATTGCAAAGGTAGAAAGATTTGGATCGTAGAATATTTGTTTTCAAATCAATATTCCATTGAATAAAGTTTTGGGCCAAAGGGATGAAGTTTAATAATTAGTTGGTTCTTTTTTTATGAGTTTTTTTTTAGTTCTCTTGTATAGGGTTAGATATGCTAGACAATATTGATTGGACAATATAAAATTGGATAGAACTTGACAAAATAATTGTCTTCTGTTGTGCTTGATATACTTTGGATTGAACTGGATAATTTACCTTATTTAAAATAAATGAGTCAGATTTTAAGATTATGATTATTATTTTTATCTTTATGTTTATCTATGTCAATGGTAAACCTAGCCTGTGACTTGAACCTGGTCTCGGGTCAACCTCCAAGTTGAGTTTTAAAACTATGATAATAATCATTTTTATCTTTATGTTGACCTAGGTCAATGGCCAACCAAAACCATGACTCGGGCCTGGTTGATCAGGCTCGGTCTCTGGTCGACCCTCAAGTCGGGTTTCAAAACTATGATGATAATTATTTTTATTCTAAGATTAACCTGAGTCATAGGTCAACACGACCCATGACCTAAGACTGGTATCATGTCGACCCCTGAGTTGAGTTTTAAAACTATAATAATATTCATTTTTATTCTTACATTGACCCGAGTCAATGGTCAACCCGACCTATGACCCGTGCTTGGCCACAAGTCGACCCCCGAGTCTGATTTTAAAATTATAATAATAATCATTTTTATCATTACGATGACCGAAATCAACTAGATTAACTCTTGTATAGAGCTTTGGACAAGTTTGTCCAACCCTTTTTAGTGGGACTAAAATTTCTCTACTAGAACATAGTCTTGGACAGGACAAAAATTATTTTTGTACTACCCAAAGGTGCACCAAATTAACAACTTCACAAAAAAATTATTTTATCCTTGTACGACATACCAAACACTATTTTATAGACAAAGTTGTCATGCATATTTTATGAAAATTAGGTAATTTTTAAATTGTATGTCTTAAAATCATAAGTTATTAAGCATGAAACCTTCATTTCATTTGTAATAACTCAATTTTAGATTCTTCAAAATTTTCTTGAATGTTATTTTATTTCTATTTTTATTCATAAAAATCCAAAAAATTAAGGAAAAGTTTAAAATTCAAAAATATATTTTTATTTGGTCTACCACCTTTTTCCATAAAAAAAAGGAGCTCACAAGGTCATTACAAGTCAACCCGTGTCGACCGGGTCAAAAAATAAGTTTCAAGCCATTTTTGGTCAAAACCGTTATTTTTTGGTCGAAATCGAGTCAACCGGGTCAATACGGGTCAAACCATGTCGACAAAGATAAAAAATGAGTTTCAAGTTGTTTTGGGTCAAAACTAAGTCCACCGGGTCAATACGGGTCAAACCATGTTGACTGGGATAAAAAATGAGTTCCTGACCATTTTGGGTCAATACCGTTATTTTTTATCAAAACCTGGTCCATCGGGTTGTTACCGGTTGAAAATATTTTTTCGGTGTTTGGAATTAATTTTTGGTAATTAAAATTAATTTTTAACAGTTGAAACGACTTTTTTCTAATATTGATTTGAGTTTTTAATTTTACCCGTATATATATTTATTATTATATATAATAAAACAAAATTAATAATGCAGAAGGTTTTTGTTTGTCAATAGAGTTAGTCGGTGCAGGTAAAAGTTTTCTTCGTGACGGCTTGCCGTGTTTCCTGGACATACCGTGTATCCTCCTTAGCAAGGTTGTCAAAATCACAAGTTGACTCGTAAAATTGTATAATTTTACGAGTCAATATGTATATAACAAGTAAAATCATGTTAAAAACTTAAAAATCAGTAAACTCGGTCAACTCGGACTGAATTTATGAGTTTACCTAATGAATTGAAGAAGCAAGGTTTGGAGGATTTGACAATGATTTCTTCAAATAATCAATATCGTTAAGCATCTCTTTCAATTCCACCTCCATTGCTGCTGTTAATTGTTTTCTCTCTCTCTCTATTTTTAAATCTAGAATGTGTGGTTTAGTTTCAAGATCTACAAATGTAAAAATATAAATTAAAAATGAAGTCTTTCAAAGTTTAAAAGCCAAAAACACAATTGAAGAATCTAAAGAAAAAAAAATCAAAATCACATGCAAATCACCCGGCCTGAATAGCTCCAATTCATCCCACACAACACCATAACATTTCAGCCACCACCATAGCACAACACCATCCTCCACTCTTTCCTTTCCCGCGATCCTCTTCTTTCTCGCTACCAACCGAGGAGTGCTACAATACTTGCTACATATAGCAAGTACTATTTATAGTGTTAGAATGGGTAGCCAAATAGAGAGTAACAATGCTATTCTTTTTCTTTTCTTTTTTTCCCACTCATACTAGCTGCTATAGCTCAGGTGAAGTTGAAGCCATTCTTGCTAAAGCACAAGCAACAGGCAAACGAAATGAATAGTTATTATGCCAGAGTATATTAAAAAGAGTGGGCTTGTGGGGGGAGTTGAGGTGAGTTTGTATTCGTATTTAAAATCTAATAAAAAATATATTTCTTAGATTAGTTATTTTTATATATTTTAGGTTTGTTAATTTTTAGTTAATAAAATTCTATAGATATAATTATATTGTATTTTAAAATTATTTAAATTATATATAAATTATATATTTTAAAGTGTTTGGACTTCTTTATTATTTATTTTACTTTTATTTTAATTATATTATATTATTATTTATTATTTGACTGAAATTATCAATATATAATTAATTTTATATTTTACATATAATTTTATGATTTAAATTTACAATCTGAGTTTATATTATATATTTTGTGTCCTATTAAAAAAATATTTTTGATAACTTTACTCTGTAGCAATAAAATGCTAGGGATGAAAAAGAGAGAATAGAAGAGAAAAAGTGAATATGAATAGTAATATTATTTTTATTTTTTCTAGTTTTTCTTCCCGAGTGTAAGATATTAATTTAAAATAAAAACAATTCAAAAATATCAAAAATAT
>Ga0307512_10006517_pt1 | contig 11809 bp, 14 predicted proteins | sample 14_EM_MG_FD_200267 | JGI IMG/M metagenome (GOLD analysis project Ga0307512, IMG submission 200267) | Populus trichocarpa ectomycorrhiza microbial communities from riparian zone in the Pacific Northwest, United States - 14_EM | ecosystem: Host-associated > Plants > Roots > Unclassified | place... | reverse complement strand
CACCACCTTACCATCTTTCCACACAGTCTCCGCGTCCATCCATGTCTCTGCTTTTCCATAACACCAATTCCTTCCATTCATCCAATACCATTCCTAATTATGCTCCAGTACATCACTCACAACCCGAACCGTAAAAGTGTTCTCCTCCTAGGTTCTACATCCTCCGAGAACGTATTCCAACGCCACTGGATTTGTAGGATAATGTTGGTGAAACTCCTCTACTGTTTGCAGGCCATCCGCAAACTTCGCAGGTTCCCACGTCAAAGAATCATACCCAGTCCACCGTATAAGATACTGTCACTGACTCCAGTATATCTGGATATCTTCAACACTCGAAACCTGTTACTCCTCCTCACCATCAACTTGCACCCGAGGTGGCGGTTTAACTCGTTCTCGCTCCAGGGGATCATCCACCACCGGGTCCAAAAGACACACTGGTTGTACTCGATGAATCCAAATCCATGCAGGTAACTCAAGCTCATAAGCATATGGGGATATGTGACAGACAACCATAAAGGGGCCCGATCGTTTCTAATCCAATTTGTGTGTGGGTCCCGTAGTTCGCACGTGTCGAGCATCCAACCTCACTTGGGAGCCTTCCCAAATATTCGGAGCTGCAATTCGACCACAATTTGCTCCATCGTCCTGCACTGATTGACTCCGGCTCATCTCTACTCGGTGGTGGTCATGAATTTGTTGCATCGTCACCTGAACCTCATCAGCATCTATATGTCATTGATCTTGGTCCCTAGTTGGTTCTCCTCCAAACGACATCTGGGGGTCAGTACCCAGGATTGCACAACATTGAGGACACTTTGTTCTTTCGAACACTGCATCATTTGCACCAAACTTTTAGGGGTTCTCCCTTAACAGCGATAATGGTACTTGCAATTGTCAATTGAATACATGTCACGGAGTTACTCTCGGTATAGTCACGTAATATGCATAACACCTATTCATGACGTTACAAGTAACCCAGTGCTATGTCCTTTAGCGGGGATACATAGTAGTCGCGTGACAATTCACTAAGTAACTTGGTTACTTAGCGCTTTCGCGTTTGATAATGCATCCTTATAGCCCGATCGAACGAAGGAAACTTCAGCCAAGCATAAGGATTTCAACCACATTCAGTTCATAGATACTGGCAGGATTGTTTGATTGGACGGAAAAGTACTCCAATACACAAACACAGCAGTCGGAAGTCAATATGCGAGTATGCCAGACTTCTGGCCTATTGCCTCAGGCAATATGAACTACCAGGGTACTCCCCGGCCAAAGAGAATGGTATCGGCCTAAGCATGACGTGACTGGGGGAATTATGACATTAGTTGAAGATAAGAGGGTTGAAGCAACCCTGCTCATGGGTTTGAGTTGGTATGCATTGCAACATCAGACTCGTATTTGATACGAGCAGACGCGTCAAATTCTAAGTTGGCATAGTATCGGTTGGTCTCCAATTCATCAGCAAAATGTAAATCGGTCTGGAAGCCACACACAAACCTCCCAGACACTCTGGTAGCCCTCACCAGTGCTTCAAAATACTTCCAGATGCTTCCAGCCCCCCCTGGAGCTTTGCAATGTGCTCTCAGACTCTGCAAGAGCATTCGCAGGTGCTCCTGACAGCACCTGTAGTTATGGAGGTGCATTCAGGATGCTACAACATATGACTATTGGGATAGTCAACTTTTGGAGCTTTTGAGACCTCTGCATAGGTCTGCGGGAGACTTCGAGAGCAGCTGAGACCTCTGTGCAAGCTCTGCGGGAGACTTGGTGCCATATTCTCACAGCAGCAGTTCTTAGGATTCCACAACCACAGGGCATTTCGTGTATCATATTTGTCTTTGTTACAGTCACTAGATTCGCTACGTCATGATATGGCATGATGTATTATCTAAGTCTCTCTATATATACACATACAGAGATACAGGGATAACAGAGATGGACCCAGCGACAGGGAGTATATATTTGGATGACCGCGGGGTAGATAGACATCATCGCATTATACGAAATACACACTTTGTCTTTCCCCGCTGTTGGTCTGATGCACTCTGTCCAAGCGTTTATCGATCCACACACTTTGTGTGGTTCATCATGGCTGGGGATCCAGTCCTATCCTCTAACCCTCTGCCTATGCCTCTCGAGCCGGAACCACTCATTCAAATGCCATACAAGGTGCGGCGGAGTTATGATGATGGGCTATCTGCCTTTTTCGTCCACCGATTCACCACACCGTGATCGATTGAACTTAGAGATGCACTGCGGGACTGTCATCTTGCGAGTTTGGAGGCCATGGTGGTGCTAACTTGAAGGCCATAACCGAGCGAGTTTAGAGATGCCCTTGGAGGCCGTAATTGTGCGAGTTTGGAGATGCACTTGGAGGCCGTGATTGTGCGAACTTGGAGGCCGTAATTGAGCGAGTTTGTAGATACACTTGGAGGCTGTGATCTGCCGAGTGTGGTGATGCACTTGGAGGCCGTAATCGTGCAAGTTTGGTGATACACTTGGAGGCTGTTATCAAGCGAGTTTGGAGAAGCAATTGAAAGCCATGATGGAGGGAGATTGGAGGAGTAATTGGAGCCGGTCAATCTGGAGGCGGTAGTTCGGGAGGGAGGCGCGACGGGGACTGAGACTCTCTTCATTGGTTAACTCGTGATTGTGGGAATGTAGAGATTTCAGTAGACCATGGTCTGCCGAGGGATGAGAAGACTGGCTGGGAGCGGGAAGACCGTCACTCTTGGGATGATGCAGTACGCGGTCTATGCAGTACTCAGTGTATGGTTTACTTGGTGTATGCTGTACTGGGTGTATGCTGTACTCGGTGCATGCGGTACTCAGTGTTAACTGTTAGTCATGGCATGGAGAGATAGAGAGGTATGACTTAGCTTCGGGTTCTGAGGTGATGTTATAGTTGAGGACGAGAAAGAGAGACATGAGAGCAGATGGGGGAAATCATCACGAGAAATTGGGACTTAAGAGAATTTTGTGTGCGAGTCAATGTACCATCCCCGATATGGCAGGTATGAGTCCCGATCTGGCGTGTAATACCACCAATACGAGGTCTTCCAAACCCAATATGGCAAGTCGGACCCCTGATTTGTCATACCCGCTTGTATCCTCCACATTGTTCTCATTCTCACATCCCCATCTCTCTCTGTGTCATCCACAACTCTACCATTATCGCAGAACACGAAGTTAAGTCATCCCTCTCTATTTCTCTATGCCATGATCATGAGTTGACACTCAGTACAGCATACACCGAGTACAGCATCCACCCAAGATTGTTTGTCTTCCCTTCATTCTCATGATTACAAGTTGACCCCTGAATGTAGCTTCAGCTGCTGGCATGCCTCCCTACACGATCAACCGCCATCAGCCAGCTCTCCATCAGAGCTCACAGGTTATGTAACCTTGTCACATTGCCACGGTTGCGAGTTAACAAACTAATGAATAGAGTCTCAGGTAATGGCGTGCCGTCCATCGACTGCCTGAAAGTACTTGTCTGAACTAGCATGATTACGTCCTCCATGTTCGCACGATCATAGCCTCCAAGTGCATCTCCAAACTTTCAAGATTAGTGCCTCCAAATTCGCTGGATCATAGCCTCCAAGTGAATCTCCAAACTCGCTCGATCACTGCCTCCAAGTGCATATCTCGAAATCCGCTCGATCCCGGCCTACAACTGCATCTCCAAACTCACTCAATTATGGCCTCCAAGTGTATATCCAAACTCGCTCAATAAAAGTCTCCAAGTGCATCTCCAAACTCACTCGATTAAGGGCTCCAAGTTCGCAGGATCATTGCCTCCAAGTGCATTTAGAAATTCACTCGATCTCAGGTTGCATCTCTAAGTTCACTTGATCGTGGCCCCCAAGTGTATCTGCAAAGAACCTCCATCACGGCCTGAAGGTGTATCTCTGAGATCATTCGATGCTCATTTTCAGACACACCTCGAATTGCTCTCAAGCACTGCCTGCAGCCAGTCCAGAGATACTGTGTGTAGATGGGTAGCTATATAGATACATAGATACATGGATGAGAATACAAACTGAATACACAAGTTTTAAAATCATTGAAAGATCTGTAGTAGCTTTGATTTTTAGGCGCACATGCAGCGTTCTCAAAAAGGTGTTCCCAGACTGCTCCACTGTGACTCGAGGGGCTCCCAGGTTTGTCACCGGCGCACCGTGGTTTGTCACTGGCGCTCCCAGCTGCTCCCAGGCTTGTCCCTGGTGCTCCCAGATGCTCCCAGCTGCACCCAAAGTTCTCTCCGGCACTCCAAGATGTTCCCAAACCTATCACAATCACTCCCATGGTACACCTGTAGCAGTCATCAGAGATCCCCGTTACTCTGAAGGCCGGCAGGAATGCCCTCCTATGGTCTGATACTCTCCTGAAATTGACACATCCAAGTTTACACTCCACATCCTCTCAGACACTCCTGGAGTCTTCCAGTGACTAAAATACATTTTGCTGATGTTGAATCTATGACGCAAGCTAAATAGCCTTTAAGGTGAGGCATTAATTTGCGATAAGCACTGCCAACTAAGATGTTGGCAGACATTCCAACAACTGTCACAAACGGGTAGTAAGATGTCTTAGTTCAAGTTTCATCTGACACACTGTCTGACATGATATCATGGGATGGATGGATGGCCTGATTATTGTTATGAGCGTAATGCTTTGAAACCACATTGCATGAACACGATAACCTAGTGGGATACGGGGCACTGTATTATTGGGCACTAATGGCGTGACAGCGAAAACGCGATGATGAGCTTTGTAGTCATAGTGTCGAAGAATGGGTGTACAAACCCATCAAGACAACTATACAATGATGGCATCGTTCTGCCAATAAGAAGACAAGGTCAAACAGCAATCCACAGTCCACATTCAGAACACCGAAGATGATCTTAAAATAGTTTTAAGAATTCTATCTATTTAAAATCTTTAACCATTAAATCCCTCATCCACCTACGTGATCACACATTATAAACCTGAACACAGATTGACACATTCCGAGTTCACTCTGCAAAATGTTATCGAACATTTCGGCAACCTTCTCTTCATATTGGAAGAGAACCGTTGAACCCACATCTTCCGAGTGGTTTCACATTTTGCAAGCTCAAGAATATCAATTATCTGATATTGAGATGTCTCAACACCGGCGCATTACCAATCAAGGAATTTCCAGAGGGGTGATTGGTCGATGGCGAAGTGTAATTTATATCCATCTCGGGGACGGACTTTGGTATCGGTTTTAAAAGGTCACTCATGCAAAGCAGGTGCAAGAGGTTGAGTCTAAGGATAAGACGAGGAAAAAAGAGATTTCTTAGATAGGTGGTTATACTTATTTCAACAGATGTTTTATTGATAATTGGGATTAAGAACCCCCGTAACACAAACTCTGCCAATGGGAGCCACCAAACCAAATCATCCAGCTAATGATTCACAAACACCGGGAGGTACTGTTCCATACTAGCATTCATTAGATTTGTTTGTCCATCTGTCTGCGGATGAAATGCTGGCGACATGGTTCAATCAATCTCCACCCGACTGCACATCTGTAGCGAAAAAGTTGACACCAACTTCAAGCCTCGATCTGAAATAATGGTCAGTGGGAGTCCATGGAGGCGTACCACTTCCTGCAAGAACAACTCTGCTAAATCTAGAGCATCTAAAGTCGTATGGCAAGGGATGAAATGTTGCATTTTTGAAAGCCGGTCCACCACAATCCGTATTGCATCGAACCATTCACACTCTGGTAACCCCACAACAAAATCCATCGAAATATCATCCCTTGGTTTCTCCAGTACAGATAGCGGCCGAAGAACCCTAAAGGTTGAATGTCTTGACCTTCGGGACGGCTGACAATAATGGCAATTCCGACAGGACCCATCGACTTCCTTACGGATTTCCTTCGAATAATAGTCTCGATCATGCTGATCAAATGTCTTTGCTCATCCTGGATGTCCTGCCAACGCTGTATCATGATGTTCCTGTACATTGATCAGGCATAACTCATCACTGTCTGGTACGTATAACTTTCCTCTATATCCTATTCATCCCTCATCCTCTATGCACTCTGCAATCGTAATCTCCTGTAACCCATTCTTCATCCTGATTGCTTCCAGTATTTTCCCCAGTAGTGGATCACTGGTCTCATTTGGTTCTGTCATAACATCGGAAATGGAGGGACGGCCCTGATCAGGCGGGCTGTCCGCCAACAAACCCAAATGTTCCGGTAGGTTCTGCGTCTTTAGAACCACCTGTTCCATAGTGTTCAATCTTTCATCCCTCCCTTCAGGGAGGTCTTCCAGCCTCCTGATCAAAGCATCCACTTTCTCATTCAATTTCCCTGGTCTATAGACTTTCTCATAATCGAATCTAGTTAAAACCTCGGACCATCATGCCTGTCTCTGATTTAAAAGCTTCTTCATCATACAATATTCAAGGTTCTCATGATAAGTTATAAATTTCAGGGACTATGCGGCCCCTTCACATTGTGATCTGCATTCCTCGAGTGCCTTAATAATTGCCATAAGTTCCTTATTGTACATATCATTTTTGCATTTGGCTGGTGAATGTTTCTTCGAAAAACAAGCTACCTGGTTCAGCACCCAATCATCATTATACTGGGATGAAACTCCTGCAGATACATAATCGGAGGCATCTGTTTCAATAATCACTTCTCTATCCTGGTCAAAATGTCAAAGTGCCAGAGCTGTTGGAATGGCAGTCACCATTGTCTTGAAAGCTAACTGTTGTTCCGCCTCCCATACAAATGGTTCATCTTTCTTGGTTAGCCTTGTCAGTGGCTCAGCATTCTCAGAATATTTGGGGATAAATCATCAATAATAATTGCGAAACCCAAGGCACTGTTGTATTTCGCAGAGATTATTCAGCCAGCCATTCTTTGTCGTCTTCTCTCGACTCCAATTCCTCAGTCTCAACTTTATCCTCATCCATTGATGTCTCTTGTGTTGATTGAATCAAACCTACGTACCGTACGGTTTCGTTATGTAATTCACACTTTTCCTGTTTTAAATATCATGTTGCTTCCAAAAGACATTGCATAACCCACTTCACATGCTCCACATGTTCTTCCTCGGAATCACTATATATCAATATATCATCCGGGTATATTGATGCAACATCATCCCAAGCCTCCCTTATACTATCATTAATGTATCCTTGAAAATCTGCAGGGGCATTCATTGCGCCACACTGCATAACTGTAAGTTCAATTACTCCACATCTTGTTCGGAAGGCTAACTTATGTTCATCCCTTTCTTTAACTCGTAACAGGTTATAAGCTCCATGGACATCTAACTTTGTATATATCCTAGCGTTTCATACCTGGTTCACAGTCTCTCGTATTACGGGAAGGGGATATCGATTCTGTTACGGGGGTGCTTCCACCTAAGTAACTATACTTCCAAGTGTTAACAAATACTTCTAAATGAGTACTTGGTACACAGCTGTAGTTATTTATTGCAAATGACAATGCGTATCTCCAGACAAAGTGGGTTGGTAGTCTGTATAAATTGTGTACACACAGTGGACAAATATGTATTGTTCTATCAGATGCTGTTAGGTGAATTGCCACTAAATCAAATCGTGGTGTGATACAATAATGGCAATTCATATACTAATATGATCAATCTCGGTGATTGATGATAATGTATAATTCTTTCGTATAATTTATTTCAATGATTAATTATTGTTGCAAAGTATAATTGTATACCTAATATCGTGAAGTTTGTTCATATAATTAATCTCAAAGATCAATTATTATTGTGACTGTAATATAGTGGCCACTGTTAGTGCAATCTGAATTGACACATATCTTCACAACAATCCTTGTTCGTATTTCCTTGATAAATCTGGCATTCAGTTACTATCGGCACTATTACCTGCTCAGTGTAATCTCCCAAAATTCCTTCTCTTTCACAGACTCAATAGTAGATATCAACTCTACTCAACCGTATATCTCCGGATGATAATAATAACCCATCCTGTCGTCATGAATTGCGGATAACATGTCACTGTTTACTTGAGCGTCCACGATATGGTTTCGCTAATTCTCTGTGTTTGAGCTTCTACGGTTTAACCGCTTTCCCACTGTTGGTAGATCGTAAGATTGATCTTGTAGTAATCGGATTTTTTATTGAATGTTGCGATCATTCAATAATAGCCTCTACTAAATCTAGCTCGGTTATTTCTTGTCCAGGTTGTACATCCTTATTGACTGCAGGTAATGGAGTTGCTATCTGATTCTTGACGTAATAAGATGGAAATGATTTATATCGTCGATAGAAATGTAAGATCTCAGTATATTGAATTATACTTGCCAACCACCACATACACTGGGCATCAAATAACTGATCTTTTCTTTCTAACTGATCCAGTATAATTGATAAGGTGAATATTATCAGATCGTATTCGGTGTCGGATGTATATTCTGGCATGGGGCCGGGGAACCGCGTACAATCCTAACATATAATACTAATTCACTTGGTGATACTAATAATAGTGAGATAAGAACTTGAAACTTAAAATTATTTCAGCTTCGTCTGTTGCAGGTAGATATCGTTCGTAACTATGGGGCTACCCTTCCAACGCCGGAGCCCTGCTCTCTCAATATAGCATTTTTCAGACTACCGAAGTTTATGTCCGAACATTAGATATGATCTCATCTGTCATATCCTAGAGTACTCTTTAATTACGAGCCAGGCTTTTAGATAGAGGACCACTCATCCCAAAGGTTATCATGTAATCGTCTGACGGGTTTTAAGGAGTTACTCCCCTGAAAACTCAAGCCATCTTCATACGATGAGATTCAATCGAACAGTAACTTCACCTTAGTCATTGTGCAACTCGTTTCTTTCGGAAAGTCAATGCCTCTCTGTTGCCTGACGTGGTTTTCTGGAGGGCTTCCAAAAGATTGCTTAATAAATTAAGACACAACCTTCGCCACATAGGCTATTTGGCTCATCTGTTAAGGGTTCTCTTTTAATGGAGTATACGTAACCTGAGATAACCAATGATGGGTACCTGTCAGCGAAATAACCTTCGGCCCACCTGACATGCAAAACGACTACCCTAGGCATCCTCAGAACTTTCGGTCACGATGACCTTTAGCAGGGTATTAGTGGTACTCGTTTCGATTGGATAAGCTTAGGCTTAGCGGATTCATTGGACGCTTAATGCTGCGCCAGCTGATTTGATGATGCAATTACACTGCCAGATCGAAAGGGGTACAACCCTGCCGAGCGTGTAATTTTCAACCAGAATTAGTTCTGACTTTGGGGTGATTATGTCTGATCGGAGTAGAGCATAGGAGCTCGTATCTGCGGACACGGCACTCGATAGTTGCACGCTATTACGTGGGATCTTGAGGCCAATCTCTTATGTGAGGTTGGAGCCCTGGGCACTCCCCGGCCAAAGGGAATAGTCCCGGCCTAAGCAGCGACGTGGGCGAACAATTATGGAATGACTGTTGATATGAGGTCGAAGCATCCCCGCACATTGAATTGTGACGGAATGGCAACTGCAACGCTACGCGCATGTCATTTAATCTATATCGGCATAGTGGTGGTTGTCCGCCACGTAAACCTATGATGCAATCATACTAGAGTATGATTTAGCTTAAAGACGCTGTATACTATATTGGCAGTAGTTTCCGATTACAGAACCATACGAGAGTGGGATGTCCAAGTTGAAGTTATGACCTGATATATGATATCTTGCGGGTGTGGCCTGATTCTTATCAGGAGCGTAACGCTTTAATACCGCACCAGCATGAACACGATAACCTAAGGGATGCGTGGCAATCTCTACTAGGCGCGTTCAAGTGCCGACTTGCCTTAGCATGCATGCGGACGATAAAGAATGCAAGACGCAAAAGCACATTGCTATCAGAATCATGGAAAGGAAGAATGGGTGTGCATGCGTAACATCCCGATGAACTTTCTATAAAGAGGTCACATTTTTCCGGCAATGAAAAGAGCAGGCTCTAGCAGCGAAACAATCAGCGATACCTACCAGCGGAAGAAAACCATTATTTATTATTAAGTTTTTATGATACCTATACCTATCTATTATTGTATATATAAAATCTATTAGCTTTGTGTAGCGGGAGCCCCGCACCTTTCGATAAGTATTTCTTCGAGGGAATGACTTTAACCTTCGAAAACGACAACGACGTTATAGTGTATGCACTAGAGAAAATTATCGATCACGCCAGAAGAAATCAATATATCTTTGTGGCACAGAGCATCTGGTGGATAGCTTCCCTTATTGGAGTTACCGATAGCATTGTTATCCATATCAATAATAAGCGCCTACAATTCGAAGGAAACCAAGCATCATCGGAGGTTAGGCAATGATCCTCAGAGATAGCATCCGTGCCTCAGGATCATCTTAGGATCGATACCGAAGGAATTAGCTTTCATCCTGATAGGATACCTCAAATCGATAATATAGTTGGCGATAATCTTGAGGTTGAGAATAGTGAACCTGAGTTGGGTCGATCAACATTGATGTTACAAAGCGCCAATAGGTTCATTGGCAAATCCCGGAAAGAAAGACGCCCTTTGGAGCAGAAGCCTTGTGCATTATCTCATGCAAGATCAGGAAAGGTTCCGGTTAAACCATTAACCAAGAAACAAAGGAATCGACTACAGGCGATTTCTAAGGACACACTTTCAGGATGTATAACTGAGAGCAAAAAGTGACATAAGATCTAGGGAGATTACGCGTAAGACGTAACATTGCCGATAGTATCTGAACGCCAGATTTATCAAGGAAATTTAGAAGGGTGTGGAGATTGCATAATTAACCAATCACGATATAAATTAATCACTGAGATTAATTTTACAAGTTATATGTATTGTCAGTATTGTATTACACCAAGACACGATTTACTTGCTATTCACCTGATAGCTTCTGATACGACAATTCATATTTGTCCTTGTCGCGTTTACGACCTTTACAGACTACCAATACGCTTTGTCTGGAAATACGCTTGAGGAATTTTATAGGACATACGGCCGTGTACCTAGTATCCTCTTATAGATATCTTTGGATATTAATAAGTATAGATACTTTAGGTGGAAGCACCCCCGTAACATCATCTGCTTCAGAGGCTTATCTGGCAACCCACCATTGCTTTGTTGACATTTGACTTGATGTACCAAACCTGTATTATTAAACTGATTGTGATTAACTCTACTTGTTTGTTCCCTGCCAGGGAGTCAGGAGTTTATTGGGGCTTATTGACTTTGCCCAATGTCTTCATCAATGAAACACACAATGCTCAGGCCGAGACTATTCTCTTTGACTGCATCAACAAAAAGTGGAAAAGGTATTCTGAGCATTCTGAGCATTTTGAAGGTTTTTGAAAGTCAATTTCGCATTTAGTCGATTTCGTCGGGTGCAGCTATACGAATCACACTCAGCAATATTGCATCCACAACATGACAGGATTTTCAAACTTGGTATAGTGTTCCAAAATTGGTATAGCCTAGTTGGATACATTTCTTAATTGATTAAAGTCACCAACCGTTATTGTTGAAAAATGTAATGAATGTAGAATACTTTGCTGAGTCTTGACATGAAACTTGACCCTACTATTTCGAAATGACAAATCAAAAACAAACCAACTCAAATAAGAAATATTAATAAAGATATTCAGTTATTTGTTGATTATAGCTGGAGGTATTCCAAATATGGTTAGTTTCATTATGATTTGTCATGAAGATATATAAACCAAAAGTTTCATAATATTACTAAGCAAGCAATAGTACGT
>Ga0307512_10006516_pt1 | contig 11809 bp, 10 predicted proteins | sample 14_EM_MG_FD_200267 | JGI IMG/M metagenome (GOLD analysis project Ga0307512, IMG submission 200267) | Populus trichocarpa ectomycorrhiza microbial communities from riparian zone in the Pacific Northwest, United States - 14_EM | ecosystem: Host-associated > Plants > Roots > Unclassified | place... | reverse complement strand
GATGGCGGTTCTTAATACTTCTCTGCTCATAGCTTCTTCATGTACTCTATCGAAAAATGACTGTCACGGATGTACTCTTACTACCAACGTCTGCAGTAGGCAGTAGTATCTAATGACCAACTGTTTGCACCCTTTCCCCCTGCAGTTTGAGGTTTTTTTTTTTTTGAGTACCTTGTGTCCCATTTTTGGCTCGGCCTAGGAGGTAGCAAATCAAACAGACACGTAATTCCAGCACATCTACAACATATTTTATTTCATCTCGTTGGTCTAACAACGATCTAGGTTTACACCAAATTGATTCGTGGTTCAGAGAAGTGCGGGGGAAGCAAAATACCTAAAGGATCGTACACGGGCACATAGTGCGGCTGGCAGCGCAAAAAGAAATTCTTTGGTATCGTGTTCTCGTGCCGACCAGGCTACGGAATTCGACACGCATTTATGATGGAGGTACGGCACTTGACGTGGGCACCGTCGGGCCAGCATCCTGCGCTCGTAGGCTTTCGACGGTCGGGCGCAGCATGCTCATCAGCTGGACCACGGGCGGGAAGCCAATGGCATCCATCACGTTCTTCTTGAAACGCAGCGGCTCGGTTCCACTGATTAACGCGGACCCCCACGGGAGCGCGGGCGGCTCGGAGCCAGCGAGGTTCCCCAGCTCAGCCCAGAGGGCCAGGAACGACTTGCGGATCTGCGGCTCCGGATCGTTGTCGCCTCGTGGGGCCTTGTTCAGGATCCGCGGGAGAGTCTCCCACACGGGACGGAAGCTCGTGGGTGCGATGTCATCTGAGCTTAGGTGAGGGAGAAGAGCGGAGACGAAGCCGTGGAGAACGAGAAGGTGGCATCCGGCGAGCGAGTAGAGGCTGTCATTGGGCCACGGCGCGTTGACGAACTCAAACAGTTTCTGGGCATGGTCCGCCGTGGGTGCTGGAGGGGGTGCGGGAGGGGGTGCTTGCGTACCATCTACGAAGAGTGAGCGAAGATATGCGCGCGCTGCCAGCGCGCCTGTACACACTGCATTGATCGAGATGGTGGGGTCTTCGTCCCGCTTCAATGAGTTTACGGAAGGCCACGTCTGATACCCGAACATTCCGTAGGAGAAGGACGCATAGTACACGCCCGTTAAGAACCGCGTGGTGTCCAGGCAGATGAGGGCCCGACGCCGGCGCACGCCCTCGGACGCGCTGCGGTAGCCCTCGGGGGTACACGACAGGATGAGCCGGCTGATGTGACGTCCTAGCACGATGGGCTGTTGGGGATCAAGTAGGTCCTGTGTTATCGAAAGCGCGTTCCTGCTGGTTCCATCGGTGAGGTACCCTGGAATGCCCTCGACGAGTGTCTCAATGTCATTGTCGTCGTCCACGGTTGCCACGGTCCATTGCAGTGCCTTCCTTTCGATGTCCTCCTGTTTTGATCGCATCGCGTCAGACATCGTCCACAGCAACGATTGCACGAAAAGCAGGAAGCGCATGCGAACCATCTTGAACACGTCATGCTGTAAGATGCATCGCAAGGAATAAATCCCGACAAGAGCGGGCGCAGTGGGGAAAACGAGGAACCACTTGAGCGAGTCGCGGCTGAACGGAGTCCGGTATGGGCAGTTGGGCCGGACGTTCGGGAGAAACGTGAGCAGGACATAAATGCCACCAAAGAAGCACATGACGCCGAGTATGAAGCGACCGACAGTGCTGTCGATGGAGAAGAGGAAATCGACGAGGCCGGCAAAGAAGAGAAACACCGCCACGTGAAGCAGCGCTGGCACGGCCTCGACGGCCTGGGACAGGCCGAACGCCTGCACGCCTTCGAAGAGGTACTCACGCGTGCGAGCACGCTTGTGCAACGTGGTCTGTGCCTGCGCGAGCTGCAAGTACCGGCGTGCCCACTGCTGCATCAAGGTCGCGGCAAGGGCGCATATCAGGCTCAGGGTGAGGCTGAGAAACCAGAGGATGTTGACGCGGATGGATGACGAGGTCGGACGAAAGGACGAGTCGCTGTAGAGCGGTGGGGGAGGAATCTGCGCACCACCGGATAGCGCGGAGAGCTGTTGCGATATCTGGTTCAGCAGGAGAACGGTCGCGGAGCCGGTGTCGGCGGACAGACGCTTGTAACTCTCGATGATGAACGCTGCTACTGTGGCGGCGAAGAGACCGGTCTTAGAGTCGAGGTGAGTGTGAGATAAGGTGAGGTGGGGGGGGGGGGGGACTCGGGGGGAGGTCGGAGACTTGGACATACAAAAATGAGGATGCCCTCCGTGTCTCCCTTCCAGTTCTCCGCGAGCGCTTTGTCCTGCCTTTCTGCTTCAGAAAGGTAGACGGACCACACCTTGCTGGACATATCTCTCTGTGAACCGCCTTTGGATGCGCCTCGTCTAAGACCAGCTGAAAGTTGGTGGGAATTAGACTTGAGTTCGCGGTGGTGCCCGTTCGTACATACATCCCTCACCAAGTTCGGCGTCCCCAGCTGCGTCCATTCTCTCGGTAGTTATGGGTATGATGAGTACTGTGGATGGGTTTGTGTCACAGGTCGCGTGGAAACACGAGATGTCAGAATAATGTTTGCGCTCTCTAGGAAATGGCTAGCAATAATGAAAATTTCTGCCCGCGGGGTGGCAGGAAGGAATGACCCATCGTATATTCACCTTGAACACCGCGGGTCACATGGTAGAGCTTTAACTTACAAAACAACACCGCAACATCGCAGAGTATCGCACTTGCTAAGAGTTTTTACTACATCACGCAATTTAGACGCCTCACAGACCATTCGACAGCTCGACGGCTACCGATAGTCGATGAGGACGACGACTGTGGCGATCGACAATATACATGAGCGACGGTGATGTGCTACACAATAGCCATTACGCAAATAGACGCTTCGTGTATCTGGTCGGGAAGACGATTAGGCACAGCAAATGCAGGGAGGTAGGAGGTGGGACTCACGAATTCAACCCATGCACTCCACCCTCCACCTGTGCGCTCGCCGTGCGCAATTCAAAGCGGACCCGACCCTCTCTCACACCGGCCTGCAGCTCCTGCACGTTCCGCGCGCCAATGTCTTGAAGCGAGTGCTGCAACCCCGCATGTAAGTACGGCAAGAAGTCCTTCACGCTCCCTTTGTCCTGCACGTCTCCAGATACACCCTGCGCGACCTTGACCGTTGACGACTCGGAGAAGTACCGGGTGGTGGCCGCGTTCTCGTGGACATGGTTCTCCGCCTGCGCCTTGCTCGGTGGCGTTGGATACTTTCCGGGTTTCCCGTTCGCCTTTGAGCCTAAGCTCTCTGACTTCCCTGGCTTACCCTGTTCCATAGCCTCAATGGATCCCATGCCGCGGTATGCCTTGACACGCTTGCCCTCGTGATAGAAGTATTCTCCGGGTGCCTCGGTCGTGCCGGCAAGCAGTCCGCCCATCATCAGTGCTCCTGCGCCAAGAGCGAGGGCCTTGACGATGTGGCCAACATTTGAGATGCCGCCGTCTGCGATAACGGGCACACCAAAACGAGAAGCAAACTCAGAAACCGCATAGACGGCCGTAGCTTGAGGACGCCCCACAGCCATGACCTCCTGCGTGATGCAAATGGACCCCGACCCCATGCCGACGCGAAGGGCGTCGGCCCCAGCAGCGATCAACGTGGCTGCTTGCTCACGCGTTACAGCATTGCCTGCAACGACCTCGAGTGCTGGATATGTCTTTTTGATCCATTGAATCATTTCCACCTGGTAGATCGAATTGCCCTGGGAAGAGTCGATGACGACGATGTCAAGCCCAGCTTCTACAAGCAAGGCAAGGCGATCTCGATCGGTAGGACGGGTACCAATTGCAGCAGCGGAGTAGAGCTGTTTGCTTTCGGGACGTTTGGAAGCAAGGGGATAAGTTTGGTTCTTGAGGAGATCGGATCGAGCTAGAAGAGAGACGAGACGACCCTGTGCATCAACGATGGGTAACTTCCCCTTTTTAGAGTCGCGAAGAATGTCGTTGGCATCTGAGAGGGTGACGCCCTCAGAAGCTGTGACGAGGTTGGTAGTCATGACGTCGGCAAGACGGGCGGATGGAGGCTGGAACTGGACATCTCGCGAGGTAACAATTCCAACGAGTTTGCCTCCCAATGCACCGGTATCTATTGTTAAAAAGTTAGCAGAGGATTTTCTGGGCACAATAGAACAAGGGAAACGTCAGTGAATCTGTGCGATGGCTCCCCATTTCACACGTATGTACATGCTGTTGCGGCAGAACGAAGGTACAAAAGAAGAGTTCGTAACATAATGAATGAATGTGGGAACCGTGGACTGACCGGTGATTGGAATGCCACAGAATCCCAAACGAGCCTTCACGTCAAGCACATCCTCAACGTAATGATCTGGAGAAAGGACCACGGGGTCGGTAATAAAGCCATTTTCGTGGCGCTTCACGGCACGGACCATAGCGGCTTGAGCCGCAGGGGGCTGGTTGTGGTGTATAACGCCGATGCCGCCCAACAACTACATGCGGCGGAGGCGAAGGAGTACGTACTGTACGTGAGAAATGTCACGATCAACGTCGGCGGAGGCGTACCGCCATCGAAATAGCCATTTCCTCCCCTGTGACGGTATCCATAGGACTACTCATAAACGGCGTCTTGAGGAGAACGTTTCGGGTAATACGACTTTCTGTGGCGACCTCGTGGGCGGAGAAGTCGATTTTTCCAGGAAGCATGAGGAAGTCATTGTAAGTGAGGCCGCCATGAAGGGTTGAATTCATGAGGTCGTTGACAGACAGGCCATCAGAAGAGGAATATTTTTTGAGCTCATCGAAAGCCTGGGATGGGTCGAGGGTCATGGGGGTGAGGGAGAAGGGTGGGCAAGATTGCCGAGAGGAGGGCAAATTTCCATTGATTGATATATCCTTGGTCAGTGGATGAGCAGGGAGGTCTGGGACTGGTCCGGGTCTGTTTCTTTGTCCCGTGATTCAACTTGCACGTGGGTCAAACGCGTCTATATAAATAATATGCACATGCACTTACTGGCACTACTGTATCGTTATACTCGGCTCACTCTATCACTTGTCAACAGCCTATCCCATAAACCCACTCCTTTCTTCTCCCACAAATGGGCCTATTTCGTATTGCCGCTTCTTGTCTACGCCACTTTCTCCACCTTTTGCTTACCCTTCTCGACGACGATTCATCTCAAGGCCCCCTGCTTGGACGGTTCTCCCCGCCCGCTATGGAGATGGTGTCTACGCAGAATCCTATCTCCCATGAATCGGATCCTTCTTCAACCATACTTCCCTCGACTGCTAGCAACAGGTTTAATATTGTTCCGAGTCGCACAGCCCCGCCGTCGAAACGTAAGCCACAATGTGTCTGTTATGAACATACTCCGGATGCCAAAGCTCCCCTAAACGGGCAAATGTCCGAAAAAGGGCCCTATCTGCCGATACTGTGTGACAGGAGGATGGGCGTGCTCCAAGCAGAGGCGCATCACATCGAGCCATCCTCGTCGTTTGTACTCTGCCAGCCGCCTTGCGACCTACCAATCTTGTTAAACAGCGAACTCCCTCCGCGCTCATGCACTTCGATGTCTATTTCTTCCCGCTCGTCTATGGTCTCTACACCTGTCTTGCCTAGCTGGAGTCCTGGAACACCGATCACACCTACACGTCAACCAAGTCGCAAAGCATCCGCGGCTGGTGGCAAGCTTGTCGGTCTCGGCTTTCAAATTTTCGATAGATCCCCCCAGTTCGACGGACTTGGACTCGTGCCGTCTCGCATGGCTGAACCCGATGCGGTGGAGGAAGAAGATCTCGGAGTACCGTCCCGTATCCTACTGGAAGAGATTTATAACACGTTTACGAGTCCGGAGGCGTTGGCAGCAGCGGCACCATTTCCGGTAGAGAAGGACGTCGAAGAGGACGAGGACGATATCGAAGATGTATTCACGGCACGCAACATGACCGCTCAAGGACCCAGCGCAGCAAGCACCCCACGTAAGAAGCGCAGCCGGCAGTCGTATGGATTGCCGACTGCCGCGAGCATCCGACGGGCGCGGAGCGTGTGCCTTGTGGAGACAGAGGAAGGCGACGAGTCGCGGTCGTCTGACTCGTCTGGAGGGTCATCATCTCGGAAACCGGCGTGGAGGTATTAAATCGGGAGGATACAGTTTAAAGTAGGGTACAGTACCTTGTCGCTCGATCTGATAATGATAAGGGACAAAAAAGCAAGCCTAGTCTGTTTCTCGAAAGGGCCAGGTCTTTGACGGACGCTCGGCCGTTGTCAAGCTGGGCGCCCTAACGACGGCAATTGGCGGTTACACGGTTCAACGGGCAAACGAGTGAAACAACCGACTCGAGGGAGGGGAGATGCCCATCAGCAATTATCATTATCACCACCTGGGCCCAAGACGCTCTGCAATTGTCTCCCTTTCCATCCAATTCCCGACATGACTTCAGCTCTTATCAGTCCCGAGACAAAAGGTGTGCCCCAAGGCTGTTCCGTCCACATAACCCACTTTGCACTTAACGCCCTCCCGCAGATTCCACACCTTCGCTCACCGTGACCATCAGCAAACTATCCTCCTCGTCTCCCTTTCCTTCCCCAGGATCCCCCTTCTTACCCCCGCCCGTCCCATCTGCGCATGAATACGCCCTCATAGCCCCATTGTCGAAACGTAGGTCAACAGACTCCAGAATGAACGTGGGAAGCAATTCAGACCACGAGACGGTTCCATCGACTCATCCCGTTGGTGTCACCACCGCTACGGCGACTGCTGGGAAATCGTCCAGCTCGGTAACAAAGTCACAACCCGCTCCTAAACGGAGGGAGAGCGCGGACGTCATTACCAATGGTAGTATCCCCACTAACGGTCTGGCGGCCTCCCCCTATGCTTTGGAGCCTGGTCAGCCCGACTCCACGGCGACCGTGAACGGCCAAACGCCGCCAATAGTGACATTGCTCAACAGCGCAGGGGCAGAAGCGCCCATCGCTAACCAGTCCCACGAGGGGACTTTCGACGCCGGCTCGAGCACGCGATCAACGCCGGACGATGATGCAGGTGGCACGTCCATCTCGCCCTCAACCCCGCCCCTCAGCTCCCATAATCCGCCCGCTGCCGACCGGTGGCCCTCTTTATCCTTTATTTCCACCACCACGACAGAGGACACCTCGAAACCGTCGCTGAGCAACCCCAAATCCCCTTCCCGCACCTCCTTGCGCGTATCGCGCGACTCGCTCACTTCGTCTCGCCCCGCCCCGCCCTCTCCCGCAGACTCGCGCCGCGCCTCTAGGGCGCTCTCCCGCCATTCTTCGACGCGCTCCCGCCCGGGCTCAATTCCATCCCTCACACCTGCTAACACCCACGACCCAGAAGCGGCGAGCCCCACAACGCCGACCCCTATCCAACAACAACACCAACAACAACAAAACGCAGCGCAAAGGGCCTCAACCTCCTCCGCGGTGGCTTCTCCGCAGAAGCTCGTCAAGATCCGTGACTTTGCGTTCCCTGACGAGGACGTACGACATACTTGTACTGGCCCGCTGACCCCCCGTCCGAATCGCAGGCTGCAACGCCCTCTCTCGACGTGGTCCGCTTCCAGCGCTTCGAGCACTGGCAGTGAGGACCGCGAGGACGGGGCTGGTCTCGGGGGGAGCTCGTTTGGCTTTTCGGGCTGGGGTCTCGGGCGCCTCGGGTGGTTCGGCGCGCGTAGCTCCGTTGGTTCTCCCGGTGCTGGTGCTAACGCTGGAGATGGTCCAAGCCAAGGCGACTTTGCGCGCAACTTTACGGAGTTGACGAGTCCGGATTACGAATTTGAGGACCCGTACGACTCGTTGGATAACGAGGACGAGGACGAGGACGATGCCACCACCGACGGGCTTGGAGTCGAGGGGCACGAAGAGCGCCCGCTCCTTCCGGGGCTGTATCGCGCGTTGTATGCGTTTGAGCCTGAAGGCACTGCAGAGATGGCCCTCGAGGAGGATCAGATAGTGCGCGTCATCGGCCGCGGTGGTGGCGTCGGCTGGGCCATCGTTGTGCGTGACGGCGACAATGGGCACGCGCTCGTGCCTGAAGGCTACCTCGAGTTCATCAGCTTAGATCGGGATCCGGTAGGAGAAGAGGAAGGATAAGGACAGCGTGTCAGATCAGATGTAGCTCAACTCTCGACTGTACTCCCTTTTTTTTTCGAACTTTCTCTCTGTTTGTTTGACTATCTCTCGCTTCAATCCATGTGTTTTTGTGTGGTCTTCTGCCTCCGCCACAGTGGCCCCTATAAGGTCCCACCCATGTGTACTGAGAGGTTTCCTGATATTTAAAGGCAGGAAAGCGTCTTTCACCAATACCGTAGTAGTACCCTCTGCTAGCACCACTTTCTGCCAAGTGTACCAGCACGCGTCTCAGTCATTTCACCAAGTTGACTCAAAATCCCATCGACGTGTTCTCTACGACGAGGGTTAGTCCCACTAAGGCGAGGAAAGGCGAATATCGATTATGAGTATTTAAAACAGAGTCAACACCGAATGTCGCCGATCAAGCCACAACTTGAATGACACTTCTAACCCTCTAATAAGGTATCTCCCCGACACGGGACGACTTCTGTTTCATGGGCGTATAGGTTCTAATCTGAAAAATAAGCCGGAAGCAAGTAGCGCAATTTATCTCTATCTGCCTGTGTCTGCTGCGCAGAGCGTGGCATGATAGACAGTTGCATCGACCCAACCTCTTCTGAGAGGACGTCGCCTTGCAGGACTGTCGCGTGGAGCTCTTGAAGAATCGTTGCCGCCACATGTCGCGCGGTCTCCGCGTTCTCCCGGAGGGTTTTGAAAACCTCAGCGGCAGTGACGGCTTCCGCGTTTGGCCGCCACGAGTCATAGTCCGTCACAGTCGCAATGAGGGCGTAGCTGATATGATCATAACACAGAAAGAGGTCCTGTCAGCCGTCCGTGAAAGACTGATTAGATGTCATGCGTACCTGATCTCGGCCTCGCGCGCGAGCTTCGCTTCTGGCAACACGCTCATGTTGATCAGATCACCACCCCATTGACGATACATGAGACTTTCTGCACGCGTGGAGAACTGTGGACCTTCCATGCACACGATGCACTTGTCCGTGACGAGCTTGACGCCGCGACCTTCATCCGCGAGCGCCTGCGAGACGGGGCCCCCGAGCCACTGAATGAGCCGACGGCTGAACGGATCACCAAACGCAGCGTGCGCGACAACGGACGTTCCTTCAAAAAAGCTTGCAGGGCGCACGCCCTTCGTGCGATCAATGATCTGCGTTGGCAGCGCGAACGTGCCTGGCGGGATGTCCTCGCGCAACGAGCCGACGGCGCTAAAGGCAAGGATAGCGCGCACACCTAGGGACTTGAGGGCGGCGATGTTAGCACGAGCGGGGACGGCAGACGGGCTGATGGTGTGTCCCGGTCCGTGTCGAGCAAGGAAAGCGATACGAGTGCCTGTGGGAAGAGAGGCAATCGTGATAGGGGAGGAAGGATAGCCCCAGGGCTTCGTATGACCATCAGAAGAGATCGTGTGACGCATCGATCCGATACGTACTGTCTCTGGATTGACGTTTTTTCTGTGTATGCACCAACCAATAGATCAGAAATTCTCTAGGGCTCCAATCTCGGGTTTCTGTTCTGATACGTACACGAAAGTGAGATTGTCCAGGTGGTAAAGGCCGCTACCGCCAATCACGCCTACGCGCACTACAAATACCAACCTCTGTCATTTCTGATAATCGGGACTGGTGCGTTGTAATTACCGTCTTCGTCCATATTCGTAGTCATCGCATTCAGAGAGGAGGGGCGCAGAAAGTAGTCAATGCAAGATTAGATATCACCTTGCTTAGTAATCATCCACACGCCAACATGTAGAACCCCGCGCTAGCGAGTCACTGACACTGACCCGTGACTCACGTATGATGCGGCTTCTTGCCCGTTGTCAGTACTCGCGGATCTGGTCGTATGGTTATCTAGGCATTCAATACCATCCCAAACACCATATGTAATACGCGCAATGGGGGTCTAACGACAGCATTGGTTCGCCAGCCATTGCAAGACTTCGAAGGCGTCACTCGGGCTGTCAAGCTGTCAAGGGCATCACAAACGTACGCCTGAATCCTCTTACTGCTGTTGGCACCACTCTGGCTTGGGGTCGACGCACAGTGGTTTGTATTTGGAAGGTGCCTTTGACTAGTCAGCCTAGTATGTCGATTTGATCAAGTACACCACTCGCCTTTCCGTTTGGGTGCTTGACCGCTTGTAGGATGAGTTATTATCTACACCCTTGATACTTTACCTGATGTAGATGACCGCGTATCTGGTTGTGCCTGCTGTGAAAGATGAAATGGGTGTCCTTGGATCGACTAGAAGTTCGGTTGGCACTCATATCAGCAACCATCTGAGACCGCGAGAAGCTGACACCACTCCTGAGGCCTCTGGTAGGTTGTAGACTTGAATCGTGTGATCGCCCAAGGGCATAATTTCCGTTAACTTTTTGACGAGGTATCATAGAGGTCGTACTTTATTGGTGACGCAGTATGCGGCCCGGAAGACGTGGCAAAGATGTGCAACAGCCCCGAACAAGGTTCACGAGTCACAGGAAGGGCAGAATGTTGTCAAAAAAAGACAGTAAAATTTAGGGCCCGGGTATTTTCTTGTATTTTCTGGAAGGACCGCGTATGCATCTTCACAGGCTACAAATCGCCTGGGGGTTGGTAACGCGTGGTGCCTCTGTACAGTACGTTGCGCAGATTAACAGCCATCGTAATATTATGGACATACTTACATATGGTGCGCCTATTTCCCCCTCATGATAGCCTCGCCTCGACATCCATACTCGAAGATCAACGGTACTGTGATGGCATACTAGATGCAGTCTTTACCATGTCTAATTGGCCCCTTGAACCAACTCAAAGTCCCCTTGCGATCGCTTTGTCAGGATGATCCGCACCCGAGGTGATTCGAAGGCGTGTTGGCAGAGTAGCGGCGTACTGGTGATGCCAGGGTCGGGCTGTCAGGGCAACAAGCACAGCTGCGTAGATGTCTTCATGCGTCTAGGTAGCGTCTTCGCAGTGGAACCCAGGACTGTGGTCACGGTAGCGAGGGGTTGAGGTGACTCGAACTTTAGTACGCACGAAGTTATGTGCACAGTAAGAGTGGTTATAGTCAGCAATTCCATGGGTGTTATAAACGATCGGCGACTGGACCTGTTGAGTTACACTGGCACGTGGCCGGCGGCCGGATCAGGAATCTCTTCTTTCCTCTTTGTAGGGGATAAGGCGAGCTATTGCGAGCTTATGACGCAAATCCAACGAAAGGAGATAGATTCGTTGGCCAGTGGCATTTAGCTCGAGGTGACGATCCCACTAGACATTGCCGCGTTCACGTTTTATGATCCCAGTCAATTCAACGCAGCAAATGAGCGATTTGAAAGCTGCGCGTGCCTTGTACTAGTAAGGCTAAAACGACATTCGCATTTGAACGTACTAATGCCGACGTGTCCTGATATGCATGCTCAAGGGACGCTGAATAAGGGACTAATGGCTCCACTGGCACATCCTCTGATCATTTAGATTTGGGGCATGGTGCCAGCTGACCCCAGAAGACTCCATCAGTTACTTTTAGCTCTCTGGAAATTTCATGAGGACCGCAGCCACAGACGGTGGAACTGAATGGCCATCACTCGGCTGACGTTCGAATCGAGTGAGAAATCCGACCGGGTCCAGAACTTTCTCGGAACTCAATGCGTGTTGCAGCAGCAGCATTAGACACTACTGTACGGTGAATAAATGAAATGGGGTACTAACGGCGCGCACCTGTCGTGTCGTACCCACGGTCCCAC
>Ga0307512_10006515_pt1 | contig 11810 bp, 12 predicted proteins | sample 14_EM_MG_FD_200267 | JGI IMG/M metagenome (GOLD analysis project Ga0307512, IMG submission 200267) | Populus trichocarpa ectomycorrhiza microbial communities from riparian zone in the Pacific Northwest, United States - 14_EM | ecosystem: Host-associated > Plants > Roots > Unclassified | place... | reverse complement strand
CGCTGCGGCGTACGACGAGTCCCATCCGTTCGAGCCGGTCCAGTTGGCTCATCAGTGTGGTCTTGTCCAGTCCGAGGGCTTTTCCCAGTTCGATCTGGGTGAGGTTCGGCGTCTTGTGCAGGGCGCTGAGCACGATGTGGTCGCGTAGCTGGATGCCGTGCCGTTCCGCTTGCTCGCTGGTTGCGCTGTTCATACGCTGTGCCGCGCGATGAAGGAGCCAGGTGATTTCGGAGTCGGCCGAGGGGCTCAGGCTGGTTGCGCTGGGCGGCGTCCAGTCCGGCAGGGATGGGGTCGGGGGTGTTGGACTCTGTCGCATGCGGGACCAGACGCTCCTTGCTCAGTTGTCGGCGGACGGTTCGACGACGCCTACGCCTCCAGTATGCGAATGTCCGGCTGGCGCTTGATCTGGCCCCGGTTTCGAGTGGGCGGTTGCGCTCGTAACTGACCCGGTTCGAACCTGGGCGCAGGCGGCGACTTCAGCGCGGCTGTTCAGCGGCGTCGGGGTTCACAGCATGTGGTAGCCGGGTGGGTAGGTAGGGAATTCCGTCGTAGGCGTCGCGGTCGTGGGCGGGGATGATCTGCATCTGGCCGGCTAGGGCGATCACGCGGAGCAGGTCCTGGCGTACTTGTTCGGGGTCGCTGTCGGCGAGTTTGCGCAGCAGCCATGGTCGTTCGACGCGCCGGTGGATGCCGTCGAGTTGCCAGGTGAGGTCGCCGATGAAGGCGTAGCGCTGGCCGGTCGGCACGGTCACGAAGATGACCACGGAGCCGGTGGTGTGACCCCCGGCGAGGGCGACGACGACGGAGCCGTCGCCGTAGACGTCGAAGCTCGACGGGAAGCCGAGGTACGGCGAGTCGGTGAACTGGTATTCGTGGACTTCGTGGTGTGCGGACACGCTGCGGAAGACTTTCCCGTCGGGGTCTTCGGCCGCGTATGTCAGTTCACTCGAGTTCATCCAGATCGGCACCTTCAGCCCGTCCAGGCCACTTACGTGGTCCCAGTGGGAGTGGGTCACCAGCACGCCGAGCAGTCGGCTGCGGTCGTAGCCGCTGGCGTCGAGCTGCTCGCTCGCGGTCTTGGTCGCCTGATAGGGGGCGCGCACGAATGGTGCGAGCATCGCGACGTGTGCCGCGACGTCGGAGCCAAAGCCAGCTTCGATCAGGAGGTCGCCCTTCGGGTGTCGTACCAGGACTGCCGTCGCGGCGAAGTGCCGTTTGTCGCGGAACGATCCGCCGCGGACGGCGAAGACCGCGCGGGTTTCGTACGTGCCGGTGGGCAATTGGTAGATGGCCATGCCCGCGGGCGGCGCGGCCTCGGGAAGGGGCCCGGCCCAGGGGGTGGGCATAGGTAGCGGTGTCATACGGAAGACGATACGAAGCGAGATGATCTTAGTCAAGATAATCCGAGTCGGGATGATCCGAGGAAAGAAGAGTTGCCGGTGTGGCGTGGCGGGATTCAGCCGGAACGTGGCAAGAGTGCCGGTATTCGCGGCGGCTTGGCACGTCAACAATCGGTTGGCGGGCACGGCAGCGGGCCCATCCGAGCCGGAATGTGGGAGCGTGTGGATGTATGCGCAGGTGGTGTTGTTCGAGGGGTTTGACCCGCTTGATGTGGTCGCGCCGTTCGAGGTGCTCTCGGCGGGTAGTGACGCTGTCGGGGGTGAGCTGATCGTTGAACTAGTCGCGGCCAAAAGACCCGGGCCTGTGGTTTCCGGCACGCGGGGGCTTGTGCTGACCGCGACGGCGGTCCTTGATCCGAGTAAGCCGGGCTTCATTGTCGTGCCTGGCGCGTCCGGCCCGCTTGACGGCGATCCCGACGCGGGCGCCGAGACGATCCCGGTGTTGCTGGCCCGCTTCGCCGAAACCGGCGCGGTGCCACTGATCCGGCAGGCCTTTGACAACCCGGAGGTGACGGTCGCGACTGTCTGTGGTGGATCGCTCGCCTTGGCCATGGCGGGATTGATCGAGGGCCGTTACGCGGTCACGCACGTCTTGGGCATGGACGTCCTCGAAGCGACCGGTGTGAACAGCGTCCGGGCGCGGGTGGTCGACGACGGGAACCTCGTGACCGCCGGAGGTGTCACCTCGGGCCTCGATCTCGGCCTGTACCTGTTGGAGCGCGCGTACGGTCCCAAGATTTCCCGTGCCGTGGAGATCTTGTTCGAGTACGAGCGTCGCGGAACCGTCTGGGTGAACGCGGGCCGCGAACCCGTCGCCGTCTAGACAGCGTGAGGAGAGATATCTATGACCGCTATCGCCGGAATTTGGGATGTGGAACTCAAGACCCCGATCGGTTCGCTGGCTGTCGTCTACACCTTTGTCGACACCGACGGCGCGCCGGCTGGGACAGCTAATGGCAGAGGGGAAACGGTCCCCCTGCACGACATCGTCGTCGACGACGTCGCCGGTGGGGAGCACGTGACGTGGCGCCAATCCGTCACCAAGCCGATGCGGCTCAACCTCGATTTCGACGTCACCGTGGCCGGGGACAGCCTCAGCGGTCATTCCCGGGCCGGCAAGCTTCCGCGTACCCGTGTCACCGGCACTCGGCGGGCCGCGTGAGCGCCCTGTTCCCGTACGGCTGCGGTTGTTTATGTTTGGTGGGGTTTGTCGGTTTCGGATGGGGAGATCGCCCGCGTTGCCGTGCGGACGATGTCGCGTAGCCAGGTGTGGGCTCGGTCGGTGTCGTAGCGGCGATGCCAGGCGAGGATCAGCGGGACGGGCGGCAGGGTGAGCGGGAGCGGGCGGATTTCCAGGCCTGCTTCCCTGATCCCTTCGCGGCTCATGTGTTCCGGCACCGCGACCAGGATGTCGTTCTGCCGCGCGAAATGCAGGGCCGCGGCCAGCGTGGGCACGGCGGCGATGACCCGGCGCCCGGTGCCGTGCTCGTGGAGCGCGTCGTCGATGGGGTCGCGTAGCCGGCCGCGGCGCGACACGGTGATGTGGTCGGCCTGGCTGTAGCGGCGCAGGGTGAGCTCGCCCCGGGCCAGCGGATGCTGCGGCCGGAAGGCGGCGACGAGCCGGTCGTGCGTGGCTGTTTCCGTGTGGACGTCGGGGAGGAGCGGCTCGTCGGCGCCGAGCTCGAGATCGACGCGCCCGTGGCGTAGGTCGTTGGTGTCGGCGTCGGCCTCGGCTAGCAATCGCAGCCGTACGCCGGGCGCCTGTGCTTGAACGGCGGCGAGCACGGCGGGCCCGACGGCCGTGGTGACGGCGTCATGCCATCTCAGCGTGAAGGTCCGTTCCAGGGTGCTCAGGTCGAGGTCGTGGCTGGGGGCCAGGACGGCCTGTGCTTGCTGCACAAGCGCGTGGACTCGGCCGCGGATCGCTATCGCGTGTGGTGTGGGGGTCATCGTCCGCCCGGTGCGTACCAGGATTCGGTCGTCCGTCGCGCGCCTGATCCGGCCGAGCGCGCGGCTCATCGCGGGCGCTGTCAAGTGCAGGCGATCCGCGGCGCCGGTCACGCTGCCCTCCTCCAGCAGCGCGTCGAGCGCGGTCAGCAGGTTCAAATCCAGTTGCATGGGAGTCAATTTACTCGTTACAAGCATGCATTTGACGACAACCCAGCCCGTTTCTAGCGTGGGAGATGTCGTGGCGACCAGTCGTCGCCGATCACCCTTCACCGACCGGAGCGTTCCATGTCGTCATCTGCGGAAACCCTGACCAGTCCGGCGTTCGCGGAGGACAACGCCGCCGTGGCCGAGGACGAGGCATTGCTGCCGGCGGTCGTCGCCGCGGTCAAGGCAGCGGGCGTGCATCTACGCGAGCGGTTCAGCCCGGGCTCTCGGCTGGACAGTCTCGAGGAAGTTGTCGCGGCGATCCACGCGAACGACGACGCGTCTCTAGAGTTGCTTCGCGGGCCGTTGGAGAGGGCCCGGCCCGGCGCCCGGTGGGCCGAGGACGAGTTGGCGGGCGGCGCGCTTCCGGCGGGGGAGTGGTGGGTCACGGACCCGGTCGAGGGGAACATCAACCACATCCACGGCATGACCGAATGGGCGATGACCGCGACCCTCGTACGCGACAACCGGCCCGTGCTGACCGCGGTGCACCTTCCGCTGACCGGCGAGACCTACACCGCTGTGCGGGGCGGCGGTGCCCACCTCGACGGCGTGCGACTGCGCCACTCGGCGAAGATGCGGCTCGACGGGGCGTTGGTGGGCACCGGCCAGGCGAAACCGGGGGAGAACGCGCAGACGTTCGACCGGATCGGCCGGTCGGTCACGGCGATGCTGCGCAACGCGCTCGTCACCAGGGTGTCGGTGCCGGCGACGCTGCAGCTCATCCAGATCGCGGCCGGGCGCATGGACGTCTTCTGGCAGTACAGCGAGGTGCGTTCCGGGCTGGTGGCCGGTGCGTTGCTTGTCGCGGAGGCGGGCGGAACGGTCACCGACACCCTCGGCCGGCCGTGGGGTCTGGCCAGTGAGGACTTCCTCGCCGCGGCGCCGGGCCTGCATGCGGCCGCCGTGGCCGTCCTGTCGGCGATTCGGTGAACACGTCACGCGGAAGGGGAGAAGCCTTGTACTGCATCGGAATCCTCGGCTCCGGCCGGGTGGGCGCGATCCTGGCGGGCAAGCTCGCGGACGTGGGACACGACGTTGTGGTAGGCACCCGGACGGGGACCCGTCCCGAGGGCTGGAGCGGGCCGTCCCTCGCGTTCGCGGACCACGAGACGACGGCGCGCCGGGCCGAGATCGTCGTCAACGCGGCCCCCGGCGACAGCGCGCTGGAGCGGCTGACCGCGCTGCGCGAGCCCTTGGCCGGCAAAATCCTCGTCGACGTCTCGAACGCGACCCGGCGCGACGCCGACGGCCTGCCCGGCGCCCTGAGCTACCCGGGCGAAAGCCTCGCTGAGCATCTGCAAGACGCGCTTGCAGAAACGCGGGTCGTCAAGACGCTGAATACCATGCTGTTTTCGGTCATGGCCAATCCCCGCAGCCTGCCGGTTCCCCCGATGGCCTTCCTCTCGGGCAACGACTCCGGCGCCAAGGCAGTGGTCGGCGGCCTGCTCGGCGATCTTGGCTGGCCGGCCGAGTGGATCATGGATTTGGGTGATGTCACCACCGCCCGGAGCACCGAAGCGCTAGCGCTGCTGGTGCCACACATAATCCGCAGCCGTGGCTTCGCTCCCTTCGCGATCACGGTGGCTTACTAGTGAAGACAGCGAGTATCGAACGATGACCGCTCGGGTCGCCCCGGCGCCGTCTCGGCCGGGGCCTAGACATGGAAACCGCGTATCTGGCGGGCTTGGCTCTTGGGCTGGCCCTGATTGTGCCGATCGGCGCGCAGAATGTGTTCGTCGTCGGACAGGGCCTCGCCGTGGGCTGGCCCCGGGCGGGTTGGGCGGTCGTCGCCGCGGGCTCTTGCGACACTCTGCTCATCCTGGCCGGCGCGGCCGGCGTCTCCGGCCTGTTGACCGGTATTCCGGCCCTACGCGGGGCGCTTCTGCTGGGCGGGGCGGCGTTCCTGACCTATCTGGGTGCAGTCCTGGCGCAGCACAGCAACGACCGTGCGACTGGAAACCGGCGACGCACTCACGGCCCGAAGCGTGATCCGCCGCACTCGGCCCGAAAGCCCGCAACCGTGAGGCCGTCGACCTGACCGCTCGCCTCGACACGTTCGCCCCGGCGGGCACCCGGGCAGTTGGCCTGGGCCGGGCCATCGGACCTTCGATCACGCAAACGAACAGTTACGTGAATGATTTCGTGACGCTTTGATCGGGGGTGTTGTGTTGTATCGCGCGAATGCGCGTGCGTTGTCTCGGGTCGATAACGACGTTGGGCGGCAGGGCCGTTGTCGGTGGAAGTGTCGTTACCCGTCGAGATCGGTAACGATGCTCGCGGATGCGGTCTGACCTGTGCGCGAGCGCCTAGTTGGTAACGGGTTCCGGCGCTGTGGGTGGCCGGTGGAGCGCTTTCCCGGCGTGCCGGGGCATCTTTCTCGATAGATGTCGGTGACGCCTTTCGGTGGCAGAATTTCCGCGGCGTGGAGATCCCTGCCACAAGCGATGGTCACGCCAGCACTCGGAAGCCCCTCAACGGTGTCCGCGGCCCTGCCCCTGTTCGCTTTGCGGCAGACCGGCTGCTGCGTTCGCCGCCGACAAGAGAGTCGTGAACAACCGTGACGAAGTCCGTGCGTCTGACGAAGTCCTTGCCTGAGACAGCCGGTCGGCAGCTTGCCCAGCCGGTGCGGCTGTCGGCGGGAAGCCTGGCCGTGATCATCCTCGCCATGTTGATGATCTATTCGGTCGTGCTGCTGAGTCTCGAGTTGTCGGTGCCGGCGATCGCCGGGCTCGCCACGACGCTGGCCGGCATTTCGACCGAGGTCGTGCGTCGGGCTACCCAGCGTTCCCGGTCGCGGCGAACACGAGGCGCCTCCTCCGACGCGGAGCTCGCCGGCGATGTCTTCGAGCAAACAGTCCGCTACCGCCGGGCTGAAGCGAACCCGCACCGGGAAGACTTGAGCTGAAGGGGGTGGGGCCTCCCGCTGCCACACGGGAGGCCCCGGTCCGGACCCGAAGCCCCTCATAGGCAGGATCCGGAGCTTTCGCGGCAGCGGCGCCACAATGCAAGACACCGTACCCGGCCGGCCTGTGCATTGACCAGAATCTATCAATACTGCTCAATGTTTCGGCGCTGTTGATCGCGGCTTTCGACCCGCCCGAGAGCGATCTGGCCAGGATATGTCTTGGCCCGTAAGGACGCCCGAACCGTTCGCCGCTTCCCGTCCTGCCTCGCCCGAACGTCGTCACGGTGCGACTCGCACCGTCGTCATATCGGCCATCACCCACCGGCCGACGCCTTTGGTATCGCGGTATCACCGCGGTCACTGTCCTGTTTGCAGTAATTTCTTACGACAGAAACGGCCATGACCATCACACACCTAGATCCGGCCCAGCCGGCATGCCCCGCGCTCCCTACGTGGCGAGCCCTGCATCCAGCATCGGGGCGCGACCCGGTGACGATCATCCTTAGTGGAGATATGCAAGCCGTGCAGGTCGCACACAGCCTCGGCGGCGGGGCCCGCACGAGCCGTGTCGACGCACGCGACAACCGGGCGGTGATCCGGCGTGCGGAGTAGCAGCACCCGCCTGAGCGGCCAAGGACCTACGGTTGAGTTCGCCATCGCTTTGCGGGAGGTCCGAGACCGGGCAGGCCTGAGCTTCAAGGAAATGGCCGCCAAGGTCACCTGCTCCGACAAGAGCCTCTGCGAGGCAACTCTTGGCAAGGCGCTGCCGAGCTGGCGGATCACCCAGGAGTTCCTCCGAGCGTGTGGCATCTCCCAGCCGGACATCACCGGTCCATGGCACACCAGGTGGCAGGCGGCCCATCAGGTGGCAGAAATTCTGAAAGCACCCGATCGGCGGGGTATCTCGGAGCCCACGCAGCTCATCGCGCTGCTGCACACGGTCATGCGAGCGCGAGGGATCACCGTCGACTATCTGCTCAAGCACATTCCCGCGATCGACGTGCCCGAGCTGGACCACCGTGTCACGTGGTCTCGCCCGTCGGTGGCGGTGCTAACCGCGGTGCTCGACCACACTGCACCACCCGAGCGTGGTGTGGTGATTTTGGTCCTCGCCGCATGCGGCGCCGCTCACGCCGAGATCACCGCGTGGCTGAAACACCCCGGGATCAACCGGATACTGCGCCACCCGGTCGCCGCGCCGACCGCCGGGCACGAGACCACGGCCGAGATCGCGCCGCCGCATCACGCCGACCAGCCTGCCTTGACCGGGCTGCCGCAGCCTCCACCGGACGCCGGCCTCGCCGAAACGGCTGGTTCCATACCGCCCGCGTCGCCGGACGAGAAGCCGTCGCCTGGCGCGGCGGCAACTTTGGCCAACAGGTGGAGTCACCGATACCGCCAGCTCGTGATCGTAGGTGGACTTGTTGCCGCGGCACTGGGCGCCGGTACGCTCATCGGACCGTTCAACGCTATTCGCGACCACCGCCAAGGCTTGCAGGCGAGCACCAGCAGCGGTCTCGCACCCTCCACAGTGGCGTCAGTGCAGCCTGCCGCAGCCACGGTGCCCGGCACCGAATCGAGCGCACACCAGTCCGTCAGCCGTCCGGCCCGAGTAGCCCTAGCCGACCTATCTGTAAGGGTGGCACGGTCACCGGCGACCGCACCCAGCGGGCCGGTCACCTATATCCACACTCGAACCTGGCGACCCGACGACACCTCCGACGCTGCGGAACCCTTCGCCGCTTCCGACGTCCAGCTTTGGTGGCGGCCCGAGCGCACCGGTCTGCAGATCACCGCACCCTTACCGTCCGACGGCGAACAGCACACCGCGTCGGCGCTCGTCTCGACACGAACACTGGACCCCCAGTCGCTGAACCTGCCGATCGGGGAACCTGCCGCCGACCCCGGCATCCTCGCGCACGACCTGGACGCCGTCAGTCCCGGCATCGACACGGCCGGGCACGCCCTGCAAAGCATCATCCAGCTCTACCGGTACTACTGCCCGAACCCGCAACAACGTGCGGCGATGCTACGCGTGCTCGCCGACATCCGCGGGTTGCTCACCACCGGCATCGAGCGTGACCGCCTGGACCGCAACGGTCTGCAAATCACCGCAATCGAATCCGGCAACACAACCCAACAACGAGCGTTCTTCGATCCCGACACCGGCACGCTACTCAGCGCTGAGACGGTGCGCATACCACCGGTGGTTGACACACTCAGTGCACCGACGATCACCGACGCCGTCGTTTTCTACCCTTGCGAACACCGCGTCGCCATCGGCTAAACACCGCAATCAGTCGACCACGAACCCGCAGATGCCCGGGAGCGGCCCTAGGAAATGGGCCGCTCCCGCTTTGCGGAGGCCGACGGCCGCCTGGCTTGAAATGGCCGGTGCAGGCCCAGTCGCGACCCCGACCTGGCCCTCGCAGGTGGGGAGGTCATCCACGGACGGCGACGGTCAGACGGATCCAGGTCGACGCTGGCGAGGTGATGTCGTGCTGGCGACAACCGCCGTCACGCATGGCGATCAACCCGGTGGGCAATCTAACCTATCTATATCACGTTCTGTGCACAGGTGATTACTAAGGGTCTCCGGCTCGGTGTCGGACGACCATGCCAGCCACCGCCACGCGGTCACCCCGCCGTGTGCACGTCCGTGAAGGCCCAATCATGAGACTTCGCCACCTCCACCCCCTGACCGCCGCCCTGAACGTCGCTGTCCTTCTGGTCATGCCGCTCGTCACCACCGGTACCCGTGCCGCCGGGCAAACAGTCGATCCGGCCTCGGCCTACCTCGCTGCGCATCCCGGCGGTACGAAAATCAGCGCCAACGAGGTCGGCTACGGCCCCCTCGTGGTCACGGTTAACCGTCCGCTGGCCGCCACCGCCGTCGCGGACTGTCCGGCCGGCTGGTTTTGCTTCTACGCGGGAATCAACTACACCTACCCCCGCGGAAAACTCTCCTCCTGCGGCTACCAGAGCCTCGCCGACTACGGATGGGCTAACCGCATCGACTCTGTGTACTACGACATGCAAAACGGAAAGGTCACGTTCTACAACGACGCCGCCGTCGACACCGCATTGTTCACCGTCAGCACCGCGACACGAGGCGACGCCGACGTCAGCCCAAACGGAGACAAAGCCGACTACGTCTACCGCACCTGCTAGCGCGTGCCGCCGCAGTCGGCCCTCACCTGTTACCCCAGTCATACCCCGGTAGACGTGGCAGCGCGCCGCAGGTTCAGCTATACCCTTCACCTACGCTCCATGAGCTCGCCCGGAAACCCGGCGTCGAGGGCACGGCGCGCCGCCCGCCCGGGTCATCCGTGCGCTGCCATTCCGTCGCGGAGGGCGCGCAGTGCGTAATGGGCTCGGGACTTGACCGTGCCGACCGGGACACGCAGTTTCCGTGCGATGTCGTCGGGTGCCTCACCGCGGAAATGCAGATCCGAAAGAACGTTGCGGTGGGCGTCGCTCAATCGGTCGAATGCGGTGAGCATCGATTGGGTCGCGATCGCCACGTCGGTGGTGTCCTCGGCGGACGATACCCAGTCCATATCGAAGAGCGGCGTCTCGGGCGCCCGGCTCTGCCGCGAGCGGACCAGGTCGATGACCAAGCGCCGGGCTATCGTGAACAGCCAGCGGCGCTCGCCGTCCGGGTCGGTCGGCAGCTTCTCGACGTGCCGCCAGGCCCGTAGCATGGTTTCCTGCACGAGGTCCTCGGCGGTTTGCCGCTCGCCGTGCGTCAAACCGTTCAGGAAACGCAGCAGGCTCGCGTAATGCGCGGCATGCAACGCGCCGATCCGATCGTTGGCTGTCATCGTCGTCATCACGTCATCCCCATCAAGCCCTCGGTTCGGCGGTCCGGAAATGCGTTCTCGGGCCGCCGAATTCGAAGCTACGAAGATCTTGTGATGCCGAACTGCCGCCGAAGTGCCGTGGAAGTGACGACGACGGGTGCGGGCGTACACGGGCTGCTGTTGACCCTGTTCTGAAGCCACCTACCAGAGTTCAGGGCCGGACGGCACCGGGTCTCGATCTGTGACGCGGCTAATCAGGCCTGGCCTGAACTTCCGCCCCGCAGAGCCGTCCGTGGTGCTGAGAACCTGCCACACCGTCGGCGGTTACCGAGAATGGATGTGCTGAAATGAAGTCTGTACTGATCGTCGGGGCGACCCAGGGGACCGGCCTTCTGCTGGCCGCCGAGTACGCCCGCCGGGGCGACCGGGTCGTCGTCACCGGGCGCAGCGCGGAGCGCGCCGAGAAAGCGGCCGCCGACATCGACGGCGACGTCACCGGTATCGCGGTGAATCTGTCGCGGCCCGAGGAAATCGCCGGGGCGCTGAAGGACATCGGAGAGGTCGACCGGCTCGCGGTTGTCGGCGTGCAGCGCGATGGCAACACGCTCGCCGAATACGACGTCGCGCGCGGCATGGACCTGGCCATCACGAAGGTCGTCGGCTACCCGACGGTCGTCGCCACATTGCGCGAGCGGCTGACGCGGGACGCGTCGGTGCTGCTTTTCGGCGGGATGGCCAAGGACTATCCGTACGTCGGTTCCACCACGCTGACGGCCGTCAACGCCGCGATTGTCGGCCAGGTCCGCACCCTGAGCATCGAGATGTCCCCGGTCCGGGTCAATGCCATTCACCCCGGCGTGATCGGCGATTCCCCGTTTTGGCAGGGCAAGGACGCCATTCTGGAGGCGAATCGCCGGCAGACCCTGACGCGGAAGCTGGGCACGATGAGCGACGTCGTCGACGGCAGCATCTTCCTGCTGGAGAACGCGTTTGCCAACGGCATCAACCTGAGCCTGGACGGCGGCCGGATCTGACCCCGGATCCCGGACGAGCCGGAGCGCATTAGCGCTCAGTCGTGAACCGAGCGGTGAACCGCTCGGCTATCGGCATGCCCATCTCCGAATGTTTCGCTCGAGGAGCCCTTTCATGACAATCGAACAGCCAAATCCGAAACTCGATGCCACGCATGGCACTCGCGCGCTCGCCGACCTGGCCACCGCGATTTTCCGGGACAAGACCATCGATCCGGGTGACGCCTACCTGGCGCACTACGACAAGGAGGCCCACTACTCCGACGTCGTTATCGGGTTCAAGAACGACTTCGAGGCGATCCAGGCGACCATGGGCCCCCTCACCGCCCGCTGGCCGGACGGCGCGCGGGCGTACCCGACCAAGGTCCTGGGCGACACGGACAGCGCGATCGTCTTCTTCGTCGACGAGCCGGTGCTGTTCGGCAACGAGGCCCGCCTGCTGACGGCCATCAACTTCCGGGACAGGAAGATCCTGCGGCAGGTGGACTACTCGGATGGGCGCCACTTCGGCACC
>Ga0307512_10006514_pt1 | contig 11811 bp, 7 predicted proteins | sample 14_EM_MG_FD_200267 | JGI IMG/M metagenome (GOLD analysis project Ga0307512, IMG submission 200267) | Populus trichocarpa ectomycorrhiza microbial communities from riparian zone in the Pacific Northwest, United States - 14_EM | ecosystem: Host-associated > Plants > Roots > Unclassified | place... | reverse complement strand
GCTTATCACTTCAATGGACATATATAGTCGATGAGGACTGAAGTGAATCAATCAGTTCTTCTCCATTATATGCTGCTTTCCTCCAACACAGTTCTCAAACAAATATCTCCATACTGAAAAAAAAAAGGTAGCTTTCTTTGTTCGAATAAGGCTTCTTTTGAACTTTTTTATTTTAACTGTGGAGTCTTTTTTTCTTCTTTTGTAATTGCAAGTTGTCTTTAATTGTTCTATTACCATTTTCCATGAATCGATGCGAACCTGGCAGCTTGACAGGTTTTTTGGATACACTAGCAGCTTCACCACCACCAATCCACCATGACTGCTGGAACTAGCTAGTTCCACCTCCACCAAAGGCCACATTGCCTTCGCTGTCAACACTGCTGAAGACCATCTTTATTGCCATCATTGTCGTCAACTGCCTTCCACATACTGCCAACTTAACCAACTATGCTTTACTGCCTCCTTTCAAAAGCACCTAAATCCCATCTTTGACAAATTATCCTTCCTGCCTACAGTGCCCACAGTCACAAGGGTGACATTACCACTTCCATCAACTCCACTCCTCATCCCTAAGCTTCAACTATTCCAACAACTACTAGATGGTTCAGGCACCTAACCGACACGCCATGGTTATACGTTGGAGGGTTTACTTTTATTTTCTACTCAGAGGTTTGTGTATACTTTGTCCTCCATTTTTCACTTTTTCACTTTAAGCATATTCAGTTTCATTATTTACTGGTGACAGATAAGAGTAGCTATTGTTATTCTTGTCATACCATACTTCCGCAATAAGTATTTGGATGAATATGGTTTCTTATGAGTTACTATACACATGATATTATAATGATTAAATCTATGGTATTAAATCTATGTGAGTTTTTTTTTTTTTTTTTTTTTTGAAAATCACATTTTATGGCTCAACATTCTAACACCTTAAAAGATGCTCATATGTAAATGACAAAAGACCAGATTAAGGATCTTGCTTATAACTGATTATTCCTAAGAAATTTATGAAAAAATAAATTTATATATTTAAAGAAAAGGGATCAGGCAGGATAGAGAAAGTGTGAGGATTCACTCAGCATATCTAATGGTATTGTTAGTGCGCTTGATACTGATATTGCATCAGTTGGCCTCTGTATGATGGGGCAAGAGACTATAGCCAGCATTAGTATGACATAAATCAATTGCATGCAAAATATTATGTTCCCAGTAATCCAAAATGAGAATAAGAAATCAAAATAAAGCCTGATTTCCACGCGGACTTCAATTTCTATCCAAGACAACTCCGTTTTAGTTCAGATTTATTCAACAGTAAAAGAACATTAGGGTAATTGTATGCTTGTCAGAGGGCATATGAGATAATGAAGGATATACAATTATATTTAGCTTCAAAAATGTATAAATATCCCTCAGTATCAGGTCAACCAACAGCCAACTTCTTAGCATAACTCAATCTTTATTTTTATAGACACCAAGAATCCATTATAAGAATTGTACAAACCCTACAAGAGTTGCAGGGGTGAAGATTTATACTCTACATAGTGAAAGAATACACTTACCGGTGCTGAAACTGTTTTCCACGTGATGGAGTTGGTATGGGACATTGTCATACGCATGTATGAATATCATCAAAGTCTGTGTCACTGTTTATAAAACACAAGTTGTCGGCTACAATTTGCTTTGACAGCATTCTCCAATTTCTCAACCTGGTCAAAATCAACTTTGAAAGAGATCATGGCAAAACCATCTTTACCAGTCTCATAATCCTGCTTGATGTCCTCAACTTGAAAATGCTGTAGCTGTAACAACCGAGTACAAGATCAATATACATGCGACCATTCCCATTTCGATCAGTAGAATAACATGTAGGCATGCCAAGAAAATCTGGCACAAAGGGAAAACGACAGTGAATCCTAATTTATGACAAATGTTCACTGATGAAATAAACCACTATAGCTCACATACTAAATTTCATCATCTCTTTTATTTATTTTGATGTCTAGTGATGGTGATACATCAGATTAAAGAAATCTACATGTGTGTGTGTGTGTGTAGTAATTAATAATACATAACCTGCCTACCTGATGTTGCACGAGTCCTAAGAGATCAAAGGGAACCTCCACGGCCATAGGGACCTAAAGAAAGAAATTAAGAAATGGTGACTGGTGTTGAAAATTAAAGTGGGAAATCAAAGAAAAGCAAAAAGAAACCTTAGATTTGACGAGACAAGTAGGGGCATTTCTCAAGCATTCAGATGTAACCCCACCATAAGCCCTAACCAGTCCACCAGTTCCTAGTTTGATACCTCCAAAATAGCTGAATTTATGAATATAATATTCATTAAAATCATCATATTTTATTAGGATAGGAAAAGGATTGTAATAACTCAAGTGAAATAAAAAGAAAAAGAAAGGGATGATGTTATGGTACCGGATGACAACGACCATGACTCTGTCGATATGAGAAGAAAGAATAGCAGATTGAATAGGTTTGCCAGCAGTCCCAGATGGTTCACCATCATCATTACAACGGCTGTGCTGTCCTACCTTAAAAGCCCAGCAATTATGAGTGGCACGTGGATCTCTCACCTCGGAGAGGAAGGAGAAGGCGGATTCTTCATCAGAGATGGGAGCAGCTATGGCTATGAATTTGCTCTTTTTTATTTCTTTTTCCAAACTCACTCTCTCCGCAATGCTCCTGTACTCACCATGATTAATGCTGCTACTAGCCGTGATGGTGGCGGAGGCGGCGTTGGTTACCATCTTCTTGAAACTGGTGGAGACAGCTACAGAGGCAGATAGACCATTCTTATTCTTCAGAATCAGGTGATGATAATAGCAGCTAGAGACTCTTGTTATACCTGCTGCCATTAGAGTATTAGGCTAAAGGTCCTATTTTATTACAAGTATTTGAGATGATAATCGCATCTCGTAACTATGTCATGTCCATTAGGCGCCAGGTCTCCTCACTTAGCTTTTTTTTTATGGCCACTCCAGCACAAAGCCCAGCATTTATAATGGGCTTTCAACATATCTCCTTATGCTTTATATTTATTTTAAGATTATTTTTATCTCTTCCTTTTTATATTTTTAATAAAAAAATATGTTTCTGTCTTCTGTATATCTACCCCTTTTATTTTAGAATAATAACTAAAAATATTTTAATTAATAACTGATGGAAAATATTTTCTAAGAAACAATTTCCACAAATAAATAAATATCTTATGATACTAATCAAAATATTAAAAATAAAACTGTTATGATATTATATATTTTAATATTTTTTTTCCTCAATTTCTCAACTTAATTTTTAATTGGTGTTAAGAATTTTTTTAATATGTATAATTTTCAATTTATTTTATTAAACAAACATTAATATTTCAATTAACATTTAAAATTCTTCTTGATAATAAAAAAATAATTAAAAATATCTATGATTGTTGTGTTAAAAAAAACTCTCATGTCCACCAAGCCCAACATTACAATGGGATTTTCACAATTACTTTTATCAAATTTCAGCTTATAAAAAAAAATGTTAGCGAAATATTATTAATTGAAAAGTATTTTCCATGAAACAATTTGTACGACCAAGCACAGAATATTTTTGGACAAAACTCAACTCAACAAACACACCCAAACAAAAGCTGATGAAGTAGTGAAAAGGTACAAGGCTTTGATTCCAAGATGCCGCCCTCTTGTCGCTCTACCCGTCTAACCTCTATTCAACTCTAACTGAATCTCATATTGTATTATTAGCCCCTCTAGCTTTACAAATTATATTACATAATCCTTCTATTTTTAAAAACTATTAATTAGCCTCTTAAACGTTGTTAACCGTACTTAACTTGATATTAATTTATTCAATAAAATTTGTTTTTCTATTTAATATATTCATATTTTATAATTATTAAGAAAAAATAAATGAGAAAAAGAACATGAAATGGATGAAAAGGATTTAGTTACATATAGATTTAAAACAATAAGGAGTAATTAATTATTTTTTAATATGAGGGATTTGTTTATTCTTGTTGAACTAAATAAGGACTAAAGTATACTTTACCACTTGTTAGAAAAGCAAAGAAACATTAAAGAGGTGCGGAATCCGCTCTGGGCAGCTAAAACAGAGGAAAACAGAGCATAGAAATCTCCGTCCGGTTTCAAAGGCGATGGACTCTGTGTCGCATGCCGCCGTGATCAGCAGCTCCAAGCTCAGTTATGGTGGTCGCGTCTCTTTCAACAAGGACAAAAACCCACTACTACGCTCAAGTGTTGTGTCTTTACGAAACTGGAGGGCCCCATCAAGAAATCTTGGCGTTTTGGCAGCACAGATTGGGAACAAAGAGATTGATTTCAGCGATCCGGATTGGAAAACAAATTACCAAAGAGATTTTGAGAGACGGTTTAACATTCCTCATATCACTGATATCTTTCCTGATGCAGACCCAATTCCCTCTACGTTTTGTCTAAAGATGAGGACTCCAGTCATGGAAGATTTCGCTGGTGGATATCCATCTGATGAGGAATGGCATGGATACATAAATAAAAATGACAGGGTGCTTCTTAAGGTAAATGAGAAAAAAGTTTGGTCAACTCATTATGGGATTCCAAAGTCTAACGATGTTTTCTTTTGTTGTGTTTTTTTCAGGTCATACATTACTCATCACCTACCTCTGCTGGAGCTGAGTGCATTGATCCCAATTGTACTTGGGTCGAACAATGGTAAACTCCTTTATGAGTCTTTGCAAATGGTAAAGCTTGCATTTTTTGCCAAGAACTTGAAAAATTACAGAAACGAAGGAGGGTTTTTCTTTTCTTTTCCATACAAAATTCTGTTTTTTGTGCGATAAATTATTTTGATGCTTATTTACATCCCATCCAAGTATAATTGACACGAACTTTACTGAATGCATGGAGCATCCACATGTTGTATAAGATTTTAGTATCAGAGTTATGAATTATAAGGAGAAATTACATCTGAGCAAGAAAGAACATTGGAGTGCCCTCTACACATGCCTGAGAAGTTAGAATGCATGTTTGTATGGTGATGAAGTGTGGTTTTAGAACGTGTAATTGAGTTTTCATTGCAAGTTTTTGCAATTTGTGGAGTGACATTTTTCCGTTCACTGCTTCAGCTACCAAAAGTGATTCTGTATTCAGCCTCCTAGGTGTTTTATGAGGGCGTCATGCTTTGCGTTCCCTTGTTCACATAACCTATTTTCATCAAATAGCATATTACTTCCTTACAAACAGTGTCTGATTTCTGTTATCTGCACTTCTTTTAAACAGTAGATAAGAAATTAACGAAACTTGATACGCATTAGTACTTCTTCTCTAATTTCATTTATCTTGTTATGTAATATAATTGTGGTAGTTGTAGATCATTATCATGTCCGTCTGGCATAGGAAATATCATCCATCACTGTGAAGTTATAATATTATGTGGGTGATATGATGTTGAAATCTTCATAGGGTCCATAGAGCTGGGCCTCGGGAAAAAATATACTTCAAACCAGAAGAAGTAAAGGCAGCAATTGTTACTTGTGGTGGCTTATGCCCTGGTCTCAATGATGTCATCCGACAGGTTAGTATCATGTACATGTCAATCTGCTTATAATCCTCCTCCACATGAAGGATGTATCCTTTTCATATATATATATATATATATATATATAGCCTTATTGCTGTCGAAGCTTGGCAAGTTCCAGGAAAATTACATTTTGTTTTCAAATTTTCTTTCCGGCACATAGAATGTTACCATCTGCTACTCTTGGAACCCTCTAGACTAAAATAACATTTTCTCTGGAAATTTATATGCTATGTTTAATGGTTGGGGTTAGTTCTACCATACATTCTTATATTATATACCTGTTAGCAGATTGTCATCACACTTGAAATCTATGGTGTCAAAAAGATAGTTGGTATCCCCTTTGGTTATCGTGGATTTTCTGATGAAGGCCTGAGTGAAATGCCGGTAAATTATCATTTCTTTTCTGTTGAAGTTTCAAATATAGCAATGTAACAGCTTTTCTTCTCATTTATGTCTAATTTTAGAGATTCCAATTACTCTGTATGAATTTTGCTTTTATCATCAGCTATCCAGGAAAGTGGTGCAGAATGTTCACCTTTCTGGTGGAAGCTTGTTAGGAGTTTCACGCGGCGGACCCAGTGTTAGTGACATTGTGGACAGCATGGAGGTACTCAGTCAGCCTTCAAGTTCTGTATTCTTGCATAAATTGCTAATATCAAAAAGACCCGTGATGTTTGGTATGTAGTGTTCTCATATACTTTTCAATGACAACACCAGGAAAGAGGGATCAACATGCTCTTTGTGTTAGGTGGGAATGGTACCCATGCTGGAGCCAATGCAATACATAATGAGGTTTGTTAAGCCTGTAGCCTTGCACTGTTTTCTGCTTTATTTTTTCAAGTAACTTTCCCAAGCATTCTCTAGTAAGTTTTTCCGAGAACAAATTACTCATAGAATCTGCAACACAGAATATAATATTTATCACACACGCACACACACAGTTAATTCCCAAACTCTGAAGTTGAAGTTGTAGCTCGTGTTTTTCTTTATAATATTATATATGTATATATATATATGTATATGTATATGTGTGTGTGTGTATATATATATATATATTCATTAAATTATAAATGGCATGACAGTAAATTCCATGTATCACACAAGTAGGGATTTTGTAGGACTCTACTCGCAGTCTACCTCTCTATATCTAAAACTGTGCATGGTTGCTCCATATCTTTCTCTTGGTCATTTCCTAGTATTTATCTCTTTAGTTAATTTTGGTTTTAGTGCCGTAGACGAAGGATGAGGGTGGCTGTAGTTGGCGTGCCAAAAACCATAGACAATGATATTTTGATGATGGACAAAACTTTTGGTTTTGACACTGCTGTTGAAGAAGCGCAGAGAGCAATAAATTCTGCCTACATTGAGGTAAAAAACAGTTATATTATTACTTCAAATATATGGCAATGTGAACATTTGCCTTTGTTTCTACATGTCTTTCCTGGTACTTATTTACACATGCTTAACTGGTATTTTCCCTCAATTTTATGACAGGCACATAGTGCTTATCATGGTATTGGCATAGTGAAATTGATGGGTCGTGACAGTGGATTTATAGCAATGCATGCATCGCTAGCTAGTGGACAAATCGACATATGTTTGATTCCAGAGGTATTTATACTTGACTCAATTTACGTATTGTTTTGACTTTTGAACCCCTGTTAATTTAATATTTTCAATTTGAAAGGTACCTTTTCATTTACATGGACCTCTTGGTGTTTTGAGGCATCTCAAATTCCTAATTGAGACAAAGGGATCGGCTGTCTTATGTGTAGCAGAAGGAGCTGGACAGGTGTGTTATACCACTATGTTTTCATATCAAAAGCATGATGGTCCATCTTTGAATTATCCATTTGTCCAGCTTGATAGGAGTCCTGATTTAGACAGCATGCTAATCCATATGGGATGGTCAATGCTTCTGCATGGGTGCTTGGAAACTATTAAGCCCATGGTGATTGATTGCAAGCTTCGTGCCACATGTTGATGAAACGTGTTGCACATTGTTCTTGGTTTTTAAGAAGATTTTTAGATTGTGGTATCAATGCAATCAAGAAAGTGGATAATTAAAAAATCTATGGTTATATTATTAGTTTTATAATTTTGTTATTATTTAGGAACATTTGGGGTTTAGGAATATCTACTAGTTTGTTTAAATAGGGATTTTTCTTCCTTTTTAAGACCATTTGGGGTTTTTGCTGTTTATAAGCACACTATTCTATTGATTTTGAGGGCCTTTTTGATGAAACTGAAGTTTAGTTTCCAAAGTTCTTTGTTGAAAAAAGAGAAGAAAAGGTCTTTGTTCTTGTGGAATTGAGAGTGGAGTTTATTGTGGATTTAGGAAGGGACCGTTGTAGAATCAAGGGTTTAGCCAAGTGGCTTAATAGTTTCTAAGTTTTCTTTCCTTTTTCCTCAATCCCTTCACCTGTTCTACATAGGTATAATCATAAAAGCACCTTAATTGCAGAGAAGCCATTCTTGACATGCCTAATTAAACTGTATCAACAATGGTGCCAACACCCTGGAATCAATCATCATTAGACCACCACTTTGCCAGAGAGGCAGCGTTTTTACTCTTTTTTCTTCTTCAGTTCCGTGTCTCTTTTTAAAGTTCTTCACCACCACTTTGCCATAGTATTTATTTTTCTTGCCTGTGTTCTTTGAAATTCTGGCTTTTGACTGCTCTCATTCTTTTATGACTTCTGTTTCTTTTATATTTTCTAAATTGGATTCTTCTTACTCATTTACTGCAACCCTTCTCTTCATGCTAGAATTTAATGATTTGGATACTGCTTTTGCTCCTAGACCTGAGTGATTTAATTTTGATTTGTTGACTGTGATCTCTAACTTCTCTGCAAAATAAGTCTTTTAAACTAAAAAAGTTATCTTCAACACTTGAGACATATCTTTTCAAGTCAACATCAGGCCATGGGCAGGTGTTGAGGTTCCGGAAAGGATAAATCACGTACATTGGAAGGCCGTGTTTCTCTTTCTGAACCTGGAAATTACCAAAAGAGGAATTCCATCACTAGCATTTTTCTCTTTAAAATTTGTTTTATCATATCTTTTATATATTTGGGGGGGAAGGCTAATTTATGATTTTCTATGAAATAATGATTGTGATTTGTTCTTGAAAGAAATATGTTCATGATGCAGAATTTTCTTGGGAGAACTAATGCTACTGATGCATCTGGAAACACTGTACTCGGAGACTTTGGTGTGCATATTCAACAGGAGGTCAGTGATTGTTTATATAGTGGCTCCTCATGAATGGAACTCATGGTAATTAAGTTACATGGATCGTATGGAAAATGCATGATTTTTTTTTTAAGGACAACAATTGCATGACTGATTGAACATCTAAATTTTAACCATCTTAGTGGTGTTACATGAATATGACTAAAGTCTGTTTTGGCTTATAATTGTCACTTGCCAGGTTATGAGAATTCTTCGGCCTTCTTTGATTGAACCCTACTGTTTACTACATGGAATATGCATACAACAATAACCAAGCCTCAATCCCAAACTAGTTAAGGTCAACTTTATGGATCCTCGCATCATTCTGTGCGATCATATGCTAAATCCACCTCAGCATCAATAGATCTTAGATCCTTTGATTTGATTTCCGTCTATGTTATCTTAGGTCTCCCTCTTCACCTTCCCTCCCTACTACTGCCAACTTGTCAATTCTCTGAACTAGGGCGCCTGATGTCCTTTGTTGGACAGGTTTAATTCTGGCTATCAACCGACAGCAACCATCTCCCTTTAACAGGGCTTGGGACTGGCTATTCCAACCTGAGCTAGCATAGGCAGAGTTACATGGAATATGCTTACTGTTTCATTATTTCACTTGTCTTAACCTCAAGTGCTTATTTATAAGCATCAAGCGAAATAGAAATGGAAAACCAAATGTATGAAAATCAAAACATAGAAAGACCAGTTCCTGAGATAGTAAACCTACTAATTAGAAATAAAGTAGACTGCTTTTAAAACCTATTTTACTATTAAGTGGTACATTATAATTCTCCTAAATGGTAAAAATACTGAATAACCATAGAAAATTATAGTTCCTATTTAGTCAAACAGTAATTCTCATTTTTGTTTTTCTTCATTTCCCATCATTAATCTTCCTTTTGCCAGGAAATGCCATATTTTGATAGATCTCGATTAATCAACAAACAACTCGTGTTTTCTTTTATTTTTTTGGGAGACTATTTCCTTCATGGATCTCAATTATTATGCATTTGTAAATGGAATCTTGATTGTTATACATTTGCAAAAGGTTTTGGGTTGATCTGGTATGACAGTGTTACTAATTCAATGCCTTTTTTTTTTTGCCAGACAAAAAAATATTTTAAGGAGATTGGCGTTCATGCTGATGTAAAGTATATTGACCCAACATACATGATACGTGCATGCCGTGCAAATGCATCAGATGGAATTTTATGTACTGTTCTCGGACAAAATGCAGTGAGTCTCCCTCTATCCCTCAATTTGAGCATTTCCTTTATTTCATAATTGATAAATAAGACAGAAGATAGATATTTTGTTTTCCATAAAATAAACTAGCATTGATTATTCTTCTTGGAACACTATCAAAGATGCAAAGACGCATAAAAATCTTAGTGGTTGCAGTGGTATGGTAAAAACTTCTTGATGTACTTGCCATTTAAGCTAAACAATTTTCCACTTTGTGCATTGCATGTGGAATAATCAACTTGATTAATTTTGCATCTTGTCGAGACAGTAACTGAAATCATTGAATCATGTTTTCAGCTCTATCAAATTTGTATCACCGATACAACTTGGCATTGCAATTTTTCTAATTATATTTTCTCTCTCTGATTCTAACTTTTGGAACTTTATTTTTCATAAAAACTACTGGAGCATTACATCAAAACTGAATATCCAAGGAAAATTATCCGTGTATCGTTTCCACTATATGTCGTATGCATGTAAATTATTTTATCTACATGTTACCATGACTTGGTACCTCTAATATTTGCAAAATCAGCATGAAGACCCTCAATACTACCCACGCGCCACCGATAATTTTTCACTTCATTAATACGTGGCTGATATGGATGTATGGTTATGGCAGGTTCATGGTGCATTTGCTGGATATAGTGGAATCACTGTAGGAATATGCAACACTCATTATGTTTACTTCCCCATCCCCGAAGTCATTTCTTATCCCAGGGCTGTGGATCCTAACAGCCGCATGTGGCATCGTTGCTTAACTTCAACCGGCCAGCCTGACTTTGTCTAAATTAGTCAGCCCTCCAGCCTTATACAGCTGAATTGAGAAATTTGAAGTTTGCAAGGTTCACCAAAGGAACAGAACGCAAGCCAGAGAAGATTCTTGGTTAGCTTGTATGTTCATTTTAAGCTACCAAAATAATACAAACTCCAAAAGAGAATCAGGTAGTGTAAAGCATTCCTGCGCCAGTTTACATAATCACAAGGCGTGCTTGTAATAAATTTACAAGGATTCAGCCTAGCAATTCTTGCTTGCTTCCCAGGGCATCTGTAACTTGTTTTGTAGCGATAGATTATTTGTTGATTTCATAAACTCGGCCATAATTTACCCACCAGCATTGCAAGTGGTGGAATAAATTTATTTTCCAAGAATTTCTCTTTGCAACAATGCCATATCCAAGAAGTTTGCAATCTGTTATGATATAAAGTGGAAACAGGGGCATATATAAACATAAGCTTGTGGTGTATTAGATAGCTTCCAATGAGTATGCTTGTAAACCTCTCCTCAAATATTATTAACATCAACCCTCTCCGCTGCGTGCTTGAATTCATGATTGGGTGAGGCCATAAGGGTGGTTCATCTGGTGTGAGATGAGATATGAACTGGTAGCTGTATTCATGACATTCAAGTAGGAAAACTCACAAATATAAGAAAGAAATGTATAAAGTCATAGGTGGACGACTAGCATAGGCGTCGGTGCTCACCAACCCATGCCACAACATGGTGCTCATGGTTAATGCTGTAGGCACCGCTGATTTGGTGGCACATTTTTGTGAGCACCAATTCTTCCACAGGGGTTGATGCTCTAAGTGAAAGGTTCATGTTTTTCCTCTTTATCTTTCTTGGGGTATAGTAACTTGTCCTAGTAACCCGTAAGTTCCTAAACATCTATGATCTTACAAGTCTGGTCATGGTAGGAGGATTGTTACGATTTATTTTTTAAAGTATTTTTTTAAATATATATA
>Ga0307512_10006513_pt1 | contig 11813 bp, 11 predicted proteins | sample 14_EM_MG_FD_200267 | JGI IMG/M metagenome (GOLD analysis project Ga0307512, IMG submission 200267) | Populus trichocarpa ectomycorrhiza microbial communities from riparian zone in the Pacific Northwest, United States - 14_EM | ecosystem: Host-associated > Plants > Roots > Unclassified | place... | reverse complement strand
TGCTCGATGCGGCCACCGTTACTTCATACCTGCATCCCAACCTGAGGACCCATGACCGTCAGAAAAACCTGTCCTAGAGCTGAAAAAAGTAGCCACCTACCCTCCTTGACAAAACCAACTCGGTGTCCAAGTCCCAACAACTTCGCCGGAGTGCTCGTTACGCTCGCAATCGCCAGATTTTCCGGAAACCCGTTGTAGTAAGCGCTCTGGGCCTCGTACAACAAATACCTCGAATTCATAACCGGGTGATCGCTCTAGCGGTCACAGTTATCAGTAAGAAGAAGAATAGATACCCGAGACATCGGACACACCTTCATAGCAACCTCGAGTCCTTCGGAGGCAAGGATCTTGGCAGCGAACGGCGTGCCACGGTATGCCTCGCGTTTGTACCGTGCGTTGTTAGCGAAGAGGGCCACACCCGGTGTTGGTCCTGAGGAACGGCGACTCTCTGTCAGCCATTACTGCGGGGAGGGGACAGGCGTTGCCTTTACCATAAGTATTTTTCAGCACATTCGGGACGAGATACGTCTCATGTGCGTGGTGGAAGGCCGCGATGGGGAATTTGAACTCGTTCGAAATCTAGGGAGGTTAAGCCTTCACATTTGGTAGTCACAGTAAAACACCCACCCTCGCGAGACCGTCCAAATCCGTAGTTTCATAGCAATGAATTTGAACCTTCGAGGGATGAGCGATGTATAATATGTGCTGTTGCCCACCTTACTTTCACTCGACCACGTAGAACCTCACTAAGGGGCTCCCACGCGAGGTCTTCCGGGAACTCTCCCAAATCGTCGAATTTTCCAGAAGTTACTTTGGCGCAGTAGGCATCTTGTGATTCCTTCAAATTCTTGGCAGTGTTGTATCTAGAGGGAAGGAGTCAATCCATGCCGCGCGGCGGTGAAGTAGAGGGTGGAAGATAAGCTCACGCTTCGCGGAAAGCCCAGATGGTATCCATACGAGTATTACCATAGACGCGACCTGAGAAACCCGTTTATTACCCAAATGTGTGGCACGTCACAAATCTCTTACTTGGATTTTCTCCTGCAGGCAGAAGCAAGCTCAAGCAGACGTGAACTCGGAAGTAGACTGATTACGTACCGCAAGCATGCCTGAATATTGAATAGTCGTCAGTAAAGGTGCACACTGATCCCACCACCCATACGGCTTACTTCATGTGACGCCAGTGTAGCGGCGTTCTGTGATCGTAGTAAGAACTGTTGATGGTCGATGGGGGCTCGAGTAGCATTGAAGATGCTGATCGCTCAGATGTGGTGCGAAGTTTGATGGGGAATCCCTGACCGCCTATGTACCCAATATGAATCAGATCCGAAACGAATGGCAAGGGAGCAGCACGAACCAATTGCATTGGCGGAACCCGGGAGAATGAGGGAGGTAGTAACGCCGCCCGAGATAGATAGGCGAAAGGCGTCGTCATGGGTGTTGAGTCCGTCTAGGGATCTCATCCAGGGTACAACGGGACCTTTCATGGAATTATCATCTTCCGCGCCATCCAATGCAGGGGAAGGCGCATCCCCGAGGTGAGAATGCATATCCACGATACTGCCGGTACATTATCAGCAAAGCCCAATGGATAATACATGAACCGGACCAACCCGGGAATAACCCATGATCCATTCACGTCGTGAACGACGACATCTCCCTCCGGTATATCGAATCGGGACAAGAGGCGACCGACATGTCCAATCCCTTTGATGATGCCTCGGTCAAGTAGGATGTCGGCCTCGACGACTTCTGTTCCGTTCTTCTCGCCCGTCCAAATTCTCGCGTTTAGTAAAACCTGGGGACGCGAGAACTCTCAGTACATGCAGTCAACGCGTAAGATGAACGCGAGGGTAATCACAGTTTGTTTGGTTCCGGGCTCAAACCGATCTGACACACTTCGGGTGTAGAAGTCGGAAGGGGGTCCGGGTACGGTGGTCAAGGAGTGACAACGGTCAAGTGCTTTGGCAATATGGACCGGTATCTCCTGCTGAGTACGCAAGAACTGGTTGTGATGAAGGAGTGCGAGCGTGCAGATGGCAGACAGTAACAGCCAGTGGGCCAGTCGCCGGCTGGCGAGTGGTGGGGAGCCCATGACTGTGGTGATCGAGTGCTAAGGCTGGATTGACGCCCAGTTCTCTGACAGAGACGAAAGCCGTGTTTCCATGCACCTAAGTACCACAGAAAGCGGGATGGAGACCAGCAGAGGGTAGTCGACTTATATTTGATTTCCAAAGTTGATCACAAAAGTTCAAAACCGTTTCGCTGATTGGAATCCTACGAGGGAAACACAAAGTGGACAGCGGAATTATAAAAAAATAGGAGGAAACTCCGGCTATAGGTCACCCCAACTTCAATGACTGGTAGATGTACGGATCGGGCCGAAGATTAGGACCAGGAGACGGCCAATGATGTGTTATTTAACTCGCGTAGTGTAAACGTATCTAAACAGACTCTAAAGGCAGGGAATGGTTAGAATAATGGAATGCGAGCGAGACCAGGCGCATATACCTTGGAGGAGGTTGTTCAGTTTGCCAACACGAGAAGACACACTCAGGTCGATGGTCTTGTCACCAAAGTCCACGACGAGACCGCCAAGCAGCGAGGGGTTGACCTGCACCGGCACGTCAAAGTCTGATCTCAAATGAACCAAGCGCATCAAGACAAACCTTGTTGGTAACCTTCAAGGTCTTGGCCTTTTGAGCGACCTGCGACTGTTTCAAGATAGTCTCGAGACGGGAGAGAGTAGCCGTCGGAAGAGGAGTAGCAGATGAAATGACGACCTTCAGCTCTCCCTTATGTTTGGAGACCAGCTCATTGAATCCCTCAATAACGCTCTGGGTCTCAGCTAGCCTCCCATTCTCAGTCAAGAGAGCGAAAAGGTTTTTTGTAATTTCCGAAACCGGCTCCTTCTTAGGACCTTCGGCCTTTGCGTAGAGAGCGGTGAGACCTGAGGCGCGATCCTTGGCGGAGAGGGTGGGGTTCGCGACGAAACTGTTGAGTTCGGGGGATGCCTTAATGGCGTTGGAAAGCGCGTTCAGCTCTGTTTCGACCTTGGTTAAAGTCGCGGGAGACTTTGCAAGGGCTGCGGAGAAGACAGCCTGAGAATATTTGGGCGCAATGGTCGAGGCAGCGCGACGACCGAGGCTGTTCGCTAGTAGACGGGATGAGTTGGAGGCCAGCATCGGGTGGACTTGGAGAGAGGGGGATTATTTTAATTTTTGAATTTCCTCCAATGGTTAATTTTAGAAAATAAAATAAAATAATAATAATGATTTCGCGCTCGGCGTTTGGACTCCACTCAAGCTCACTCATTGGCGTTCACATAAATGACTGCCTTGTCTTTCACCACCACCGTCAATCCTTGAGCCCGAATCTCACGGAGCACAGCAAGAATCTTCAAGTCATTTGTTTCCTCCTCATCCGAGGAACTTATTTAAAGGTGAGCAACGGCGCCTCGGCAATAATAACAATGGCCATGAGGACAATGGAAGGGTAACACCCCGTTTGACAGATAAAAGGGTTCGAGGGACCAGCACACTTACAGGCCCCGTTCACCCCTTCTATCTATCTCTCGACATGACTTTGTTTCTTTTTGCTGTCGCCCGGCTGCGACTAGTGGTTCTCGCCGTCATTGCCTTAGTGTATTCTGTCAGTGCCCGCGAAGAATCTCTTTGTATGTCCCCATTCATAACCTCATAACCTCCATCTGTGCCTACTCACCGTTTCGCTAGTTACGTCTTCTGTATCATACTGCGAACCTCCAGAAACTCTCCTAATCCAACAATTCGATGTGGCCTACTTCGCCGCCAACGCCTCAATCAGCTTCAACATCTCCGCTGCCAGTGTGGTACGTCCGTTTCGGACTGCCGGAATGACAGGCGCTCATTCATTTTCCATCCAGGAACCAAACGTTAACGTGTCTGCGAACCTGTTCGTCAACGTATACGGCATGCACCCCTTTAATCTCACGCTCGACCTGTGCTCGCTTGCCCATGGTGCCCTTTGCCCTTTGCCGATGTACAACTTTATCGGAGAGGATTCCATTCCTCTTTCGCGTTACCTGGATATTTCCTCGTACGTTCCGGCGATCGCATACAAAGTCCCCGACCTAGAGGCTTTTGTCCAACTCACCCTTGTCGAGGTTGGGACCGGTGACGTCAAGGCTTGCGTTCAAGCCACCCTATCCAATGGATGGACCACGCACGAGCCAGGTGTGGAGTGGGCAACCGGAGCTGTTGCGTTCCTCGCCTTCGTCTCGGCACTGTGGCAGTCGAGAAAGCCAGACTCCATTGCTCCCTATCGTTTTCTCGACATCATCTACCTCTTCCAGGCGATCGCCGCATCGGGATTGCTCAACCTAAACTACCCCATCGTCTATCGGTCCTTCACGTTCAACTTCCGGTGGGCCCTGGGGTTCTTCCTCGCTCCTAGCTTCCAAACGGCGATCGATGATATGCGCAATCGCACAGGCGGCCATCTGGATGATGCGACCGGAAACGCTCTTGCACTCACAAACCGCAAGTCCAGCCCGTACAACGCATTTGCCAATTTGCCCATTGTTCGGATCGCCTCCTTCGCCGACGGTGCCATTTTTTCCCGTTCGGAGGACGCTCCTGGCCTAGCCCATCTCAATAATATAACAGCTCTCGCCGCCACGGACGTCCAGACAGTGACCCCGACCAACACCATCAAACAGGGAATTCCGATCTGGCTTACGACCGTCGGCATTCCGGAGGAAAACGCCTTTATGAACGTGTTCTTTGTTACCCTCATTTTGTTCGGCGCCGTGTCGGCAATAGTGGGAATCACGTACTTGGTGCTGCGGCTTCTGCGCAACGCAGACTTGGGCGGCTCTGAACGGTTTGCATCGGCAGAGTTTAATCGTGTTGTCTTTGTCAAGTCATGGTTGCTCCGTTTGGTATGTCATGAGTCATCTCTATTACGGTTCTGTGGTAGAACTCATTGCTGGTTTTAGACGCTCATTGTCGCTTTCCCTATCATCACCTTTTCCTTCTTCCAGTGGACACTCAAGGACTCCTGGCTCTCCATCCTCCTATCTGTCATTCTCTTCCTTCCTGTTGTGGGATTCATCGTGTACTCCGCATTCCTGGCATTCCGCTGGTCCGATTTTGATCCCTGGCCATATCACGCACCGTTATGGGCTCAATATCGTTCCGAACGGCGCTGGTATTTTATCCCTCTGCTGGTTGCCCTCCTCGCTAAATCCGCGACCATCGCATTCGGTCAGGCGCATGGCGAGGCGCAGGCTATCTTCCTTGTCATCCTTGAGGGCCTCGTTTTCATCAGTATCGTCGTCCTCAAACCGTACGATACAAGGAAGGCGGATATCCTGGCCGGATGGTTGGCCGTTGTCAGGCTCGTGTGTACTGGTTTGATGATCGCTTTCCTACCATCACTAGGGGTCAAAGCAATCCCCAGGGTAGTTATCGGGATTGTTACCGCCGTGATCTTCTCGGTCGCCGTCGTTGTTATGTTCTTCAATACTGTTTGGAACATCCTGCAACCGCTCCTTTCAAGAAAGAACCGCGCTCCATCACCCTCCGACTCGTCGGATAGCTCTGCCCTCGAGAAGGGCGATGCTCCTTCCTCTCACTCGAAGTGAAGACAAAGTCTCCCCTCTCCACCCCTCTCATCTATTTCTCGCTCCCGATCTTCATCCTTGCACCGCACCGCCTTTGACTTCATTCGTCTTATGCCGTCTCCAACTTTGCAAATCACCAAGGCAATCCTCACGCCACACGGACTTTGCACATATTCCGTACTTTCCCTCTCTCAGACGCTCATTTTGGACACCCGCACCTACCAGCTCCTAACGAACTGGTACTGTGTAGTCGTTTTTCTCTACTCTCTTACACTACAGCCGATACCCTTTCCGCCCTCCGTTTTTTTTTGGACTGACGGACGGGTATCGTACATACAAACATCAGCGCCGCTGTATATTTCGAAGGACGCTGTGATAGATAGAAGGCTCTCAGTAGACTTTCATTCATTCATTACACAAGTGCATACTGTCGTCGCTGGTATCGATTTTGTATTTATTAGTAAGTTATACGTATAAGCCTTTTTATTCACTCTGGGTCGACAAACGCTGAGAGGACCGATCACGTGGCCTCACGTCCACCTCAGGCTTGGCCCGACGATTTAATTGAAACCAACCCCAAGTCAAAAAGTTTGAAACTGCGAACTCGGCCAGCTCTATAACGGAGCCAATCCATCTCTCTCGGTGACGAAACGAACGATGCGTTTCGTCCGTCGGTTCGCGCCTGGGTGGGTGACCCTGCCTTGGGTACTGCTGATTACAGTAGTTTTGGTCAACGCTCGGCGTCCTCCGCCGCTCCCTCGATCATTCGGAGAACTGTCTACGGAGGAGGTTTCGTTGCTGGTCGATGCGAAGGACCCTCTAAAGGACCTTGACCCGAATAATCCGAACTCTCATCTTTCAAAGATCCTTATACCTAGACCTGGTGAATGGGTTTTGTGTCTGAAACTTGTCACCGCAAAGCTCACTCTCCAAAACAGCGGACACCGTGAACCACACCCAAGTCCGGAATTATATCGTTAACACGCTAAAGAAGCTCAACTGGCACATAGAAGAGGACACGTTTACGGACCAGACTCCGTATGGAGTCAAGACTTTCACGAACGTCATCGCCACGAAGGATCCGGAGGCGTCTCGGCGGGTCATCGTCGCTGCCCACTTTGACAGCAAATTCTTCCCATCGTACCCCGAGAATCAGGTGCGAGTAGAGTGTGTTCAACGGCGTTGTGGGTTTTGGAATGCTGACAGCGTGATAGTTCGTCGGCGCTACTGACTCCGGGATGTCTTGTGCTATGATGCTCGATCTCGCCGAAGTCTTGGACCCGCTCCTAAATAGCCGCTTGGAGCGTCTCGAGAATGGTCTCGAGGACGACGAGGACACTTCAGAGACAACTCTTCAACTCATTTTCTTTGATGGTGAAGAAGCCTTCATAGATTGGACGTCGACCGATTCGATATACGGCGCCAGGTTCGGTTCCCTCTCCTATGATGCGTCATTATCCAACGTCTTATCAGCCCGTCTTAAGGCATCTAGCAGAGAAATGGTCTGCGAGCTACATAAACCCACGCTCGAAACGTCGCTTGCTCCGCGATCCCTCTCCGACAGAGCTCTCAACGATCGAACACCTCATCCTTCTCGATCTCCTGGGCGCACCCCACCCGCACGTCCAATCATTTTTCCCCGAGACCGGGTGGCTCTTCGATGAGTTGATTGGTGCAGAGACGAAGCTCGGCAAGGGAGGGCACCTGACTGGACCCGCGCTGGCCGTGGACAGATACCACTCATTCTTCAGAAAGCGGAATGGTCGCGAGACCGTCTACGGTTACATCGGAGACGACCACGTCCCATTCCTCTCGAGAGGGGTGAGTGTCCTCCACGTTATCACTAGCCCCTTTCCGGGTGTATGGCACAAGCTTTCGGTAGGTCTATAACATCGTGATCTCTTCAATCTTTCGCTGATCTCGTCGATCTCTCAGGACGATGCTACCGCCCTCGACTCTTCGACGATGCGACAATGGAACCTCATCATGAGAGTGTTTCTGGCGGGCTACCTCAACTTGATACCGGAACCAACACCTCATGCGGAGAGGACACACGAAGAGCTTGTGAGGAGCGCGTTATGATGATTACAGTGTGTGTTTCTGATGGTCAAGGCAGTAGGGTTTGATTTGTATTCAATTGTATTATTGGGTGACCATCCGTAAGGTTATAAACGATATTCGGGGGCTTTTAATAAAGGTGCAGAGACCACGATCGCTCTATCGGGTCGTCGACAGGGCGAATCTCGGCTGCTGGCACCCTTCTACGACGGATATAATATTATCTAGTGTTACGGATAGTCACCCATTATCCCGAGGCACATGTCATAGAAGATGTATACACACCTGACCGGTGTCATGCCTCAGCTCTGGTGAACATGAAATTGTGTCGCATCGCGTTGACAAGGTCGAGACGCGTAGATAGCATCCTTACAGCGTGGATGATGGTCTGGCGCGCAGGAAGATGGCCTAGAACGCTCGGAGTTGAGCAAACGCGGCCGCAATGACTACAATATTGATTGGCGCCAATTGAGTGAGGAGCGAGACCGCGATCACGCGTTCACGCGTCGATAATCTCTGATCAACCACCTACATCAACATGCACCCACCATCTCCTCCGCCGACCTGGGCGTTCTTGCGAGAAAGTTTGACATGTTTCTAATCTCTCCCCCACTACACATAACCAACTGATCAACCACTTGCCCAGAATCTACCAGCACAAAGGATTCCTCACCTCCAATATCTGACGAAGTTGACCAGTTACATACTGCCATATCACCCACTTCCCCCTACCCTGACCTCCCACTTCCACAACCCAGCACAACCAATCACCTATATAGGGGTCGACCTCTGCAACCCACCACTATGAAGCGACCAATTGCCCCTCCCACAACCTCAAACAAAGAACAACAGCCATTATTCCTCCCTGATTCTGATGGGGAGCAGGTTCCTAGTGGGTCAACAAGAGCCCCTCTATTCCTGCCAGAGGAAGGGGAAGATGAGCGACCGCGTAGGAAGAAAAGGAGGATCAGCTCCAAGACAATTCAACCTAGGACCCTGGATGATCTGTGGGGGCCAAGGCAGGTCAGTAGGATTTCCTTCACTTGCTGGTCCCAGGATCCTAGTCTTATCCATGAAGAAGGTGCAACCACAAAACCAGCCAAATTCAAGCCCATCTACCTCTCCCAGGCCATCAAACTTACATCAAATACCTTCTCCCCTATCTCAGAGAAAAAAGCATGGTATACAAAGAAAATTGGGTAAAAAGCCTGGCATGTTTTCATTTCCCTTGTCACAGTTGCATGCTAAAAAAAAAATTACACAGCATCATCATCCAAAGGGAAAAATACTGCCCATGTGTTTTCTCCATCAGCACCCAGAGTTCAATCCAGTCATCACATTCCTGTTCCAAAGGAGATCATTGAGATCTCTGATACAGATGAGCCTGATTCATCCTGGTTTACTGGGGTGAATCAGGCTCCATCTATCCCTTCTGTCTCTTTGCTGGCAACTGAGCCTGAAGTGATTGAAATCATGTCCAGTGATGCTGAAGACAACCACCAGTCCCCCCAATCTCCACTCACTCACATTATACCTCCTGTATCCCAAGAACAACCAATGCCTCCCCAGCTTCCTTCCCCTGATGAGGTAGAGAGGGTAATGGACATTGATGATATAATCCAACATTCTCCACCTCTCCCACCTCCACCTTCTCTCTCTCTCCAAATCCCTGACCCCACTGTTGATGCAATTGAGAGAACTCTCTCAAATGTATCAGTTTCATTCTCTCCCACTTATCAAGACCATCATCCCAATGCTTCTGAGTCTGTTGGGGACTCTGAGCCAGAAGAAAGACCATTGGTAAGGGATAGTTATGATATGGATACTCCTCAGGATACAGTGGCACCTTCAGTGGGAAATATCATCACTCAGGCTACTGGGTCAGATGATGATTTTCACCCCCCTCCTCCCTCCTCATCCAGCTCCCCTTCCTACCACATCCCACCCTCTGGACATCCCACCCCCATTGTGAGACATCTTCTCTATGGTGGGCCTAATGGCATCTTCAGAGATGCTAATGCTTCTCTTATCCAGCATATCCAAGCAGCATTACCCCCAGACCCCCAATTACCTTCTACTTCCAATACTGTTATTCCTCAAACACCTAGTCCACCACATAGTCCAGCAATTCCACAGGTGAAGAGCATCCTTTCTATCCTTTAATGCCCCCTGACATTCTCTTTAGGTTTCCACAGTCCCTAATATGATTGACCTGACTGGAGACTCTGACATGGATGACAATCACATACCAAGCATTGATCATACTACCACCCTGAGGGCAAACATCCTCAGAGGGTTCTTTGATAGGTCACAAACAAGGTCACCTATAAAGCCTGGACCAGCATCCCCTCAACCACAATCCCCTCAAGGATATTCCCCCTTCCTGGACATGATTCGCTCTAAGAGAGGCTTCCCTGTAACAACCCAACCACCCAAAGATACAGAAACTCAAGCAGAGGCAGTCAGTGAAATGGAAGATGATGTTGCATCACCTAAAACTCAAGAGTCATCTATGGAAGATGCTAAAGTAAGTTTCCTCTATTCTCATTTACCAACGATATATTGATTTATTTATCCAAGACCCACTCACACTGCATAACCATGGCCAAGCTCACAAAACAAGATTCTGGAACCCTCACATCCACACCTGGAATTTCCATCAATGACCTTATCCCCTCTCCCACATACTGTCGCCTGTCTGATCTTCCCACTGGCCTCCTTGACTATGTCAATAACTTGCCTGACTCTATCAGGAAATCCCTGGTGTTTAGGCAAATGTTTGAGTCAGTCATCGCTGAGAACACAGCCCAAGATGAGCCAGATGCTCCCCCCATTGTGGTCATCAATGAAATTGATGATGAACCCACTCCTCCTTGGGAATTCTATTATTCCAACAAGTTGTGGTACCATGACGACGTCCCTCCTCCTGACTACGACAAGTTGGTTGGGTGCGACTGTGTTGGGGAATGTGATCCCGAATCTGCCACTTGTGTCTGCTTAAGGCGCCAGAAGAACCTATGGCCAGATGGAGTACAGTCGGGAGTCGGGTTCAGTTATGACGAGGACGGGGTCCTTAAGAACTGGGATGAGACAATTGTGGAGTGCAACGACCTTTGTCGGTGCACGCACAAGTGCAGGAACAGGGTGAGTTTCTAAATAAAAAATCATCTCGGCTTTCTATATAATGAAATATATTCAGGTTGTACAGCAGGGACGTAAGGTGAAGGTCAATATTGTCAAGACTGAAGAAAAGGGCTGGGGTAAATAAGGATCACACTTTTCTCAAGTTGATTTGCTAATCCTACATACAGGCGTCTTCGCAGGAGAGAGGATGGAGGCCGGGACGTTCCTTGGGATGTATTCCGGGGAACTAATCACCGAGGCCATCGGAAATTCTCGAAAGTATGTGTTTACAGAACGCTATCGGGTATCTTTGCTAACGACGAGTGGTATCCAGGCTATACGACGAATACGGCCGGACCTATCTCTTTGATCTGCGAGGGAACAACTATGTGGTGGACGCCTTCCACATAGGAAACGTGCGCGGTTTTATCCTCTTCCATGTTCATCGCTAACGGAACAACTTCCAGTTCACTCGGTTCTTGGTTTGTACTCGCTAAGGATATCTCTCTCACACGCTGACTTTCCGTGCAGAACCACAGCTGTGCGCCGAACTGTTGGATGAAGAACGTCGTCATCAACGAGCACACCAAGAGGAAGTGTGTTCTCGCCCTTTTCACGCTCGAACCGGTCGAGGAAAATCAGGAGTTGCATTTTTCCTATTTTGGAAGTTTGGACGATGTGAGCGCCCTCACATACCGAACTTTCACTGAGGAAAGGTCTAACAACCACATTCGTTCCTCAGGCTACGAAAATCGAAGCGCGGGAGGACGTCGTGAACGGGAAATGCTACTGCGGCGCGCCGAAGTGCATTGGGACGTTGTTCCCGCGTATTATCCGCGATGGTCATGAAAGTGGTGACGAGGGGGGTGGAGAAGCAGAAGTTCATGGTGATGGAGAGCACAATGAAGGAGGCGAAGAAACGAGAAGCAAAGGCAATGGGATGGCGGATGAGGCCTGAGAGATTAGAGACCAGCATTGAGAACGACATACACACGGACATTAGCATACCAGACATCTTGCTCGCAGG
>Ga0307512_10006511_pt1 | contig 11815 bp, 15 predicted proteins | sample 14_EM_MG_FD_200267 | JGI IMG/M metagenome (GOLD analysis project Ga0307512, IMG submission 200267) | Populus trichocarpa ectomycorrhiza microbial communities from riparian zone in the Pacific Northwest, United States - 14_EM | ecosystem: Host-associated > Plants > Roots > Unclassified | place... | reverse complement strand
TCCGTTAAAAATTGTCTTGCATCATTACTCATCCAAGACGCGCCCACCTGAGAACCGAGGAAGAGAGTCGCGTTCGCCTCCCTGACGAAATTCTCGAACACCTGCCTGTGACCTCTAATGATGGTCAACGTGTCTAATACGCCTGCTAGAGCTGCGCTCAACGCATTTATCGAGTCCGCGTTCTGGCTGTACGTAGCACGGGTGGCCGCGTTCAGGATCTCGGAAATTTGCCTCTCAGACACACCGGAGGAACGGAAAAACTCCGAGCCCGATTGGGAGGTCAAGTTCGACCACTCCATGTGGTCGATTAGAGAAGTGATTTCGTCCCAGGGTTGAGTGTATGGGGCGTAGAGGTTTCGCGCGTTATACAGGACATTGGCAGAGCTGAATTTGACAGAGTCAGGATTTGGCGTGTAGGGTATGGGAACAACATCCCTCACATTGTGTCACTAGCGCTTAACGACCAGAACCCGTATGCCCAGTATGATTTGAGCCTGTCCCAGATAGGGAACGGGCCGCCTCCCAGCTACTAATCTTGAGCAAAAATGATGAGTGGGGCGACAGAAAAACACACCGTGAACAGAATTTCAGTCCCATCCCAGATCCCCACCCCATCGTCCCGCCGCTTCCGCGCTATTCGGGTGAGGTTGAACTCTTTCGCTGCCCGTGCTAGGTTTTGGTCTACTTCGTAGTGGTTGGACGCGCCCAACTCAACAGACTTATAACGTCCGTCATTGTAAGGATGGATAATGTGGTGGTCTTCGATAACGTTGAGCTTCCAAGCGTACGAGAGGACGCGAAGGGGGACTCACCTCCGCCAACGAATTCATTCTTGTCGTATATGTGAACGTCGATGTCTACCCCGTAACGCTGCTTGGCCTTGGCGATGAAAAAGGCTGTGGAGGATCCTCCAGCTCCTGCGCCAATGATTGCCACGGTCTTTGAGGCATTGTACCACGGTTTCCCCGAGTCAATTGTCAACGCATTGCTTCTGCTCCCAAACCATAACCAGGATGGCAGTCGGAACGGCAGGCTCAACGCCTGCGCCGTGCCCGCGGCCATAAGAACGTACATTGTCCAGCGCATGTCGCAGTTTGTCTGAGGATCGTGTTCGTCCGACCTCCTGAGACCGAGGGTGGAGGGTGAGGTGAGAGGGGTGATCGACAGACGGAACGGACTCGAAGCAGTTTCATCCGCGACAACGATGATCGGAACCCTGCCCACAGAACTCGTGCAGCACATTCTCATCTTTTGTCGGCCCAAGGATGTCGCAGCTTTCTCTCAGACGTGTCGTCAGTCACGCGCGCTCGTCTACGAGAGCGAGAACCAGCTCCTGTGGCGGGAATTATTTCTCGCCATCCCTTTCGATGATCTCACTGATTTCCCCGACCAATATCCGAGATCAGCTGGCGATTGGAAGAGCGAACTGCAAGCCAGGGTGCAAGCAGAGACCCTAGTCACTTTATCGTACGAGGATATGCGCACCAGGGACCACGACTCAATATCAAACGCTTTTGATACGTTGACGAGGGTCCTAGACTCGACTCCCGCAGATGAATCCAAGAACCTCCGTTGGCTTGCGTCCATCGTTGCCAGGTCTTTCGTCTTCAACGATTACGACCGTTTCCCTCGTTTTCTATCAAGTACCCAGCCGCTTCACCAGTTACTGGCCTTATCGTGGGACCTGTGGGGCCCCAGGATGTCGAACGAGGGAGTGGGAGAGCGCATCCTCGATGACGCTAGGTACTTTGTATACAACCTATCGAAGTACTCGGTCAAATCGAACTGGGGGGTTTTCTGTTGGGTCGGTTCGGAAGGTGGTACTCCAATATTTACGGCGAATTGGGAGCATATCAAACACTGTATTGCTATTCTGCTGCTGCACGGAGAAGATGTCGAGCTGCCTCCATACGGCCTCCGTCATGGAGTTGCATATTCCGCCCCGGGTTCTCATCTGCGAGCGAGCGATGATTGGGCAGGAGTAGAAGGGGTCTGGTTGCGGGATGTTTGCTTCTTGGATTACACCACACTCTTTGGTAGGTCAGGGCCTACTGCGGACGTTTTTCTGCTGACAACTTCTTTAGACCTCAATGTACGTGCGTGAGTTCCAACCAGTCGCTTGTCGGATACGAACGTCATTTCAGTCAGCTACCGATGAATATGGGAATCTCTCTCCCTATGGGGGGGAGTTCCTTGAAGGTTTTACGCGTCTCCGGGCGATGATGAAGATTGTACGCGACCCTAAGCCCGAGGAACGATTTGTAATCAGCCCCAGGCCGCTGAATGCAGACAAGCGTTACCCTCGTCTGAATATCATTGGATTAGGAATGAGCGAGCTGTCTCTTGGTCAGGAGGGGGAGACCGTCCTCAGGGGTCATGTGGACAGGCTCGTTGACGGCTCTGTTCTATGGACGAACGTAGGCTTATTCTATTCATTCGTCCGCACTATTTGCTAAAGAAATGGTGATCAGCTCTCTGCTCCAAATTTGGGAAATTGGTTGTAAGTGGTATCGTTCCCAGCGACAACCACGATCCTCAAACGTGGAAACGTCCTTAGGTTTGCAGGATTTCAACTGGGAGGGCCTTGTAGTGCATCTGGTGTTGTGGGCACGTGGACCACATCCGCACACCACGTTGGTGTGTTCCGAGATTTTATTTCCGGGCTCGAGGCACGACTTACGAGAACCATCACGCAGATGATCCATGCGGTATGGAAACCTTCTGAGCAAATTTCAACGTGCGCTATCTTAACAGATTACTTATAAAGGACCATCATGGATGTGGAAGGTTTCAGGCGAGGCGAGGTAGCGTGGCTCGTCGTTGCTTGCTGCATGTATAGGTCAGCTGTCTTGACCTGCCCGGGTGCGGTTCCTCCTAATGGTAATGCAGTACACGTGGGATGAGTCGGCCAGCAGCCTGGTCTCACGCCAGGAGTCGACCTCCATGCGCTCAAAATCTCACGGAGTCCTACAGTACCTCCGGAAGTGTTTTGAAGCGCTTCCGTAATTGGCAGTGGGGGCAGGATAAGGCAGGTCGTTATAAGGTGCCTTTCTCATGCACGTTTTGTGTAGTCAGCACAACCACACAAAATCCAGAGTAGATTTTCCTGATGCACCTCTGCAGAACGCAAGTGCAATACCGAGTAAAGAGCAACCCCGGCCCGTCGGTTGTGCGTACGTCGTAATGAAAGTGTAATCTAGACCCGTGGTCGTTACTCCTGTCAAGATACGGGTACAAGAAGTACCCGCCACCCGACGTCACTATCGTGGACGATATAGGGGTAAAGATAGCAAGGAATCGATTAAGCTGTTACAGTTATATCTTGAGGTTGACGTTCCGCATTTTCTGCGTACACCATGTTCCTCTCTATTCCGACTGAGCTTGTCCAGCACGTTCTATGCTTCTGCACCCCCCAGGCCATGGCCGCTTTCTCCCAAACATGCCGGTCAGCGTTCACCCTCGTTTACGATACCAAGGACCAGCACCTATGGCAAGAGGTCTTCCTTTCGGTACCCTTCGATGACCTCAAGGACTCGCCGGATTACGACCCATGTGTTCCCATCGATTGGAAAACGGAACTCCAATGTCGAATGCGAGCGTCTTCGGCGGTAGCGTTCACCGCGGAAGACTTGCCACTCTCGCCGGAGATGGGGGAGCGGGTTTCCGATGCGTTCGAGTCGTTGGTGAAGGTCGCGCACTCTGCGATACCCCCGTTCCATACGGACCCGGACTCCCTTCCAGTGCCGTCCCACAACATGCGGTGGTTGACCGATACCGTCGCACGATGCGCGCTGTTTTATGATCCAGAGCGTTCGACCGCGTTTGATGGTCACTCAAACCATTTGGAGCGGTTGTTGGCCTACTGGGGTACCCCTCTCCGTGGAGTACCCACTGGAAATCTGCACAATCAGAGCAGATGCTTCGTGTACGACCTAAGGAACTACACCCTCGAATCCCACTGGGGTGTTTACCGGGTGGTCGGGACTCAGCAGGTAGACGAAACCCGAGCTCGATATATTTACGAGGCAAACTGGGAGCACGTTAAACATTGCGCCAATGCCGTGCTATTCGGTATCAAATACGAGGAGACAGGCGCATTCGCTCACCCACCGAACCCGACAAATTTGCTCTGCCCACCGATGGGGTTTAATTCCATCAGAGCCTATTCCGCGCCAGGCTCGTTCAATCGCAAACCCGAAGATTGGGCGGGCGCGGAGGGCGTGTGGATACGCTACGTGTGCTTCATGGACTACTCGGATTTGGCTGGTAAGCCCAATTCATCCCTCGCTTGCATACCTGGTTATACAAATCTGAAATACTTATCCATTGTGATGTCAGAATTCAATGTAAGAGCTTCGTCACTAGACCCATCGGAGTTCCGTTCAAGAGCTGACTGTGTTCGCGTCGCGTGACCCAGTGGTCTCGGACGAACGGGCCCTGCAATCCGGTATTTTTCTCGAAACCTGGATTTTTCGAGGTCCTTCGTTCCATTCACGTGCAAATACAACTTTTGGAACCTGAGGATACCCCAATCAACATCGTCCCCCCTCCGGTCAACGCCGATCACAAATATCCTCGACTCTACTTCAAGGGAAGGGGAGTGCGCGTGATATCGGGAATTCAGGACGATACGGCCGTCGATGGCCATGTTGATAGGTACCTCGACGGGACGATTCAGTGGACATTCGTCAGTCTCCTGTTCAACTTGGCGCCCATCACCGAAACTGATTCCATGATACAGGTCTCTCAATATGGGAACGTGATCTGGATGTCGGTGGCCGTCATTTGCGGTTTTTCCTAGCTGACGTTACAACGAATCCAGGTTTGACGGCGTACAGCTGGGTGGAGTGTGTAGCGCGGCTGGGGTGGTTGGTACTTGGACATCGACCCAACATCGACCTGGTAAGATCATACCCAATGTTAGGAAGCCACGACATTTAATTATTCACTGACAATGGCCTCCAGTCGATCCTAGTGGTACGCCTACCCTCTCCTTGTGAGCGGCTTAACCTGCTGACATATGAGATCACATAGGACCATCATGGATGTGGAAGATGGAACCCCAAGAATCTCAAGACCCAGAAGAATGAGTCTTCTCTACACCTACCCTTCTTTCCTTCTCTCTCGAGGTGCATGCGGTGGAATTTCACGGAGGGTGCTATTGTACAACATTCTCAGCTAGATATCGATTTGTTTTGGTGTTTGTACTACGTTCAAGTGAGCGCATTCTTGAAGAAAGCGGAAGCCCTGGAATACAAGTCCTCATATTCTCTCTTGTTCTCAGGATCCGCGAGATTTCCACGAGCAGCAGCCCAACCGTGGTACCTAGTGGAAAGCAATGAATCTCAGGGGCGAGGGTCAGACATATCACGCACATGTTCGGATAGTACTTGCTGGCAACCTTAGCGGCAAACGGCTTCTTCGAGAGCACGGCCAGGAACTTATCAAACTGAGACGCGGGAAGCCGATGAGCTATGACGTCACATATGCGAATACAGACGAAGCACCTCTTCTTTAGACTCATCCTTCGAGGCGAAGAGGCCCACGGGGATCGACAATCCCTCAGCATCTTGAGATGAGAACATACTGTTCCGAAGAGGTTAATCTACGCCAAAGAAAAGTGCTTGTTGCAGACTTACGAAGGGTGAACCTTCACGATTGCGTCGAAGGGAGATCCTTCTTTTAATGCACCCAGGGTGACGACCTTTGCTCCTGAAAGTGCGCGGAAAGCTCAGCAACTATGATTCGAACCGCCTTATGGTATATCAAACGTTACCCCAGCAATAGCCGAGGGCACCGATCTTCTTAAAACCCTCGCCTTTCAGCACGTTAGCGAAATCAACCAATTTAACAGCAGTGATAGGAGGGCTGTCAGTTCCTGTAAAAAAGTTCTGAAGTTTCTTTTTTCCCTCTTCGGTCTTCGGTGGGAACCCATCAATACTGCACGTGTTTCCCTCCCCAACGAAATCAGGCATGAAGACCTGGGCCCCCAAGGTCTTAGCCAAGATATCGGCCCCCTGCAGGGTCTGGGAGGGGTACCTGCATTGGCAGGTGGGTACCCAACAAACACTTCATAAACCTCGGGACTCGCTCACCCGAAGATGTCATATACGATGATCAACGCAGTCTCGCTCTTATCGCCAGTGACATAGACGCGATCAAAGGCACCGTAGGGCTTGTATGTGCCATTGGAGGTATACTCCACTTGGACAGGTGGGATCGAGCAACAGGCCTCGCTGCTAGACATGGTTCTGACAAGAGGGTTGAGATGACGAGAGATAACCAACAAGCGTCTGACAAACATCTACGTGACGTCGTTGGAGTTCGGTAGTTGCCGAGGCGGACCGGCGTTCAGGTTTTTTTCTTTCTTCCACTACTTACTTCTAACCACCGCCGTGTCGGGTGCTTTTGTACATCTGGCTGGTAACTCTTTGACCGAACTTCTCCGTATCTCAGGGTATACGTGGTTTAGACAGATGAATGTTCTCGGTACCAATTAAGCCGGAGCGTTTTCCTTCTGGTTTCCGGTTCAACCGTGCCACGGTGGAAATTGCTTGACTATGTGTTCCGTACATCCTACAAAAAGTATACCCTGATAATCCCCCATCCAACCCCATAGTGATAGAAGCCTGTGCAGAACCTTCTATCCAAAAATCCCCAAGCGTGGGTATTCTAGACGACGACGGCCGCAGAGGAGTTCCGAACACCATTTCGTTTCTCTCCCTCTTGCCAGTGGCTCAATCAGACTCAACAGACGATCATACCGTCACATAAGTACCTTCAACAGAGTTTACGGCTTCATAGACCAAACCAAAGATATGCCTGAATTAATGCGCTACCCGAAGTCCTTCGTCGCGACCAGCGATAAGATGTCCAGCATGACGCAGTTACGGGTACTTTCAAGGACCTCGGTGCTCTCTGAGAGTGTTTGCAGTTCCTGTGAGAGTGTTACATATGTGTGCTATTTTCTTCGACATGTTTGTGAAGGCGATGAGGCAAATGACAGAAAAAAAGGTACAGAAGTGAGACTGACGGGAAGATGGTATGAACACAGACAGACAGACAGACAGACAGACAGACAGACATGGAATCATAAACTATAAACACAACTAAACCGAGATCAAATTCCGCCCCTCTTGATAGCGACCAAGGAAACCCTTGCCTGTTGAAGGTTGTCGATCTTCGTCCTAAGAGCGATGGCTGCAGGGTCAGTGGACCACGTGTTGCACTGAGTCAACGCGTCCTCAGCCTTCCTCAATTCAGAATCCATCACTGACATATACATGTCCAGGTCCGTCCTCCTCCTACCCTGAGCGACCTCCTTTGTAACGATCTCCAACTGCTCCCGGACCTCAGGGATCAACTCCTTGTACTTCAACCACAAGATCGCTGGCCAAAGGACCATAGCAGTCGGATTTTCGGTGTGCTTGATCGCTTCCATCAACTCCGGGTTGTCGATGCACCTCCTCAAGGGCTGAGAGTCGTCTGGAACCGAAGTAAGATATCCCAACAATCCCCATTTCCCCGTGACAATGTGAGGACGCCAGTGAGAGGAGTTGATCATACCGAAGAGAACCGCGAGAGTAGCGTTTTGGACATCATAGGTGTGCTCGATACCGTCGACAGCAGAGGCCCAATCAACACACAAGCTCCTCATTTGATCGGGCTCCATGATCGGATAGGGAGTGTTGAACCATCTGTCGCCGATGAGAAGAAGGAGGAAGAGAGCTGCTTTGCGGAGCTGGAATGGTTTGTCATCCTGGAAAATGTAACAAATGCCGCGAACGAAAGAAGGCTCGGTCGGATCGAAGTCCTTGAGAGCCTCGATTGTGTCAGGACCGGAAGCATAAGCCAACGCGCGCAGAGCGTTTTGAATCGGCTCGTCTTGGTTTTGGTTACCTCGAGTAGCCAAGTCGAAGTGATGATCCAGGAAAACGAGGATGTCTTGAGGATCCTCGACCCACGGCAAGAATTTGTCCCACTTGTAGGCGCCGTGTATGGTGAGACGAGAGGCCTCCCACTTCTTCTCCTGGGAGTAAGCGAGGGAGACGGGAGCCTGCATAACGACGTGGAACAGTTGGTAACTATTTCGGGCGATTTCGTTCTCCGAGAGGGGGGCGATCAACTCCATGGCTTCCAGAGCACGGTCGATCTCGTCGACGGTAAGGAGAGGGTTCCTGAACGTCTTAAAGAGCTTCCCGTAGATCCTGCTGATTTGAGTGTCATATTCACGACTGCGACGGGATGTTTAATTGCATCCCAGATGGATAACGCACAAATTCGACTCACCTCTTGTCACGTACCAACAGGTCATCAATATGAAACCTGATTCCGAGGACCAAGCCGACGACGAACAAGCAGTCAGCTACGATTGGCGCAGGAGGAGGAGGATCCAATCTAAGGGAGTGAAGAACGAATTCTTTGATATCATCGGGCAAAAGCTTGTCCTTCCCGAGCACATCCCAGGCGCGGTAGAGGAGGATGTGCCCCATCCAAGTGTGGTGTGGAATAGTGAACGAGAAGTTCTCCCAGTACATCTGTTCGAAATCACCGAAGACGCGACCGAGGATACCGAGAGTGGATTCGAGGTCCGAGTCTCCCTCGGAGCTTACGACGGGGTGTAGACTAAAGATGAACTTAAACTTTGCCTTGCCGGACTCGTTGCCGATGCATTTGCGCTGAATCGCGAGGTGGAGAAGGGCCTTGGCACTAAAGTAAGCCTTGTCCCTGAGCTTGGGAGAAACCACAGGACGTCCGGTTGAAAAATCGAAACATTCGACCACTGTGTCATAGAGTCGTTCCAATGGTGTGGTCCGGATGCCGGCGTGCCAAACGACATCGGGAATGAATCTCATGATAGCCATGATAACGTCCGAGTCCATCGACATTTCGAACATCCAGGCGATACACTTCGAGTCCAGCACATAGCCGTCCCAATCGATCTCCTTGTTGAAGAGCGGGGGTGGCTGATCGGATGGGCTAGCTACGGGGAACTCGATGCGATCACTGGGGTTGCTTGCGTCGAACGTGCTAAACCTGCCCAAGCCGTAAGAACCACCGGGCCCTGACCTCGGCCGTTTCTTCTTCTGGAAGATATGTCCTAACCACTTCCTAGATCTTTTGAGGTACTTCCTGTGTTCGTTGTCAAAGCGAATCAAGAAGTGAAGGATGAGGGAGGCTGGGGTTTGAAATGGGCAATTATAGGAAAGAGTAGCGGCGGAAACGATGAGGAGGTAGAAGAGGAGACTGAATGCAGTGAAACCGATGACGACGCTGGCGACGACTTTGTTGACGAAGTAGAGGTAGTTGGAAAGAGCATAACCGAGGAGGAGGAGAGCGGCCTGAAGCATGAAGGGTAGAAATTCCATGACGAGGTCGAAGTGCCAGGTGTCCATTCCGCTCATCTTGCGTTGTCGATCTCGACTGCGATCGATAACGGATCCACGCATCTCAACCCGGGCATAACGGCTGAGCCATTGCTTGCCCAGCATGGCGAAAAACGCGGCGAGGAGGGAAACAGCCAAACTCGAGTAAAGAATGGCTTGGACGTGGACGACGGTGGGATCGGGGCCATTCCATTGAGGGAAAGCGGCATCGGCGCCGGTTGGAACATTCCCAAGTGAGGCACTGGCGACAATCTTGAGGAGAGTGTAGTTCATTTCTTGGAAGTCTGGTTCGAGGTTGCTCTGAACGTCGACAATGAAAGCTGATGTAACTGCAGAGAACAAACCAGCCTGTATCCCCAGAAAAACTAGATGAACACTGCGACCGACGTGAATACGAAAAAAAATTCACGAAGATCAACGTGGTATTCAAGTCTCCATCGTATTTCTTCGTAGGGTTGCGGTCGTAGTCGTCGGCTTCACGCTGGAGCTTATCGTAGAACTCGACGCGGACGCTGCTGGAGGTTCTGTGGAGGTTCGGAAAGAGAGATGGCAACGCCTTGAGCATAGCATCCTCCAAACTGGAGAAGGGCAAGGTTTTGAGACGAAGAGAGGCGTATCAATTGGACGCACGCTTTTGGGTCTATGGTTACTTCCCCCATGATGTGAAGAAAGGTCCGTCACTCGATGGGCTACGAGAGACGAGGAAAGTGAAGAGTGAGCAGAGGCGAGTAGGTGGCAGGTAGGTTGGACAACACCCCCTGCAGCGGCCTCCTTTGTCTTTGGTATATATTTCATGCTTGTTGTCTATGCACTGCCATGCGCGTCATATCTCGCTCATACTTGATCTGCGTTAACATGAGCGCCTCTCGTATCCAGTTCAGGGAAGTCACACATACGCAACTATACGCAAATGGACGGACGTACCAGTATCATGTGGGTGGTGATTGAGAACGCAGCCACCACTTTTACCAGCCAAATAACACTCAAATAAGTAACATTCTCCCCTTCCCTCCCAGCAATGTCCTCCAGAAGTGGCGCGGTTTCCTGATTTTCCCAAAGAGCTCGTGTATCCGGCGCGATAATTGTGGCGGGAGAGGATGACGAGAGACGTTTCCCGTCTAGTGATGAATATGGGCGACTGCGAGGTCAGATCGAGCCTCCTCCATGGAAAACCCACGACCCCCTACGTTCTCTGTTTCGCCCTCAAGTAGATCCCGGTAGCAGTTGGCTTGTGCTGAAACGCCAACACAATTTCTTTGAGCAAGATGCACGGTAGGGTGTGAGACCCCACCTTCGTCATCGAATAATTGTCGGAGCCGGGGATCCCCGAGGGCGCAGCGATGCAACGGGAACTCTGCGTACGAATGGTATCCACACTCACCGGGGAAACGAGGTGTTTATCTGTGAAAGAAACAAGGATTTTACCTTGAAGTTTGAATGAGTTCCTTTCAGATAAAGGCGGAAAGAAAATGCTCGACATTATGGTGATAATATAGACGGGAACTTCTTTCATTGGCTAACGTGTGACTTTACTTAATATTTCTTCACTCGTTCTATTCGTCGGATACTTATTCGAACTTCACAATAAACTCAAGATTTCTTCAACGGGAAAATACTCTGCTGCCCCCGGTGACTTGAGGTGTCTACTTTCAATCGCATGTAGATTACACCACATAAACGGACCAAAGGCTACAACCACAGCCTCCCCGGAATTGTAACCAGCACCCCTCCCACTGAGCCCTAACATATCTCTCAGACAACCGAAGGGTCGCCCTTCCCATGATCAACCATGCCCTCCACTGCTCCCGATGATCCCAGTCCGAGCGTTCCACTCCATGTAATAATCAATGAAACCCAGACGAGGTTTGTCCAGGTGCATACTGAACAACGAAATGGGAGACAAGGACAAGTCTGGAATGTCCAAGTCCCATCCCCTGGTTGGGACTCCTTGAACCGAACCTGGACCTCTGAGCAACTGCCCATGATGAGGGATCCCCAGTGTGGTGTAGCCCTGAAGATTAATCCGCCCATCGTCTCAAGGTCAGAGGGGACCTGAATTATCGTGGGTCCACCGCTTGCTCTTATCCGTTGTCGTGAACCTCAGCCGGCCCCGAGCTGCTCACCTGCAGACACAATCTACCGCTCCGCACTCAGAGCTCTCTCCTCGACAGCCAAGCAGAAACCTGCACTGGATCTGTTGAAACATGCAAACGATCGCTGCACATATCCCAGGTTGCAGATTGCGAAGATATTCATGCGGAACAATATCTGGTCTTCCCACTTATCGCTTGATTGTGTGCACATGTGGCCATCAAGTGGGGACCGGCAACCCGCCTTAGTCAGGCGTGATAATTTCAAATTGGGCTTTGAGTGAGGGTATCCCGACCTCCCCTGCAGCACATCCAAGGCAAAGACGTTGGATTAGATGC
>Ga0307512_10006509_pt1 | contig 11818 bp, 7 predicted proteins | sample 14_EM_MG_FD_200267 | JGI IMG/M metagenome (GOLD analysis project Ga0307512, IMG submission 200267) | Populus trichocarpa ectomycorrhiza microbial communities from riparian zone in the Pacific Northwest, United States - 14_EM | ecosystem: Host-associated > Plants > Roots > Unclassified | place... | reverse complement strand
CCGCCCCGCCCCGCCCCGCCATGATCAACTCAATATCAAGAATAGTGACGCTTTATCAGCGTGGGAGGCAGCACTTTCCTTGATCCTGGTCTCTCGGGCGTGGGAGGCAGCCTTTGGCGGAGAGAGTGGCTTTGCTCCCCCTCCTCCATGATCAACTCGCTTTTTCAAGAATAGTGAGGCTTTATTTGCGCGGGAGGCGTCATTTTCCTTGATCCTGGGCTCTTGGGTGTGGGCGCCAGCCTTTGGCGGAGAGGGCGGCTTTGATTTCGCGGGTTAGGGCTGGGAAGTCTGAATTGAGGCGGCGGCTCGTTACGTGCAGGACTGTCCAGCCTGCGGCTACGAGCTGGTTTAGCCGGCGGCGGTCGCGGTGAAGTTGCTCGGCGTCGGCGTGCCAATGCCCGTCGTACTCGACCGCCACCTGCCATTGCTCCCAAGCGAGGTCGGGATGCAGCACGAGTCCGGGGGCGATCCGGATCGGGCATTGGGCGACGGGCGCGGGCAGCCCGGCTAGGACGAGCCGGACCCGCAGTACCGATTCCGGGGGTGACTGGGCTGCCGGATCGGTGAGGCCGAAGGCCCGTTCCGCGCGTCGCCATCCGCGGTGGCCTGCGTGCTGGCGGGCTATCGCGGTCAACTCGGCCGGAGTGACCAACCTCCGACCCAGCAGGGTGTCCAGGACCGGCACCGATTCGATCGGGTCGTACCACGTCGCGATGTCCCAGGCCGTTCTCGCGGCGGTTGTCCGCGGCAGGCCGACCCCGGTCATGAGCGCGGTCGGCGGGAGGTCCAGGTGATGCACTCTGAGCTTGCGCTGCACGCCGAGGCGTACGGAGGTCGGGCTGATGACGTGGACATCGTCGCCGAACTCGGCCGCGTGCTCGACGCCGTGCAGGTATGCGGCCGACAGGCCGGCGAACGTCGTGGTCTTGGGCAGGCGGAGCCGAACGGCCCGGCAGGCGAGCTCGTGGTCGCAGGCAAGCCGGGCGTCCGCGTACACATCGTGACGGATGTGCCGCCAGGCCCGGCTTCGTAGTTGGGGCTTGGTGAGAAGGCCACGGCGGACGGCCGCGGTGCCGCGGAAGACCTGATCCACGAGTACGGCTGGAGGAGTGGGCACGAGCGGCATGACGTCTAGCATCGGGCGCCTGGAAGCGGGCTGTCTGGGCTGTGGATGGGGTTGTGGATAACTCGTTGTCCACAGGCGCTCGGGCGGGAGGCTATTCGTTCGCCGAGGTCGGTACCCTTGTACGGTGACGCTTCGCTTGCATGACACCGCGACCAGATCCGTCCGGGACTTCGTCCCGATGACGCCCGGTCAGGTCGGTGTCTACCTGTGTGGTCTCACCGTGCAGTCAATCCCGCACATCGGTCACCTGCGCAGCGGCGTCAACTATGACGTGCTGCGGCGTTGGCTGCTGCACGCCGGGTTCGAGGTGACCTTCATCCGCAACATTACCGATGTGGACGACAAGATCCTCGACAAGTCGGTCGAGCAGCGCCGGCCGTTCTGGGCCATCGCGTATGAGAACGCCCGGGTGCTCGAGGCCAACTATCGGGCGCTCAACGTGCTCCCGCCGACCTACGAGCCGCTGGCGACCGGCCACATCCCGGATATGCACGAGCTGATCGGCGAGCTGATCGATGACGGTCACGCCTATCCGGTTGACTGCGGCGACGTCTATTTCGACGTCCCGTCCTACCCGCAGTACGGCGCGCTCTCCGGGCAGAATCCGGCCGACATGCGCAAGCCGGCCGACGGCGGCGAGCCCGACAAGCGCGACTATCGCGACTTCGCGCTGTGGAAGGGTGTGAAGGACGGCGAGCCCACCGACGCGTCCTGGCCGTCGCCGTGGGGCCGGGGCCGGCCGGGCTGGCACATCGAGTGCTCCGCGATGGCTCGGCGCTACCTCGGCGCCGAGTTCGACATCCACGGCGGCGGACTCGACCTGACCTTCCCCCACCACGAGAACGAGATCGCCCAGTCGAAGTCGGCCGGGCTGCCGTTCGCGCGGTATTGGGTGCACCACGCGCTGCTCAACCTCGGCGAGGCCAAGATGAGCAAGTCGCTGGGCAACGTCATCGACCTCGACAAGGTGCTCTCGATGGGCATCCGCCCGGTCGAGCTGCGCTACTACCTGGGCACGCCGCACTACCGGTCCCGGATCGACTATTCCGACGAGGCGCTGCGCGAGGCGGCGGTGGCGTATAGGCGGATCGAAGGGTTCGTGCAGCGGGCCGCCGAGGTCGTCGGCCCCAGCCCGGCCAAGGACGTGCCGGCGGAGTTCACCGCCGCGATGAACGACGACCTCAACACGTCGGCGGCGCTCGCGGTCGTGCACGACACGATCCGCGAGGGCAACACGGCCCTCGCGGCCAACGACGAGACCGGTGTACGGGCGGCGCTGACCGCCGTACGCGCCATGCTTGGGGTCCTTGGTCTTGATCCATTGGACGAGGCGTGGGGCGGCGGGGAGACTGGTGGCGATCTCAAGCCGATCGTCGACTCCCTGGTGGAGCTCGCGCTTGAGCAGCGGGCGCAGGCCCGGACACGCAAGGACTGGGCGGCCGCCGACTCGGTGCGCGACCAGCTCAAGAACGCGGGAGTTCAGGTGGAGGACACTCCGGCCGGGCCGCGCTGGACGGTAGGAGAACAGCACTAATGCCGGGCAATTCGTTCAATAAGAGCCGGCGGGTGACGGCCAAGAAGGGCGCGACCGCGGGCTCGGGCGGCAAGAACCGCTCCAGTTCCGGCCTCAAAGGGCGCGGCAAGACACTGCCGGCCGACGAGCGGCCGTGGCACAAGGGCTACTCGGGTACCGAGAAGCTGCCCGAGAAGACGGCTCGCAAGCAGGACAAGGAGCGCAAAGCGGCGGCGGCCGAGGGTCGTGCGCCCAAGGTCGGTGTGCCCGGCACCAAGGACACCACTTGGGGTCGCGGCGGCGGTCGTGGCACCGGCCGACCCGTCCAGCAGCGCAACGGTCGCCAGCAGCCTCAGCGCAGCGGCCCGCGGGTCGCGCCCGGCCGCCGGTCCAACCCGACCAGGGAAGGACCCGAGCTGCTGCTCGGGCGTAACCCGGTGGTCGAGGCGCTGCGCGCGGCCATCCCGGCCACCGCGCTGTATGTGGCGCAGGGGATCGACATCGACGAGCGGATCACCGAGATCGCCCGGACCGCGGGCGACCGGAGCATCCCGATCCTGGAGGTACCCCGGGCCGAGCTCGACCGGATGACCGGCGGCGTCCTGCACCAGGGCGTCGGGCTGCAGGTGCCACCGTTCGCGTACGAAAACTTCGACGACCTGGTCGCGGCGTCGCTGGAGCAGACGGCCCCGCTGCTGGTGGCCCTCGACGGAGTGACCGACCCGCGCAACGTCGGCGCGGTGATCCGTTCGGTGGCGGCGTTCGGCGGCCACGGCGTCTTCATGATGGAACGCCGGGCGGCCGGCATCACCCCGACGGCGTGGCGCACCAGCGCGGGCGCGGCGGCCCGAGTGCCGGTGTCCCAGGTGGTCAACCTGACCCGTTCGATCAAGGCGTGTCAGCAGGCCGGCTTCACGGCGATCGGCCTGGACGCGGATGGCGAAACCGACCTGTACCAGCTGGAAGCGGCGATCGGCCCGCTGCTGGTGGTGGTCGGCTCGGAGGGGCGCGGCCTGTCTCGCCTGGTCGGCGAGACGTGCGACCTGCGGGTGAGTATTCCGATGGCCTCCACCGTGGAATCCCTGAACGCCAGCGTGGCCGCCGCGGTCACCCTGGCGGAGGTCGCCCGCCGCCGCATCTACAGCTGACCTGTTCGGCTTGCGCCGCCCACACCGCAGCACGCGGTGGGGGCGGCGCTTTGCTGCGCGGTTGAGCTGGGTGCTGGAGTGTAGGTGGTGCTTTGGTGCCGGCGCGACCGGCGCTTTCTGCGTGGTTGGGCTGTGGGCTGTGATGTTGGGGGTTGGGCGGTGCTTGGTGCTGGTGTGACTGGCTTTCTGCGTGGTTGGGCTGTGGGCTGTGATGTTGGGGGTTGGGCGGTGCTTGGTGCTGGCGTGACTGGCTCTCTGCGTGGTTGAGCTGGGGCTGTGATGTGGTGCGGGCGGTGTTTTGCTGCCGTTGCGGCCGGTTCGGCTGGGTGGTTGCGCCGAGGGCTGGGATGCGGCTGAGCTGTGACGTCGTGACTACGGCAGAGTCGTGCTCGGGACGTAACATGACGGGCCGGGTGGTCGGCTGGGGGAGGGCTCGATGACCGGACCGGATGCTCGGCCGGGCGACGGCTTCATGCTCGGCGTTGACCTGGGAACATCGCACACAGTCGCCATGCTGCGCTGGCCGGATGGGCGCACCCGGCCGGTGCTCTTCGACGGGCAGCCGCTGCTGCCGTCGGCCGGCTATCTCGACACGACTGGGCGATTGCATGTCGGGCGGGATGCGCTGCGACTCGGGTTCGCCGAGCCGGGGCGGTTCGAGCCTAATCCGAAACGGCGGGTCGACGATCAGACGGTGCTGCTCGGCGGCGCCGAGGTGCCCGTTGCGCATCTGCTGGCCGCCCTGCTCGGTGCCGTCGCCCGGGAGACGGTCGCGATCGCCGGTTTTCTCGCGCCGGCGGTGTTGACCTACCCGGCCTCCTGGGGGGAGCCGCGGCGGGAGGTGCTGGTCGAGGCGATCGCCAAATCCGGCTGGCCGCGCGCGACCCGGTTGCTGCCCGAGCCCGTCGCGGCGGCGCGATACTTCGCCGATGTGTTGCGCCGGCCGGTGCCGGTTGGCTCGGCCCTGGCCGTCTTCGATTTCGGCGGCGGCACACTCGACGTCGCGGTCGTCCGCAACGAGGGTTTTGCGTCCGATGGGCGGCCCCGCTATGTGGTGGCGGCGTCCGGCGGCGCGGACGACCTCGGCGGCCTCGACCTGGACGCGGCCCTGGTCGACCATCTCGGCAAGTCGCTGGCCGGGGCGGAACCGCAGGCCTGGCAGGCGTTGACCGAGCCGGTGACGCTCGCCCAGTGGCGGGCGCGGCGGCAGTTCTGGGAGGACGTTCGCGGCGCCAAGGAGATGCTGTCCCGGGTGGCGTTCGCCCCGGTCACGGTCCCCGGCGTCGAGCATGCGGTGCAGTTGACCCGGGAGGAGTTGGAGGCTGCGGCGGGACCGCTGATCCGCCGTGGCGTCGCCGAGGCTGCCGCGGTGATCAGCGCCGCGGGGTTGACGCCGGGCGAGTTGGCCGGCCTCTTCCTGGTCGGCGGCTCTTCGCGGGTGCCGCTGGTCGCCCGTCTGCTGCACAGCGAGCTAGGCATCTCCCCGACAGTGCTCGAGCAACCCGAGCTCCCGGTCGCCGAGGGCGCGATCGTAGCCGTAACCGGCAGCGCGGCCCCTGCCGTCACCGGCAGCGCGGCTCCCACCGTGTCTGGCAGTGCGGCCCGTGCTGTGTCGGGGAGTGCGGCTCCCATCGTGTCTGGGACTGCGGCCCCTGCGGTGTCCGGGAGTGCGGCTCCTGCTGCCTCTGGGAGCGCGGCCGGTGTCGTGTCCGGGGGCGCGGCTCCCGCTGTGTCTGGGGGCGCGGCTCCTGCTGTGTCGGGTAGTGGAGCTCCTGCGGTGTCAGGGAGTGCGGCCGGTGTCGTGTCCGGGAGTGCGGCTCCTGCGGTGACGGCGAGCGCGGCCCCTGCCGCGTCCGGGAGCGTGGCTCCTGCTGTGTCTGGGGGCGTGGCTCCTGCTGTGTCGGGTAGTGCGGCTCCTGCTGTGTCGGCGAGCGCGGCCCCTGCCGCGTCTGGGAGCGTGGCCCCTGCTCTCTCGGGCGGGGCGGCCCCCGCTGCGCAGCGTGGCGTGGGCCAGCAGGCGGCGGTAGCCGTGGGGCCGGTGACCGCTGATTTGCCGGCAACGGAAGCAGGAGCCGCGCTGACGGGAGTAGAAGCCACGCCAGGCGATTCCGACCCTCCTTCCACCGATATGTCCAGCTCCGCCGCCGGGTCAGACGGCCCTGATCGGCCACCAGCCGTTGCCGGAGCCGCCGCTGCGGCAGCTCAGACAAGCCCGGCGCCAGCAGGCGGCCGTGCGACCGACCCGGTAAGCGGCTCACCCGCGCCGGGACCGGTGCCGCCAGTCGGGGCTCCGGGTCGAGTACTCCCGGCGGTGCCGCCGGGCGGGTTGAGCGTTCCGGCTGGGCAGGCTGCAGTGGCATCCGGGCCTGGCGGGGCGCGTACCGAATGGCCGGGGCCGTGGCCGGAACAGCCCGCTGGCCGGTCTCTTCCGCCGACTGCGGACAGGCTTCCCAGCAAGCCGTCCAACGCGCCCACGAGCCCGGCGCCGCGCTATGCCGAGCCGGTTGATCCGTGGGCCACCGGTGAGGCTTCCGCGTTCGGGGCGGTGCCGGGGCCGGGCGAGCCTTGGCTTGCGTCCACCCAGCCCGATCCTGAGGGCGACTTCGGGGACGGGTCGGGGGTTTCCGGGGGCGTCGGGCCGGCGTACAAGAAGCGGGTTTTTTGGCTTGTGTCGGTGGCCGTTGTGGTTGTGCTTGGGGTTGCGACGACCTTGGCCGTTATTTTCTGGCCGAAGTATCCGGCGTTGGATTTCCATCCGTTGAGCGGCGCCATGAGCGTCAATCCGGCCGGGCCGATGGGGTCGTCTTTTGCGGCGGCGGCCGTGCGCGGGGATCGGGCCTATTTCGCGAGCGCCGAGGACAGCACCGACGGTAAGCAGCGGCTCGGCGTGGTTGCGGCCGACACCGGGTCGGGTAAGCAGGTCTGGGCGAAGGCCGCCGTGGCCGTGGCCGATCGGTGGGAGCAGTTCGTGGTGACGCCGGACGCCGTGGTCGCTTTCTCGGCGCGGGATTCCACGACCGACACTCGCCAGATGGTGCTGCTCGACCCGAAGAACGGGGATCTGCTCTGGACTAAGGCGATCGGTGCCGACGACAACATCATGTTCAGCGGTGATGTCGCCGTGCAGGTCGATTTGGTGAACAACCAGTTGGTCGGGCTCGAGGTGCGGAACAAGGGCGAACGCCGCTGGGCGCACCCGACTCCGGCCTCGAGCTCCGGGATCCGGACCGTGGCCGTGATCCGGTCGACCACCGTCGAGGACGACGCCGGGCCTGCCGCGACGGATGGGACGGCGTTCACGGCGCCGCTCGACGATGACACCCGGATCGTGCAGATCGGGGCCGACCGGAGCGCGCAGGTGATCGATGCCGCCACGGGCAAGGTGCTGACCACGATCAACGGCGTGGCCGATCCCGATGACGAGGTGGTCGCGCACAACGGACGGTTGATCGTGGCCGAGTCCGACACCGTGCGCCGCATCGTCGAATACGACCTGGCGAGATCCGGCCTGCCCAAGGTGCTCTACACGGCACCGAGCGAAGCCGCCCGGTTCAAGAACCTGACCGCGTGCGGCCCCGATCGGGTCTGCTTCGTGACGACCACCGACTACGACGAGAAGACCGCGCAGATCATGGCCGTCGACGCGGCCAAGGGCGGCATGGTCTGGCACAGCGCGCTGGCCGGGGTGCAGAGCCTGGTGCCGGTGGGCGATTCGGTGCTGGCCCGGCAGGACTCGCCGGTGGCGCAGGTCAGCCTGTTCGACGGCGCGGGCAAGCTGGCCTGGACCAGGAGCGGTGAGGTGGCCCGGCTGGACGCGGGCAACGTGCTGCTCTTCTCGAAGGATTTGACGAGCGGGCTCAGCGATCCGTCGCTGTCCGGCCGGCATCTCGGCGACGAGGAGAAGCAACTCGGCCCGCTGAAAGACGTGCAGTCCTCGACTTGCGCCTGGGACACCGCGGTCATCGCGTGCGCCGCCGAGAAGGACTTCCAGATCCAGAAATTCGCCGGGTAGGCGGTCTACGCCGGGGCGCTGTCGATGCGTGTATAAGGACGTGACGTTCGAGGAGTACGCGCTGGCGCGCGGGGCGGCTTTGATCCGCTTTGCGCGCCTGCTCACCGCTGATGAGCATCGGGCCGAGGACCTCGTCCAGGACGTGCTGGCCAAGGCGTACGCCAGTTGGCGGCGGATCGGGGCCTTGGACCAGCCCGATCTGTACGTACGCAGAATGCTGGTCAACGCCAACACCTCCTGGTGGCGCCGGGCGGTCAACCGTGAGGTGGCCGTCGCCGAGGTCGGTGGCATCGCGACCGCCGCCCGGGACAGTGCCGCCGATTCGGCTGACCGCGATGAGCTCTGGCGGCTTGTGCTGCAGCTGCCGGCTCGCCAACGGGCGGTGATCGTCCTGCGGTACTACGAGGACTACGACGACGCGACCATCGCCGAACTCCTGCATTGCACCCAGGGCACGGTCCGCACCCAGGCCAAACGGGCACTGGAAAAGCTGCAGCAGCTGCGCCGCCCGGCCGTCGATGCCGCGAAGGGAGAGCGCTGATGCCCACCGACCTGGACCGCCTGCTAACCGAGAGCCTGCACGAGCGGGCAAGGGCGGGTTCGCCCATCGATCCTGCGGCGATCATGCAGGTCGCCGCCGCGAATGGTCGCCGGATCCGCACCCGGCGCCGGCTCGCGACCGTTGTCCTCGCGGCGGCCGCGGTCGCCGGGATTTTGGTCACCGGCACGCTGACGCCGCGGCGCTCCGACAGCAACACTCCGACGCCGCCCGATCCGCGGCCGACGGGTTCGCCGGAGGTCACCGGCAACCTGGGCCGGCTACCTGACGCCGTGGGCCAGCAGGGGGCGGGGCAGCGGCCGGATCTGGTCGGCACGGATCCCGGCGTCCTGCATTTTTCGATGGATGATCTTGCCACCGATGCGGCCAGCGCGCGTTCGATCTCGAAGTCGGGCTACGAGGTGTCTTCCGTCTACGGGCCGGATGTCCGGATGCTTGTCACGCTGACCCACACCAAAAAGACGTTTCCGCTTCCGGACAGCATGATTAAGGACCTTGGAGCGGAAATGTCCGAGCCGGTCGCCGGTACCGTCGACGGGCTGCCCGGCACGGTGAGCTCATCGCAAGATCTGGGGGACGGTTATCGGCTTTTCTCCGTGACCTGGCGGCCGGCCGGTGACCTGTGGGCCAACGCCGAGGTCCAGGCGGTGACGGCCGATCGAGCCCTGGAACTCGTTCAGAAGATCCGGTTCGACCGGGTGAAGCGCTGCGCGACGCCCTTCACGATCGGCCAACTGCCGCCCGGCGCCGCCCTGCTGAGCTGCGAGGTGGACCTGCAGGCCAACCGGGACGGGGGCGGCATCTTCATGTTCGCCTCGCTGCTGATCGGCGACGCGAAGCGGCGCCTCGAGATCACCGGGATGGACGATCTCGTCAACGCCGGCGATTATCCGCGGCACCTCAAGGCCGGGCCCTACCGAGCCGAGGCCGATCCGGACGGCAAGACCTGGACGATGCTGGTCAAACCCGTCCTGTTCGCGGCGATCACGCGGGCGTCGAAGCCGCCGTACACGCAGAAGCAGGTCCTTGATGTGCTCGGCTCGATCACCATGGCGACCGGCTATAACGACCCCAGCACCTGGTGAAAGCGTAGCGGGCGGCTCCCGGATCGGAAGCCGCCCGCTACGCCTTGTCAGTTAGCTAATCCGCTTGCCGGTGCCGGCGTTGAACAGGTGCACCTGGTTGGCCTGCGGCTTGATGAACACGGTCTCGCCCATGGTCGGCATGTTGCGCCGGTCGGTACGGACCACGAACCGCTCCGAGCCCTCGTCCATGGCCGCGTGGCCGTAGACGTTGGCGTCCGAGCCGAGGTCCTCGACCAGGTCGACGACGATCGGCAGGCCGCCCTCGGTCGGGGCGACCAGGTCGGTCGCCTCGGGCCGGAAGCCGACCGTGACCTTGCCGCTGCCGCCGTCCGCCGACGCGACCTGCTCACGGGTCAGCGGCACGGCGAGCGAGCCGAAGGCGGCGCCGCTCTCGGTCAGCGACACGGTCTTGATGTTCATGGCCGGGGAGCCGATGAAGCCCGCGACGAAGATGTTGTCGGGGGTGTCGTAGAGCGCCCGCGGGGTGTCGCACTGCTGCAGCACACCGTCGAGCATGACCGCCACCCGGTGACCCATCGTCATGGCCTCGACCTGGTCGTGGGTCACGTAGACGGTGGTGATGCCGAGCTTGGCCTGCAGCGTGGCGATCTGCGAGCGGGTCTGGACCCGGAGCTTGGCGTCAAGGTTCGACAGCGGCTCGTCCATCAGGAAGACCTGGGGTTCACGTACGATCGCGCGGCCCATGGCGACGCGCTGGCGCTGACCGCCGGAGAGCGCCTTCGGCTTGCGGGAGAGGTATTCGTCCAGCTGGAGCAGCGCGGCGGCTTCCTTGACCCGGCGGTCGATCTCGGCCTTCGGGGTCTTGCGGAGCTTCAGCGCGAACGCCATGTTCTCGTACACCGACATGTGCGGGTAGAGGGCGTAGTTCTGGAAGACCATCGCGATGTCGCGGGATTTCGGGGGCAGGTTCGTGACGTCCTTGCCCGAGATCAGGATGCGACCGCGGTCGACGTCTTCGAGCCCGGCGAGCATGCGCAGGCTGGTGGACTTGCCGCAACCGGAGGGGCCGACCAGGACGAGGAACTCGCCATCGCCGATTTCGAGGTTGAGCTCGTTGACCGCGGGGCGGTCGGAACCCGGGTAGATCCGGGAGGCCTTGTCATACGTGACGGTAGCCATGGTGAATCGACTTCCTTTCCACCGGCAGGAACGTGCCGGACGATCCGAGTGGGAGGAACGACGCCACCGTAAATCTTTTTCGGGTCGATGCCAAGGCGGCCGAACGGATGTCGCGGGCCGGGGGCCGTTATGCTTGGCGGCACGCCCCTGTAGCTCAGTTGGCCAGAGCACTCGCCTTGTAAGCGAGATGTCGTCGGTTCGATTCCGACCGGGGGCTCCAAAGTTCCGCTGCCGGCCACCGCGCAGCCATCGATGAAATCCGCTCCCGACGCATGCTGAACTGCGCATATTTCGGTCATCCGGCGGCGCCCCGGGAGTTCTTTCGGCGAAGTGGCGTAGGCGCCGCAAATCATCCGCCGAATGGGACGAAGCGACATCGATCGGCATGCCCGATGTAACGGCCTAGTATCAACGTCGCCAGCGGTAGTGACATCGAACGCTGTCAACACCCAAGATCCCCGATCAAACGCGCCTTCGGGCGCCCGCGATCCGGAGGACCTGCAGTGACACAACAATCGACCTGGGGCAGGCGGTCGTTCGCCGCGCTGCTTGCCTCTGGTGTCGCGATGGGCGCGGCGGCGGTGACCGGAGTGACCCCGGCCCACGCCGACCCGGTGGCCGCACCCGCAACCGTGCCGGCCAACGCCATGGACACGACCGAGACCCCGAAGGCGGACACCCTCGGGTCGAAGGACGTCTCGCTGCTCACCGCGGCCGAGACCCGGGGCGAGCCGACGGTCACCGTCATCATCGCCACCGACAAGGGTGACGCCGCGAAGGTCGCCGACTCGGTGCGCAAGCTCGGCGGCACCGTCTCCCGGCGCTTCGACAAGGTCGGCTACGTGCTGGCCGAGGTGCCCACCGGCAAGGTGCGCAAGACGGCCAAGCTGCCCGGCGTCGCGGGCCTCGACCTCAACGACGTCGTCCGGATGCCGGACCCGAAGGTCGGTCTGCAATCCGGGGTGACCGCCGCCCGCCAAGCGTCCACGCTGGCCGCCGGCCCCGGCTCGACCACTCCCGCCGTGAACCCGTACCTGCCGACCAACGAGATCGGCGCGGTCGACTTCAAGAAGGCGCATCCGAGCTGGGACGGCCGCGGCATCACCGTCGGGATCATGGACTCCGGCGTGGACCTGGACCACCCGGCGCTGCAGAAGACCACCACGGGCGCCCGGAAGATCATCGACTGGGTCACCGCGACCGACCCGACGATCGACGCCGACCCGACCTGGCGG
>Ga0307512_10006508_pt1 | contig 11820 bp, 15 predicted proteins | sample 14_EM_MG_FD_200267 | JGI IMG/M metagenome (GOLD analysis project Ga0307512, IMG submission 200267) | Populus trichocarpa ectomycorrhiza microbial communities from riparian zone in the Pacific Northwest, United States - 14_EM | ecosystem: Host-associated > Plants > Roots > Unclassified | place... | reverse complement strand
GTCGATGAGGTCCGCACGCCTTGAACATCTTTCAGGGCGTGCACTGCTGAGATACCGCGCTGCAGATCGCAAAGATGGAGCAGGGGATGACGTCCGCGTCGTTTCGCCTCAAGTCCCTGATAAACTTTCCAGCCAGATCAACCGACTCCCTCCTGAGGTGTTTGCTACAGTCCTCGCTCACCGATGGCCAGGCAGGGACCTCATCTCTGCCACGCATGTTTGTCGATACTGGCGCACGGCCTTACTCTCGTTTGCGTTACTCTGGGCAGAGATACACTGCGTGGGTGAAGAACAAACGTTTTTCTTCCTCGAGCGAGCCAAGGCGGCCCCACTACGCATCTACTTACGGCCACGTTTCTCTCACACCGCTCTCAGGACCTTCATCGCCCCTCACGTCGACCGTATAGAATTGTTGGTCGCCCACCCAATGATCACGATAGACACGACTGCCCTGTGTCGCGATCTTTCGAGCCCAGCTCCAAAACTGAAGACATTGGTTATCGCACCCCGTAGTGCATCATGGCTGTATCTTCCAACAATCTTCAAGGGGGATCTTCCTGAGCTACGACGGTTTACTATCGAGCGTGCAACATTCGACTTAACAGTTTCGGACCCCAAACCTAACCCACCTCAGTCTCCAGTATACGGCACACGGCGAACCAGTAATGGCCGACCTGCTGGATTTCCTCGACCAGGTCCCGCTCTTGGAGAACCTGGTGATGGTAGCTGCCGGGCCACTTTGTGACGAGGCTGGATCTGATGACGACACAAACAACGTCGTCCACCTACCCCGCCTTAGCCAACTCGAACTTGTTGGACGGTCGGCTCGGTCGGGGATCATTTCCCATCTATCTTTGCCCGTTGGTGTGGACGTAACCCTGCGCGCAGATGTTATGCCGAGTCAAGACGGCGTCACCAAACACTTCCTCCCACCGTCCTTGGAACACATCCCGATGGCGAGAAATGTCACTGCTATCAATTTTTCGATCGCTACATCAGGCATATGTTCCCTCCGCTATATAGGACCCAACGGAACGATATACATTACCGCCTCAAACGCAGAGGCGATCGAGGACGTTGAGGACGGTAGCTTTTCATATGAAGCCATCCGTTCCTTCCAACCCATATCCGGAACGGAAGTCGAGAAAATACTATTCGACGGTTTCCAGGGATACGTCAGCCAACACGAAGCTCCCGAAGCTCCCCACTTCCAGGCCTTCCGGACAATGGAAAATCTCCGCTCAATAACGCTCTTCGACTGTTCAAGTCAACTGTTCATTGCTGTTCTACAAATAACGGAGCCGGAGATCATTTGCCCCTCGCTTCGGAAAACTTGCGATATACCTCTCCCCGGAAGACTCATTTAGTGCTGCCAAGCTCGAAGGTCTCCTTGCCACCAGAAAGGAATTTGGCGTTCCTTTGGATACACTCATTCTCGTAGCAGAAGATGAGGACGAGCGGATTTCTGACAATGTTCTTGGCAATCTCAAGAGATATGTGGATGGCGATGTGGAGTTCAGGGTAGGTCCTCAAGTTCCCTGGTGGGATGATCCTTCGGGTTGGGACATTTGATCGTCGAGAGCTTCCATCAACCCCAATTCCCAATCCCCATTCTTCACGCACCCGGCCTATTTCACTTATCACGCCTCCCCAGCCGAGTGTTTACACGATACCCTGTACCCCTCCAAAAAAAACCATACTGGGATCCTCAATCGATGCAGAACACATAGACATACGGTAGGTGTGCATATTCACCGCCTATTCGTAATCCTTCCGGACTTTTTCTTGGCGGCCTGCTGCAGCGTAATATATGCATATGGATCCGTTCCACCTCTCTTGACATCGCCGCCTGCTTTCTGTTGGCCGGTCAGTCAGCCCAGCCATAGTAGGGTGCACATGATTATAAGCACGAGCCTTGGATCTGAACTCCTTCCCAACTTTTTCTGGGGAGTGCTTCTTGCTCTTCCTACCCGTGTTCACCGTCACGTCACCCATTTCGATGTCTTCTGTTTCGCCTTCCAGCTCTTCTCTTCGACGTTTCTTCGTGTCCTTGTTAAATTTTACCCGACCGTTGGGACCGCGACTGAAACCATCAACAGAGCGAATAGAGTCGCGATAAGCCGTCCCAACAACGTCCTCTTCTACCTCCATGGTTCCATCGTTTGCTTCATCTCCGTTATCAATGATCATCTTTCCGGTTCCCGCGTCAACCTTGAACCGGGCAGCCTCCTGACCTGGTTTGCGGCTCTTCTTCAAGCGAACACCTTCAAAAACAGTTGTTAAATGCGATCGGCAACCGTGCATCCAACTTACTTGTAACCTGGGTCACGGCAGACTCAAGTAAATCCATTGGTTGATCGTTGTCAATGCGAAGACGAGCACCGCCGTGAACATTGCCCCGCTTCTTATGGTCCTCCGTGCTCTCCTCTTCGTCATACTCAGCTTCGCTGTCAGAGTCGTTGCCATAAAGAACGTCTTCGAAAGTTGATCCAGCCGCCAGGTTGGGGACACCAGGCGTCTGAGAGTTGGTCGTGAGAGAGCATAGGAGATACGTGATGAACTCTGACACAAACCTGATCTTGTTGTTCTGCTGCCTTTGCTTTCTTTTTCTTCGCGTGTTCCTTCCTCTTCTTGATGTTGGCTAGGATTTTCTTCCCGTCTTCATTATCCTCCACACTGGCCAGCAATTCCTCATAGCCAACCTTCCTTATGAGTCGTTCGCAGATATACCTCACCTGCATCTTGAAGTGGTTCCTGTGACCATGTGACCAACCAAGAAGGGATTTGACCGTTGGTTTGAGATGTTCGCGGATAACATCTGTGGGATAGACGTGGACAGAAAGTTTGATGAAACCGAGGGCAGATTTGACAATTTCGCGGTTCGCGGAGTCGAGGAAGACCATCACCGTAGTGAAGATTTCGTTGGACATTTCCGAAGAAATGTCATCTGGAACAGCAAGTTAGAACGAAGCTGAGCGGCGGACGGCAAGAGATCTAGACTTTTGAACTCGAAGATCAACCGGGAGATGGAGGTGATCGTCGCGCTGATCATATGAGGGGTAGCACCAGCGAGACCGCCAGCGATCATCGTAAAGTACTCTTCCAAAGATGCGGGTGCTGCAGGATTCGGTTGGTTGATCCGAGTTATATAAAAAAGTTCCTTGATCAAGGACGTACTTTCCGTCGCATCATCCTCGTCCATCCCTTCAAGCAAGTCTCGTTTGACTGTACCCCCTTCTTTCATCTTCTTTCCCATGGTGACAATCAAGTCAAACGCTTCAAGGCGTGCTTTCTCTGATGGCTCTTTTGTCCCCAAGACCGCTTCTGGTATCAATGAAGGAAGCAGATGCAACGATGTATTGGGGAGCATGTTGACGAGCAATGCAAACAGGTGCAGTCGATCCTGTAAATTTTCGTGAAGAGGCCAGGAAAAGCGAAGGATATAGTGTGCACAAACCTTTTTTGCTGCAGCTGAAACCCCATCTACCCTACCCTCAAGCTGCTGGATGAAAATTTCGGGGGCTGTTTCGATTTTTCCACTTTCAACCAGTTTGCTGAGAACCTTGTAGCCACGTTTCTGAACACCCGTGTCCTTATTCTCCAGCACATCTTCCGCACTGGAAAGTTCGAACAAGGTCTGGGCATCTTTTTCCCCCAGGTAAGGAAGAAGAACCTGCAACAGGTCTTGGGTCATCGTAACAACGCCATTGCCATCCGTGTTCATTCCTGACTTAGATGAGGTCGCAGCTGGAACGGCGAGGTTTTGCTTGAACAACTGTGCCACTTTGGAAAATGCTTTCGAAAGATGCTGCAAAATTGTCAGTGCGCACGAAGCAATGGCTGTGCAATAAAACAAACCTCGGGTTTTGCAATGCCAGCCCAAACCTTAATGACATCCCCGATCTTCCCTCTGTCATCACGCTCAACCGTCCCGAATACGTTAAAGAGGATAGCGAGCCAACTATCCGCCTGCGTCTTGAGGAAAGCTACATTTTCCTGAGCTGCTGACTGGGAGATATGCTCGATATGAGACGACGTGAGCGGGGACTTTTCGCTTTCACTGTCCTCCGAAGCCAACGTAACATTAGAGTCCACCATCGTCTTCAAGGCTTTGAGGATTGCCGGTCGCAACTCCACTTGGCTGTAGATAAGTTGCGATAGAAGTTGAGAAAACGTTGTTGTTAGAGCCTGATTAGTCCTGTGAGATCACTGATATGAAGTGGGCGAACGATAACTTCATACCGTCTTGAGATCGACTGTCCCATGACAGTAACCTGGCAGGCCATTCCAGATCTGCAGAACCAAGACACTCCAGACCTTTGCCTCCGAAGCGCGACCCTCCGCTTCAGCCGTTTGTTGATAATCGAACATCCGTTCGGTAAGGGGAACGAAGTATGAGATAAAATGGTTGAGGGGCGAAGTATGTGGTTGGGTAAGTAGGGGGAGAAGGAAGGCACGTGGCTCTCGACCCTCAGCTCTATGCGGAAAAGTTAAAAGACTGAACGCGAAGAAAGCATACGTGATACCTGTCAGAGGGTTCAAGGTTCAGTGGGAGGATCTTCAAGAGAGCTTCAGGGCCAATAACACCCATTACTACCCCAAGGGTCTTGTCCGCGTCCTCCTTGTATTCAAAATTCTTCTGAGTACGAAGTGTCCCGATTTTTTTCACAACGCTAGGCATGAGCACCTCCGCGGCTGTCGGATTTGTCACCACACCACCGCGATACCGGAGAGTCCGAACGAGAGACGAAATCACAGAAAGTAGTTCCGGGACCGATCTTGCGAACGTTAGTGAATCTAATGCCTTCTGTATTTGTGTGACTATTTTCACAACGATCGAACTATCCGATCCCTGGCGCGCGTCTGATAGAGCTTTTTCAATGAGAGAAGAGCTAAAACATGTCGAGATGAGGTCGAGTGCCTCTGCTGCAGATCTGCGAGTATCTCGATCCGTGGATTCCAGGAAATCCCAAACGCTCTTCCACGCCCGAGGGAGTTCGGCTTCGAACTCTGCGGGTGACGTCTCCATGTTCGATACGAGAGCTCTCGCCAACACCAACGTCCACGCAGGAGACACTGTCGTATCACTTTGCTGTGGACAGGCGGAATGGATTGCGGAGATTATGTTAGGTAACTGGGCGGTGAGTGCAGTTTCGTCATCGTCTGAAATAGCCGTGAGGAGGACCGAGAGTGTGGTGAAAGCAGAGCGTGACAAGTAAGGGTTTCCTAACTGTGGAAGGGGAATCAGAGAAGCGGCAATGGGGGGCAGCGACTGTGTGAAGTTTGAGTAAATCGATTTTGGTGCATCAGCTTATCACGTACTGAGGGTGGTAAGGTAAGAACGATCGGTCCGAGCAACGCGAGGATATGAATCCCGGTCTCTGTTCCGTCTGTAGCACCCTTTTTATTTCCCTTTACAGGGCTTACATCATTCGTAAGTGTAGAGAGGACGAAGTCGGAGACCTGTGATGCGTATGGATGCCTAACAGATGGGGGAGGAGCGGCGGCAAGGACATCGCGGACAAGCTCTGCAGCCTTCCTCCGTACTTTCGGTCGAGGGTCAAGCGTTAAGTGGAGGATTGAGGCGAATGACTGCCGGAGGCCTTGTGCCGATTCCAGTTGGGATCGTTCGAGGGCAAGGTAGACAGAATCGTAAATCGCCAATTGCGACCGGAGTGGTGGGGCATGCGGAACTAACGAGGGGAACAAGGGAGCGGTGAGGGACAAAACCGTTGAAAGGTTCGAGCGGATCACTGGATGTGGGACGAATGGAAGGACCAACGCCAGAAGATATAATTCCGCTGGTAAAACGTCGCCTTCCCCAAAGGTCAGGGCCCCAGAGGTTTGAGAGGTTTTGAGCGTGCTGTCCAGGGTCGTGAGCAGCGCCGCGAAGTAAGCAGTGGGTGATCTCTCCGTCGCTTGTTGCTCGAACGTCGATTCCAATGCCTGCAGTAACTGAGCAGGAGCCTTTTGATGAGCAAGCGAGGATGTCGTATGCGGCCGAATTTTGGCCAAAGCTGTCTCGATATCTGCCATCGATGTCAGACTTTGTTTTCGTGGGTGATATCTAGTCCAGATATCGCTTTCAGATCAAACGGAGGGCCAACGGGAAGAAAATTAGCTTGTGGCAACACGTGACGTGATGATCGACGGAATATTCACCCCTCAACAAAATCCGCAATGGCGCATGTCGTACAGCCTCTCGACCAACCGTCGAACTACAAGGATTCTCAGGCCCGACTGGATAGGAACAGACAGGAAGAGGCTCTCTCAAAGTCTACCACCCTCTACGTACGTTCATTTCTCGAAGCCGCACATTTTTGAAGCTGACCGCCGAGTAGATTGGTAACCTGAGCTTCTACACAACAGAGGAACAAATATACGAGTTGTTCGGTAAATGCGCGAATAGTTCCGAAGGCGGAGGAATCAAGCGTGTCATAATGGGCCTCGATAGGAATACCAGGTAAGTTTCGTTCGGACCGGTCACCCTTAACGTTGCTAATGTGACGCTGTTAGGACACCGTGTGGATTCTGCTTCGTCGAATTCTACACGCGTTCTGAAGCCCTTGCGAGTTTAAGGTACATCAGCGGAACAAAACTTGACGAACGGATAGTTCGTTGCGACCTGGACGCTGGGTATAAAGAAGGCCGGCAATTTGGTCGAGGCAAAAGCGGCGGTCAGGTACGTGATGAGCACCGTGAAGATTATGATCCCGGTCGTGGTGGTTGGGGTGCTCAAGCCCAGAGAATGGAGGCGGAAAGAAGGAGGGAGGTGGAGGAGAGATATGCGGACACGACGGGCATTGTGGCTGGTGGCGGTGGAGATTGGAGGCAAGGGGAAATCCCCCCTCAACAGAGCCTCAAGCGCGGCAGATCCCCGGATGATGATGGAGAACAGGAGAGGGTAAGCTCCCAATCGTCTCAGCTTAACCTGTGGCTAAATCCTCTGCGCAGGCTGCACGTTCCCGTTTGGATATTGAGGAGGACCGCATGTGATTTTCTACCAGTCCAGTTTGTAGGGTGTAAGAGTGTAGTTTAGTTTGAGAACGGCCAAAATGTTGGCTGGACGAACATACTTCCAATAACGGCGGGGTCATTATGTGCCCCGTGGCTCAGTTGGTTAGAGCGTGTGACTGTTAAGTTGTCATCACAAGGTCGAGAGTTCAAGCCTCTCCGGGGCAGGTAGTTTTACTTTTTTCCAGTCGGGAGTAGGCACCTTTCCAAAAAGGATCGTCGGTGGATGAAAAATGCAGCTGGCTACTAAACTTGAAAGAACGCATATTGTACCCATTGAGATTTCTGAATTGTACGATAACATGCATTGGTGGGGATGATTGATCAAGAGACCACAGCTTCTTGTTCATCAAACCAAAGCCGTATCGTCAGATCCTTTTCCGTGCCTGCAGATGCTATAATGTTCTTTGTCGGATGGGTCTAGGAGGCAATAATATCGGTGAGCCATCATACTGCTTTTGACACGAATGATACATACAGCGACTGCCATGACCACATCTAAAAAATGAGGGGTCAGTCCTGCTCACTGGCCATACGAACTGTAAACAACAACATTTACCTCTGTGACCCTCAAGAACCTGCAGAATCTCCCTCGATTGCAGGTCCCAAATATACACCTTCGAGTCTTCACTCCCACTCACCACCGCCTTCCTTCCAGTCACACTGAAACACGCAAATAAACAATACGTTGAATTCGTGTGTCCTTTGTACGTTTTGACACATTTTGACGTTTGGGTATTCCAAAGTCGGATGGTGGAATCTTGAGTCACAGCGAGGACGAATTTTGAATTGGGAGAAAACTTGACATGCGAACTTCAGGGATATTCGCGCATTAGAACACCGTAAAGGACGCCGGGCATAGTTCTGGCGTACCATATAGGGTTGTCGTCATCTACAAGTGTCTTCAGGCATTGACCGGAATCAGCATCCCAGAGACGTCTGCAAAAAGGACTGAGTAGAGGCATGAAGTTTTGCCGGTCACTCTCACATAAGGCCGTCCATGGCACATGAAACAATCAGTGTCCCATCCAGGTTAAAACTGACCGCAGTGACGGGGTCCGAGTGAGCAGGAAGGATTTTGAGAGATTTACCTAATGTTTTCTATGAGAAACTACAGGAAAACGCAGAGATGAGCAGAATCCACACCTCGAGCGACGTCCCATATCCGCACTGTCTCATCAAAACCGCCAGAAGCGAGGAGGTTAGATTTGTGGTTAAAGTTGACACAAAACACAAAGTTTGTGTGTCCTTTCAAAACCTTGACCGTGGTGCCCTAAGGAATCTGGATTAGCGGAGATAAACGCTTAGGCTGGAGGAGAGAAATCTTACAAGGTTAACGTCCCATATTCGTACGGTTTTATCGTCCGATGCGCTGGCAAGGAAGTCGCCTTCGGATGACCAGGCAACATCTGAAATCCCTCCAGAATGTCCGTGGAGAGTCTTGATGATATCACCCGTGTATGTATCCCAAATTTTGATGAGCTTATCTGCCGCTTGAGATCTTTGCATGTCAGTACCTCTTAAAGCAACAACGCAACGACAACGGAAACGTGCACACTCATGGCCAGGGAACGAAACTCACCTGCAGACGCAAGTATGGCCCCATCAGGGCTGAATTTTACGGATGAGACAGACATCGTGTGGCCACTGAGCATAAACCTCGGTTCGTAGTTCGGTCTCGGCTGAGCTTGTGGCAGATTTTCCTCCATTGCGCGAAAAGCTACCCGGGGAAATCGAGGAAGGAGGGAGCGGATCACACGTGATCAGATTCGCGACGCGGAACGTGATCTACATGTCTTCTCGCAACGACCACCGACGACGGGACCGGAGCTGGGAACGCAGCGATAGAGACAGGGATCGGGACCGCTACAGGGACAGAGACCGTGGTGGGGACAGGGAAAGGGGCAGAGGAGACAGATACCGGGACTCACGTCGAAGAAGCCGCTCCAGAAGTCCTCGAAGAGGCGATCACGATAGACGTCCGGGTGCGCGTGACTTCTTTTCGTTCTCGGTTGAAAGTCTCATTGGCAACAGAGAGAGATAGGAGAGACCATCGCTACGATGACAGGCGGGACTCTGAAAGACGAGACAGGGGTGATCGTCGAGGGGACGACAGGCGGGATGACCGCCACAGAGACGATCCTCGGGATAGAGAAGTTCCCAAACATTTTGAAGCTAAGCCTTCGCCGGGGCTGAAAGAAGAGTCAGGTAAGTATCTGCACATCCTAGTATGCCAACTCCTGTTAACTCGGTATCAAGTCCCCCCGGTCCCAGCACCACGCGTCCAGAGTGAAGGCCCCGAGAACAGTCAAGAAGAGGGGGAGTCTATGGAAGCTGTGAATCAGGATGACGAGGCCATGATGGTCGCGATGGGTATAACTGGGTTTGGTTCGACCAAGGTTTGTGGTTTCTAAAGATGAGCATACCAGTATCTGGAAAACTCTCACAGGGAAAGCACGTTGAAGGGAACCAAGAGGGTGTCGCAAAGGTTAAGAAGACGCGGACGTGGAGGCAGTACATGAATCGGTTCGTCACTCTTTGGATTCCGTGGACATTACACTCACTCCACAAACATCCTACAGTCGTGGTGGATTTAATAGGTCGGTCACCTGCATGTTCGCCGAGATCTCACCTGGCCCTTACCATGGCTTTATAGGCCACTGGACAAGGTCAAGTAGTCCGCGACCGATGACGATCCATGGAACCGTTTTACTAGGCTTAGTTGAGTGCTTCCATGTTGCTGTATTCGAGTTGTGGTACTCGAGTCCCATCCTCAGTTTTCCTTGCTTTCCGGAACTCCCATCTCCTACGAGAGTAAGTGCCTCACAGAGTGTGCCAGGGTCCGGAGAACAGTACATATCATTCATAACTACTAAGGGGTACAAAACACGAAAATGAAAAAGCTACGCGACAGAAACAATCTAGCGTCGAAGAAGGAAAATCAAATGCATCGTCAGAGACTGTCCCATCCGAGTTTCTACGCAGCACGCATAAAAGGTGTGCCGTGCGCGTGTCAAGAGGAGTTAGAAACCGTGCAACTTGATGGTGTACTTGGCGATGCCCAGTTCGGTCAAGAAGTTGGAAATCTTGATCCTCTGGTCACCCTGGAGCTGGATGACCTTGCCGGCCTCCTCATCTTCGATGAGGGTACCGTTGCAAGCGAATTCCTATCGGATCGCACCAAATCAGTCTCGGGTCAAACATGAGAACAGGCGCCGCGTCGCCAAGGCGAACGTACCTTCTTGAAAGCCCTGAGGATCTTCTTAGAGTCGTATTCTGCAAGAGAGTGGACGACCGTAATCAAAATTGCTGACAAAAGGTGAGGGGTTCTGAGCGTACTCACCCTTGGGGATACCCTGCACAGTGGTCAACGTCTTGCGGCCATTTCGTTGTTGAATACGGATATGGATGTAATCCTGCTGGCTTCCTACGTCCTCGTTACCAAGTTGGTTTCCTTCGTCTGCAAAAGGGTCTACACATACGGGGGTGGGTCAGATCATACGATCGTTCACTGTCAGGAGAGGGATGACGGGATTGGAAGTGGATGGCGGAGCAGAGGGCGCAAGCTGGGCGACAACTTACCGACAGTGTTGAAGTTCTGTACGTTCATGCGACGATAAAGTTGAAGGTGGTACAGAGGGTGTCGAGAGAGACGGAGGGGGTTAGAGGAGAGAAGGGAACGGAGTGCTTTTAATTTTAATTTTCCGACTTTTTCTCTTCATACTTAACTGGGTCTGATTCCTTTGTTTGTCTTTGTTTGTTCCTGTGGCTGACCACAGCCATTTGCTTACGGAACCCGGATCTGCACAGTTCGCTCTAGGCCGAGGTGCTGGTAACAGCCATGGTACAGCAGGACACCGCCAAGGAGAAGAAAGGTCCACCAAAGTTCCGGCACCTACCCAAAGAAAGAGGTGCGCCATGAATTCTGTTGACCCTCGGCGAAGAATTCTCACAACCGAAATGCACCCAGCCAAGAAGCTCAAGTCTGCATGGATTCAGACACGTAAAATCAAGTCCAAGTGGAATGCCGAAAAACGCAGACAGGGGATTCAGATGGAATTACCGGAGCTCGAAACTACCGTATCGAAATTTTCGCGCGTCCCGACGGGGCAAAAACCGGATCATCAGCCTCAGCTCACCGATGTCGACACTGAATCCGGCGTATCACCTCCAAAATCCAGGGAACGTCCGGTAAAGGCCTCGAACTCACGGACGATAAGGGAACCCGTTCGCACGGCTAAAACAGGCCCAGCTACGGGATCATCACAACAAAAAGATCATCGGTCAGACTCAGGACGTCCCAGCGGGTATCAAGGGAAGAAACCAAGCATGAGAAATCGGATGAACGCTCTACTGGAAAAGATCCAGAGAGAGATCGATTAGCAGAAGTAAGTCCGGCGAGCCGAGAGGTCCCTCGGCGTATTGCATTGGCAAGATTCGTTGATGGAGTTTAGTTGCAGATCCTCATTGATCGATAGGATGATCGGCCATTGGGGGAGAGCAAAGGGGTGTGCATGGCCTTTTGGAGGGGTATATTATGCGGTGTAGTTGTGAAGAGGTACAAAGGGGAATCGACGAACGTCGCATCAGACTTGATTTTCCTTGTCCTCACCGCCCTCCGAGACTGTCGCCTTCTCTTCTTTGCCAGCCTTCTGATCCCCGGTCTCCATCTTGTCCTCGTTCATTTTCTCATCCGCGCTTTGTCTCTCGGCGCTTTCAGCCTTTGTTCCAGTTCCCCTTTTGACCTCTTCCTTGACCGCTTCAGCCACCCCTTGGTCTTCCTTTTGCTCTTGGTCTTCGCCTTTC
>Ga0307512_10006504_pt1 | contig 11823 bp, 8 predicted proteins | sample 14_EM_MG_FD_200267 | JGI IMG/M metagenome (GOLD analysis project Ga0307512, IMG submission 200267) | Populus trichocarpa ectomycorrhiza microbial communities from riparian zone in the Pacific Northwest, United States - 14_EM | ecosystem: Host-associated > Plants > Roots > Unclassified | place... | reverse complement strand
ATCGCTCAGTCCTTCTCCGTTATCCCTGTATCTCCGTACGCCCCCCCACCAGCTTCCCCCCGCCAAAGTGAGCGGCGGGGGTGGTGGTGAGAATCCGATTTTCCCGCCACAATGCAGACTCATATATACAGACTCAGACACACAGACTCATACACACAGACTCATACACACAGACTCATACATGTTTGCTCAATCGCTACTTGCCACTTGCCACTTGACAGCTGCCAATTGTTAGTTGAAGGCCTCGAATGAGGTCGCCAATACACTGGATGTTGCCAAATCGACTCACAACCCCCAAACTCATACTCAGAGACTCATACATCGGTTTTTGCTCGGCCACTTCTATTTTCAATTGTGGCCTTCCATTGACTTCCATTGACTTTCATTGACTGATGTGGAAATCATGTAAAGTTCGAGTATGAGGGTACGATTTTGGGAATTATGTAACTAGCTTGAATTGATCAGAAGTAGCTTCCTTGGACTGGTCCAGACCAAGCCCGTCCAGTCCAAAACTGCCAGTCTGTGGTCTGGTCCGGTCCGACTCTCGTGTTGGACTGGACTGGACCGAGCCCTAGCCCAGACCGGGATCGTTTGGACTGGTGGAATCATTGCTCCAAAGTACACTCAATTGCATACTCCCATACTCACTTGACTGTACGCTTCCAAGTATGCTCCCAATTGCACTCAATTGCACACACCCAGCCTGCTTGGCTTACGCTCTCAAGTACGTTCTCAAGACACTCTCAAGTACGCTTCTGATTGCACTCGATTGCGCACTCCCAGCCTGCTTGACTGTACGCTTCTAAGCACGCTCCCAAGCACGCTCCCATGTATGCTCCCAATTATACTCGATTGCACACTCCCAGTCTGCTTGACCGTACACTCCCAACTACGGTCCCAACTACGCCTACAAGGACGCTCCCAAGAAGTGCTCTTAAGTGCAGGTTATATACCGCGTTTGAATGCAGAGACTCGCTGTAGAGATGGTACCCAGATGCACTTAGAGATGGAAACTGGCTAGCAACCAGACTTAGAAGTTTGTTGAGAGCTGGCTGCCAAAGAGGTTCTGTTGCAGAAATTCCAGGAGCATACAGCTTGCACGATCATTAAAGTTCGGTTGGACGATTCCAGCCAGCGACTACCACAGTACGGTGGCCTGCACTATGGTTAATGGCCTCAGCCGTCGTTAACCAAAGTTACGGTGGCCTGAGAAATTGGAGATTGTTAACTCGCTAAGCGCCCAGTCGACTCCGAATTATGGCGGGTTGGGTCTTATTGGCCTCCGTACGGCATGTGCTTCTTGAGATGAATGCAGCCAATCGCTGCAAGAAGCGATAATGCGCACTTCGCCTACTTTGTTTCTTCCAATTACAAAGTCAGGATACGGTTGTCTGGATAAGGAGCCCCTGACTTGCGACAGCTGTTACTATGGAAGGATGGGGGGAGGTGAAGTAGGAGACATGTGCGTGAGAGTAGACGACTAACAGCTGCTCTAGCGAAGCTTTGCCTCGGAATCAAGTAGGGAATTTATTCGCTTCGTCTATACTTTACCAATGTCCAATCTAACTTGCGGGACTTGCTAGGTTTGGAAAAGCAAAGCAATTAGCGGCATGTAGAGTCCCGACAAAGGCCAGAAGACGGGATTTTGACCCGATTTTCCGGTCCTCATCGTTTTCACCGTGTCGCGTAATTCAAAACACCAACACCATTCCAGCGCTCCATTGACATTCCAAGCCGTCCAACAGCACCCAACAGAAAAGCGACATACCGTATTAACTGTACTTATCGAATTCTGCTAGCAGGAGAGTGGGGGGGAATAGACGGCGCATTTTTGAAATGCTTGGTATATAAAATCTCGGCAGCAAACAGTGCTCTCAGTATCTACAAAAGCCAACTCCATTAATTCTTCTTCAAATCATATGGGAGTAGTACTAAATAGAAGAGAAAAGCGCAGGGATTAATGCAGTGTAGACAAATTGAACGCCGAGAATTTTGCGTGAGGGACTGGTGGCTGCCCGCTCTGTATAAACCTAATACTATATGCCCTACCTAACTCTGTGAGTGTTAGTCCAAGTTAACTGTCTATAGGATAAAAAGAATTACATTGAGAAACTCTATTAAATGGTACTATCTACGCTAAAGTAACATGAACGTTTAAAAAATTGAGAATTCTTGGTTTCAAACCCAATACCATACCCCCTATCTAACTCTATAACTTTTCAAACAATTTGACCATCTATAAAGTCAAAAGAACCGCCTTAAGAAGCCCGATTATATGCTAATGCTCACGCCACACTCGGACGCCTGCTCGTCAATCAGTGATTTCGCTATTCTATTCCTACCACCGGGGGATGGAAACCTAATACCATACCCCTATCTATTTTCTGTAATTCTTGTCTAATGAGTTTAGTATAGCGCCAAAAGAATGAGGAGAAGCAGGAGAATTACCAAGGGGTTGTTGATGGAGGGTGGGGTGGATGATGGTGCTGCAAAGATAGTGCGGGGTAACGGTGTGACTTTGAGTTCACTTTTCACCAGGACACCCAAACACTCGCCGCAAACTTTCCACACTTGAAAAGTACAAGTTTATGCTGCCGGCTTTTCGCGGCACCCAAGCGGGCTTTCAGTACAACGCCCTCTTCCATGATCCGCCGTAGAGCCGATGTAAGGATACAAAACACCTTAGGAAGTAGGAAGCACGAAACTTACGCTATAATTAGTTACATGCTCTAGTTAAGAACTGGAACCGATTAACCTTAATCCTTCAGCAGCCTCCTTCCTCCTGGCAGGGCTCAGCGAGCGTCTTTAAAACCTCTTGTAGCGGCTTTTTATCACCGTTGTGGGCCTTGAGGGTAGTTTCTCCGAACAGCACTAGGTTGCACACGAGACGAGCTAGCTCGAGATCTCGTCCCGAGCTAAAGTCTTAAGTTTGCTGAGTTTGGGGGGTGCTATGAGATGAGACGTCTTGAGCGCTTTTCTGAGTAGTCTTGAGATGTCTCGAGGCTTCGTGAATGGTGTATGATGACGAAACCTAACCGAGAAGGTACTAGCGGTGTATCCTTGTGCTCACAATTTATGGTGACTTGGGAGATTTTCAGTAACTTCACTGACTGTTAAAGAGTGTTGAGATTGTAAATGGCATCAAGGATTGTCAGTGAAGTTGTGGTGGCTTGGGAGATTGTCAACAAGTTAGTCCACTTCACCGCTACTACCAATCGCACTTGGGCTTGAGCTAACTCGAAATCTCGAACTTTATCGCTTAAAAGTCTCAAGACTTTGAGCCTCACTTGCTAACGAGACGGGATGTCTCGTCTCGTGCGCAACACTATGGTAGCATGAGTGCGATCGACCTTCTGGTCAGGGCGGCTGATGTCCATCTTCAAGTCCATCTTTGCACCCCCGACCTCTTTCTGCAATTCCTCCTTGAAGCCATCCGTCTTGGTCTCTAACGCATTTGTTGCATGGATATATAGACCTGACACGAGCTGACCGTACCCGGGGCTGATGGTAAGGCACGAGGCACACTTTTCTCTCGTATATAGCTGGAGTCTTTCTCCTTCTCTCTTCTCTGTATCTTAAGTCAATACACGCACACAGTTCTCCCTATATCGCAACAGCATTCACAGCATGGTTCCTGCTGGAACGGTTGTCCCAGATAGTCATCGTGCCGACGACAGGAATCGAAAGCGACGGGATGAGGGTTATGGCATGTTTACTTCCAGCGTAAGCTGAGATACCTGGCACACACCTTCTTAGCTCATTAACGCTTGAGAAACAAAAGTTATTACCTTTCAGAATCGCTTCCATGATGAATCGATTATCTTATAGGAGTATTGGTTAATTTACTAAAACGTAACGAAACTGCTGTCAGAGAGAGGGGTATGTATGTATGTAATCATATTGCATTCGGCCGCTTGCGGCCATGTCAGAGAGGGGTGAACTTGCTACTCAGTCAACTTAGTAAGTTAGGCTCTGATAATCTGACGACATTTGAGAGATAACATGGCATTGAATGGACTCACATGTGGTGTGAAGGAAAAGAAGGAATATAGCGTGGAGGCTCCGGTCTGTCAAGCAGTCTGCTGTGGTGTGAAAAGAAGGAATGGAGGAGGTCCGCCCATTAATTAGGATAGCGTGTCACATGTCTTGGCTTATGAGTCATGATAAGACACCAGGCGCGGTTGGTTACTCACATAGTCGTGTCACCACAGCTCTCGAGTTGCCCGGTACCCTTTGGCAATCATTCATATGACCATATCTGCTGGGAAATTTATACGGGCTGAAGGGCGTTGTATTAGCTGTTGTTGGAGTACTGAACCAGAGACAGATTTTGTGGATTGCTATATTCTTCGTGCGGATCCTCCGAATCATACGTACGCGTACGGCCAGGAGCAGCCCAAGAGGACAGCGTCCTGCAATCTGTACAATTGGATTTGCACAGCACATGCAGGCTTGTACAGGCGAAGGGTTGTCCCGCCGAAGTCATCACGTATGCAACGGCGCGGTGCATCAACAAAAGCATAAATTCATATCCGAACGTTCCAAACATTCCGGTAGCCAAAACAACTGATTTTCTAATTGGGTCCCGGCGACACCCGGGCTACCTTCATGAACTGCTCAGAGGACCACTCGAGTGTCCTGAGAAGCTAAATGTGTACCGGAATTCGGTAGATACAACAACCTCTCATAAGATGAAGAGCATTCCCATGAATGTTCGCTTCTTCCCCTATTTCCTCGAGCTCGTTCTCTCTTGAATAGTCATAGTGTTACTCGCTTCAGTATTTGCTTAAATGCTCGCTCTCTTTGTTCATATATATGCTGTTGTTTCTCGGTACTCCTCAGTGCCATAGCAATCGCTACTAGTAGCCCCAGCACACATCCCTTCGATCCTCTGCTGTCCCATCCCTATACCCAATAGCCCGCCATTGGTGAACTTGAGGTGTAGATTATAAGATTGCGAGCAGATTGGAGCTATGCAATCGCCGAATCCGATCTGATACTTCTCTCCCGCTCGGCAACCTCCCAATCTCGCAGATTTCCTAAGAGGGTTGAGACTCCTGGCAAACCGACTAGCGGCTTGGAGATCACAGACCTTCAGAGTTATCTTAAGCTCAAAGTTCTATATAGTGAGGACAGTGACATCTATTCTCAAATGCTCTAAGTGTATCTTTCGGCTAACTATCCTTTAGTAAGACTATCTTCGGGCAGACCGCGAATATCCTCTGGAATGACGAGAAGACTATCTTAATCGGAGTGGTGAAAGCACCGAATCTGCGCTGGCACACACGGTACACCACCCTCGAGAACAAAGGGTGGGCAACAAGCTAGTCTAAAAGTAAAAGAAACTTAGTGCCAGCCGAGGGTTAAGGTTTCTGTCTGGAATAAATGCACCTGCCTTCATCGGAATTAGAGTCAGTATGCAAGCGAGCAATTCGTAACCTTTCTGTATATATACATAACTATTATATTAAACTATCTTTCAACCTAGTCTGACCTCACTGCAGTATCAAACAGTCTGTCATGTACTGTCGAACGGTCCATGAGAGTCTACAATTACCGGGGGATGGCTTCCATGGATTCACATCTGACGTCTCGTTCGTCCACAGACAAATGCAATAAAAGATTATCCCAGATACCCAAACAGTATTCCCTTTTCATTCTCTCAAACGGTTTGGGTGTAAACTAACTTCCAAAGCTTAAGTTGTCCTCCTACGAATCAGGCGTTGTGCGTAGGCAGGTTAAGTTCCCAGCGTGGGATTTCCGAACTTGAAGCTCATCTTGTCTTATTCGGCCTCATATCTAGGATCCCGGACATCTCGTCTCGTGGCTAAAATATACGAAGTGCATCTCTGGCTCTGCACGTGGTGTTAGACGCCGTTCGCTACATTGATCACAAAATCTCCACACCCGTATTCGTTATGACTCGGTGTAGTTAGCTTTAATGTCCGGTAACTTTTGATATCGACGAGTCAAGGTTGCTCTGTTTTTAGTCACAGCGTATCACTCATAGCTCCCGGGAAACAGCGTCTTGGGACACTTTGCTTCGTCCCGCGTCCTCTGTCATCCTGTCTAACGTCAATTAAGGTGGGTAGCTATTAGCTACGTCTGAAAGTAGGTTGAGGAGGGGTTCGTGATGACGTACTTGGAGCGGAAGGCTAGCGACTTAAAGTAGCCTGACATCCAGTAAAATAATGGAAGATACAAGAGCTAATCGCTTAGCCTACATGATGCTTCAAATGCCAGGTGCTATATAAACACAAAAGCTGCAGGCTCGAAACTTATGGTAATCACTTCTTTTGCTACCTATACTCCTGTTGACATGTCTTTACTATACAGGTTTCACTGTTTCTCTTTGTCCCGCAAGTGTAATTTTGCAGGCTGGAGATATGTGGTTACTCGGAGTGGACGAACAATGTGGGTTTCGAACCTGCACTCACAGCTGGGTGTTTACAGCACCCTGGCAAGCTGGCATTTGGAGCACCAACTAAGTTATGTATATTCACGAACGAGAGTGGAATTAGGACCGGTATGATGACGATGGAATTTTTCTTGTCGGGTTATAACCGTTTGTAAAGAAACTGCATATTTCGGTCTCGCAGGCGTTTTCTGGCGGGGCAAAGGAATATAGCGCAGAGCAAAGAACTCATTACCACAGGTTTCAAGCCTGGGTCTTTGGGTATTTACAGTACCTGCCTGGCGTTTAATGCACCGGATAAGCTAAACGATCTGATCAGCTCTTGTGTTTAGTCGTTTTACAGGACCCCTTAGCCTATCAGACCAGGTCAACTCGTACTGGGAGGGCTATCTGTATTTCCGCCTTCATGCATACGTACTCGGGAGAAAAATGACAGGGCATAAATGGCGGGGAGAGAGTACAACATGCTCTACAGCAGGTGAAGAGCGCTTGTTCATGCATAAGCTAACTCCCACCTTCCAACAAGATGTCGTGCGTAGGCAGGTTAGGGTTCCTGCTCGGGTATTTCCGATGCCTTTTGGCTGGTTATCAAGCTTGAAATGAGTCCGCAAAGCGTTGCATGCGAATGCAAGTGAGTTTGCATACGTACAACGCCACATTGATCGTCGACTGAAGAGTTACCATGACGCGCACCCCTTTTCTGAATTGCTTGAATTTGAGCACTAAGTAAGGGTCGGATGCAATTGCTTGCGTTTTTCGAAGGTTCTAGTTGGTGCACAGCCACCTTCACATGCTAGAACGCGTACTAAGTAGCACCGCTGAGCCACACCAATGACGTACCCTCCTAACCCCTCACCATCATCCCACTTCAACAGACAAACGCCGATACGTGCTCTGCCGGCGTACCATCCATCTTGCAACTTCTATAAAACCGCCCCACCTCCTTCACAAATGCCCCACCACATCTCTACCCACCTACAACAAACCACCACAATAGCCCCAACCACAACCACAATCATGACCTCAACCGTCGTCCACATCAACAACATCTCACCCAAAACCTCCGAAAGTGAATTAACCAACTTTTTCTCCTTCTGCGGCAAAATCACCTCCCACACCCTCACCCCCGTCTCCTCTGACCCCGACTCCCCGCTCTCTGCAACAATAACCTTCTCCTCCCCCTCTGCAGCCTCCACCGCCGTCCTCCTCGACGGCACCCCCCTCAACAATGTCCCTCTCCACGTCACCTCCGCACACAGCATCGAAGAAATTGCGGGCGACCACCTCGCCCCCACCGCCGCCATCGGCCCCGACGGCGAAATCCCGCAGGAAGCAAAACCACGCACCACAATCCTCGCCGAATACCTAGCCAACGGCTACGTTGTCGGCGACACCGCCCTCCAGCGCGGAATCGAACTCGACAAGAAGCACCAGATCTCGGTGAAGTTCGTATCGTATCTTACGAGTGCCCTGAACACGGTGGAGAGTAAGATCCATGCCACGGACCGCGTAAAGGCTGCGGATACGCAGTACCATTTGACGGAGAAGGCACAGGGCACGGTGCAGGGGTTGGCCAGGTATTTTGAGCGTGCACTTGGGACGCCCACGGGGCAGAAGGTTAGGGTGTTCTATCAGAATGGGGAGAAACAGGTGCTTGATATTCATGCGGAGGCAAAGAGGCTGGCGGAGATGAAGAAGGGGAAGAGGAGGAGTCAGAGTGTTGAGGTTAAGGGGACTGAGTGTACGTGTGTCGGTGAGCAGGGGAGGGATGGGGAGTGTAAATGTGAACCGGGGAAGTGTGAGTGCGAGGGCTGTAAGAGGAAGTTCTCGACTGCGGAGAAGGCGCCGATGACGGAAGGGAAGAGGGATGAGAAGGCTACTTATGCTTAGGATGTTGAGAGGGAGGCTTTGTGTTTTTAGTTGCGATTCGGGTTGGATGGGAAAATGGTGTTTTGGTGGAGTTTATGGGTCTCGTTTGTATTAGTCTCGGACGTATGAATACCAACTGTTTTCGCTTATTGAGATGACTTTACGAGTTTCTTCGGTTGAGACGTGAATCGTTATGGCAAGACTTTGTTGCCTGTTAACCCAAATCTTGCCACAGCTTAATTCACCATTATAAAGAAGTCTATCGCTTCCAACTATTCCATTCCTTGTTTTACTTGCAGCGCAAGGATAGTCGGAAGGAGAGAAGTCAAAGACTCCTTCGAGCTTGTGTAGCCGCGTGTTATTGCGTGTCGACGTGGTGTTGCGTGTCGCGGAACTCCGACTTTCGAATTGGGGTCGAAAGTGGCACTGCCGGTTCACAGCATGGCCGCTCGGTGGGATACCGTTTGGGCATCGTATGGTTAGATGTGGCAAGCGGCATCCAGAGATGGATGCCCTACTTGCAAGCAGAAGTGAAAGTTCCCCACAACTGTCTTTCTGAACATCCTAAGTAAGTTTCTCCTTCTAACCCGAATTAACAGCTTGTGGCTCTACGCTCTTCATTAGTGTCTCTATGAGATGAAATGTCCATACAAGACGGTCTTGGAGTTGATGAGATGAGATATCCCTTGACCACTTCTACCAGTAGGTACTCCTCACAACCCTACCAAGAAAAACGCGCTCGTAGTTGAAATATAGTAAGCGAGACCATGAAGGCTCTAAAAAAATTGGTCGCCCAATTTAAGATTCGTGGGTACCTGGTGTGTGCGTGAGAATCTATGAATTCAAGTAAGATGAATGGTAGGTCTTAAATTCTGGCTCAAATCGCATGGGAGACAAATAGGATTGAACAAGGACAACCAGAAAACGACAACCTCATCTCTGATGCCATATAAAATTAGTTGTCCATATCATACGTACTTATAAGATAACTACTGAGTGTCGAGGTTTGGACACATTACGTCTCGGGGTCCGTACGGAACGGATTCTCTAGTCTCGAGGTGTAGTACAAGTTCCGAGACTACAGATGGTCACCTATCACGGAATAATTGTACGGTAACGCCGGGGTGCCTACACGTACCTTTGATATCATGGGTGGGATTACTGTAGTCTAGCTATTGTGTCGGATAAGTAGGTGCATACCAGTGTTTGACCGAGGACGACTAAGCCCAATGAGCCCAGCGCAAGTGAACACACTCTACTTCTACAGTACTTAGCATATTATATTAGGTTCAGTGAATCGTGACTCCGCAGGAATGATGAAGGCAGTGCGCCCTAGTCGATCTCCATTGGGACCTGGATTGGGCGATACTGTCGGGCCCTGTAAGACTGGCGGGCGGACGAATCATATCCATACCTGCCACGTCGTGTCTCTGGCCTTTTCGGACGGTAATCCATATAGCTGTCGTAGTCGGTGTACTGGTTAATTTTACCCAAACTGTACTGCGCTGAACTGCGAAGCCAATTCAACTGTACTTGACTGTCGAAACCAAATGAAACTTGAACTGGAATTCCCTTTTGCACCTATTCTATTTACCGCTAAAACTGCTGGGAGGCCGAAGTGACAAGGAACCTTGATAATAGATACCCTCGTTTGTAGTAACCCGCATTTCTTAACTGAAATCTAGCGGTAGAGCTATATATTCGTGTCTGGGGTAAAGGATTGGACGTTCCTGTTCTGGTACTAAATTTGCTGAGAGTGAAGGGTATCAAACGGGGGAAAGCTGAGGTGCAAATCAGTGTACTCCTCAGCTTTACCGTTTTTGCCATTATTCAGATCGCATTTTACCGGAAACTACATGTGGCGCCCTCAAATTTATGGAGCACGCGGCCTTAGACCTGCAAGTCGGAGATTCTGGATGGGACAGCAGATCAATCACTATCTGGTCAATGCTAGCTGTCAAAGTAAAGTTTGAGTTTAATTAGATTACACTTTACTTACCAGCCCTTGGGCCGGTTCTAAGTCTCCTTCAATCTCTACAACCCGTACTCTTCGGTGATATGTGGGGGAATGCACACAACGACTAGAGAGATGCGCCACGGAAACAACAACTTGGGCAAAGAAGAATGCCTGTCAGTTCGACATCGAAAAAACAGAAGCGATGTTGTTTACCCGACGAAGAAAGAATAAGGAACCGAAGATGAATGCCCGGGTGAGGGTAGGAGATTACGAGGTTCCGTATAATAAAGAAGCTACAAGATGGTTGGGGTATGGCTGGATGATATGCTTACCCTGAATGATCATACTAAAAGGACCTTAGCGAAAGCAAGGAGAGCGCAGAATAGGGTGAGATCCTTGATGACGAAGAAAGGATTAAGCTCGGAAGGGTGCAAAAGAATTCAAGTTGCGGCGGTTCTGGCAGTGGCGTTGTATGGGTCTGAATTGTGGTGGCATGGACAAGAAAATTGAGCTCAAGAGGTGCAAAAGTTGTTGAATGAACAGGGCAGAAAGGTAACCGGATGCTTTAGGACAACACCTCAAGGAGCATTGATGAATGATGCAGGTTTACGACCGGCAAAGGCTCTTCTTAATAACCGGGTACGACGGTATAAGTTGAGGCAGATGATGATGCCTGAAGCTCACGGGGAAGGGAGAATGTTAGAAGTACAGAGGAATGTTTCACAATGGGTGGAGGGGATTGATGTGTTGATCCCGGAGGATAAACCTTTCGAAAGGAGGAGTTATGAGAGGACGACATTACCAACAGAAAAAAGATGCCTTAAAGGCAATGTGATAATTCAGGATGAGAAACAAGCACTGAAAGAGGCAAAGTTGGAAAGGGAGGGACTTGTTTTTTGGACTGATGGATCGAGAAAAGAAGATGAGTGGGTTGCGTGTGCAGTGGTATGGGAAGAGGAAGGGAGGTGGAAAAAGAGGAGGGTACACCTAGGTTGACAGAAAGAAGCGTTCGATGTGGAAATGTATGCGATGTCGGACGTGATGAAGATCGCGGATGAAATGGCAGACAGAAGGAAGGTTACCAGGGTGACGGTTTTTACGGACTCCCAGGCAACTTTAAAACGAATACAATTGGACGAGCCAGGACCAGGACAGGTGCTAGCGCTACGAACGATGAACCGGGTCAATGCATTAGCTAGAAAAAATATCCAGGAGGAGTACCGATGGGTACCTGCTCATAAAGGGATAAAGGGCAATGAGGAAGCCGATCAACAAGCGACAAAGGCGGCGTATAAGCATTGCGGAAGTTATACCGAAACGCAAAATCCGCTACCGTTTTTAGATTATGTTTCTTTCTCCCATATTAGCCGAAGACTAACTGAGGTGAAATGGGAAGAAAGCAAGAAAGAAATATAAGAGATGGGGAAGAAGTCAAAGCATAGTTACCGGTATGATTTGGTGAAGAGGGGAGGTAACAGTGCGGTGATGGGAGCCAAAGAGACAATTGTGGCAAGGTGTTATCAGCTTAAGTCAGGACATGCACTGATAGCGAAATACATATTGCGGATTCGAAAAAGAAGAG
>Ga0307512_10006503_pt1 | contig 11825 bp, 11 predicted proteins | sample 14_EM_MG_FD_200267 | JGI IMG/M metagenome (GOLD analysis project Ga0307512, IMG submission 200267) | Populus trichocarpa ectomycorrhiza microbial communities from riparian zone in the Pacific Northwest, United States - 14_EM | ecosystem: Host-associated > Plants > Roots > Unclassified | place... | reverse complement strand
TGCTTTGCAAGTTTTCAGCGTGGGAAATATTGTCGGCTGCGCGCACGTAATTCCAGAGATAGCTACTACTAGTAAGACAGGAGATGGACAGAACGAGCGATGGATTGTCAATAGCCACATAGATCTGGTGACTTGGAATGATGTGTATAATTAGTAAAGAGAATTGCATTTTGCGCGCAGGTAGAAGGAATGCGAGGAGAGATATTCGCAGCGTCACCCATCGCATTGCAATCCCGATGCAAGCGCGTACCCAATGAACCCATTCCGACGTATTGTCACAGTTGGCCACAACGCCAGAGTGATCGATTAAAATAGGAGACCGACAGAACGCGAAGAGACAGTGAAACAGCGGTCAGAGGGCGATATACAACGCGACGCGTTGTATTGACGCCGGGCGCGGAGTAATCCGCCACCGGGGTGTCTCTGATGGCTCTGACAGAGCGCGTCCACTCTGATGGAGCCATTCCGCCTGAACGGAATTTTTTTTGCTGATGATACTGTCTCCCTCCTTTCCGTCCATCGACATTATCACTTTTCTATCTTCCATAAAGCTTTCCACCCACCTAACCAGGTCGGCTTCAAACCCCATTTCTTCCATTCTTTTTATCAAGTTCCCCTTCGTCACATGTGGAAAGGCTCCCTTAACATCCATCAACAGCACTGCCGCGGTATTCCCCCTCCCCCACCCTTCTTTAACTCTCTTCATTAACCTTCCAACTGCGTCTATTGCTGACCTTCTCTTTCTACATCCAAACTGTCCGTCGTGAAGTAACCTCCTCCGCTCACACTCCTCTGCTATCGCGTTGGCTGCCACCTTCTCGACCACTTTTCCCAAATAATTTAACAATGTAATCACCCTATATGCTTTGGCGACTCCATAATCTGGCTTATTCGGCTTGGGTATAACCACCCCCTTCGCTTCCTTCCAAACTTGCGGGTGTATTCGTAACCTAAAAGACGCTTTAACGATGTTAACTATTCGTTGAGAGTCCCACTCCCACAATAATCCTATCGCCTTAAACTGCAGCCTATCTGGACCAGGTGCCTTCTTAACTGACTGATCGAACAGAGCCACTCGGATGTCCTCGTCAGTAATCTTTTTCCACATTTCTCCTCCCTCTTCTTGGGCCTTTCTCTCCACACCTTTCAAAGGCTTCGGAAATGCTTCTTCTTTTATCAACTCTGCCTTATCCTCCCAGGACTCCGCCACCTCCCCAGTCCTAGATCCCAAAGTCTTTCTCGTTTGTTGTCCGCCTGGTTTCGTGTATCTCAACGCCTGCCAGACCTGGTCACGTGTGGTCGAGGTTGAAAACCTCCTCCACATCTCCGTTTTCGACTGTCGGATCATTCTTCTCAGGTTGCTTCGCTGTCTCCTAACTTGTTGCTGCGATGCATCCCATTTCTTTCGGGCTCTTTTTATCGATCCCAAAATCTTTCGGTTTTCTGCGATCTCCACCGTCCACCACCTCTTTGATCTCGCACACACCTTAACTTTTTTGCAGCACCTATTGAGATGATTAACAAAGTTCCGCTAGATCCACTCAGCCTCTCTCTGTAACTCATCCCCGCTGCTCTTCTCATCCAAAACAGGTCTCTTTAGGCTCTTATCCTTCCACTCTTTTTGTGCTTTTGTATAATTTTCTTCCTCCTCCTTCGACTTAAGCCCATCGATATCCCATCCTGTAATTTTTCGCGATACTTTGGCTCCTTCCCCTTCATCCCATCTTAACTGGGCACACACCACCGCGTGATCCGAAGTAGTCGCCAAATCTGTTGAAGTCTCTAATCTTCCAGCCATCGAGGCCTTAGTAACAAAGAAATCAATAAGGGATCCCGAAGTTTCGCCATTTCTCGTATTCGAATGGGTTTCTTCCCCGTCCATAGCGTCGATCAAATCGTACTCATCCATAAGATTTTCCAAAAAGTTCGCATCTCGTTTTGGTGGGCACTGAGGGTCCCATCTATCACTGTGGGCATTCCAATCTCCTCCCAAGGAGATCTTTTCCTGTTCCATAATCTCGCTCCATCTTGCTGTCTGTGCCGGTCTGCCTTGACTTCTCACTCCCCCTTCTTGTCTCAGCTGATCGTACACATTCACCAATCTCATCTTTCTACCCAACGGGTAACGAATATCAAACTCCTGTACATCTCCGTCCCCCCCCTTATCAACTTCCGAAAACTCCAGATGTGTATCTCTTCTTACTGCTGTCATCGTTCTTCCTCCTCTGATCAGCCTATATCCTGGGTGACTGATGTTGTATCCTTCTCTCTCCACACACGGTTCTTGCAACATCACAACATCAGCCCCCCAAACAATTCCTGTTTCCAACGCCATCATAGTCGCCTTGTACCCCCTTCCACAATTATGCATTACTCATTTCAACATGACTTCATGGGGGTTTCTTGGGTCCCTGCGTTAGAAGATTGTCCTTCAGTCTCTTGTGTCGCTACGACTTGGACTTCTGGCTTCTTTTCAACTTGCTCATCATCCTGAGCCTTCTTTTCCGCCTCTGCAGTCGATGGTCCCCCATCCTCTGTACCGTGCGGCTTCTTTTGTTGATCGGTTGTCACATTGCGGCATTCCCCTTCTCTTTCATTCCAGGTGCGCCTTTCTTCTCTCGCTATCTTAATGGCCTCCTGTTTCTTAACGTAACAATTGGCCTTCGCGATATGGTTCCCCTTGCAGTTGATGCACTTGTCGACATTATGGGCGCAGTTCTGTCCTGCATTAGCCTTGCAACCTACTACGTTGCACTTATGATCTTTAGTCAAATGCCTTCCCGCACACAACATACACGCTGGCATCTTCAAAGATCCACACTTCGCCTCAACATGTCCCCATCTGCTGCATATCCCACAAAAGGAATCTGGTCCGGCATTCATGAACTTCTCCACATCATACTTCACTCCTGCCGCTCTCAAACCCCCTTTCAAAACTTTTCCAGCCATTTTACTTCCCTTGACCGCAAACACAACCGAAGATGCTTTCTTTCCTTCCGCCTTCTTTTTCTGTACATCCTTCGGTCATCCAATCCAGTTGATAGCAAGGGGCAACACCACCCCCTCGTTCTCAGCCTGTAATTCTTGACTCAATTTTTCAAGTCCTCCCCCCGTCTTTTTCCCCAAATACCTATCGAAATTGACACCATGCATTTTCACTCTCTCCCAGAGTTCATTCGTCTCGATGTCCACAATTCCTGTGTCCACCTTCCTTGCCGCTTTAATCACAATCTCCCTATACCGAATCAAGATTTCGGCCGTTGCTGCTAGAGTCGTAATCGTCGACAAGCATCCCCGAGTATTCTTCGTAACTCCCTAGATGCGAACAAAATGTGGAACCATCGCCTCAAAAAGTGCCCTATTCACTTCCGACGAAATATCCAAATCCTTCTTCGGAGAAAGTGGGAGTCCGTTATCCCTCTTAAAGGTGACTCTCCTTTTCTCCATCGAATTTTGTCCTGGGGGAACCGGCTTAATGTCTTCCTTCTTCTGTTGTCTCTTCACCTCGACAAAGACATCTCCCTTCTCCTTTTGTTGTCCCGATTGTTGTTGTTGTTGTTGTCGTTGCTCGGGCTGCTTCTTCGCTGATGGTGGTGCTGCAGCTCGCTGCGCCCACGTCTCTTTCTTCTTTTCTTTTGGCTTTTCAGCCTGTTGTTGTTGTGCGGGTTTTTTAACCTCCGGCGTCTTCTTTTCGCTCGCCTTTGGTCTCTTCGATACTTCTCTTACCTCCGGTTTTTTCCCCTCCTTTTTGTTTTGTTCCGGTACTGCAGGTGCAATTGCCGGTCTCTTCGCAATCGTAACCTGTCCACTAGGAGTGAACCTTGGAAACTCCTGCCTCTTCTTCCCCGGCGGAATAGTTGGCGCGTGCTTCGACGACTCCAACTCTTGCTCATCCACCTGCATTCCTTCAATAACCCTTGCTACTTTCTCATTCTCATCCTCCGAAAAAGTCGCCCCGGGTTCAAACTCAATATCACTCATCTCAAACTCCTCAGGGGTGGCTTCTACCTGTTTCCCCCTTCGGATCTCATCTTTCTTCCTACTTTCTTCAGCTGCATCTTCAAACCTCCTCACCACCCTATCCGTCAGCTGATCAATCATATTTTCCATGCAACTTTTCATTGCATTTTCAATCGTCCTGGCCATATTCACTCGTGCGACCTTGGCCAATGTCTTTTCAATCTTACTCAACCAATCGTCGAGTTTTTCCGCCCTCTCTCCTGCATACTCCCTTTTGAGCTCCACCTCGGTAAGTATATTTTGGGCAATTTTTCGTGTCGACCCCACTGCCACGTCGGTGTGGTTCTGTCTCGCTGCAATATGTTGGCTTTGTTGTTGGCACCAAATATCGTAGCTTGCGTCATTCCTCTCTTGTCGAACCATAAAATCCCTCAGCCCATTAGTGTTCCGAAGATACTCACCAATAAACTTTCCAAGATCTGCCGGTTCATTCTCATTGGCCAGCGACTCTGCCGGCTTGGCCCAATCAGCCTTGAGCTTTCTTCTGCTCGGCGTTCGCGGCATCTGCGGCATATTCGTGGTTGGTCGTTCGGGCGTTCGGGCGTTGTCGGCCTCTTAACTCCCTTCCCCTTATTGCGCTTTTTTCCCTTCTTCGTTGACGTCATGGAAGGCTCCACATCCCTCCACTCCACCTCTGTCATCGTATCATCCTCTTCGTCGCTATCATCGCTGACTTCGAATTTTCTCGGAATGGGTGTGTAGACTTTCCGGGTCTCTTCCATTCCCCCCTCCTCTTCCGCGTGTTGACTGATATTTTCCTCCGACTGAATATACCTACGGGCAATAATTCCAGCGCTCGCCCTAGGAGTCGAAAAAGGATCATGAGGTAGAGCACTCGGAGGTAGGCCCAAAAGGCTTCCCTCATAATTCGTAGATGGCAAAGGGGATACAACCCTCTCCCTCGGTGTCTGCAATGGGAAGGAAATTTCACCTCCCCCGTAACTCGTAACTGGTGGTGATGACAACTCTGACCCGTCGTCAACATATCGTGTAATTCCAGTCACCCCGGTTGCACCGGTGAGGTCTGAATACTGTCGGATTTCATCCAGATCGCTAGGAAGCTGTCCAGATTCCACTCGTGAGGTGGCCTGAGAACTCTCTCTCTTCCTCAAATCATCTTCGATCCGGGCACAACACAAGCCCGCTTCGAACTCTTCTTGCTTTTCTTCATCCCTGAGTCTCTCGTACTCAGAATCTCCGTGAAGCTCTCTTTCCATTTGTTCGAGGTCGCACCTCTCACAACTTATTTCTGTCGCCGGGCCGTCCTGAGTAAGTGGTCCGGTAATCTTATCGAGTAGTTCGCCGATATGGCTGCTGGAGGTAACTGAGGCCCCAGAACTGGCCTCCTTCTCTCTTTCCAATTTTTCCGCCCTTTCCTTTGCCTTCTGAAAGGTGGACTTTTTTCTAGCTCCAAAGAGACTCATCGTTGCTGCTTCTGGGTGACTGAAGTTCGTTCAGCTGAAAACCGAAGCAAAAATTTTCTCGTGATGTCAAACTTGATTGGATAAAATCGGTCTTGGCAAAACTAAAAGGTGGTGTGGTGTGTTGTCGGAGGTGTGTACAGAACGTTCTGTACCGTCCTTGAACGAACAGAAATGCTACAATATACACAATGACCGTCTAAATTTACAAAATATACCACATTCTTCAATAAAAATATTCGCTTTTTGCTATAGTTACATGCTTCCTTTATCATTTCTCCGGTGATTTGGACGCCTATCATAGCCTTCCATAACACTGGCCAAAGGAAAAAGAAAAAAAACCACAGCCAAAAGCTATCTAAAACACACTAGCTGTACACCACAGGCTTGTATTTTTGTATATTTTGTGTATTTGCTCTCGTGCCTGGGTGAATGCGGCTGTTGAGCCACCTTCTTTCTCTCCACCTCTCTTTGTATCTACCACGCCTCTGCCCTCATCTTCGTTCGAACGCTTCGCTTTTGATAATTCAGCTTCATCTCTTGTCAATCCCACGCCATTGCCTTAACACAGTTCATTGTTATTCCTATCGACCTTTCTTTTGCTCCTCGTCTGCCTTCTCTACAATGCCCCAGCACGAGGGCATTCCCTCTACTGCCCGTGCGGGTTCCGTACATTCCGGAAACAACTCGAACGACAATGGCTGCTACAGCGCTATATACACCTTTGACAACAACCTCTTACGTGATATGATTAAAACTCACAGCTCTGATGGTGTGTCCAACCGTTGTCCTAGAATTCCAAAACAGTTGTTGACCAGCATCTATCCGATTGATACAGGAGCACAACAGGCGGATACACTTAACAAACTTCTTAAGCAGTTCGGTGTCGAGCTCGTATCCATTGGACTTCCAAACTACGATCCCCAGTCGAAGCAAATCGAATCAGAGCTTACTATCTGTTCTACGGATGTCATGACGCTGGGTACAGCAATGGTCAAGCTCAGCGAGTTGGGTTTGCCGTTCAAGAAGCGGATCAACAACTGGTATTCTGGTGGCCGGCTGCCGGGTGTATCGAATGTGGTCAACAACAGACAGGCGTCTGATAGTAGGAATTGGCCCATGCAGGAATCTCCTCCTGAATTAATCAATGCAATGCGTGGGCTTCGACTGGATGTCCCAAAGAAATCTACTTCTTCGACAATGGGAAGATCATTTATGAACAATGACAATGATGTTTTTGGTGGAAACAGACAACGTTCTTACTCGGAGACGCTTTCGTCGACACAGACTTCGTCATTTAGGGAAGGCAATGGAAGCAGCTCTAGTAGGACTCGAATGGAACCAACTATCCAAAGGACAACTCTTTCTCAGGTTTCGGAGTCTGATGTAAAGGACAGAACTCCACAACCCGAACAGAACGCACAGAGTTCTCAGGCTATATCATCTAGATCTCTCCGGATCGCCTCCCATAGTCTTAGCTTGCCTACCCCGAGCTTTGTAGGAAGGAAAGAAGATATATCGCCAACAGAAACAACAGGGAGCAGTGGAAAGCTTAACAACGACGAGGAGTGGACCAAGATCGATCATCCGAGCCGTCCTAGCAAGAACAATGCTGATCCTACTATCCCTTCCAGGGATGTTTATCGGGTCCCTCAGAGACGTTTGAGTGATGCACGGGACCTTCCCAGGCTACGAATTGATACTTCGAATGCTACTCTCGACATCCACAAGAAGCACAATCCCACGGAGACTTCGACGGCTCCTGTTTCGGCCACTTTCCCCGAGATCGACCGTCTTTACGGCGTTACAGGATCTCGATCGCATACTTCGATGTCACCTACCAATAATCTGTTTGCACAAGGTAACTCGCCAGCAAAGGAATCGTTTAAATTGTGGGGTCCTTATACTGGTGGGTCCGAGGCTTCACGGAACTATAATATTGAAAATTCAGCATCGACAGCGGCATCGACGGCGACAGGAGAGGCTTCGCAATTGAATGCTGCTCACCAGCGGGCCCGGTCATATACGTATCACTCTGGTATCGAACCGCCTCGAATGGACCAACCAGGACCCCCAAGCGGCGCTTCACACACAACCATTAATGCAGGATACCACCTTTTTCCCGCCGGTCCTGTCTCCCCAGTTCGTCAACAGCCTAGCTATAGCTATCCCCCGACTCGCCCCGAGCAGTCTGTCCAAAGCTACCGATTCAACCAAGCGGTGATGGAACATAATGTAAGGGTCCAAGTCCCTACGAGGACAATGCAGGAGAATATTCATCCTCGGATGCAACAGCAACAGGCCCAGAATTACGGCGGATATGGGGGCGGCTATGCCGGGGTTCCTAGGACCGGTTATCAAACTGGTTCAGCATTGCGTATGCCTGCCGTGCCTGTTCAGCCTCCCCCTCCTCCGGAGGTTTATATGGGAGCTGGCTCTGTCGACGGATTTACTTCTTATATTTTGAAGCCTATTCCGCTTACAGGACCGCGGTTTATCAGATAAGGTTATACAATATTTGTATGGACTATGGGGCTGGCTGATTTGTGCACCCATGGAATTTTCCTATTGTGTTCTTTACGATTGTGCCAACGTTAGTTATTGATCATGTTACTTTTATCATGATGGCTTTGATTTCCTCGTGTTGTACCCTCGTATGTGGCCGTGAGTGCTAAATGTACTGTAACTTCTGATGTTGTTGTTGGCATGATACCTTCTTGTCGTGCGCTTGTCGGCAGTGATGTCTGTTGTTTTTTCTTGCGTCTTGATGGGATGGGTACTAAATACCCACTGTCCCATGGGAATATAATGAATATTAGCTCTTTGAGAAAGGATAGAATGAATGATCATTGTTTTTCCTACTTCACTTCATGGTTACCTGCGTACAACCCATAAGTTGACTATCTGGCTCTGTCGCGTTCCGCCTGCTGATTTTGGCTCGGCGCCAATGTATAAGTGATATCCTGTGGTTTTCACATGTTCACAACGCCTGGCTTGGGGGCGACCAAGAGAGTTAAGTTGTGTTCTTCAGTCTGACTCGGGTTTTCATTTTAGACTCACGATGTGGATGTAGGTTAATACTGTAAGCTACGTCCACCAGCTGTGATACTCCATGGCTTAAGCTCTCCAGTTGTGATTTCCACTCCGTTTAATGTCATCTCAACAGGTATGGAACACATCAACCGTGAGAGTTAACTCTGTATTAACCTGGTGTCAACAATACAGATTCCGAACAACACATTATCATCATTTCCAGGATGTAATTAAATATATGCCGCTAAGTAGATAATATTACACCCTGGGTTTCCCCTATCTCTCACACGCCTATTTTATATATGAAGAAATGTCTTGATTCTTAGTTTTAGTCGTCTCAACACAGCTAGCGCGAGTGATTGGTAGTGATTCAATCAGAGTACTGAAACAGATATATTCCGAATGATGGAGTTGAGCAATATTCCCTAACTAACACGTCTTTATATTGTAGATTTATAGAAACAAAAAAGTGAAAGCACAGCCTTTATACACGTATACATGCACACCTCCCACCTCGTCCCTCAGTTCTGCCTAGTATAAACACGACCTACGACTTGGTCGGATACTCCTGCCCCGACTGCTGCTCCGGCTCCTTCTCCTACTTCGAATACTTCAAGTTATCCTTCTTTCCGGGGTTCGGCATGGTCTTTTTGGGGTCGGTTTTAGGATGTCTAGGGTCGGTTTTGGGAATGAAATCCGTGTCCGGCTTCTTCCCCGGATACTCCTTATTTTCGGAATTCGGCATGATATCTTTGGAGTCGATCTTGGGAATGAAACCTGTGTCCGGCTTATCCTTCTTTCCGGGCTTCTCTGTGGTATCTTCGGGGTCGGCCTTGGGAATGAAATCTGAGTCTGGCTTATCCTTCTTTCCCGGATACTCCTTCTTTCCGGGGTTCGGCATGACATCTTTGGAGTCGATCTTGGGAATGAAATCCGTGTCTGGCTTATCCTTCTTTTCGGGCCTCTCCGTGGTATCTTCGGGGTCGGCCTTGGGAATGAAATCTGAGTCTGGCTTATCCTTCTTTCCTGGATACTCTTTATTTCCGGGATTTGGCATGATATCTTTGGGGTTGATCTTGGGATGCCCAGGGTCGGCCTTAGGAATAAAATGCGTGTGCGACGTATTCTTTCCAGGATACTCCTTATTTACGGGATTCGGCATAACATCTTTAGGATCGGTCTTGTAATGATGCGGGAATCCTGTGGGCATGGCGTCGGACGGAGGTAAGATGCCATTGTCGTCATGATGGTTCGGAGGGACTGGTACAGCCTGCACCAGGAGCATGGAGTATGCAATTACGAGAAGGGGTGAGGAATGCATAGTGGTACTTTGCGATGGATTATTAAGAAATGTGGGAATGAATGAAGGTAGGTTGAGATCTGTCTGTGTCGTTGAGACAGAGAGAATGAATGTTGACTGAGGTCTATTTGGATCGTTGGAAACTGCAGGAACGAATGTGGGTTGAAGTCTGTGTCTGGAGAAGACCTTCAACTTCGAGAAACGACGGCCAGTCTTATACGCATTTCACCAACCTGCTAGTTACCCAACTGTCGCTCCATCAGTTCATATTCCCATAGACTGTAGATTGGCAAATTCCTTGAAACGGAACAGTCTTAGTTTCTAGATCTACTAAGCTCAGTGAAGGGTTTCAAAGGGACCGAGGCCAGAAATGCTTTAACGCACACGTACACGTACACCTATCTTGGCTTGGAAGATGGCATGTCTGGAACTATTCACAGGGTTGATTGTACTCGTAAACCAGCGTACGTCTCCTTCGCAAGCTCAATCGGTCTAGGACCAAGCATGCTGACCCGACAAAACCCTAGGAACAAACTTAAGAGCAAGGGTTGATGTCGCTGTTGTCAAGGATTGAATGCCAAGGAATGTTATATATCTGACAGCCGGTGTTGGGCAGCTGGTATGTGCCCCGAATGCTCGGCATATTTACCTAGGTAGGTATCTGTATGTGCCTTTTCTGAAGCTTACAGCTAGCTAACGTTACGAACTCTAAAAACTTTTAAGAGGAAGAGGGGTAGAGGTAGGGGAACTCCCCCACCTAGCCGGTCATCCCGAAGGGGGGGAATCGGCACTGTCATTCTCTACTCGTCGGATTTTCAAGTCTCCAGACACCGATCATAAGCGCCCTTGGCGGCACATCAAAAGTTCGGTAGCTACATATCAAAGTTGGATGACTATTGAATAAGACATAATCTTATCGGAGTCATCTAATCATTGACAAGAGTATCTAGAAACTTGGGAATTCAGCGAGTAATATAGTATAATTAAAACAAACAACCTTAAAAGCCTAGGCAATATTACAGGTCCTCACATAACATCGATATCGTGCGGGGGTTGTGTAGTGTGCACTTCGATCTAGGGTTTCTTTTCATTGAATTCTTGCCCGGCTGAGGTACAGCGGCCACGCCGAACGCATGTGTGTAGCGGGCGGGTGGCGAAGTGCGGTGGACTGGTGAAGCGTTCCATGTTTCATACAGGCCGATGGTACCGAGGCTACATCCACAACCCGCAGCCTCTTAGCTCCTTCAGCCTGGTGATAAGGCGTATTTGCAAAGTGGTGATGTTGAACGGTGCAGTATGTGCCGCCGCCGAAACACTACCCTTCAGTGATGCGGGTAGTAATGGTGCAGCTGTGGTACGTAACTTGGTAACTCGCTGGAGTTAGCTTAGGGACAAAACGGTCGTCATTGGTACGACGTAGTAATTAAAATAGACAGTGGAGTTTTCAAGCTGAGGAACCTACCTAGTACCCTAGTACACTTGCGCGTCGTCTTTATTGTGCATAACCTTCTCCCTCCTCTTCTCCCTCTCTTGTTTACGTCCTCGTCTCTCGGTATGTCCTCTGACACGCCAGACACTTGTCACATCATGTGCTGTCACTCGCAGGATTATCACCCCTCGCTATCACCCCTAAGATTTTTCTCCCGGCTAAGTTCCATCATACAATGAAAGTCCCACTTTATTAGCATTATAACAAATGACTTTATAGACCTATCCTCTATACAGTTGTGTGGTCTTGTATGATACAAGATACGGTGGTGGCTTCGCCGCCCTTTGGAGGCGCCAGATAGATCTCCAGCCCAGCCAACCCAGATTTGTCATTTTTAGCAGTTCCTATGCTTCCAGATGTATATGGCTTTAACATACTCCTAGAATTCAAATTTGTTAGATCATCTCTTGGCCAGCTCCCTGTGATCTAAGTCCAGGTGAGTCTCTATTGTTTCTGTGGCTAGAGCAAGCATATTGGCAACTGTGAAGATGCCTTCCACTGGGTAACTCCAATCAATTCAAGTTCATTTAAGTCCATGAGTTTTGCCTCTGATCACAAAGTG
>Ga0307512_10006502_pt1 | contig 11826 bp, 10 predicted proteins | sample 14_EM_MG_FD_200267 | JGI IMG/M metagenome (GOLD analysis project Ga0307512, IMG submission 200267) | Populus trichocarpa ectomycorrhiza microbial communities from riparian zone in the Pacific Northwest, United States - 14_EM | ecosystem: Host-associated > Plants > Roots > Unclassified | place... | reverse complement strand
GGCGAGGCCGATGGGGGCAGGCGAGGCTGGTGGGGGCAGGCGAGGCTGGTGGGGGCAGGCGAGGCCAATGGGGGCCGCAAGCCACCGGCCACATGCCCGAGCCCGCCAGCACCGAACACTAGGGAAGCCACCGGGCCAAATCCCTAGTCAACAAGCTGGCAGGGGCGACTGAAGGAGGCGGGAGAGAGCTGGATGTGCTAGTTATGGAGACGAGAGCGAGGGTACTCGGCCAAGAGCATCTAGACACCTTGAAAAGCATAGGTACGGTAGCATCAATATATAGCAGTCTGGAGTGATGGAAGGAGGCCGAAGATTTGTTTGTGCGAGTCATTGAGACAGATGGTACTCGGCCAAGAGCATCCGGATACGGTGGCCAGCATGGCCAACCTCACAAATACATACAGCAACCTGGGGCGATGGAAGGATGCTGCAGAGTTGGAGCTCCAGGTCATGGAGATCAGTGCGAATTATAGAGATGAGTTTGAGAGTATAAGGTCAAGAGCATCCAAATACCTTGACAATCAAGGCCAACGTCGCATCGATATACATGGTACAGGGCGATGGAATGACGCTGAAGAGCTGTTAGTTCAGGTCATGGAGACAAGACAGAGGGTACTCGGCCAAGAGCACCCAGATACCTCGACAAGCGTGGGCACGCTCGCGTTTACATACATCAGCCAGGGACTACGGAAGGATGCGGAAGAGTTATTAGGGCAGGCCATGGAGACAGAACAGAGGGAGCTTAGTCTAGAGCATCCAGATACCTTGAATAGCATTGACAAACTCGCGTCGACAGACAGACATGAACTATGGGCGAGGGATGGTGGCTGAGGAACTAATGATTCAAGTATTCGATTATATTCGGATGACATCGGGCAAAGGTCATCCCTTGACAGTTGCAATCATTGCTTACTTGGCTGCAATACGTATGTATTGTGAGGTGTCACGGCTGTTGTCGGATATGAACAGATTCATGCGTGGGCTTCGGGGGCTAGTGGAGGGGCATACCGTTCAGTATGGAGAGGGGTTGCTGCGGTTTGCGATTGCTATGTTTATTAAGGGTGATAATCATGAGAAATAAAGCTTACGTCAAAGCATATTACCGAATTGTGCCCATCACGATGATTCTGAGACCGATGAGGAACGGCTTGAACGTGCACTTGCGATGTCACTGGAGGTGGACGATGACAATGATGCAGACGAGGACAGGCTTCGACGGGCGCTCGCAATATCAGTAGAAGCGGATGAGGATAATGAGACAGAAGAACTCTTTCAAAGTGCGCTAGCTATGTCGATGGAGGGCGACGATGTGAACGGGGAAATGACTACCACAAATGAGAATATTCACCTGAGGTAGAGGGTAGGCTAATTTCGGTCATAACTGGTGTCTATCAATAGATGGCTCAGATGTGTCATTAGATTGCAAGTCGCCTGCCGCGAAACAATTAAAGTGCAAGGAGATACTTGGCGGAGATGTAGAGAGCGCCTGATAGCTACTTAGCTAGATGGGCTAGAGAGAAGACGCTTAGTACGGGAGAGGAACAGCATTTAGGTAATACATAAGCGAGCTATGCTGTTGGAGACATGCTCCTGAACTGAGTTGGATGCACTGTAATTATGTAATTAGCGTTGATGTAGACTCCATCGCAAAGCAATCAGATGTAAATTGAACTTAAAAACCCGAGTACAAACCTTGCCGACTTATGCAACCACCTATGCGATTCGCATGCATCAAAACGTCTGTTTCAAAAGCTACATAGCCTAGATACTTTGGTGTCGCAACAAAACCGGCTATCGCCTAGGTTTAGTCTTATCTGTCCTGATTACTCTCTCAACTTGCTAACTTTCTTCGACTCGAGTATTGAGTACCCGAGGTATTGTTCGGCAACTTGCTGCTTCATTGCCTAATGCGTGGCGCAGCGTCACACAGGCATTGCCGAACGAAGTCTTCTACCCCACCCTGAAAACTCAATTCCACAAACCAACTACATTTGGACCCCTACCACCCATGATCATCAGGTCACAGGTGAGAGTAACCAGTTATTTATAACTAGTTGTTTGTCCTCGGAAACCTAATTTGTTTTAATTTTTAACTTGTTTAATACACTACTTAGATCTTTTATATGCTGCCAGTCACAAGGTTGGATCAGCCCGTGAGCCAGTACTCATGTACGGCCCGATATCGTCATCCAATGCTAGGGTGCACTCGCCATTGACCAGGACGTCCAGTCATTGTCTCCTAACTACCGTAGCCTGGTCACGCAGGCTATACCTACCTATCGGGACTTGCTATTAAATTCGGTCTAGGGTTAAAGTCGGAAACTGACTCCATTTGGGATCCAGTGCATGTATGGTGAAATACATCTGTATACATGTGTAGCTGATGAGTCGTAACACTAACAGCGGCAGCTACACGGCTGTTCGAGGTGTACTGGTATGGTGATACTTCGGTCCTACGATATCACTCGACTAACTCGAAGGCTTATATGTGCCATATGTACATTGATTATTTGATTACGGCATCTTATCAGCAAAGTGGCTGGTATGAGGACTGAAGGTGATGCGTCGCAGATAAGTATGAACGCGTACACATATGATAGATCGTACATTGGGCCTCGGTTAGATAGGCACAATCAAGATTCTCTATTATTTTAACATTGAGGGGTCTCACCGGCACACCCCGATTGAACAGCCTGTTACGATATGGAAGCTGGGGAGAACCGTGTGCGTGTATTCTATGGTACAGAGAAGAGAGAAGAAGAAAGACTCGAGATATATACAAGAGGCATCAGCCCCTGCAGCCGTGACCGTGTATCAGACCTGTAACATCATGTACATCTGTAACACAGCCCATGCTCGAGACGTTCGAGTGATATTTGATGGTTCATTTGGTCAAGTGATGCTTTTCGCTGACGGTTTATTTATGTACACATGCCGACACGTTCCCACTTGCCAGCCTATTACTTGCCAACTACATTCAGATTACCTGTTGCTTGTTCTTCCGTAGCTTGTATAGAGATGACCAGCTGAGTGCGTATATATGCGCGCAGATGTATACATAGACTCTTGCATATGTGGTGAGCATAGACGTCCACGATAGACAATCAACCATCTAAAGTAACAGCCACCAGGTTTTCCGTCGAAGGTTTACAATACCTAGAGCAAATATTGCTAGACTTCTCCGCCACATAGTGATATTACGGAATTGGGGACCATTGGGACGGACAAGACAGACTATTTCCATCCCGGTCAAAGCGAAGGAACGAAACAATGAAAAGAAACAGTGAAATAGTATGCTAAGAATGATATCAAATGACAACGAAGCAGTGATACAATATACGCTGCAGATCTTCCGATTGGCCTTTATGAATCTTTCTCCCGCTCTCTTCTTTGCACCTTTGGTTTATACAGGCATACGGTTCCCATTATATTGGTCTCCCTATGTCGTAAGAAAGGGGGATTTTTGTGTGCGAGTGCACACCTGTGAAGCTGCACCTTCTGACCGACAACCTCGCTCCGCGCGCCTGTAGCATTCGTAGAGTCCTGTACATATCTTGACGAAAGGATATATTTTACTCCTGGGAATCTCAGAGATATACGCTTACCTCTTGTCAGCACCTTTATGTTGCCCGCCAGATCAGATGTCCCAGGAAAGACCAGACATCTTGAAGACGGGTGAGATGACCCTTCCGCGGCAGCGAACAAGATACTGTGAGACTCAACCGTCCTTGCTGCCGTGATAATAATAGTGTGTTACTTGAGAGCCATCCCTCGGGGCGTTTTAAAACGCATACGATATATTAGAAAAAAAGCCGAAGAGCTGTATTTTTATTGTTGTTGATTGTTTGGTTGTTGTATACGGGTATGCGACGCGTTGCGATGTTAGAGCCTAGGCGCCTCAGATGTCCAGAGGTGCCGGGACAGTCGTCACAGGGGTAAAAGAAAGTTGAAATATAATTACCGGTGTCCGTTTGCCAGCAGATATCATGGTTCTCGACTTTCAATATATGCCTTGGGGGCAACACGGAAGATGGTGCATATCCATGAATGATAATTGACGACCGTAGCACACTCATCCATCCTCCAAGCCATGCACCAATTCATTACTCTACGTACATGTATGACAAGCAGATAGTAAAGCCTCCCGCACCCTCTCCCCCCCTCCGTACACTCCCCCCTCCTCAGCAACAGTAAGCTCCTCGTCTGAAGTTCATCCCTCCACTTCATTTCCATATGGTATCCTCCTCCTCATCAGCGCATCAAGTCCCTCAGGCGTCTATTCCGGAGTTTTTCCAGGATCTTCTGCGTACTTTCGTCCTCCAGAACCTCCATCCTCGCAAACACCGCGACCGAGAGTGCATCACACCATTTCAACGTCTCATTAGGACCGCCGACACAGGTAAAGGGCATAGAAAGGGTATAGTGTAGAAGCGCTCAACAGACGTTGTCAAGGACTGAGGGCGGAATTAGGGGCGGCGCTGCGGTAATCGCGTCAGTGGGATAAGAACCGTGACGGAAACGCTGGGAGAGGCGAACGGTGGCTTGACTTGGGACAGATTGTAAGTGAAGATTGGGTGCGGCGATGGTGCGGGAAGAATGAGATGTGGGGAGGGTGGGGTGTTGGGATTGTCCTACGCCGCGTGCCGAAATGGCAATATTATAGCGTACAGGGCCCGGAGTAGGATTCTCGGGTAAGCGGAGTGAGTGCTTGCGGGAGCTGGAGCGGTAAGGATTTTGCGTTCCGCCACGTGCCATTCCGCTCCGTGCGGCTGTGCTAGAAGTCCGGGCCACGTCAGTACGGTTTGTTGGTAAGGTGATAGGTGCGAGTGAAGTGTTCCTAGCGGCAGAGCGCTGGCTTGTGTGAGTTGGAGCAGGTTTTGCGGGTAAGGCAGCAGTCGTAGGACTCGTAGACGAAATATCGGGGTAATTCCAGGGCGTATAAACTGATGGTGGGTCTATGTGAGTGCGGTTGATGGGGGGCTGGGGGACGAATGCTGTGTTCGAGGGTCTAGCGGGAGAGCTGATGGGTGAGATTGTTGAAGTCAAACGTCTGGCGAGACGATATATGCGCCTTCTGATACTATTCGAGGAGTCGGAGGTAGGGTTCCCGCGATTAGTGACAGAGTTTGAGGTGCCAGCGGGAGGGTTCACGGGTGTAGTCGTAGAGGTCGAGGGCCAGAGGGTAGGATTTACATTCCTTGTGGTGGTATTCGAAGGTCCAGCAGTAGTATACCCACGAATCGTTGGAGTATTCGAAGGTCCAGCGGTAGGATTCACATTACTCTTGCTAGAGCTCCCGGGCCAATATGGTGGACAGACCGGTAGAAACACTCGACTAATCATGTTCGGCAGTACCTTTTCCACAATCTCCGCCACATCACGAAACGGCATCTTTCCAGGGCGCCCACCATTTTCCACTGCCTCCGTCCACGTATTATAAAGCAGGCGGCGTAGGCCATCTTCTTCCGGAAGCCCCCAGCATATCACACAAAGTCCTTTGCGATGGTTATAACGGCCCGTGCATAGAGTTTGAATGAGTTGCGGGATCATTCGCTCGATTGTAGTAGCGGGGAAGACGTAGGTACCGTGGGAAGATCCTACTTTTGTTAGCAGACATCGGATATCCGTGTATAGTACAACATACCGGCATGGAGAAGGGCTTGCTGCAGCCGGTCCGCTTCCTCCTTGCATCCGAGATCACGTAGAATTTTGCTAACGATCGTTTGTTTGAAGGCCTTGAACGTCCGTCTGAGACTGCCGCTTGTTTGCGATAAGGCGAGTGCTGACGACAGTGTGCAGTTTTCGAATACTACAATCTGGAGTTCGGTCGGGAATTTGGAAGGAAATATCGGTAGTGGCAAAGGATGGAGTTCAGATCGAGGGGGTGAGGAGAGTGCGACTCGGCTTAGTGTATGGCGCAAATGCTCCACTTCCAGCTCAAGGTCTTGGGTTTTGGATGCCATCTGATTAGACGTAGATTTCTCTCGGTAATGGTTGCGGAAGTGTGAGAACTAGAGTCTGAGAAGTTTGATCGTGAGCTGGAGCTGGAGGAGATGCGGGGTAAAGAGGAGATGAGGGGTAAGGATGAGGCTTAAAGCGCAACTGAGAGCAGCTGGGCGGGTGGGGAACTTCTAGGCAGCAATGGTGCAGGTTGGTCTTGGCTGGCTGTTCGAGTCAACTGGGTTCCTTAATGTGATTGAACGAACAAAAAGATCAATGTGGCCATGCACGGATATATTGCGGCAGCATAGCTGTTACCTGTTTAAGCGGCACCTACTGAGATCTCACCAATAAGCTCATTCTTGGCACCCGGAGCTTTTGCCGTGAAGCCAATAGCAAGTTCTCAATTCATCCTCCAATTTACATCAGTTCTTTCTCTTGCTCGGCACCGGAAATCGCCGGCCCAAGCGAAAGTCGCCAGTGTAGGGTACACCTTTCGGGCGCAATCGGGGAGTTTGTGAAGCAGCGAAGATACTATCCTACTTTAACGCAAACCTATTCCCATTCTAGTACTGAACGCGGCTCAACTGAGTTCCAATACAACGTCGACTTTTTGGGAGTTTTCCAAATGCAGCTCTACGACCACAACTAATTTTTAATTTTCTTACAGTAATCGCACAGAAACTACGCGGAGGATGGCTTCCTTTTCAGGTAAAATGCGAGTTGATTTGGTGTGGTGGAGAGAAACCTATAATTCGTGTTAGAAGCTCTTGAAGAATATTTTCCTTTATGGTGTTTCGCTTACTGCACGATACAGAGTGTAGTCACATTCGTTTCCCCATCTTTGTTTATTGCCAACTGATCGTATGCGCAGGATTTCAATACCATCAAAAAATATCACCACCATAGGTTGTTGTTTGTTTTTTTGTTTTAATCTGTATTCACTGTATCTGAGTTTGACAGCTCCCGCTTTCCTTCGACCGGATGGCCGGCTAGCTGGGGGAGATCCTCTCTACTTCCTCAATTGTAATTCACATAATGCACTGTAGTTGAAGCGTTTAGGATAGTAGTGACAGTGGAGAAGTGCCATGCATGTGTCGTGTCGCGGCACCGATAAGTAAAGCCCTCGGCAACTCCCACACCACGACACACCTAGAAGCTGCTGAAGCCTCTCCATTTCATAGCCTGTACTCGAGTATGTAATATAGCCTAAGAGATCAAGCCGTTGTCAATCCATACGGATCCTACCCCTCCACCTACACATGCACTTCCAGGCAGTCGCACAGACAGTTATCTCTGTGCCTGCGTAGTCCAGTGTAAGAAATCAGCTTGACCATACATCTGCCGGTAGCCAGTAGCTATAGAGAGAGAGGCAGAGTTAAGACAATTCTCATATAGAGTGAGAGGTTGATAGTAAAAAGCAATATTACTTCCGGAGTTCTCTCAGTGCTCCTCTTACTTTTAATACTTGATCATTAGGTGATGTGCTGTGATATGCACCACACCCAAGGTTGTCACTTTTTAACTGATCTAAAAGTTAACGTTTGGCAAGCACCGCTCACCACCCACCACATCCCATACCACAGAGTAACCTTGCATCGCATTTATTTGTTATCCGACCCTGTCATATATTTTTCTCTGTGTTGTGTCTAAATATCATTTCTTTCTTTTTGGGAGGGAAGGTTGCGAGAAACTTTCGCCATTGGTCATTTAAAAGGTGTATGTGTGATTGGGTCACAGCTAGTGTCCACACATACCGTGTTCGGTTAGTTTCACGTTCTGTATTATAATGACTAGATCCTAGTGATCTGGCGAAGAAATGTCACAATTTTCAAGAATGTCGAATACATGCTATCATCTGATTTGTAGTCTCGGAGTGTGGTACATGCAAAGGTTAAGAGACTATCCGATTTGCTTGCAGACTGGAACGAAGTTAGTAATGCAGAACTCCCAGATCAGTTTTGGGCGGCATGCATGCAGCAATCTCTCTTCGCTGGCCTCTGAATTGCAATATATTCTTATCGTATATTGAACTTGCAAAGTTTCATTATAAATTATTATGCGACCGTGTTAGAGTGGTTTTTTGGTTAATAATGGTTACCTCGTTGCATCGTTGCATCATGTTGATCTGCCAACTTGAAAATACACATACTCATCCGGCATGATGGAACAAGCCGATGGGCAAAGTGGGGGCACGATTGAACCTTAAAAGCAAGATACGAGGGGTAGTCTCCAGGAATTTAGAAGCATAATCAATCCTAACAATTACCCACCTCTGATCATACAACATTTCCACATCTTGGGGAGTAAGCTACGTAAGTAGCATCCAGAGCTTCCTTTCTTTCAGCATGGTTGACACCCACAGCGACCATATCGTGTACATTCAACGACTACAATACTACTAACAGGTATGACACAACTAATGGCGAGAATGTAACAACTAACAGTGACAGTGTTGATACCATGGGTGACTACAATCAAGCTACGCATAATCAGATCATGCGCTCGACTCTTCACGGCGGGCAGCACTGGTCCACCGCTAACAACTATCACGGATGAGTCTCTTTCGAAACTGCACAATGTTCGGGCAGTTGCTAAGCTGGTTCCCCTATGGTCTAGATATGGCAGTCAGGCTAATGATGTACAGCTGGGTCATGACAAAATAATGCGATCAAGTAAGTAATTTGTTTTGGGCAGGCAGGCAAGAAGTTAGCTTTACTGTTCACAACCTGACTATCCGCTCGCGCCAGTTGAAGCACAAACGGAAAAGAGTACATTCTTTGGTCTGTTGCCTGTGGACAACCAGGGCGAGTATATCGAAAAAATCAATCCTGATGACTCGAAGTTGTTCTGAATCTTCTGTAATGCCGACTTTATTTGGTCGAAATCGGAGGATCTCTCGCGACTGCTGTGGCTATTTGGTGGACCATCTGACTGTCGAATGACTGATGTTTTGTCGCACATTGCGTAAGAAGCGACAGGTGGTGTGTTCTGCTTTGCTTGCAGCTGGGGCTCTACCGTGATGTTCATCTACTCCGTTCTCTGCCATATGCTCAAAGTTTCAGACGATCATCAAGCGAAAGTGATTACGACTACTTTTCTTAGCTCCTGTTTATACAAAATTCACAAACCACACCAGTCGGATGTCCACGAGGAAGACTTACCAACCACAACCGTCACAAAGATGCTGGGAGCACTAGACAGTTTGCTTTGGGAAGTTTTAGTAAAGACAGCTGACGAAGTAAATGAAATCCAAGCAACGTCCATCATCAACGGAATCGAAAAACTCGGAAAATATGGGGCTCAGTTCCTTCAGAGATTCTGCTCACAAAGGCTCGCTAGCTCAAAGTTTAAGGCGCTATTCACAAATCGGCTGGACCCTAATAAGAATATCTAGTTGATGCGGTGCTTCGTATTGAGCATCACGGAAGGCATGGTTGCATTGAGTATGACATAGAGCGGCAGGGTTAGAATGTATCCAATCCTCTAGATGTCAGTCTATCTAACTAGGTAATGTAGAGTGCCTTAATTCTCTTCGCCACCATGGTACACGATATATGAAGATCTCAATAGAGCATGATGGTACCTTGACGTGGCTCTGGGAACATACCCAATATAAGGCGTGGTCGTCCACACCCCACTCCGGACTGCTACTCACCGAGGGAAAGCCAGGTAGTGGAAAAAGCGCACTTACAAATTACTTCAAGAGCAACCTCTTGGAGTGGAAACCACTTGCAAGACAATCCATTGTAGCCAGCTTTTTCTATAGCTACAGGGAAGGGGAACTACAAAGAAAACATTCCAATATGATGCACTCAATTCTCTACGAAGTCCTGTACCAGAACGAGACCTTTTTTTTCACTTTCAACCTCTATACCGAAAATGTTACCACAAGGTCTATGGCCTTATGATTCTCTAAAGAAAATCTTGTTATCATTTAATGACCATCGTGCAAGGGAACGACTTTATCTTGTTGTTGATGCTATGGATGAATTAAATGAGCAATATAGGTATGAGATTATTGACCTTCTGCGTTAGCTCTCTAGAAACGAACATTTGACATGCGTTACCAAGGTCTTCATTGCAAGCTGTTCCATCGGAGGGCTGCACCATTAGGTGGCGGGGATCGAACACCTCATAAACTTGCAGGTTACGAATGGACCAGACATCTCGAAGTTTGCTGAGTCCTTCTTGGCTGAGCTGAAGCTTACCCCAATGTTTCATAACAATACCAGGGACTACATAATTGGAAATGCTCAATGAGTGTTCCTACGGGTACATCTAGTTCGCAAAGAGCTACTCAAATATCATACCGCTGGCTACCGCAACATAGACATAGATAACTTCTAACGTAGTCTTCCGAGGGAACTGGATGCCTTTTACGTGCGCATGTCTCGTCAATTAGAAGATAATGAACAACGAGATATCAACGACGGAGTTCGGATGTTTCGACTTGTTCTATTTGCATACCGCCCTCTCAGGGTTCAGGAAATCCATCAAGTGCTCGCTATTCCAGACGGCACTGATGTCAAACATGCACCTTTGGATCAAGCATTCGAAGATGAATAGATTCGATAGTTCCCCAAGCGAATCATCCAATGCGGAGGCAACTTTGTCGAGATCAAAGGCGTTTTCCCGCTATTCACTCCAGAACCCAGTCGCGACTTTTTGACTAACATACATACAGGAGATTATTACATGCAATTTATGCATCAAACTGTTCACAGGTTCTTCTCGCGGCCTGATGGACAAGTCGCAAAGTCTCAAAAGTTTAGTATGAGCAAGGGCGATGCCTGCCTTCGTATATCTATCACCTGTGCCGGGTATCTATTGCTTTGCGCGGCACGTTCCATTCCGGAAAATGAACCACCGAACACGGAATCTTGGAAAGCGGCACACTTTGTAAAGTATGCTAAACATCTAAACGAGAGGACATTTATCGATTATGCCCAAAGCCATTTGGTGCAGGAAGCCCTAAGGTTCATGATTGTGACTTTCTCATTAGACTTCACGCCATGACTGCCCTTTTAGACTTCACACGATGCTCGCCCTCATGATCATCATATTTTAGACGCACCTTTGTCCATCTCTCTTGTACCTACAATCAACTCACTCATTCACATCAACAGGTTTTGAGCCCGGCGGTCGCTACTGACTAAAATCACCTATTTTTTCTTTTTTCTATCATTCCACAACCTGCCAAAAACCTTGTCGCTCACCAAGACCTCCGAAACCTCGTAATCACAGTTCTCCCACTAACACCAAGACCCCCGAAACCTCCGTCCTCCCGCTCTTACAAAGACCTCCAAACCCTCGAATACACCATCCTCCCACCCGTACAAAGGCCTCCAAAACCTCGAATACACCATCCTCCCACCCTTACCAAGACCTCCGAAGTCTCGAATACACCACCCACCCGCACAATGCCTACCGAAACCTTCAGGAGCGTTTACGGCAACATCCTTAAGTTGACCGAACACAACTACCCCATGTGGAAAGACAAAGTGCAGCAAGTAATCATGGGAGCAGACGCTTACAGGATCATGACCAATGAAGAGCCTGAGCCAGAAGGCAATACCGGGGAGGGCCATGCCGAAATGTGAAACTGGCAAAAACGACAAAACAACGCCCAATCCATCATATATATCGGATGTTCCGACACTATCCTCCCACATATCAAACACACCATCGATCCTGCAGAGAGGTGTGATATTCTCCACAATCAATTCAATACCTCGCTCTCCAAACTCGGTCGAACGCAGATCGTACGCAAATTCCATGCCTGCCACCCAGCAAAATACAAGAAGATGACTACCTACTTCACTTACCCAATCGACTACCGCTATCAACTGAGTGGCTCTGCCGAAGAGATCCCGGAAGACCACT
>Ga0307512_10006501_pt1 | contig 11827 bp, 10 predicted proteins | sample 14_EM_MG_FD_200267 | JGI IMG/M metagenome (GOLD analysis project Ga0307512, IMG submission 200267) | Populus trichocarpa ectomycorrhiza microbial communities from riparian zone in the Pacific Northwest, United States - 14_EM | ecosystem: Host-associated > Plants > Roots > Unclassified | place... | reverse complement strand
TGATGGTGGCACTGTCTGCGGTGGTGGTCACGTCGGCCCCTCTCGATGGTCTCCCTGCTGGACAACGGTAGTTGCTTTCGAAAGGTTGCGCCAAACACACGTTCGAGTGAAAAAACGTGGATTTCCCTACTCGATCGTGCGTCTGGGTGTATGGCTAACGCGGCACCTGGCGGACAAAAGGGCCCATTTTTGTACTCTTCGCCGCCGGGGTGCTGACCTCGTGGGTTACTGCCCCAGTCTGCCATCTGGCATTCCGTCAACCGGGAACCGGCACCCATCTCTGCGGGAGCCCCACGTCCCCTCCCTGTGGCGCCCACGGTATCTCCGCATGTGCTGCAACGGTACGGCTGTGCACCTCCGGATCCGGTGCGGCGCCACGGTCGCGTGGCACATGCCAATACATGCGCGACACGCGCGCGTGGCGTGTATGTATGGGCCAATCCCCACATCTAGTGGTTGGATTTCAGTAGCGGCCCAGAAGTTGTGGTCCCCCGGGTCTTCAGGCTCCTGGCGATCGCCTATGCTTGGGGCTGCTTCGAGGGGCCCGTGAGGCCCGACGAGGCTATTGAGTCTGCTGTGAGGAGGGTTGGGAGATCATGCACTGCCCCTTCTGCAGGCACCCCGACAGCCGCGTCGTCGACAGTCGTACGACCGACGACGGCACGTCGATCCGCAGGCGCCGCCAGTGTCCGGACTGCTCCCGTCGTTTCACGACCGTGGAGACGTGCTCGCTCATGGTGGTCAAGCGGTCCGGAGTCACCGAGCCTTTCAGCCGTACCAAGGTCATCAACGGTGTGCGCAAGGCATGCCAGGGACGGCCTGTCACCGAGGACGCACTCGCCCAGCTCGGCCAGCGGGTCGAGGAGGCGGTGCGGGCCACCGGAAGCGCCGAGCTGACCACCCACGACGTGGGGCTGGCCATACTCGGTCCGTTGCAGGAGCTCGACCTCGTCGCGTATCTGCGATTCGCCTCCGTCTACCGGGCGTTCGACTCGCTCGAGGACTTCGAGGCAGCCATCGCGGAACTCAGGGAGGGGACGCGACCCGCCGCCGCGGACAACGACGACCGCGCGGACGCTGTCGCAGGGAGCCAGGAAGACGACCGCGGGCGCGGAGGGACTGCCGAAGTCCCCGAGCCCGCTCACGCCGCCGACTGACCGGCGGACCGGAACCGGGCCAAGCCCCTGGGACCGGACGCGAGGCGGCGATTGAAGACCTGTTGCGGGCGGCAGCGCGAGAAGCCCGCAACACCAGACACAGCACCGTGCCACGGGAACATCGGGGCACTTCAGGGCGTTTTAGCCCGTAGAGGGAGGCGGCATGACAGAGACGGCGAGCGGTCCGGCACGGAGTTCCCGCGCCAAGGGCACGAAGGCGACCAAGGGACTGCGTATCGAGCGCATCCACACCACCCCCGGCGTGCACCCGTACGACGAGGTGGCCTGGGAGCGCCGTGACGTCGTCATGACCAACTGGCGCGACGGCTCGGTCAACTTCGAGCAGCGCGGCGTGGAGTTCCCCGACTTCTGGTCGGTGAACGCGGTCAACATCGTCACCAGCAAGTACTTCCGGGGCGCCGTCGGCACCCCGCAGCGCGAGACCGGCCTCAAGCAGCTGATCGACCGCATCGTGAAGACGTACCGGAAGGCCGGCGAGGACTTCAAGTACTTCGCCTCGCCCGCGGACGCAGAGATCTTCGAGCACGAGCTCGCGTACGCCCTCCTGCACCAGGTCTTCAGCTTCAACAGCCCCGTCTGGTTCAACGTCGGTACCCCGCAGCCCCAGCAGGTCTCCGCCTGCTTCATCCTGGCGGTCGACGACTCCATGGAGTCGATCCTCGACTGGTACAAGGAAGAGGGCATGATCTTCAAGGGTGGCTCGGGCGCCGGCCTGAACCTCTCCCGGATCCGCTCCTCCAAGGAACTGCTCTCCTCCGGCGGCAACGCCTCGGGACCCGTCTCCTTCATGCGAGGTGCCGACGCCTCCGCAGGAACGATCAAGTCGGGTGGCGCCACCCGCCGCGCCGCCAAGATGGTCATCCTCGACGTCGACCACCCAGACATCGAGGGCTTCATCGAGACCAAGGTCAAGGAAGAGGAGAAGATCCGCGCCCTGCGCGACGCGGGCTTCGACATGGACCTGGGCGGCGACGACATCACGTCGGTCCAGTACCAGAACGCCAACAACTCGGTCCGTGTCAACGACGAGTTCATGAAGGCGGTCGAGCAGGGCGGCAAGTTCGGCCTGCGCGCCCGCATGACCGGCGAGGTCATCGAAGAGGTTGACGCCAAGTCGCTCTTCCGCAAGATGGCCGAGGCGGCCTGGGCCTGTGCCGACCCCGGCATCCAGTACGACGACACCATCAACGCCTGGCACACGTGCCCGGAGTCCGGCCGCATCAACGGCTCGAACCCCTGCAGCGAGTACATGCACCTGGACAACACGTCCTGCAACCTCGCCTCGCTGAACCTGATGAAGTTCCTGAAGGACGACGGCCTGGGCCACCAGTCCTTCGAGGTCGAGCGCTTCGCGAAGGTCGTCGAGCTGGTCATCACCGCGATGGACATCTCCATCTGCTTCGCGGACTTCCCGACGCAGAAGATCGGCGAGAACACGCGCGCCTTCCGCCAGCTCGGCATCGGCTACGCCAACCTCGGCGCCCTGCTGATGGCGACCGGCCACGCGTACGACTCCGACGGCGGTCGCGCCCTGGCCGGCGCCATCACCTCCCTGATGACCGGCACGTCGTACAAGCGCTCCGCCGAACTCGCCGCGGTTGTCGGCCCGTACGACGGCTACGCCCGCAACGCGCAGCCGCACCTGCGTGTCATGAAGCAGCACTCCGACGAGAACACCAAGGCCGTCCGCGTGGACGACCTGGACTCGCCGATCTGGGCCGCCGCCACGGAGGCCTGGCAGGACGTTCTGCGCGTCGGCGAGAAGAACGGTTTCCGTAACGCCCAGGCGTCCGTCATCGCCCCGACCGGCACCATCGGTCTCGCGATGTCCTGCGACACCACCGGTCTTGAGCCCGACCTGGCCCTGGTCAAGTTCAAGAAGCTCGTCGGTGGCGGCTCGATGCAGATCGTCAACGGCACCGTTCCGCAGGCTCTGCGCCGCCTGGGCTACCAGGAGGAGCAGATCGAGGCGATCGTCGCCCACATCGCCGACCACGGCAATGTCGTCGACGCGCCGGGCCTCAAGCACGGGCACTACGAGGTCTTCGACTGCGCCATGGGCGAGCGTTCCATCTCCGCGATGGGCCACGTCCGCATGATGGCCGCGATCCAGCCGTGGATCTCCGGTGCGCTCTCCAAGACGGTCAACCTGCCGGAGTCGGCGACCGTCGAGGACGTCGAAGAGGTCTACTTCGAGGCGTGGAAGATGGGCGTCAAGGCGCTCGCCATCTACCGCGACAACTGCAAGGTCGGTCAGCCGCTCTCCGCCAAGACCAAGGAGAAGGACAAGGCCGCGACCGACGCTGTCACGGAGAAGGCCGAGGCGGCCATTCGCGAGACGGTCGAGAAGATCGTCGAGTACCGCCCGGTCCGCAAGCGTCTCCCCAAGGGCCGTCCCGGCATCACGACGTCCTTCACGGTCGGCGGCGCCGAGGGCTACATGACCGCCAACTCCTACCCGGACGACGGTCTCGGCGAGGTCTTCCTGAAGATGTCCAAGCAGGGCTCCACCCTCGCGGGGATGATGGACGCCTTCTCCATCGCGGTCTCCGTCGGCCTCCAGTACGGCGTGCCGCTCGAAACGTACGTCTCGAAGTTCACGAACATGCGCTTCGAGCCGGCCGGTATGACGGACGACCCGGACGTGCGGATGGCGCAGTCGATCGTCGACTACATCTTCCGCCGCCTGGCGCTCGACTTCCTGCCCTTCGAGACGCGCTCCGCGCTCGGTATTCACTCCGCCGAGGAGCGTCAGCGTCACCTGGAGACCGGTTCGTACGAGTCCTCCGAGGACGACGTCGACGTCGAGGGACTGGCCCAGTCGGCGCCGCGCGCCCAGGAGCTGAAGGCCGTCGCCACGCCGCCTGCCGAGGTCGAGGCGGCCAAGCCCGCCCCGAAGCAGGCCCACACCAGCGCCGAGCTGGTGGAGATGCAGCTGGGCATCCAGGCCGACGCCCCGCTGTGCTTCTCCTGCGGTACGAAGATGCAGCGGGCCGGTTCCTGCTACATCTGCGAGGGCTGCGGCTCGACCAGCGGCTGCAGCTGACACCGGGCGGGGGCCTGCCCCGCCTGACAGCCAGTCCTTGACGATGAGGGGCGCCGACCACACGTCGGCGCCCCTCATCGCCGTACGGAGCCACGTCAGGGCTGCTGCGCCCGCCCCATGGCCCTGGTGAACGTCGCCGGGTCGTCCTCGTAGCCGTGGATGCCGGGTTGGAAGTTCCACCCGCCGGACTCGTCGCGTACGAACTCCCCGACCGTCGCCGCCGTCGCCCCGAGGACGTCGCCGAAGTCGTCCTCGGCCAGCACGGTGTAACCCTCGCGGATCCGCAGGCCAGGATTGATCACACCGACAAAGGTTCTGTTCGCCGAACGCTGCTGGATGACGATGCCGATCACCACGCGCGCGTACCGGCCGTCCAGCCGGTCGAGCTCCAGCGTCATGACCTCGTCCCAGCCGAAGCCCTTGCCGTCCTTGCTGTCCCGGTTGAGGTAGATGGTGCCGTCGGGAGAGCGGCTGTCGAAGTGCACCACATAGGCGGGCTCACCGTACGGATCGCCCTCCAGGTAGGTGGCGGCGACGATGTCCAGATCGGTGGGCGGCTGTCCCGGCGGACTCGGGTCCCACTTCAGTGCCACTTCGGCCTTGCGGATCCCCTTGTTGAGGCCGTTCACCAGACTTCCCCTTCCCCGTGCGCTGTCTCCGCCCCGAACTGCCGGACGGACAAGGCCGGTTGTCCATCCTGCCACGCGCGCGCGTACATGTGCCGCAGAGCTGTCCCCCGGAGCGTGACCGGAGCCACGCTCCGTGGCCTTACCATGGCGCGGTGCTGGTCAAGTGGATTCGCTGCACCGTGGTGGACCGCCGCGGTTTCGAGCGGGGGCAGCGAAAGTGGGCGGGGCTTCTGGGGGAGCCGGGGTTTCGGGGACAGGGTGGTGGCTGGAGCAGGGGACGGACAGGAGTGGCGAACATCTTCGCCTTCTGGGAGAGCCGTGCCTTCTACGACTCCTTCATGGCCCGTTCCCACGACCGGCTGGCGGCGGCCCAGTCGGGCACCTTCAAGGATTCCCAGGTCAAGCTCTTCGACTACCGCTTCGACGTGAAGACCGGCTTCGAACCGCGTTTCACGGACGCCGACCTGCTGCGGGTCGCCCTCTGCCGAGTACACGAGGACCGCGCCGAGCACTTCACGCTGATGCAGGAGAAGGTCTGGAACCCCGCCATGGCCGGCTCTCCCGGCATGATCCGGGGTCTGTTCGGTGAGGCACCGGGACACGAGTTCATGGTGCTGTCGATGTGGCGATCAGCCGCCGAACACGGCAAGTACCGCGCGGAGCGCGTGGAGCGGCTCACCCTGAGGGCCCAGACAGAGACGGACGTCGCGGCCCTGTCGGGCGACATCGTCGACCTGGAGCCGACCTGGACGGTTTGAAAACCGGACGCGTCACTCGTGCGCCCTGGAGTGGCCCATGGTGCAGAAAATGTGTGACCTACGCCGTATGAGGGCCCTACGAGTGCTCGATCAGCCGTCACCCGATCTAGGGTTTTGGCATGGCACGACCACGGCGCATCGTCCTTGTCCGGCACGGAGAGTCAACGGGCAATGTTGATGACACCGTTTACGAGCGTGAGCCCGACCACGCACTGGCGCTGACCGAGCGCGGCTGGCGGCAGGCCGAGGAGACCGGCAAACGGCTGCGCGAGGTCTTCGGCCGCGATCGCGTGAGCGTGTACGTGTCCCCGTACCGCCGTACGCACGAGACCCTGCGCGCCTTCCACCTCGACCCCGAGCTCATACGAGTGCGCGAGGAGCCCCGGCTGCGCGAACAGGACTGGGGAAACTGGCAGGACGGCGACGACGTGCGCCTGCAGAAGGCCTACCGGGACGCATACGGCCACTTCTTCTACCGCTTCGCCCAGGGCGAGTCCGGTGCCGATGTGTACGACCGGGTCGGCGGCTTCCTGGAGAGCCTGTATCGCAGCTTCGAGGCGCCCGACCACCCGTCCAACGTGCTGCTGGTGACCCATGGCCTGGCCATGCGGCTGTTCTGCATGCGGTGGTTCCACTGGACGGTCGCGGAATTCGAGTCACTGTCGAATCCGGGGAACGCGGAGATGCGGATGCTCGTTCTCGGGGACGACGGCAAGTACGTGCTTGACCGGCCTTTCGAACGCTGGCGAGATCCGGAACCGTACGGGATCACCGGATAGAGTGGCAGAGCAATGACCCCCGACTCCTCTCCCGACGGGCGCCTGGACCGCGCCCTGGCAAGCCTGCGTGGACTCGCGGTGGGGGACGCGCTGGGCTCGCAGTTCTTCGTGCCGGCGAACTACCCGCTGCTGAAGTGTCGCGAGCTGCCGCCCGGCCCCTGGCAGTGGACCGACGACACGGAGATGGCCTGTTCCGTGGTCGCCGTCCTGGCCGCCCATCACCGCATCGACCAGGACGCCCTGGCGCACTCCTTCGCCGAGCACCACGACTTCGACCGGGGATACGGCCCCGCCGTCAACCGCCTGCTGCGACTGGTCCGGGAGGGCGGCGACTGGCGGGAGCTCGCCGCGGAGCTCTTCAACGGACAGGGGTCGTGGGGCAACGGCGCGGCGATGCGGATCGCCCCGCTGGGAGCCTGGTACGCGGACGACCCGGAGCAGGCGACTCATCAGGCGGAGATCTCTGCCTACCCCACGCACCAGCACCGCGAGGCTGTCGTCGGATCCATGGCGGTCGCGGCGGCCGCCGCGCTGGTCGCCGCCCCCGGCGGTCCGCCGAGCCCCGGGGCGCTCCTCGACGGCGTTGTCGCGCTCGTCCCGAAGAGCGCGGTCGGCGCGGGCCTGCGGCGCGCACGGGACATGCTCGACTACGCCGATGCAGGCACCGTCGCGGCCGTGCTGGGCTGCGGACGGCGTACGTCGGCTCATGACACGGTGCCCTTCGCGCTCTGGTCGGCCGCGCGGGCCCTCGGCGACTACGAGCGGGCGTTCTGGACGACCGCCCAGGTCGGCGGTGATGTGGACACGACCTGCGCCATCGTGGGCGGAGTGATCGCCGCGGGAAAGGCGGGAGTGCCGCCGGGTGAGTGGGCGCAGGTCACGGAGGCGCTGCCGGACTGGGTGCCGACCCACCGGGTGGCGCCTGCCTGAGCTCTCTGCTTCCTCACGGGGTGGTGTCTGACGAGAGACCACCGGAAACTCTCTGTGCTTGCCGGGAACTCTCTGTGACATCCGGTCCGTTGTCGTGGCATCAGCTGTGTGCCGCACGGGTCGGCACGAGCAGGTGACAGGGGAGGGGCCTGGGGGTGGTCATGCAGTTCGTGGTGGTGTTGGCAGCGGTCCTGGTTCTGACGGTGCGGTGCCCTACAGGTCGAGTGCGGATGGCCGGACCGACGTCCTCGCCGCCGGTCCCCCGGAGCCGGTCCGGCCATCCGCGGCCTGATGCAGGTGTGGCCGGGTCAGCCGACCGTCGCCCCTGCCGTGCCGGCGAGTGCTTCCAGGTCGCTTTTGCGGACCCGGATCACGAACCAGGCTGTGCCGAGAGCAAGTACGGCCATGGCCGCGGCCGCGACAAAGCCCATGGAAATGCCTTGAGCGAGCACCTCGTGCCCCCACGTGCCGGGCAGCTGGCGCGTCTTGGTGAACTCCGCCTTCTGCTCCGCCGATCCATTGGCGAGGAACTTCGGCAGCTGCTTCTCCGCCTCGCCCTTGCTCGCCGAGCCGAATACCGTCGTGAGGATGGACAGGCCGAGCGAACCACCCACCTGCTGCGTGGCGTTGAGCAGTCCGGAAGCCGCCCCCGCCTCGTGCTGGGCGACGCCGGAGACCGCAGTGACCGTCAGCGTCACGAAGTTCAGGCCCATACCGAACCCGAACACCAGCATCGGACCGAGCACCCCGCCTGCGTACGAACTGTCGGAGCTGATGAGCGTCTGCCAGATCAGTCCGATCACGGCGAGAGCCGAGCCGGTGACCATGAACGGCTTGGGTCCGAGCACCGGCAGGAACCGCTGGGACAGACCCGCGCCGAGCGCGATCACCACCGTCACCGGCAGGAAGGCCAGGCCGGCCTGGATCGGGCTGTACCCCAGCACGTTCTGCACGAAGAGCACGATGTAGAAGAACATGCCGAACATTGCCGCGGCCAGGCTCAGCATGATCACGTACGTGCCCGAGCGGTTGCGGTCGGCGAACATCCGCAGCGGGGTGATCGGCTCCTTGGCCCGGGACTCGATGAGCGCGAAGGCCCCCAGCAGGACCACGGCGGCAACGAAGGAACCGATGGCCAGAATGTCCCGCCAGCCCTGGTCCGCCGCGCGGATGAAGCCGTAGACGAGGGATGCCATGCCGGCAGTCGAGGTCACGGCGCCCGCGATGTCGAAGCGGCCCGTGTGCCGTTCGGACTCGCTGATGTACATCGGCGCGAGCACCGCGATCAGTATGCCGATCGGTACGTTGACGAAGAGCACCCAGCGCCAGTCGAGCCACTCGGTGAGCATGCCGCCCGCGAGCAGACCGATTGCGCCGCCGCCCGCGGAGACTGCGGCGAAGACGCCGAAGGCCCGGTTCCGTTCCGGGCCTTCGGGGAACGTCGTGGTGATGAGCGCCAGCGAGGTGGGCGACGCGATCGCGCCACCCATGCCCTGCAGGACGCGTGCGGCCAGCAACTGCCAGGGTTCCTGGGCGAGTCCGCCGAGCAGCGAGGCGAAGGTGAACAGCAGGATGCCGGTCATGAAGACCCGGCGGCGGCCGAGGATGTCACCGGCCCGGCCGCCCAGAAGCAGCAGGCCGCCAAAGGTGAGCGTGTAGGCGCTGACGACCCAGGTGAGGTCGGTGGTGCTGAACTTCAGCGCGTTTTGAATGTGCGGGAGCGCGATGTTCACAATCGTCGCGTCGAGTACCACCATGAGTTGGCAGGCCGCGATGACTGCGAGCGCGATGCCAGGATGCCCCTCCCGGCGGGCCGCACCTGGCTTCTGGTCCTTTATCAACTGAGAGGTTGTCACTATGGGTCCCCCACAAGTGCGTTAGTGAACGCTCGCGTTCACTGTCGCGTCAACCGTAGTGAGTCCCCGATAGTGAACGCAAGCGTTCACTTAAATCGTCGTCGCGTGGCGAATCCCCCGTTGCCGCCACGCAGCGCCCTCCCACCCCTGAAAACCCCGCTCCCTTGCTCGCTGGAGACACTCAGATGGTTACTTCGCGCTGGACGGCCGCCCCCGCTCAGGCGGCCTCCCTCCGTCGGCGCGGCGCCGTGCTCGAACGTGCGATCCTCGAGGCCGCCCTGGATCAGCTCAGCACAGTCGGCTGGAACGGCCTCACCATGGAAGGCGTCGCCGCCGCCGCCCAGACCGGCAAGGCCGCGGTCTACCGCCGCTGGCCGTCCAAGGAGGATCTCGTCGCGGATGCCCTGCAGGCCGGACTGCCGCGCTTCGAGCAGGCGCCTGATCTGGGCAGCGTCCGTGCTGACCTGCTTGCACTGTGCCGGGATGCCCGGGACGCGATGTTCTCCCGTCCCGGATTCGCGGTTCGCGCGGTGATTCACGAATGCGATCCGATCCAGGCGGAGCGCTTCCATGCCGTGATCTTCGACGGGATCGTGGAGCCCACCGTCAAGCTGCTCCGCGAGGTCATCACTCGTGGAATAGAGCGGAACGAGGTCCGTCCCGATGCGGCGAACAGCTACGTTCTCGATGCCATCCCGGCCATCATGATGTACCGCTCCAAGATGCGCGGGAGCGAATGGGGTGATCGTGATCTCGAGGAAATGATCGACCAGTTGATACTTCCGTTGGTGCGCCCGAGCGGTGGCTGAGTACGGGACGCGGCGGTCCCGATGCGGCTCCGGGAAACCGGGGTGTCGCCGGGTGATCCGCGGGGCGTAGGCTAAGGGCGCCATGCCGTACGAACCGCCAACTCACACCGTCGAGCGCTCCCTCCGCGCCACGACCGGAGCGAAGATCATTGCCGGTGTCGACGAGGTCGGGCGCGGCGCGTGGGCCGGTCCCGTCACGGTCTGTGCGGCGGTCACCGGACTGCGCAGGCCGCCCGAAGGCCTCACCGACTCCAAGCTGCTCACCGTCAAACGGCGCACTCTGCTTGCCCCGGAGTTGCAGAGGTGGGTGACCTCCTACGCCCTTGGGCACGCCTCTCCGGAGGAGATCGACGATCTGGGCATGACCGCCGCCCTGCGCCGGGCGGCGATGCGCGCCCTGGAGGCTCTGCCGGTCCGGCCGGACGCGGTGATCCTCGACGGGAAGCACGACTACCTAGGCGCTCCCTGGCGGGTCCGTACGGTGATCAAGGGCGATCAGTCGTGCGTGGCGGTCGCGGCGGCCTCGGTGATCGCCAAGGTTCAGCGCGACAAAATGATGGCCGAACTGGGTATCGACCATGCAGACTTCGGTTTTGCGGACAATGCCGGGTATCCGTCGCCCGTGCACAAGGCCGCACTGGCGGAGCGGGGCCCCACCCCGTACCACCGGTTGTCGTGGGCGTATCTTGATGCGCTGCCCCAGTGGCGGCATCTCAAGAAGGTCCGCAGTTGGGCGGACGGAGGCGTTCCGGAGATCGAAGGTCAGCTGGGCTTCGGTTTCTGACGCTCCCGCTCGCACTCGTGTGCCACCCGACGACACGAGCCGTACCAACGTTTGATAAATATCAGCTCATGCCTCTCATTCCCGAGGAGCCTCAGATTCACGAGAGTGCCCAGGGTCCCCGCGTCACTCCGGCCAGTGGCCGCACCGCGCCGACCCCTCGTCCTGTACCCGGTCCCCGACCCGCGGCTCCGCCGCGTCCCGGTCGTCCTGGTCCGCTCCGGCCCGCGCCGCCGGTGCAACGCACGTCGCATGACGTGGCCACGGCCCAGCCCGGACCCTCGGTCCCGGCTGCTCCTGCCGCCTCCGTCACGGCTTCGGCCACCACGCAGATCCAGCTGATCCCGGCTTCGGCGAGCGGTGCGCTCGACGCCGCCGAGGAAGCAGTGGACCTGCTTCTGGACTCGGGGCGTGCCCCCGGCGACGTACTGGTGATCACCACCGGCGAACAGCACCCGTGGGCCGCCCACGAGTTGTCCTTCGGTGAAGCCTCCTACTGGGCGCAGCACGACGCGGGCGACGACGTCTTCTATGCGGACGCCTCTGTCGCCGGTCGCGCAGCCTCGCGCCCCGTGGTCGTGGTTGCCGTCAACGGCGGCCCCGACGAGGCCGCCGCCACCTCCCTGCCGCTGGCCCTCACCCGGGCCGGAGCCCTGCTGATCGTCTGCGGCGACCCGCAGCAGATCAACTCGGTGCTGGGCGCGGGCGTCTGAGCCTTTCCGGTACGTCCGCAGGGACGCCGGAGTGACTTGGACGCCGCTGCGGCGGCGTTGGCACAGCGGGCGTTTCGGCGTGCGCAGATGACACCGGGATGCCTGGAGGGCACCTGCGTCCGCCTGGTCTCGTGGTGACGGGGCGCGGGGCTGCTCGACCAGGCGACATGCGACGAGGTCATGGAGGGCAGTCGACGCCGGGGTCTGGCGACTCTCGGCCGCAGGTGGGGAGCAACGGGCCCCACCGCGGGCGGTGAATTGCTCGGCGTGCGGTGGCCCCCTGGCCGTCGTATGCGATTCCTTACGCGAATTCGCTCGCCCGGAGTGCCGCGAAGGTGGAGTACGAGG